>OIYR01000183.1_pt1 | contig 36186 bp, 23 predicted proteins | sample 1588221 | NCBI WGS metagenome assembly OIYR01 (sample SAMN03283292) | human gut metagenome | biome: human-associated habitat; material: feces | host: Homo sapiens | place: Peru | collected 2012
CGGTCAAATTCTCTTTTTTCACGCCGAGGTCCGCAAACTTGTTGGCGATGGCAAGCGTGATTTCGTCTTCGAGGGATATAAACTTGCTGTTGACCGCCTCGTCGCTGTGCGACATCGAGTGAAGCGCTTCGTGGATGTTGGCGTACTTTTTGTGAATGCCTATCGCGCCGTCAAGAACGTGCGCTATCATATCATCGAAATTTACGGGGGCAGTGAGGTTGTTTATCATATCCAAAACGGGTGCGAACGCCTCTTTGACGTAAATTTCCAAAACGTCCAAAAGGATATCTCTTTTATCCTTGAAATATCCGTAAACTATGCCCGTCGAAACGCCTGCGCGTTTTGCGATTTCGGCAGTGTTGGTGTTGTAGTATCCCACTTGCGAAAAGAGTTCGAATCCCGCTTGGACGATACGATTTTTCTTTTCGATGGATCTTTCTTGTTTGGGTTCTCTAACGTCTTGTGCCATTGACTTTGACTCGCTTTATTAAGGATTATTTATATTATATAACTTGTTTGAAAATAAATCAAGGAAAAGAATATGAAAAAATTTTCATATTATTTTCGGATGGCAACAGGTAAAGTCATAAAACGCCCGTTTGACGCGCAAATCTTTTATGGGGCTAATAATTCCGATGAGGTGATTTGTGCCGTATCAGAAGTGGGGTTTTGTAAGTAAACGGAAGGGCATAGCGGGCTATGTGACTGAGGCTACTTGTGGAAAGACGCTTCCGAGAAGGTGAAAAGCGACCATCAGAATATTTAGTAATGTTGACCCAATCGGGTTCATGAGCATTTGGCGTTAAAAAAATTAATGGGGTATCTCATTCCTCAAAAATAGGGCGAGCCAATCCTGTCCCTATACTTTATAGCGAACGCCCTCCCGCATTCGATTGCGTCTCGTCCTGCGTTCGAACGTGTCTCGTCCCGCGTTCGGTCGTACCTCGTCCCGCGTTCGCTAAAAAGTATAGGGACTGAAGCGAGAAACACGCTTCTGCTACTGACATCTGCGGTTTCGGGAAGATACAGATGAAGAGGCGGCATCGCAATCGTCATGCTATTTGGTCAAATACCATGCAGAGATTTTTCAAGATTTTGAACGCCCTACCTGAAAGCGCCACTTCGCCTCTCTACCAACCGAGGCCGCGTTGCAGTTTTTTCCGCAACACCCTCCTTCAAACATAGCAAAAAGCTATAGAATCCCGCTTTTAAGGACATTTCAAAACTGCTTATCCTTATTTATTATGGTGAAACCACCCACCCCTGCCACAAGCAGCCCCTGTGCAACCAATAATATTCGTTAAACCCTAATTATTTGGGGCGTTAAACAATACAAATGTTGTAATTTTGTACGAATTTAAGGCGTATTCTGCCCTTTTGAAGCCTGCCCTTTCTCGCGAACGCGGAAAAGGAGGGGAACGGAAGGAAAGAAGCGCCACATAATCAACAACATGGCAAAGAATATTAGGAAACGCAGCGGACTGCTTGGCACCATCTCCGCCTGCATCAGTTTGACAATGGTGCTCATTTTGCTCGGCACCGTCGTGATGTTTGTCACGATGGCAAGAAATTTCAGTCAGTCGGTGCGTGAGAATTTCACGGTGGAAGTGTTGCTCGACGACAGTATCTCCAACCAAGAACTGGCCCAACTGAAAGCGGAACTTCAGCGCATGCCCTACACCAAGCAAGTGAATTACATCTCCAAGGAGCAGGGCACGAAAGAAATGATGGCCGACCTTGGTAGCTCGCCCGAAGATATGCTCGGCGCAAGTCCGATTCCGGCAGAATATGAGGTGTTCCTCAAAGCCGACTACACCAACCCCGACAGCCTCGCCCGCTTCATGCCAGCATTGGAGAAGAAGAAATGCGTGAAGGAAGTGGTCTATCCCGTTGACCTAATGAACACGATGACCAACACCATCCGCGTGACGTCGACCGCCCTACTTATCGTGGCCGGCCTCTTCATCTTCGTGTCGTTTGTGCTCATCAGCAATACGATGGGACTGCTCATCCACACACGGCGCTTCTCCATCCGCACCATGAAACTCGTGGGGGCCAAATGGAGTTTCATCCGCCGTCCGTTCATGCTGCGCGGCCTGCGCATCGCCATTGTTTCGGCCCTCGTGGCGGGAGGCGCCCTGATGGGAGCCATGCAAATGTTGGTGCAGTTTAACGACAACAGCCAGTTTGAAATCGTCACCCCGACAGTGATGTGGCTCACGCTGGGCAGCGTGGGAGCCGCCTCACTCCTGCTCACGCTTTTCTGCACGTTCGTATCGGTCAACCGCCACTTGCGCATGTCCGACGACAAACTTTTCACCAAATAAAATAGGCTTATTAGTAATGGTGAAAGAATAAGCGGCTTATATACACCCCGCCCATTATCCACTGCAAACAAATATCTATCAACAATATGAACAACAAGAAAGTATTTGCTTTCGGCCGCACCAATTTCATCCTCCTCACCATCGGTATGGCCATTGTGATTCTCGGCTTCATCCTGATGTCGGGAAACGGTTCGGACGAAACGCAGTTCGACCCCTCCATTTTTGATGCCCGCCGCATCAAGGTAGCACCCATCGTCTGCCTCTTCGGCTATCTCTTCATGATCTTTGCCATCGTGTTCAAGCCCAAGGACAAGCAGATTGAAAACAACGAGACGAAAGAAGCATAACCACCCATAAGGAAGGACCACGACACACGAAAGATATGCGTGTCGCTCTGCCTTACTTTTTATACTCAGAACCAAAAAATGGATACACTTGAAGCCCTTGTCCTCGGACTCATCCAGGGTCTCACGGAATATCTTCCCGTGAGCAGTAGCGGCCACCTCGCCATCGGCTCGGCCATCTTTGACGTTGACCCCGACAAAAACATGATGTTCACCGTGCTTGTTCACGTTGCCACCGTGTTGAGCACCCTCGTTGTGCTCGGCGGCCAAATTTGGAAAATCCTCAAAGGCATGTTCTCTGCCCCCGCAGGCGGCCAAGGCCTGGCTTATTTCAATGAAGACCAGCGCTACGTGCTCAACATCGTCGTTTCGATGATTCCCATCGGCATCGTTGGTCTCTTCTTTAAAAAGCAGGTGGAAGCCATCTTCGGCAATGGTCTGCTCATCGTTGGCTGCTGTCTGCTCCTGACGGCGGCCCTGCTGACTTTCTCCTATTATGCACGTCCACGCCAGAAGGGAACCATCTCGCTGCGCGACGCCTTCATCATCGGTATCTCGCAAGCATTTGCCGTGTTGCCTGGCTTGAGCCGCTCTGGCAGCACCATCGCCACTGGTCTGATTCTCGGCAACAAGAAAAGCAGCATGGCGCAATTTTCTTTCCTCATGGTCATCCCGCCCATCCTCGGCGAAGCCCTTCTCGACCTCAAAGAAGCACTTGAAAAGGGCGTAAGCGAGGCTTTCAATGGTCTCTCCGTGAGCGCCATGATTGTCGGTTTCCTCGCCGCCTTCATCTCCGGCATGGCAGCCTGCAAATGGATGATCAACATCGTGAGCAAAGGCAAACTCATTTATTTCGCCTACTATTGTGTCGTCGCAGGTATCCTCACCATTGTTCTCCCACTCATCTTAGGCAAATGAATTTCTTAACCGGACAAACTCTGCCCTTCGACAAGCCGCTCAACATGACGTCGTTTCAGCTCGTGGCGAAAGTGCGTTGGCTGATTTCGCAAGCTATGGGCGGCAAGAAGATAAAAGTGGGACACGCTGGCACGCTCGACCCTCTGGCCACCGGTGTGCTCATTCTCTGCACAGGACGCGCCACGAAGCGCATCGAAACGCTGCAGAGCGGCGTAAAGGAATACATCGCCACATTGCGTCTGGGCGCCACAACGCCCAGTTTCGACCTCGAGCACGAGATTGACCAGACTTACCCCACGGAACACATCACGCGTGAGGACGTGGAACGCGCTCTCACCACTTTCGTGGGCGAAATCATGCAGGTGCCACCCGTGTTTTCGGCCTGCAAAGTGGAAGGCAAACGCGCCTACGATCTGGCTCGCAAGGGACAGAAAGCAGAAGAGGTGCAGCTTAAAGCCAAACCGCTGCGCATTGACGAAATCGAACTCCTCGAAGCTGACCTCGGGGGAGAGACACCCAGCATCACCATCCGCGTGGTATGTTCAAAAGGCACCTACATCCGTGCCTTGGCACGCGACATCGGCGAAGCCCTCAACAGCGGTGCACACCTCACGGCGCTCAGAAGAACACGCGTGGGTGAATACAGCGAAAAGGACTGCTTCACGCTGGAATCGTTTGAGGAATGGTTGGCTCAGCAGAACGTGGAAACGGAACTGCCTGAAAACTAAGCCCCCAAGGAAAACGCATAACCTTCTGGCTGGAAAGGAGCAGATCTCACTTCCCGCTGGCATTATCAGAGACTATAAAAACAATACAACGATATGAAGTTATCCCAATTTAAGTTTAAACTTCCACAGGATAAAATTGCACAATATCCTGCGCCGCACCGCGACGAGTGCCGTATGATGGTGCTTCACCGCAAAACGGGTGAAATTGAACACAGAATGTTTAAGGACCTGCTCACCTATTTCGATGAGAACGACCTTTTCGTCTTCAATGACACCAAGGTGTTTCCTGCCCGCCTCTACGGCAACAAGGAAAAAACTGGCGCCTGCATCGAGGTGTTCCTGTTGCGCGAACTCAACCAGGAGTTGCGCCTCTGGGACGTGCTGGTTGACCCTGCACGCAAAATCCGTATCGGAAACAAACTTTATTTTGGAGAAGACAATTCCATCGTGGCCGAGGTGATTGACAACACCACCAGCCGCGGACGCACGCTGCGCTTCCTCTACGACGGCGACCACGACGAATTTAAAAAACAGCTCTATGCCCTCGGCGAAGCGCCTATCCCTCGCTTTATTGGCCGTCCGTCGGAGCCTGAAGACCTCGAGCGCTTCCAGTGTATCTTCGCCAAAAACGAAGGTGCGGTCACTGCGCCAGCAACGGGTCTGCACTTCTCACGCGAGCTCATGAAGCGCATGGAAATCAAGGGCATCAACTTTGCCTACATCACGCTCCACTGCGGCATGGGATGCTTCCGCGAAACTGACGTGGAAGACCTCACGAAGCACAAGATGGACTCTGAGCAGATGTTTGTGGAACAGGAATGCTGCGACATCGTCAACAAGACGAAGGAGGAGGAACACAAGGTGGTGGCCGTCGGCACAACCGTGCAACGCGCCTTGGAAGCCTGCGTGGGAACGAATGCACGCATCAAGGCTTTCGAAGGATGGACCAACAAGTTTATCTTCCCGCCCTACAACTTCACCGTGGCCGACGCCATGCTGTCGAACTTCCATCTCCCCTACTCTACCATGCTGATGCTTACTGCCGCTTTTGGCGACTATGACTACACCATGCACGCCTATAACGTAGCGCTCAAAGAAGACTATAAGTTTGGCCCCTACGGCGACGTGATGCTCATCATCGACTAATCTCAGACAATCCGCGGCATGAAACTATACATCGGATTTGGAGCCAATATCGGCCAACGCGCAGCCACTATCTATGAGGCCATACGCCAGCTCGGAGAACGCATCGGACCAGTGAAGGCCTGTTCTTCGCTCTACGAGACAGCGCCGGTGGGCTTTTCTTCACCCAACCGCTTTCTCAATGCGGTGGCTGAATTCGACACGACGCTCTCCCCAGAACAGCTCCTGCTGGTGACGCAAGACATCGAGAAGAAACTGGGACGGAAACGCAAGAGCATCAATGGGGTCTATTGCGACCGCACTATTGACATCGACTTGCTATGGCTGGAAAATACGGCCGTGTGTACGCCTGATATCACATTGCCACATCCACGCATGACGGAGCGACGTTTCGTGTTGGAACCGCTGCATGAAATTGCCCCCGAACTGGTTCTGGCGAAGGGCGGCCCAACGGTTAGCGAACTGCTGAAGAATCTCAGCGCCCTGCGCATCAGGCCAGTGGGCAACTCGCCGGAGGAATGTGAAGAGGCTGCCACGGCGCTCAACCGCCTCATGCCTTCGCTCACAGAGAATTACACGGCACTCAAAGCGGCCGACGTGGCACGCATGCTCTCCACCGGACTCACACGTATCTATCTGGGACGCGACGAGTCGGGGAAGGTGCAGGCTGGCGCCACCCTCGTTCTTTGCTGCTCGCCAACGGGATGCAAAGCATGGATTGAAGATGTGGCCGTGATGCCCGATTGCCGCCGACGCGGCTACGGACGCGCCATCATCCGCTTCCTCATTGCTGAAAGCCAACGCCTCGGCGCGAAATCGCTCAATCTCACGTCGCAACCCAAACGCGAAGCGGCCAACGCGCTCTACCGCAGCGAAGGCTTCGTGCTGAGGGAAACGAACGTCTATAGATGGCAAAAATAATAACCTTACAACGGGGAAGTGGAGCACGACTCTGCTTCCCCGTTGATTGATTTTCATATCCCGCTTTTTTACTGGGGTGAAACCATACCAAACTATTAACACTGGGTGGAATTTTTAGAACCACCCTAATACCATTACTCAACCAACTGTCAGCCAATGGGCTTATTTATCAGAAAACCATTCAGCCTGCTTCAAGCAGAAGCCAGCGCCAGCGGACAGGGCACACTTCGCCGCGTGCTCGGCCCCATCGGACTCGTGGCCTTCGGAGTCGGTGTCATCATCGGCGCCGGACTCTTCTCCATCACCGGAACCGTAGCGGCAAGCTACACGGGTCCAGCCATCACGCTTTCGTTCGTCATCGCCGCCATCGGATGCGCCTTTGCCGGACTCTGCTATGCCGAATTTGCCTCGATGATTCCCGTGGCAGGAAGTGCCTACACTTATTCCTACGCCACGATGGGCGAGCTCATCGCCTGGATTATCGGATGGGACCTCGTGTTGGAATACACCGTGGCGGCCATCACGGTGAGTATCTCGTGGAGCCAATATTTCACGCATTTCCTCTCCTCCATCGGCATCAACCTGCCGCATGAACTGACGGCGTGTCCGTGGGACGGCGGCATCGTCAACCTCCCAGCTGCCGCCATCGTGGTGATTATGAGTCTCTTCCTCATCCGCGGCACGCGCGAGAGTTCGTTGCTCAACAACATCATCGTGTTCCTAAAAGTGGCGGTCATCGTGGTGTTTGTGGTGATCGGCTGGCAATACATCAACAGCGACAACTATAGTCCTTATCTCCCGCAAAACACTGGTACACTGGGCGAATTTGGCTGGAGCGGCGTGTTCCGCGGTGCCGCCATCGTGTTTTTCGCCTTCCTCGGCTTCGATGCCGTCAGCACCGCCGCACAAGAGACGCGCAATCCGAAACGAAACATGCCGCTCGGCATTCTTCTCTCCCTGCTCATCTGCACTGTGCTCTACATGGGCTTCGGCCACGTCATGACTGGCGTGGCACACTATACTGACTTTGCCGGACAAGAGGGCATCGCCCCCGTGGCCATCGCCATCGACCACATGGGAACAGCAGGCGCCGATGGCACCATCATTCCGGCTTATCCTTGGCTCAACAAAGCTGTGGTACTGGCCATCCTCATCGGCTATTGTTCCGTAATTCTCGTATTGCTCATGGCGCAAAGCCGCGTGTTTATGTCCATGAGCCACGACGGACTCCTGCCGCCCGTCTTTTCGAAGATACACCGCCGCTTTCGAACGCCGGCCGTCAACAACCTTATCTGCATGACGGCCGTGGCCTCCCTCGCCGCCTTCGTCCCTGCTGGCATGGCTGGCGAAATGACGAGCATCGGCACGCTCCTGGCGTTTACGCTGGTATGTGCCGGCGTACTGATCGTGCGAAAAACCATGCCCCACGTGCCACGCACTTTCCGCACGCCTTTTGTGCCCTTCGTGCCTGTGGCTGGCATCATCACATGTCTCTGTCTCATGATATTCCTGCCTGCCGACACTTGGATACGTCTCGTGCTCTGGATGCTCATCGGCCTTGACATCTACAGTCATTATGGCATACGCCACAGCCATCTGGAACCGACAGGCGAAAACGGCGCGGAACGCCGTGGCGTCACGGTGCTCAACGCTCTCGGACTGGCGCTTTCCGTGCTCTGTGTCATCACGGGATTCTGGCATCAGCAAACGGCAGGATGGGCCACCGACAAGACGATGCTCGTCTTGGCCATCCTCATCGGCTTCGCCCATTTCATCTACTTCATCCTGCGACTCTGGCACCACGCCAGCCCGCGCGGATAATTTTTTAATAATTACTTACTCAAAGAGCCGACAAACGCCTGTGTTTGCCGGCTCTTTTGTTGTATCTTTTATACAGCCTTTTAAAATTTTGAAGAAAACAGGGGTGGGGAACATTATTTTTTACTACCTTTGCGCGGTAGTCGTTCATATGGTATTATTTTGCAGCGTTTTGCCAAATGACAACTATATGGTAAGGGAACTCGTGGCTGAAACAGCACACCATTCTCCCCATACAATAAAAACATTGCTGCTAACATCTAACTTAACTTATTATTCACCTCGCGTGACTGGAATGTGAATTAATATTCAATCACGTATGCCCACTTTCAGCAAGTCTGTTAGTTGGGCAGACATATTTTATATTCTTGGACTTTGTCCTTGTTTCTCGACATCTGAAAAATCGCCAATTATTTCACTATCGTATGAGAGCAAGCAGACGAAGGCTCATGTCCTTATTTTGGGCGTGAGCTGTTCGTGCTTTTCTATACGTACAGGTGTTTGGCGATACCTCAGATGCGGAAAAGACACAGAACAGTTCCGCCCAATTTTTTTGCTATGAAGAAGCTACTTTCTTTTTTCCTTGTGCTTGTATGCGCAATGTCGAGCTTCGCTCAAACCTCTATGATGGCTACACTTAACCATGAGGGTACCATTTCCACATTTTATGGAACTCTTGCCTTACGACAAGCACATGCTGCTGCAGTCAGTGGCGACGTGATTACGCTTTCCAGCGGAACCTTCCTCAGTACCGACATCACCAAGGCCGTAACCATTCGTGGTGCGGGTATGGAGGTAACTAAAGCCTACGATATCGTAAATGAGCCCACTGTTTTGACAGGTGATTTTAAAATCAAAATTCCTGCAGAAGATACAGGACGACTGACTTTGGAAGGAATTTTTCATAATGAAACAATTTATTTTTGTGATGGTCAGATAAAAAATGCTTTGTTTCTTAAGTCGAGATTTAAAAACGTAACACCCCAAAACATATTTAGCCCTTCCATAGTACGAGATTTAACAGTTCTAAATTGTAGAATAACAGATCATATATATGTTGGTAATGGTAATTCTGCACAATTTTTAAATTCTGTGGTGAACAGCTTTGGTTTTGGATACATGTCCTTTTCTCATTGTGTTATTTTAGGTGGTTCTTTCTCTGATAAAGGAAATGAGTACAAGAGTTGCATAATAACTCCCAATGACTATATTTCCTTTTCATCCTCCGCATACAACAACCTCTTTATTTCTGATATAACTGATTTTTTAAAAAGCTTCCCCAACAATACAAACCTCAGAGTCCCGACAAGCGATGAACGTTTCGCTTACCTCAGAGGTTACGATGACTCAAAGGACTATAAGCTTACCGACCAAAACCGCGATGTGTTGAAAGCCACCGATGGCGGAGAAATAGGTATCTATGGTGGAAGTTTGCCCTATTCTGCCATTCCCACCAATCCGCAGATAACGAAGTTTAATGTAGCATCGAAGACGACTGCCGACGGCAAACTCAGTGTGGACATCGAGGTGAAGAGCGGCGAGTAACACTGCCTCTTACCACTTTCAAACGCAAGAAACTATGCGAAAACTATTATTATTGGCTTTGTTCCTTTGTGTCCATTGGGCAGCAAGGGGACAAGCCACCTTTGATTATAAATATTGGTTTGATGGGAATGACTCACAAGCCCAACTCCTTACTTCTGCCAATGAGCATTGGCAGGAGGAGATTGATGTGAGTCAGTTGGACTGTATGCTCCACACTTTCCACTTTCAAGCCAAGGACGAAAAAGGAGTATGGAGTGCGCCATACACTGCCTACTTCATCAAGTCGCCAAACCAAGCGGAAGGACAGCTCTACTATTGGTTTGATGATAACGACAAAGCCGAACAAGCTTTTTCGGGAGGAAATGCCGTAGCCATGCTCGATGTGTCGAAACTCAGTGATGGTTTGCATACCCTGCATTTCTATTACAAGGATAACACTGCGACCAATGTGAGCAGCACACGCTCCTGCCTGTTCTACAAACTGCCGAAGGCGGTTGGTCTGGGCAACTACGAATTATGGGTGAACAACGACCGCAGCACTTTGCAGCGCGGTAAGTACAACGGTCAGCCTATCACGTTTGATGCCAGCTCCTTACGCGAAGGTATCCACTTGCTCCATGTGCAGGTGGGTAATGATGCTTATTCATCACCCAGTTCGCAAATGTTTATCAAGGTTCCGCAAACAGAGGGCATTGACAGCCTAACTTGCATGCTCTTTGTAGACGGAGAACTTTATAAGCAAGAAGCCGTGGCAACCCGCAATGGCCTTCTGCATTGGGAGCTTGATGCAGCCGGCATGACACCTGGCATCCACAAATTGCAAGCGCTGACCGTTACACCCAGTGGTGCAGCCACAGGCATGCGCGAAACTTACTTCTATCGAACAATGACACCACAGGAGTATGCTTCAATGAAATGCTGCTATTCTGTGGACGGAAGCAGTCACCAAAATGAAGCAGGAGTTTACAAGAATGGTTTATTCCACTTCGACCTCGACCTTTCCACCCTCGCTGACGGTTTGCACCAAATTAGCTTTATGATGGTTACCGAAAATGGTATTACCTCAAAAGCCAGCTCAGCCTTCTTCATGAAGACCCCTTTAGGCGGTAACGGCATCACTCGCTACGACTATTGGCTCAATGATAATGAAGGAAACGCAGTACGCACCGATCTGTCACAACGTGTCGACCCACTGAAGTTGATGCAACTTTTGCCTGTAACCTCAGAGCCATTCCGCAGCAGTTCGTTCACCTTTGAGGTGGACAAGGCTGGCGTTCCGATGCTCTATGCACGAAATGATTTTCACCTCCGCACATTTGATGCCGCAGGACGTATCACGGAATCATCTGCAGCCTTTACGGATTATAAGGTGAGTAGAGATTTGGCAGACATGGAACCAATTCAGTCTTCGCAAACCTTTGACAGCCCTCGCAACAATGTCATCCGATGGTTTGAATTGAAAGCTGAAGAAGGCGACAGCATTGCATTCAAAAGCAGTCAGGCCGTTTCTTTACAAGTGTTTTCACCTACCGGCAAGGAAGTCTATGCTGCATCTGGCGACAAATCCATCAACTATGATGGTTGCCATACCTGGGAAAAAGGCACTTACTATGTGGGCGTTCATGATGTGAGCGGTTCGCAGCGTAATTTTACACTCGACTTTATCCATTTGGACAAATACGATGTGGTGGGTCAAGACGTGCACGTGGTAGGAAATGGAGGTCCAAGCACCATTACATTCCAAGGTAACGGTTTCAGTCAACTGGAAAGCGTTACATTAAATGCAGCACAAGAGATTCTGGCTGACAGCATCACTCATATTAGTGATTCCCGCTTGGCAGTAAGATTCGACTTCAAAGACCTACCTATAGGAACCTATGATTTGACTTTCAATTTCAAGGAGGAAGCTAAAACGGTAGCCCAGTGCATTAAGGTGGAAAAGGCACGTCCAATTACGATTAAAGGAAATGTGTCCTTTGCCTCAAGGTATCTACGTACAACCAGTAACACCTATACCATCAAACTTAAGAATGAAGGAAACATGTCTGTCTATGACCTGAATGTGCCTATTTGCATCTATACGCAAACGCCAGACGACCTCATTCGAGTGGATGTAAAGGGTGCTGACCTGATGCAATATTTCCGTAAAACGGTTCCGCTGCCCTATTTAAAGCAAATCGAGGATTTGAAAGAACAAAATGCACCAATTTCTGGTGACAAGATGTTCTTCACCAAGAGTACAGATAATGACTATATTGATGGCTATCCTGTTTTGCACATGCTTCATATTCCAGTGACTTTACGACCTGGCATGGAAGAAGTTCTTTCCATTTCATTGAAGGCTGCATCTAAGGCTTATTTATACGTATGGTATTCTGAGAAGTTGGATGACTCACCATCTCCATCCTCATCAAAGCTTCGTGCAGTTAGAAGTAAATCGAAAGAGCACTGCACTCCGTTCGATATAATTCAGAGCAATAAAGCAAGAATGTGTGAGGGTAATGAGCAGTTGGAAGAATGGGATGTTAGCTACCGCTATAACGTAGAAGACTGCGATAAGATACGTCCAAATAAAAACTGTCCTCCACCTCCAGGAGGAGGAGTTTCAGAGCCTGTCAATTCTTTCGACCCGAACGACATCTATGGTTATACGGCTGAATCAGGAAGCAAGTTTATGACTGCCGAAGTGCAAAACATGAACTATCGAATTGAATTTGAAAACGATCCTGAATTTGCCACTTCCTCAGCCCATGTCGTGGAAGTGAAAGATACACTCAATGCTCGCTATTTCGACCTAAAGAGCTACAAACCTACAAGCATCAAAATTGGTGATAAGGTGATAACGCTTGATGGTGAACAACGTTTCATAAAAACTGTTGATATGCGTCCTGCCATCAACGCCATTGCACAAGTGGAAGGAAAATACGACAGTTACAAGGGTATCGTTACTTGGACATTCACTTCTATCGACCCAATGACCATGGAACCCACCAACGATGTGATGCAAGGTTTCCTTCCTGTTAATTACGATGGAATATCGGGTATTGGCGAAGTTGCCTTTGACATCGCACTAAACAAAACGTTTGCTGATGGCACTGCAATAGCCAACCGAGCATCAATTGTGTTTGATGAAAATGATCCTATTCTCACACCAACGTGGACTAATGTGGTGGATGATGTAAAGCCTCAAAGCCGCGTGAAGGAGATTGTTTCAAAATGCGACACACTCGTCACTATCCATTTTGAAGGAAAAGACGAAAGATCGGGCATTTGGAAACACGCACTCTATGTGAAGTATGGTAAGGGTACGTCTTGGGAACATGTGGCAGAAACTGACTCTTCGACCATTGACTTCCGAATCTATCCTGGAATGGTTTATGCCTTCTGTACCTTAGCTACAGACTCTGCCGGCAATGTTGAAGCTAAAGACTTGATAGCTGAAGCCTCGCTCAACACTTGCAAAATGGGTGATGCTAACTCTGATGACGTGGTTGATGCTCTCGATGCTGTGCTTACCATCAACTACTATTTGGGCGACAAACAAACTTACATCAATGCCACTGCTGCCGATATGAATGCCGATGGTAAGATTGACGCACTCGATGTGGTGATGATGCAAGAAGTGTACTTATCGACCTCGAAAAAAAGATCAATTAGAAAACGATTAAAGACAAGGAAATGAAAATAAGACAATGGACTATGCTTCTTTTGGCATTTGCTCCATTCCTTGCTTTTGCACAATCAAGCAAACTGCAAGTGTGGACAGATGCCGAAATGAAGTTTACAGCCGATGGAAAAACGGTTACATACATGACCGTTTACGAAAAAAATCCTGATGTCGACTACACGGCATTTAACATGGAGTTTACCCTACCTCGCGGGTTCCGCATTAACTTGGTAAAAAAAGGTAGAGAATGGGTGAAAGATATCAATCTTTCAGTGCGTGCCTCAAGTACACACACCATTAACTGTAATATGCCTGACCCCACATTACTAAAAATCATCAGTACCTCGTCGCAAAACGAGAATTATTATCCCGATGATGAAGATGGCAACGAATGTACCGAACTGTTCACCATCGGTCTCGTGGCTGACCCTGAAACCTACAATGGTACTTATGCTATTCAGATGGATGGTGCCCGTTTCGTAAAAAAGGATGCCAGTGGTATCAGTGCGGATGACTTAGACCACGTGGAATATTCCAAGGTTATCGTAACAGGTGGTACAGACTTCCCTGGGGTGAGTTATACGTTATCTTCATTAGGTATCGGAACCCTGATTGTACCTTTTAAATTTGTTCCACAATCAGGATTCGAAGTGTACAATTGTACGGGATTAAATGGATCGAGCATTCAACTTGAAAAAGTGGAAGAAGCTCAAGCTAACACTCCTTATATCGTGCGTGGAACACCTGGTACCTATCATCTGAACGGCAATTATTGCGGTTTGAATGATTCTTATTCAACTCCATATCTCACTGGAGTGTATGTAGACTCAAAGGTACCAGAAGGTGCTTACGTAATGCAAAACCAGGAAATTGATGGATTAGGATTCTATCAAGTTGCTAAAGGACAAAACATTACTATCAATCCTTATCGCTGCTATCTAAATAAACAGGAAATAGCTTTCAGCCAATTAAAACTTTACTTTGGCGCTATTACTGGAATTGATGACTTTGTAGGTGAGGACGCAGAAAGAGTGGATGTCTACACCGTATCGGGCATTCTTATCCGTTCGAAAGTCAAAGCTAAGGACGCATTAAAAGAATTGCACCCAGGAGTTTATGTAGTAAATAATAAAAGAATAATAGTAAGATGAGACGATACATAAAACCATCCATGACAATTATTGATTTGACAAGCGAAAGACCCTTTATTTGTGCATCTAGTCCTGAAATCAACGTGAAACCAGGTAAGGCAGATGAAGACATTACTCCTATGAGTAATAGGTGGAAAGGACAAGTACCTTGGGATGAATCGGACGATGAATAAAAAATAAATATCGTGTGAACCCTTTATACGAAGAGGATGTTGTTATCCATGAACTATTTTGCGGTATGCAACTATCCCCCTTCGTTACCTCCCTTCTAAAAAGGCTCTAATAATCCAACCTGGTTATTAGAGCCTTTTTGCATAATGTAATTGTAAAAGAAATCTGTAGCCTAAGAGACTCTAATGATATAGAATACAACTTTACCTCTAAACCCCAAAAGAGCCGACAAACGCCTGTGTTTGCCGGCTCTTTTGGGGTTTGCTACAGAAATTTCTGCCAAGATGTCTGAGATACGAAGATTAAATCGTAAATTTGAAGATGGTGTGGAATCCCTGAAAGGTATTCCGACAACGCCTCTACAAACTCATTACATGATACAACAGCAAAAACTATAACCAATGAAACACATCCTCCTTTCTCTCTTCTGCCTCGCCCTCTGCCTTCCCATGGCTGGACGCGACAGAATTAAGGTAGCCTGCGTTGGCAACAGCGTCACCTACGGCTACGGACTTAAAGACCGGGCACACGATGCCTATCCGGTGCGCCTGCAAGCCATGCTCGGCGACAAATATGAAGTGCGCAACTTCGGACACAGCGGTGCCACGCTCCTCACTCAGGGACACAACCCCTACGTGAAACTGCCGGAATTTCGCGCCGCGCTCGACTTTAAGGCCGACCTCGTTGTGATACACCTCGGACTCAACGACACCGACCCGAGAAACTGGCCGCACCACGCCGATGAGTTCATCCCCAACTACCGTGCCCTCATCGATTCCTTCCGCGTGGCCAACCCGAAGGCGAAAATATGGATTTGCCTCATGACGCCTATCTTCCACGACCATCCGCGCTTCGACAGCGGCACGCGACTCTGGCACGGACTCATTCAGCAACGTATCCGCCAGATTGCCGCCACGGACAACGTGGGGCTCATTGACCTTTATACGCCGCTCCACAGCCATCCCGACCTCTTCCCCGATGCCCTGCACCCCAATCCAGAAGGGGCGCTGATTTTGGCGAAGACGGTGTTTGGCGGACTGACGGGCAACTATGGCGGTCTTCAGTTGCCGGCCACTTACGGAAACAGCATGGTGCTACAACGCCAGCGCCCCATCCGCATTCAAGGCACAGCCAACGCTGGCGAGAAAGTGAGTGTGAATTTCCACGGACGCAAGGCAGATGCCATCACCGACAACTTCGGCCAGTGGAGCGTTTCCTTCCCCGCTGAAGAAGCTGGCGGCCCCTACAAACTGCAAGTGAAGGCCCGCAGCGGAGAAAAAACGCTGAGCGACGTATGGGTGGGCGAAGTGTGGCTTTGCTCCGGACAGTCGAACATGGAACTGAAACTCTCGCAAGTGCTGACTGGCAAGGAAGACATCGCCGCTGCCGACACCTGCTCGCGCCTGCATTTCTATGACATGCCCTCCATCGTGCCCACCTACGCTATGGTGTGGGATTCGGCACGCCTCGATTCCATCAACCATCTGCAATATGTGCTCCCTGGCAACTGGCAACGCGCCAACTCCAAGGCCGCAGCCCATTTCTCGGCCATTGCCTTCAACTTCGGACGCATGCTTGCCGACAGTCTGGGCTGCCACGTCGGACTGATTTCCAACGCAGTGGGCGGTTCTTGCACGGAAAACTGGATTGACCGCGCAACGCTCGAAAAGGAATTTCCAGCCATTCTCCGCAACTGGAAACACAACGATTTCATCATGCGCTGGGCTCGCGAACGCGCCGCCTATAACACGCAGAAGGCCACTTCGCAGCGCCAACGCCACCCCTACGAACCGGCCTATCTCTTCGAGAGCGCCATACAGCCGCTTAAGGGCTACGACGTGCGCGGTGTGCTTTGGTATCAAGGGGAATCCAACGCCGACAATATCGAAGTCCACGAGCGCCTTTTCCCGATGCTTGAGCGCAGTTGGCGTGCTTTCTTCAACCAGCCCAACCTGCCCTTCCATTTCGTGCAGCTCTCTTCCATCGGCACGCGCCCATCCTGGCCGCATTTCCGCGACAGCCAGCGCCGCATGGCGGAAACGCTCCCCAACACCTATATGGCTGTATGCTCCGACCTCGGCGACTCGCTCGACGTTCATCCCCGCCACAAGCGTGAAGTGGGCGAACGCCTTGCCTTCTCTGTGCTCAACCGCACCTACGGCCACAAAGTGACGCCTAACGGTCCGCGCTATCAGTCGATGAAGATTGACGGCAACGCCATCGTCCTCCGCTTTGCCGATGCCGAAGGAATGCGTGCCGCACAGGGAACGCGCCTCATCGGTTTTGAAGTGGCTGGCGCCGATGGCATCTATCATCCTGCCGAAGCCACCATCAAGAACAACACCGTCATCGTGCGCAGCAAAGAAGTGAAACAACCCGCTGCGGCCCGCTATGGCTGGCAGCCCTTCACCCGCGCCAATCTCGTCAACGCTGCTGGTCTGCCGGCCTCAACGTTCCGAACGGCAACGTGGTAAGTAAAAAATTATGACATAACGTACCAAACAAAACAGAGGGGATTTCAGTTTTTTCCTTACGGCTACCGTAAAAACACCACTGAAATCCCCTTTTCACCTTCACTGACCATGTCCTTTACCGACAACTCCCGCCGATGCCTGCGATGGGTCCGACGCTTTCGCCACCGCCGCGGCTACAACATCCATTCGCCCTTTGCCTTCAATCTGGTGACGGGCGTCATCTATGAGCGCGGAGCCTATTACGCCTACGACGACCTGAGAAACCTACGGAAGACCGTCCCTTCAAAACTGCGCGAGCGCGACGACCGCCTGCTTCTCCGCCTCATCAACGCCTCGATGGCCAAAGAAGCCCTTGTGATCGGCGATGGCCTGCAAATGCAAACAGCCTATCTCCGCGCCGGACGTCCCTCCTGCCTCTTCCGCGAAATTACCACTTCCGACCTCCGTACTTCGAAAGGCAATGCCCTAAAGATACATCCCGTCAAAGTTGACTTCCTTTATCTCGACGCTCCTTTGGAACTCTGGCCTTCGGCATGGAAGGCGGTGCTGTCTAAACGCGGAGAGAAAGCTTTCTTCGTGGTACGCGGCATCCACCGCTCCAAAAACGACTTCGCTGCCTGGCAACGCCTCACGGAAGACGCCGCCGTGCGCGTCTCCTTTGACCTCCACGACTTCGGCATCGCCTGTTTCGAAGCCCGCTTCAACAAAGAGAACCATCTCATCAACTATTTTTAGTAAGTAGGTGGTCAATTGTCACCATTAACATAGGTCTTCCCACATCTATATTTCCTCAAAGCCACAAACACATGAATGCACTCGTCAAGACACAAACCATAGCCCTCAATGGTCTGACGGCTTTGCCCGTGAGCATTGAAGTCAACACATATAATGGCGATACCTCCATCATGGTCGGACTCCCCGACAACGCCGTGCGCGAGAGCCGAACGCGCGTGATAAACGCCATCTTCAATTCCAAACTCAGGCTAAGCTCCAGCGCATTTGTGGCAAACTTCGCACCGGCCGACGTGCGCAAGGAAGGAACGGGCTATGACCTCCCGTTGGCGGTCGGCATTTTGGCCAGCAACCAATACATCACCTCCACCCTGCTCGACAAATGCTGCCTCGTTGGCGAATTGGGCCTCGACGGTTCGCTGCGCCCCATTCGCGGTGCCCTCCCCATCGCCATCAAAGCCCGCGAGATGGGCTACGATTTTCTGGTCGTGCCACAGCAAAACGTACACGAGGCAGCGGTGGTCAACCGCATAAAGGTTTATGGTGCCAACCATCTGCTGGAGGTGGTTGACCTACTGAACGGACACCCCACAATCCAACCAGTGGAATATGACACGCGTGCCGAATTTTACGCTGCTCAAAGCCAGTCGCCCTACGATTTTGCCGACGTGAAGGGACAGGAGCAGGTGAAACGTGCCTGTGAGGTGGCAGCGGCAGGCGGCCACAACCTGATTCTCGTGGGAAGTCCGGGATGCGGCAAGAGCATGATGGCGAAACGCATTCCCTCAATTCTGCCGCAGCTCACACTGGCGGAAAGCCTCGAAACGACGCAGATTCACTCCATTGCCGGAAAAATTGACGGCAACACGTCGCTCATCTCGCAGCGCCCCTTCCGCAGTCCCCACCACACCATCTCCGACGTGGCACTCATCGGCGGCGGTGCCAACCTGCAACCGGGCGAAATATCACTGGCACACAACGGCGTACTCTTTCTTGACGAACTTCCAGAATTCAACCGCTCTGCCCTCGAAACGTTGCGCGGACCGCTTGAAGATCGCGAAATCACCATCTCACGCGCAAAATACACCGCCACGCTCCCCTGCTCTTTCATGCTCGTGGCTTCAATGAACCCTTGTCCCTGTGGCTACTATAATCATCCCCACCACGAATGTGTCTGCTCGCCAGGACAAATCCACCGTTACCTCAACAAAATCTCTGGTCCGTTGCTCGACCGCATTGACATTCAGGTGGAAGTGATGCCTGTGGCCGTTGAAGAACTGGCCACGGCGCCGCGCGGCGAAACGAGTGAAACCATCCGTCAGCGCGTCATCAAAGCGCGTGACATACAGACCGAACGTTTCCGAAACATTCCAGGCATCCACTGCAATGCACAAATGACTGCTTCGCAACTCGAAACCTTCGCCACGCCCGATGCCGAAGGCGCCCGTCGTCTGGCCTTCGCCATGAAGTCGCTCAACCTCTCCGCCCGTGCCTACGGCCGCATTCTGAAAGTGGCCCGCACCATCGCCGACCTCGACGCCAGCGAAACAATTCTGCCGCAACACATCGCTGAAGCCATCGGATACAGAAATCTTGACCGCAGCGACTGGGCGGAAAGGTGAGTTGAAGGTAAAAATTAACCTAAATTATAACAAAAAGGGATGCTACCAAGAAGTTCCATCTCAAAGAGAAAATGCAAGAGAAATTCTATGCTTTCTAAAAGTAATTTACCATGCTCGAACTCGAACTACAACAATACCTCCTCCGTGAGTACCCACAAGAGAATGCTCGCTGTGAATGGAAGGAATTTAAAAACCTAAAAAACTCGTTCTGTGGGGACGAAAAAGATGATGTGATTTCCTACGTGTCGGCAATCGCTAACATGGAGGGTGGGCATCTTGTGATTGGCGTTAAAGACAAGACGCTTGAAATTGTCGGGACAGACATTTCAAGGCTTACCTTTAATGGTCAGCCTGCAAACACGCAGTCTGCAACCTTCAAACTCACCGAACAATGCACTTATCTTTCATCTGAAGGACTAAGTATTGAGGAATTTATAACGGATGACACTAACAAGCGAGTATGGATAATCCATATCCCCAAGCATATGCCCCGCCGTCCCGTTCTTGCCCACAAGAAGGCATGGCAACGGATAGAGGATTCGTTGGTGGAATTAACGCAAGAAAGGATGGCTGTTATCCTCGAAGAACCAATCTACTCAGCAAAGGACTGGTCTGCAGAAATCGTAGCTGACGCAACTATAGACGATTTGGATGAGGTGGCTATTGCTAAGGCCCGCATGATGTTCAAGAAAGTCCATAGTCGAATACCTGCAGAAGAAGTGAATGCTTGGAATCTCCAAACGTTCCTGAGCAAATGTGGATTGATGAGAAACGGAGGCATCACTCGGGCAGCCATCATACTGTTGGGCAAATACGAATCGGCTTTCAAACTTCGTCCTGCCATTGCACAGGTTACTTGGACACGCAGAGACAAAAATCAGGAAGTGGTTGACTACGAACACTTCACCGTACCTTTTATATTAACGGTGGACGAAATTCTATCAAAGATAGAGAACCTGACGTTGCGTGAGATGCCAGGAGGCACGCTTTTCCCCGACACGATGAAGCAGTATGACGACTACACCATTCGTGAGGCACTCCACAACTGTATTGCTCATCAAGACTACACTCTTCAGCAGCGCATCAATTTTGTAGAAAATCCAGGCTATTTGTATTATTCCAATGCAGGCACATTTATTCCTGGCACTTTGGAAAATGCTTTGAAAAACGAAGAACCTCAGACGCATTTCCGCAATGAATGTCTGTGCCGGGCTATGGTGGATTTCAATATGATTGATACTGTAAGCCGCGGTATCAAGAAAATGTTCAATGAGCAATGGCGCAGACATTTTCCTATGCCAGACTATGAGATTGACCAAATAAAGAAGAAAGTCGTTGTACGTATCTATGGCAATGAAATCAACAAGCGGTACACTGATTTGTTGAAGACAAACAACAATCTTTCCCTATGGGATTGTATCTCGCTCGATGCTGTACAAAAAGGCAGGACCATTCATGAAGATGTTGCACAAGACTTGCTCAAACGTGGACTGATTGAAGGCGAGGCTCCGAATTACAACATTTCTCTAAGCATTGCCAAGAACACTCACCAACTGCCTTCTTACACAAAAACAAAAGGATTGCATAAGGAGAAGTTGCGTCAAATGATTCTTCAATTTCTCAGCAATGCAGGCGATGAAGGTGCCAAGCGAGATAGTATATACGAATATCTGAAGGATGTTCTTCCGCAGAACAAGACGGAAGAGCAAAAAATTCGTATGCTCGGAGATCTGCTGAAGAATATGAGTAAAGAGTGTTTAATAAGAGCAGAAGGAAAAACCTGGTTTACCATGCCTCTATCATAGAGAATATGTTATAGCGAATTTTAACGGATTTATGACGAACTCGTCATATATTATAGCGGAAAACCGTTTTGAATCCGTCAAAAATGACGTGATTTTATAGCGAAAGTAGCGGATTATAGCGGATTTATCGAAAATGCAGAAGGGGCGGTCGGTTCATAATAAGCGACAAAGCCATGTTTTTGCAAGCATCCAGCGTGCGCGAAAATCCGGCGGACGTTGTCGGAACAACCTGCAACACGCTCCTGTGCCGTCAGAAGAGCTTGCCCTTCGCGCTCAGAGAAGCGAAAGGCATGAAGAGTTTTTCCTTTTTTCTCTAAAAAAAAATATTGCTGTCCGGTTATTTTTTTCAAACAAAACAAATTAGGGCTGACACTTCTCACAAGGTGTCAGCCCTTTTGGTTATCTTTGTTTTTGCGAAAAAATACAATTGCTGTCCAGTAAAACTTCTAAAGTTTATAATATTTCTCAGCCATTTTGGTCAGCTCGCCATTTGAAATATTCGCAACGCCAGTCTGCTTAATATACGAAAATTTTTCTTTTTTCTTACCAATTACAAATTTACGCTCCACGTCGTCAATATCAGCATACAGGTGGTAGTTGCCTATATTCATGTGTTATTTAGAGTGGCGAATACGTTGTGCTTTCTTTTCGTCCTTACGCACCAGATAGGGTGACTCTGGCAATTCGGGAAGCACTTCATCCAGTGCATCAATCTGGCCCACAACTTTCAGCAAGAGAATGAATGTAGACAATGAGACATTGCCAGCTGTTCCGTTCTCGAATTTATGTATTGTCGTCAGACCTACACCCGACTGTTCGGCAACTTCTCTTTGAGTGAGGTTGCAGCGCATCCTATACTCCTTGAAGCGCGTTCCAAGCAAGCGCACAAGTTCTGGTGTTGAATATTCATAAAAGTCTGCCATTTGCACACATTTTTATTATCATTATAATGATATTTACGGCTTATTCTTCCATATAACATTCAATATAATGAAGTTTATACTTGCAAAGCTATATACAAATATTGAAACCACAAAATAAAATTTCCACAAAAACTTTTTTAGACAGCCTTTCCCCACTACAAAAAACATGGAGGCCAAACGCTCAGGGCTGTTTGGTCTCCATGTTTTTATTTTAGGCGTACTGAAAGGGATTTCAAGAACGCCATTACATATCATTTAGCGAATCACCTTTTCTCCGTTTCCGTTGATGTATACGCCATGCTGCACGGGCTGGTGCAACTGTCTTCCCTGAAGGTCGTAATAGACGTTGGAAGGAACGGCAGAAGAAGTGTTGACATTGTTGATGGACGTTGAGATGTTGAGTTTCTCAAATGTCCAGATGCTGGCACCCCATACAATGGGCTTGAGGATGACGTTGTTGGCCCAGCTGCTGGCATTGACATACCAACTGTAAGCACCAGAGGCTGAAATGATGCGGATGCCCGTCTTACCCTCGTCACAAGTGTGCTGATCGAGCTTCCATGAATATTCCTTGCCCAAGAGGATGTTCTTGGTCTCGGCATCAGAAGCTGGATAGGCCGGTTTGTCACCCACCTTGCTGAAGATGCTCACCGTGCCATCGGCATTCTTGCGGATGCGCCATTGATAGGCATCGGTGTTGTTGCTCATCGTGCGAGGCTGCACCGTGTTGGAAGTGGAAGCCATGGCCAGATAGTTGGTGAAATAGGCGTTACGCAGGTTATAGTAGTAACCTTCATCCAGCGCGTCGAGCACAGAGGTGCGTGGCATGGCCACAAACTGTGCGTAGAGCGCGAGGAATTTTTCGTATTCGCTGCGCGAAACAGCGCCCTTACCAATCAGCGCCTTGCCCGGCGCGATGATTTCATCGCTGAGCAAGCTGAGAGCCGCTTCTGTCGGTTCGCCCATCTCGCCCGGTTTTGCGTTGTGCAAAACGGTTTCACATTTCTCAACGAGGTGCTTGAGCATGAAAGTGAAGTCTTTCACCTCAACAATGCGCCATGTGCCCTGATAGCAGAGCGCAGCGTCAGTGCCGCTCTTGGCATAGCCTGTGCAGTCGGCCGTGAGGTATTTGCCGCCAGAGGAAATGTTGAGCACGGCAGGAATGTAAGTGTACTGTCCGCTGGCTTTAGTGGCGAGCGCAATTTTCATCACACTGCCGTTTGCCGTCAGCGTCATGTTTTCGGCATTGCCCGCTGGCATGGTCAAAGCCTTACCCGTGATGACGTTCTTCACCTTATAGCCACCCGTCACGGCTTCAAACTGCCAGATTTCTTCTGGTTCATATTGCTTCGTATAGTGGAAGCGCACGTTGTTGTCGCTGGCATAGAGCGATGAACCTTCATATTTTGCCTTGTAGTAAGTGGAAGCGGAGAGAATCTGATAATATTTTCCCTCTTCCGGCATCGTGATGTCAGCCTTCTTATATTGGCCGACAGACGCTGTCAGGGCAGCGAGTTTGTCGGCATTCTCCATGTCGCCCTTCAAATCGCTGAGCGCCTCCGTCATTGCCGTTTTCTTGTCGGCGGCAGGCAGACCAACGTAATCGCCAGCGGCAGCGATGATTTCCTCAGCCTCTTCAACGGCCTTTTGCGCCGCCGTCTGTTCGGGTTTCTCGAAATAATGAGTGGCATACGTCACGCCCATTTCGTCGAGCACGCTGCGCTGCGTCTGGAGGCGCATATAGAAGCCCACCCAATTTTTCTTGGCAGCTGGCAACCATCCCGTTTCAGAGAGCGCCAAGAGGCGCGGGAAGAGCTGGTATTCGAGTTCCACACTGTCGTTGCACGTTTCAGTCCACATATTTCCCTGAACGCCCAAACAAAAGTCTTCACGTCCTGAGAGCGAAGCCACGGGGTTGACATTATAGACGGTTTCTACGCTGTTGACCCAGTTGTCGCCCCATCCGCCTTGGTATTTCTCGTTGATGTCTCTCTGCGCCATCGGCACCTGCATCATGTCGAGATAGAGCGACTGGTAAGGCACCACGATGCTCTTGAAGCCCTTGTCGGCAGCCTTGGAACTCATGTTGATGTTGTTCCAGGCCATGATGACGGGTTTCACCTTGTTGTCGGCATTCCAGTGTGAGAGGAGTTCATCCCAAACCACGATGTCCTTGCCGTATTTTTCCTTCAGATAAAGACCCAGTTCTTCAACGAGCCACGACTGGAGTTCGTTGACGCCCGAGAGACCCTTTTCTTTCACGCGGCGGAGGCAGTCGGCATTGTTGGCCCACTGGTCTGTCGGACACTCGTCGCCACCGAGGTGGATATACTGATAAGTGAACACCTCTGCCACGTGGCCGAGCACACATTTGAGGAAGTCAACCACTTCGTCCTTGCCGATGTTGAGCACGTCTTTCGAAATACCGCCGTCGATGCGCACGCTGTAAGACTTCGAAGGATCGCAACTCAGTTCGGGATAAGCGGCCACGGCAGCCACCATGTGTCCCGGGAGGTCGATTTCAGGAATGATTTCAATGTTGCGGTCCTTGGCATAGGCCACGATTTCGCGCAAGTCGTTGAGCGAATACCACATGCCGCGACCATATTCCGTGTCGTCGAAGAATTTCGAAGCGCCACCAGCATTGGAGAACGAACCGGCACGCACGCTTCCCACCTCCGTCAAACGCGGATATTCAGGGATTTCAATGCGCCATCCCTGGTCGTCGGTGAGGTGCCAGTGGAAACGGTTCATCTTGTAAGAAGCCATCACGTCGAGCACGCGCATCACTTCAGTCTTAGAGAAGAAGTGACGGGCCACATCGAGCATGAAACCGCGGTGGCCGAGGTTGGGTTTGTCAACGATTTCCACGTAAGGCAGCGTCCATCCATCGTTTTTCTGCAACGTCTTGCCATAGATGGCCGCCGGCAGCAACTGCTTGAGAGTTTGCAGACCGTAGAAGAAACCAGTGCTATCGGCCGAAGCGATTTCCACGCCCGAGGCGTTGATGTTCAGTCGGTAAGCCTCGTGTTCGAGCGTCTTGTCGGCCACCATAGAGATGGCGCAGGCTGCAGAAGCGGGGTTCACCTGAAGGTCAATGCCCAGCGTGCGCTTGGCCTGACTGGCAAATTCGCTGGCATAGCGCAGAGGAGCGTCGCCCGTTGCCACGATACCATCGATTTTCGAGAGGCTCAAAGAGCCGTCGCCCTTAGTCACACTGGCAGGATAAGGCACCAAAGAGAGCATCTTGCCCATCTTTTCAAAATCCTCCTCGCTCACGAAGGTGAGCGGCTGGTTGGCATCAGAGCGGTCGTTCCAGAGTCCGAGTTTTTTACCCGTTCCGGCACCACCCCACTGGTTCATATACACGCCCAGATTAGCCTTCGGCGAAATCACGAAATCGCCAGAATAGTTGGCATTAGTCGTGGTCTGCCAAACGAAATATTTGTTAGCGTTAGGCGTTTTTCCGGCCCTGAACATACCTTCCTGCTTAGTCGTAGTGGTATAGAGCGTGAGGCCCGAACGGCTTGTGAGGGTATAGCCCGTCGTTGCCGACCCTTCGATTTTCCAGAATTGTGCGTCACGTCCCATCGGAATGCCCGTAAGCACTTCTTCGCCGTCGCCCTGCGCCGTGAGCACACCTTTCCCGTTCGACATCTGAACGAGATACCATGTCACGTCGTCGCCGACGCTTACCTTCGGCTTTTCTGCCGCCCACAGTTGCGAAATGGCAAGCAGACAGAAGAAGCATAGCAGTAATGTTTTCTTCATATAGATAACTTTTAAAATGTTGATTGTATTACACTTGCAAATTTACCTTTTATAATTCAGACAACGAAAAAAACCTTGGATTTATTGTTGCGCGGGGAGGGAACTAAGTGAAGCGCGGCATAAACCACAAAAATCATACCCAAAACACCCATTTTCTTGCCGATACCGGCAAGAAAACATATCCTTGCAATAAAGAAATAACCATCCAAAAGCCTTCTACCATACATTCAAACTTACCGCGACCATTTCCTTGCAACCTTAAATTAGCAGACAAATTCTCCCCTATTATTGCATGATTGTGCCCTGTCCCCTAATCACAAATTATCTACTCGCGGCCGCTGGTAGAGCTACTCGCGGCCGAGGGTAATGCTACTCGCGGCCGAAGGTTGCGCTACTTGCGGCCGCGAGTAGATAAGTTCTCATATTTTTTGGTCTGACGAAATAAAAAAAAGCGTGAGGCACACACCATCTGCATGCCTCACACCCAAATAATCTATGTTTTATCGTTCAGTCTCAACCTGATTCAACAGGTTGTTGGAAATCAGCTTCAAGTTCTTCAGTTTTGCTGCACCTTGCAAGGTGTCCGTCTGGACGGCAGGAGCGGCGCTGGCACCATTGCCCAATCCGTCAACCTGAATGATTATTTCAGCATTACCGAAAGTTCCTTCGTTCACAAAGTATTCCAGAACAAGGGAGAATTTGCCTGTCTGCTTGTTATACGTACAAGGGTATTCATCATAGCTTCCTCCTCTGTAATGAACGGCATCAGAAACAAACAAATCTCCGTATTGCGGATGAACTGTTACTTTCTGCTTTAGCACCTGACATTTGGAAGTCAAGGGGTCGTAGTCTATGATGAGTTCGCATTCGCCCTCAAAATTCTTCAGTTTGAACTGGCCCTTGCCTGTTTGCGACGAATAGCGATAGGAGATGGGCATGCGGCCTTTATAGCCAGACCAACCGTCGGATGTCATGACGCATGTGCTGTCGCTCTTTGAAAGCGGCCATTCACTGGCATCGCGGCCGTCGGCCATCCATTCTGATATTGAGGAATACCACTTGCTGTCGAACACGGCAGGACAGAATCTCGCTCCCTTGACGTCTTTCACAATGTTGCCTTCTGCGTCACATCCGGCAATGACCACCGTGTAGTAAATGCCTGGCACGGGATTCGGAACTTCAATTGTGGCAGTGCCTTTACCCGACACTTTCACCTTATAAGGCGCCAGGGCCACACTTTCCCATACGTTGCCCTGCAGCAGGGTGTCTGTCAGGAGCGCAATGTAAGCGCCGTCAAATTCAGAGGCGTCATACGTATAGGTCAACTTGGCAATATTGTTTTCCTTCTTATGGTTGGCCTGGTTGATGGAGAGACTGCGCAACGGACATTCGTAAACCACATCGTTAGCGTTTCGATCTTTGTTGCACTCGACATTCACCACTTCGCCTCCTGCCACAGCCAAGGTAACTAACTTATATTCTACGGTTTTCTGAGGATAGGGAACCACAACCTCTTCGTATTTATTAGTATGAGAAAGGTCCACTTCCACGCATGAAGGCAGGGTGCCAGCTTCAAATTTCTTTTTGATGTCGGCTTCCGTTGCATATTTCTCCACCAAGGCGACATAGCCCTTTTCCACGTGCGGGCCGAAATAGCACACTGTCTGCACTTCCCATTTGCCATCCTTGTTGACCACGGCATTGCCTTCGGAAATTTCCGCACTGTAGTCAGGATATCTGCACGAAACAGACTGCTTGATTTGCTCATACGCAACGTTTCCATGACTGTATCCTATGCCGACAACGGCAAACTGGCCATAGACTTCATACATCGGAATGTTCACCCACCCCGCTTCTTTGACTTTCACGCCATAGCTGGCATCGTATTTGAGGCGGGACTTGGCGGCTTCGGCCTGCGAAAGCGGCACACACACGAGGCGCACTTCGTCGAGATCGGTCATTTCTAATTTACAACGCAGATAGCTCTGTCCGCTGTCGACCAATACGCTGGACTTGTATGCTATGCTATCATAGAAATGAACATACAGACCAAAGTTCGGACTGACGCTTCCCTGCAGACGTATTTCCGTGGCCGACTTGCTGTTGACAACTTTCTGAACATCGCCGTAAGTCACAACCAAACTGTTCTTCGGGAACACGACCACGCCGTTGACGAAACTTCCGTTTTGAACGGATTTCACCATCACCTGCTGGCCGTTGATGTAGAATCCCAAGGGCTGAAGAGGAAGCGTTGCCACTTCGCCGTCAAACTGGATGCTGATGTCGGAACCATCATACATCATCGTGGAGTCGGCGAGCTGCGCAAATGGTTCTTTCAAAACGATGCCTTCATGGCTTTCTAATGCACAAGCTTTCACATCGATATATTCTGACTGCAAACCAATATTGAAGAGTTCGTTGAAAAGGCCGCTGGAAAGGCGCACATTATAATAGTTGTTGATATCGTAAGCACTGCCTCCGCCTGGGGTGTAACAACCTGAAGGGTCGGGGTTCTCCTGGCCGATGAGGTTCCATTTATACATTCTGTTGGCCGACGACGGAAACACGAGGTTCATCCATGCCGGACGCGAAAGGGCGCAGCAAAATTGCTGTGAATATGGAATGTATTCTTGGTCATCTTGGTTCGTGCGGTCGATGCCCATATTCAGTCGCTTATAGTCGAAGAAAGACAGGCCCTCGCCCCAGAGTTCAATGCGCTTCTGCTCAACAATCATCTTGATAGCATATTCCTTAGCCACATCGTCCTTGTTCACCACGAGAGCATAGTTGGGCCGTCTGTATTGACTCATGAAGTTTTCAAGCAACGTCAATCCTTCTCTGACAGAGCTATGTGCCTTTGCTTCAGCCTCAATGAAATACATTTCTTCAACACGCATCAAAGGATAGGCCGAATGCGAGCCGATGTTCATGTCCGTATAATTTCCCTTGTAAGGACGGAACTTCAGCGAAGCATATCTGGGAAGCGCATTGTAAACGTCATCCGACAAATGCGGCTCTTTGTCGCCACTGTTTTCATATCTCTTGAAAAGCTTGATGCGGATATCTTCTAAATCAATCCTCTTGAACAACGACGGAGCTATGCACACGGGAGCCATTGAAGCATAGCCGAAAGCGGCTTCGTTGCTCATCCATCCACCCCAGTTGACAAGTCCCGTATTGCTGTCTTCCGACGGCTGCGCTCCCCACATCCATGAAGAAGGAGCCATGTTATTGAAACCATTTTCAAGGTCATACATCTGGGCTTCCGTGAGCGGCTGTGAACCGCTCTGGTTGATGGCTTTCCGGGCATAGGCGGCTGCCACTTCATAGTTTTCCACCCACATATTCAAGCGTGCCTGCAGGCCGTAAACGCAAGCCAAGTTGGGCAGGCGTTTGCTCTTGGGCTGGAAGTCTGAAAGGAAATTTCCCGCTTTTTCAAGGTCGCTGGCGATGAAAGCCTTCATATCTTCCCTTGTGGCACGCTTCAGTTGGGGCACATCCTTTTCAGCGGTCTTCTCCGTGATGATGGGCACCGTCAAGTTTCTGATGTTCTTGCCAGTGTTCGACAATGGTTTGGTTTCATAGCAATCCAGATATTCATACATGCGGGCGATGTCGAGATAATACAAGGCGCGGAAGGCGTATGCAACGCCGAGATACTGCTTCTGCTGATGGTTGGCCTTCGTTTCATCAATGGCCCCGATGAGTTTGTTGCAGGCTGTGATGGCATTCTCATAGAAGCTCCACATATAATTCGTGCTTATCATATTTTCTCCTATCTGGTTTTCAGCTATACTTTCAAACCAGTTGTAACCGTTATTTGGACGGTAAAGGTCGCCCGTCAAGATGTCGCGCATGTGCATGACAGCGCCGTAACCAAAGCCAGCGTGATAATTCCCTCTATAAGTATAGTGCATGGCGTTGTTGATGTCGAGCAAATAGCGCTCAATGTCGCCATAGAACGTCATCTCCTCGCCACGATACACTTCCACTTGGCCGTCCTTGTTCACCTTCACTTCCACCTGGCCCTTATCGTTGTTCACGAAGTTGATGGAGTCGCCTTCAACCAGTTCCACTCGCTTGCCGCCCAAATAAAAGCCCAATCCTTGGGCATTCAGGCTGCCGCTGCCTGCCAGCGCCACGGCGAGCAGACAGATGATATGTTTTATCCTCTTCATTTTATCAACACTTTAAATGATACATTGCCAGCCTTCACAATGACTGTTCCCGACATTTGGCGCAAAGAAGCCGAAGCGCGGCCGTCGCTGTCGGCCTTTACCTGCACGGCGGTCTTGCCGTCGATGGTGTACACCGTCACTGGTTCGCCGCTCTTCAGTCCAGCGACGTGCAAGACGCCGCCTTGAATGGAGAATGCGGGACGCGCGGTGACGGTCAGTTTCTCTTCAATAGAAGTCGGCACTCGGTGTCCGAACACGCCCATATAGTCGCGTTTTTCCAGCGAAATCTTATAGTTGGACGATTCCGACATGGGGATACTGAAATAACAATCATGCTGGCTCACCTGGAAATAACTCTCCGTCTCCCATTTGCCTTCCGACTGCACAACGGCATATCCGTTGCTGACTTTCAACGTCGGATTGTTTGCTACGTAGAAACTATATAGTTCCTGATCTCCTTGCCACACCACCAACGCCGATTGGAAATCGTCGGCCACGGCGGGCATGACGGCCGACATGCCAAATGCCATGAGGGCCAAACAACGCTTTAGTAATTTCGATTTCATAAAGATTGCTTTATAAGCAGGTCTTCAAATATTGTATTTTCCACCTGCTTGGGTTAGACTTTCAGTTAATTAAAAATGTGTGTCTGTATATTCTCGTTTGATGGTCTGATGAATCTCTATCTCTTACCAAGGTTTTTCTTTAGGGGAGTTGAGTTTTGGAAAGGTTCTATGGGAACACCCCTTAACGTGCTATGCTGGCCTTCTGCGTTGCCAACATCACAAATTTAAGCAAAATCCTATAATCGGACAATACAAAAATTCACATTTTTACCATTTGGAAGTAATTTCCCGAGATTTTTTACAGTTTGAACGTTTTTTAGGGGCGATGGGCGGATATGCGGCGGAGGCCTGGGGCGAAGCACTGTAGCTCACTTTGCTCGCAAAGTGAGGGGGGCGAATATTTGGCGGCCTAGCCACGCGCTGAAAATCCAACAAAGTAATGCCCCAGAGCGTCGCTCATGTTCGCTACGTATTCGTGGCCCTCACTTTGCGAGCAAAGTGAGCTACAATGCTGGCGCCTCAGACCTTCGCCGAATGTTCGCGCAGCGCCTCTTGTTGCTATGCCGCACCTGCTATGCTAATTTGCAGATGATGGTTGGGCTCGCGTTAGAAAATAATCCGAAATCAGGAAAATCCCACAAATAATAGTTAACTTTGTCGGGAAAGGAACTGAATGCCAGCGGGTAAACAGCGAGAACTTGCTTCGCTAACGATGTGAGTAATGTATAGGCCGCTTGGAATATGGCATGCTCAGTCCTATATATTATATATAATGTGTATCAACCTCAATCTACAAACAATAAAATCAACCTTAATGATGACACCTTACTCTGATATCCGTAAGAAGTTAATCGGCGCAACCATCTGCTGCTTCATCGTGGGCGGCGGGCAAGGCCTTGTTGCGCAGAAAGTCATCTTCCCCCAGCAACAGCAGGCCAGCACGGCGTCGCTCGTTGTTGGCGATGGCACATACATCCTTAAAAACAATTTGCTCTCCGCACGCTTCGTCAAAGATGGAGACAAACTCATTTTTGGCGGTTGCGAAGAAATGAACCTCAAAGCAGGCACTGATCTTTTCAAGGTGGTGCTTGGCGACGGCACGTCATTTACGTCGTCAGATATGACCCTTGTCAGCGTTGAAGAGGAAACGCTGACTGGCAAGGCCGATGCCGTGAAGGGTTCCGATCGCTTCGACGGCAAAGCCATCAAAGCCGTGTTCAAGAAAGATCGGCTCAACGTCACGTGGCACGCCGTTTTGCGCGATGGCTCACACTATCTTCGCACCACGCTTGAAGTGACTGCCGATAAAGACCAGGCGATGCAGTCCATCACGCCCATGCTCTACGTCGTCGACAACAATGCACCCAAATCCGTCCCTGTGGTGGTTGGCAACACGCGCGGCGCAGTGTTGGCAAGCGACAAGATTTTTGCAGGACTGGAAACACCGATGGGCGTGAACTCAACGCAGGTGGCCAATGCGGGCATGGACTCGTTTAATCCCAAAGGGTGGAACTCCGGCTCGTTTGTTTGGGCTCCCGGTGAAGAACTTCCCCAGGCCATCCGGGAAGCAGACCTCAAGGTGGACAACGTCAGTGTCTCGCCCGACGACGTCATGGGCGCACGCGGCTATGTGTCGTTTCGCAAGACAGGCAAACAGACCCTCACGTTTCAATATACAAGTGGTAGCCACCGCCTTGACATTGTCGGGGTCGACGTGGTGGACGGCACAGGCAAGGTGCTCGCAAGCGACTATCATAGCGGCTTCACTGGCGGGCAGAAGAGCAACAACGTCTATACGCTCGACATTCCGCAGACGGGCGCTTATGTGTTGCGCTATTTCGTGGCAGGCACGAAGCGCAGCGATTTTAGCAGCAACGGCACAGTCACCTTCAGCCAGAAAATTGCGGTGCCGGTTGTCATCTACGACTTGATTGCCGACGACCTGCCGAAGGCAAGCGTGAAAGCCCAGACTTTGGCTGGAGAGACCGCTGGCAGCGAAGAAACCGTCATCTACGACCGCAACGACTGGAAGGTGAGCGTTGACGGATGGAACAACGACAACGGCACTGGCAAGGCTGAAGCCATTATTGACGGCGATGCCAACACTTACTGGCATTCGCATTATGACGACAACACCAACAAGGCGATGCCCCACTGGTTTATGGTGGATATGCAGCGGTCGCAACCTGTGGAATACGTGGGCTTCGTCACGCGCCAGGCGGCTGTTGGCGTGAACGGACATATCAAGGACTATGAGATTTGGGCTGGTGATGATGCCAACAAACTGACGAAGCAGATGACAGGCACGCTGACCTATTCCCTGGGAGAAGTGTGGGTGAAATTGCCAGCGAAGATCAGTGCCCGTTATGTGAAGGTCGTCATCAAATCCTCGCAGAATGGTGCCGTCTTTGCCTGTGTTGCTGAGTTCCGTGTGGCCTCCGGCAACCCGATGGCAGATGTTGCCTTGACCAGATTTGAAGTTGACGACGAGGTGCTCCGCGCCTGGAGTCCGGAAACATGGAAAGAAGTGGCCGATGCCGACATCCCTTCGCGCGTGAAGGAACTCGATGAGGCATACCCCAATGTTCTGGAGAAGAAGATGGACGTTGACTTCATCGAGAGCAACGGAACGCTGACCACCACCTTCGCTTATGCCAGCGGCGCCAACCGCCTCAACATCGTGGGCGTGGATTTGCTGGATGCGAGCAACAACGTGATTGCCTCAGACTATCATGTGGGCTACACAGGCACGTCTAAAGAAAGCAACACCTATAGCCTCTGGATTCCGCAGAAGGGCAAATGCACCTTGCGCATGCTGGTGTCGAAGAAAAACGATGCCATGACTTCCTCTGGCAGTATCACGCTGAACTATACCAAGGTCGACACGCTCCACATGCTTGCCCCGACAGAGGTGCCCATGCAGGGTTATTGGCGGCGCAACACCACGCTGAAGCAGGGAAAAACATGGAATGTCAGTTCCGTGGTTGGCCTGGTCGCTCCAGGGCAGCAGCGTCGTTCGTTCTTGGCATACAGCGAGCGCGAGCGTGCAGTGCCTTGGCGTGCAATGCCAGTTTATATTTCCTGGTATGAACTGAACATCAACCGCAACAATGCCAAGGGAAATGGCGGTGTGTATGGCACCAAGGGCGATTACACTGGCAATATGACCGATGCACAATGTGCCGACGTCGTCAAACATTGGAAAACCGATTTCTATGACAAATACGGCAAGAAACCCGTTGCCTTCGTCTGGGACGACGGTTGGGACGAATACGGCACGTGGACTTTCAACGGCAACTTCCCCAATGGATTCACGGCGGAAGACAATCTGGCAAAACAAATGGGCGCAGGCATCGGTGCCTGGCTCGGACCAGTTGGCGGATATGGCGCCAGCGGCACTTACCGCCGCAACTACTGGAAGGGACAAGGCGGCATGCAGCTCAGCAACGGCAAATATTATGACTACTTTGTGAGATGTTGCAACGACATGATTGAGAAGTATGACTTCCGCTTCTTCAAGTTCGACGGCATCAGCGCCCAGTTCTCCGCCGTAGGTCCCGACCTGACCGACACCGGACTTGAAAACTGCGAGGCCATCATCAGCATTGAGAACGACGTGCGCAAGAAACGGCCCGACATCTTCTACAATACCACTGTGGGAACGTGGGCTTCGCCTTTCTGGTATCACGTCACCGATGCTACATGGCGCCAGGAAAATGACTATGGCGAAATCGGTGTGGGCTCCGACCGTGAGAAATGGATTACCTATCGTGACCGTCTTGTTTATCAGAACTATGTACAGCGTTCGCCACTTTGCCCCATCAACACGTTGATGACCCACGGGTTCATCCTCTCCAATTTCGGCAACGTGTCTAAGGATATGAGCTACAATGGCGTGGTGCGCGAAATGCGTTGCGCCTTTGCTTGCGGTTCGGGCATGGTGGAACTCTACAACGACTATGCGCTGATGAACAGCATCAAGAATGCCAAGGGACAGAAGGGCAAACTCTGGAAGGAACTTGCCGACTGCATGGACTGGCAAGAACGAAATGCCGATGTCTTGCCCGACGCACACTGGGTGGGCGGCAATCCTTGGGATGGCACCACTGCCAATATTTATGGATGGGGCGCCTGGAACGGTAAGAAGGCCACGCTCGCCTTGCGCAACCCCGACACCAAGGTGCGTACACTGAAAACGACCCTTCGCAAGGCGCTCGACATTCCAGCGTATATCAAGACCACAGTGACCCTGAGCAGTTCCTTTGCCGACCAGGTGATCGGTGAGCGCGGTTTGCGTGGCGTGGAAATGAATGTGCCCATTGACATCGACAAGGAAATCACCTTCACGTTGCCTGCCTCCACCGTCTTTGTGTTTGAAGGAATTGACAACGGCAACTTCGATTTCCCCACCACGGGCATTGAAGAGTCGGCAACCGTTGCAAATGGGATTGAAGGCAATGACATTGTCTATGACATGAGTGGCCGCCGCCTCCATACGCCTCGAAAGGGATTCCCCGTGATTGTTGGAGGAAAGAAGGTCATCAAGTAAGTTCCTAAATATCTGAATAAAATAAAAGCTGTCTGTTTCACCTCCTTTGCTGGGGAAGGGAAATAGACAGCTTTTTTATTTTGTTGTTGCGGCGCATGTCCGCGCCTCTTTTACCATTACTTAACCAGCCAACTTCTTCCCGTACAAAAACTTTTACCTACTTTTGTGGTTGCGGCGGAGTTCGCCGTTTCAAAAACCTTTTAGAATAGAAACAAATGAAAAAGAATTTGATGGCTTTGGCAGTCGCCTCGATTGCCTTGACTTTCTCTTGCACTGGCAACAAGACGGCGCAGGATGCTTCTGAAAACGACTCAACAAAAGTTGCCGACAGTGTTTCGGCCGCTAACAACGAATTGGATTTGGCAACTGTTGCCGGAACATACGAAGGTGTGCTTCCCGCAGCCGACTGCCCGGGTATCAAAACGGTGCTCACCATTAATGCCGACAGCACCTATCAGTTGCGCCAGGATTATATCGACCGCAAGGACGCTCACGACGAGGCAAGCGGCGTTTTGCATGTGCTCGACGGCCGTTTGCTGATGCTTGAACGCCCCTCAAGCGGTGAACGCTCTTATTATAAGGTGAAGGACGACAGCCATCTGGTCATGACTGATTCTCTCGGCAACGAACCTGAAGGCGAAACGGCCAAGTTCTATATCCTCGAGAAGAAGTGAACTACCGCTGAGCTAAAGACTTAGGGGATGCGTTCCTTGAAAATAATTAGGGTGTTCAAAATTCAGAAAAATCTCTGCGCGGTTTTGAGCCAAATAGCATGGCGGTTGCGCCGCTGCCCCTGAAAGGGGCTCATATTCCAGGATAGGGGCTTGCCCCTA
>OIYR01000184.1_pt1 | contig 36105 bp, 38 predicted proteins | sample 1588221 | NCBI WGS metagenome assembly OIYR01 (sample SAMN03283292) | human gut metagenome | biome: human-associated habitat; material: feces | host: Homo sapiens | place: Peru | collected 2012
GAAGTTTTCGATCTAGGTACTGCCATAATATATCCTCGCTATAATTTTTAGTCGTCTGTATAACGGTTTTTGATATTACTACAGATTCCTATTTCTTGTCAAGAATTATACTTGCATTATGAAACATTTGTCAATGAATTTCATCATCTTTTTATGACATTTTGACGATTTTTGTTATTTTGAAACAGAATTCTGCTCAAAAAACTTCTTTCTCATCTCGATTTCAACAAGTTTTGGAACCATTGTGCTTATGTCGCCGCCAAAACGGGCAACTTCCTTTATGCTGCTTGAGCGCACAAGAAAATATTTATGCGCAGTCGGAATCAAAAGAGTTTCAACATCGCTGTTCAAGTGCTTGTTCATAAGGGAAAGGTCAAACTCATGAGAAAAATCCATAGCGTTCCGCACTCCCCTAATCAGCACATTTGCTCCGGATTTTCTGCAGTAGTCGGCAACAAGTGTATTCCATATATGAACAGTAACATTTTTGTAGTTTTCAGTAAGCTTTATAAGCAAGTCGTAGCGTTCCTTGTCAGAAAAAAGACATTTTTTGTCAGGATTTACAGAAATCAAAACATCAATCTTGTCAAAAAGGCGGCTCGCTCTTTCTATTATATTCAAATGTCCGTAAGTCGGAGGATCAAAAGACCCTGGAAAAACAGCTGTAGTCATGCAGATATTCTAACAGATTTCAAGATTTTTAACAATGAAAACAAAATCAATTAACAGAGCAAACGCATTATAAATAATTTAAGTAAAGTTTGCGCGAAGGAACTGTTCCCGGTGTAAAAAACACTCTGATTGTTGCGGCCGCGTGAGCGGGTAATTCTATAGTTACTTTGCAACAATCAGCGTGCAGCGCATTATCGCGGGATTTTGAACCAGGAAACCGTGTCTGGAAGCCAGTTTTATGCTGAATACATTTATAATGCGTTTGACCGGGACTTTTAATTGACCAAACAAGACAAAGATATTAGAATTGTTTTTATGGAAAAATTCTTTACAAAACTAAGCTTAATTTCACTATTTGTGTTTTTATCCTGCACCTCTGCCACTGTTGAAAAAACTCCCCAGACAGAAGAGCAGCCAGAAAAACCAGTAGTAATAGAAGAACCGGAGCCAGTCCAGGAAATTGAAGAAGAGCCTATAGTTGTTGAAAAAACTGACGATGAATACACAAGATCAACAACAGCGGTTTCTGTTTCAAAGGAAGTTTTCAATGAAGACAAGTCAAGAATCCTAAATATAATCAAAGATCTTGACACTTACATGAAAAACATGGATTACCGCGGCTGGATTTCATATCTTGATTCGGACAGTTTAAACTATTGGTCAAAAAGACAAAATCTACAGAAAGCGGCAAACAGACTTCCTAAAAAAGGTCTAAGGCTGAATACAATCGAAGACTATTTCAAATTTGTTTTTATTCCAGCAAGAGCCGGACACACAGTTGATGAAATCCGCTACGAAACAAAATCACTTGTAAAAGCTGTTCAAGTTCAAAACAACACAGACGTAGTTTACTACAACTTCCACAAGGTTGACGGCCAGTGGAAACTTGTGCTTCCAAAGAACCCGGACTAAGTTACATTTTTCTTGCTTTTTTGTGAAAAATATTCTAAACTTGAAAAGATTCCATAAGGAGGAATAGTTATGAAAGTATCAAAACTGATTGCAGGCGCCTGTTGTATTTTTATTTGCCAGGCAGTTTTTGCACAGGAACAGCAGAATGGAAAAGAGCAGACTTCAAGAAACGAAACGACTGTAGAAGACGAATACTTAAGCAGCGTACAAGATGTAATAATCGGAGAGCTTGCCGCTTCTGATGAATATGACAATAAGATTGTAGCCTTAAAGTACTTGGAAGAAGCTATCGGCTCTGGAAGAAGTTCTCCAGACATGACAGCAGCACTTTCCCGCCTTGCAGGTGAAGGAATAAAAAGTCAGTCGCGCACAAACGGCCGCATAATGAACAACTTCCCGGACATCCGCGCAAAAGCCTGCGATCTTCTTGGAGAAATTCCTACAGTTGAATCAAAGAATATGCTTGTTTCAATTGCCACAGAAGACAAAGAGCCTATGGTTGTTACAGCAGCTATCCGTTCATTGGGAAATATCGGCATGAACGACAATGACGAAGTTGTAAACATGATTGAATTCGTGCATAAAAAGTATGCCGCCCTCAACCCTACAAGTTCGCTTGCGCTCGAAGTTCTTAACGCTTACGAAAAACTTGCTCCTACAGTTCAGAACAAAAATGAAATGATTCAGTCAATTTCTTCAATCGGAACAAACTACAAATATGTAAGACCTGTAAGACAAAAGGCATTGCAGCTTTTAAAGTCCATTCAGGGAAGCAACAATTCAAACAACAATAAAGAGGGAAAATAAAAGACCGCAGGCGTTTTTCGCCTGCAAGTTTTACAAAAGCGGCTGAAAATCCAAACCACAGTCGCTTCACAAAAGCCTCTTAGTTTTCTATTCGGATTCTTCTACACAATCAGTTTTATTTTAAAAGGAATTTAGATTAAAAAAAAGTAACTGAGAGATACGGGATTCGAACCCACAACCTTCGGCTCCGGAGGCCGACGCTCTATCCAGTTGAGCTAATCTCCCGAAAAGCAAAGATAGATTATATTTTTGTTTTTAAAATGTCAACTGAAAAAAAAACATTATGGAACCAATAATATTAGCTTCTTCTTCTCCTAGGCGGCAAAAGATTTTAAAATTCCTAAACATTCCTTTCATTGTAAATCCTGCGAATATTGACGAGACAATTCCTGCCGACATAAAGCCAGAGGAAGCCGCGGAATTTTTAGCAGCAAGAAAAATAGATGCGGTTGCAAGAAAGATTCCGACTGAAAACGAAATCGGCTGGATTCTGGCAGCAGACACAATAATCCTCCACAAAAATAAAATCTTCGGCAAACCAAAAAATCAGGATGAGGCAAGAGAATTCCTAAATTCACTGCAAGGAACAACACACAAAGTAATCACTGGAATCGCGCTTTTTAATGGAACCGCCCACTACATGGCGACAAGAACAAGTGTAAACAAAGTAACTTTTGCCGCAATGTCAGAAGCCGAAATTGAATCCTATCTTGAAACAAGCGAATGGCACGGAGCCGCGGGCGCATATAGAATTCAGGGAAAAGCCTCATGCTTTATAAAGAAAATCGAAGGAACTGAAAGCTCTGTAATGGGCTTGCCTATATTTGAGCTATATGATATGCTTAAAGAGCAAAATTATAAGTTTACAGTTTGATAAACGATTTTGCCGGACATTTTTTCATAAAGAAAATATGTTACGAAATCATCCGGGCTGATAAATCAGCTACGAGAAACAAAGCCGGTGGAAAATTTTCAGCATTAAGGAAATTTTCCGGTGAAGGAGTTAATCATGGCAGTTGTAACCATGAAAAGTCTTCTTGAGTCTGGAGTTCATTTCGGACATCAAGTAAAACGCTGGGATCCACGTATGAAGAAGTACATCTTCGCGGAACGCAACGGAATCCACATTATTGACCTGCAGAAAACAATCACTGCAATCAAAGACAGCTATGATGTTGTACGTAAAGTTGCATCATCAGGAAAATCAGTTCTTTTCGTAGGAACAAAAAAACAGGCACAGCAAGCTATTGAAAAAGAAGCAGAACGCTGCGGAATGTACTATGTAAATAACCGCTGGCTTGGTGGAACACTCACAAACTTTACAACAATCAAAAAATCACTTCTCCGTCTTAAGAAAATTGAAAAAATGGAAGTTGACGGAACTTTCGATAAGCTCACAAAGAAAGAAGTCGCCGCATACATGAAAGAGAAAGAAACTCTTACAAAGAACTACGGTGGAATGAAAGACATGAAGGAACTTCCTGGCGCAGTATTTATCATTGACACACACAAAGAGCAGATTGCTGTTGCAGAAGCACGCCGCATGGGAATTCCTATCATTGCTATTGTTGATACAAACTGCAATCCAGAAGGAATCAACTACCCTATTCCTGGCAACGATGACGCAATCCGCGCAATCAGCCTCTTTACTTCTATTATTGCGAACGCCGTAATCGAAGCAGACAATGAACAGGGACTTAAAATCATCGACACTCTTGGAGACGAAGATGACGTTACAACAGACGCAACAACCAAGAAAGAAGATGAAGAAATTGTTGACTATTCGAACTACACTCCTACAGAGCCAAAAGAAGAAGACGCAGAAGCTGACAAAAGAGAAAGCGAGCTTTTGGACGAGGACAATTACACAAAATAAAAATATCTCGGAGTAGAAAATGGCAGATATTACAGCCGCTATGGTAAAAGACTTGCGCGAAACAACAGGCGCAGGAATGATGGACTGCAAAAAAGCTCTTGTTGATACAAACGGAGACTTTGACGCAGCAGTAAAGCTCTTGAAAGAAAAAGGACTTGCCGCAGTTGCAAAACGTGCAGAACGCGCAACTTCTGAAGGACGCATTTTTATCCGTCAGAATGGAAACAAAGTTGCTGTTGTTGAGCTTGTATGCGAAACTGATTTTGTTGCAAAGAATGCAGAATTCATTGCTTGCGGTGAGAAAATCCTTGATGAAATTTTTGCAAAAGGATACACAGAAATCAACAAAGAGCTTTCTGATGTTCTTTTGGACTTTGCAACACGCACACGCGAAAATATGTCTTTATCAAAGATTCAGGTTATCGATGTTCCTGAAAATTCAGTTGCAGGAATTTACATTCACTCTGACTTCAAGACTGCAGCTGTTACAGTTATTAAAGGCTCTACAGACGAAAAAGTAAAGGAATTTGCACGCGACTGCTGTATGCACCTTGCTGCATTTACTCCTGCTTACAATAAACAGGAAGATGTTCCAGCTGAATACATCAATGAGCAGAAAGAGATTTTTGCAAAACAGATGGAAGACGATCCAAAAATGGCTTCAAAGCCGCAGAATGTAAAGGACGGAATTCTTCAGGGCAAAATCAACAAGCATCTTGCCGAAATCTGTTTTGTTGACCAGATGTTTGTAAAAGACGACAAAAAGTCTGTAAAAGCAAAACTTGATGAAGTTGGAAAATCAGTGGGCGCAACCCTTGAATTTGTCAGCATAAATCTTTTGCTTTTAGGAAAATAAAATATTGCGGCAGGCATTTTCAAAGCAAAGTGCTTGCCGCAGTTCTTTTTAATCGACTTAAAAAAAAAGACTTAATTATTTGGAGAAATTATGGCAGACAACGAAAGCCGAATGGAAAAAACAGTCAACTCATTGAAGGAAGAATACAAATCAATCAGAACAGGAAGAGCCAGCGCAGCAATTTTTGACAAAGTACGTGTTGACTACTATGGAACACCTACACCGCTGAATCAAGTTGGAAACATTTCAATTCCAGAAGCCCGCACAATTGTAATTTCTCCTTTTGACAAGTCAATTATGGGCGATATTGAAAAAGCTATCCAGAAAGCAGAGCTTGGACTAAATCCAAATAATGACGGAAAGGTAATCCGCATTGCAATTCCGCCTCTTACAGCAGACAGAAGAAAAGAGCTTGTAAAGCAAGCAAAAGCTACAGCGGAAAATTACCGCACAACAATCAGAAATATCCGCCGCGATGGAAATGAAGATTTAAAAAAACAGCAAAAAGCAGGCGAACTTACAGAAGATCAGCTCAAGACTGAAACTGAAAAACTTCAGAAGCTCACTGATAAATATATTGAAGAAATCAACGGAATTTACGAAGCAAAAGAAAAGGAAATAATGGAATAAATTCCATGGATGATTTATTCAACAATGACGCATTGCCTGTTCATGTAGGAATAATTATGGACGGCAATGGTCGCTGGGCAAAAAAGCGGAATCTACTCAGAACCAACGGCCATACAGAAGGCTTAAAAAGAGCAAAAGAAATTGCAAAAGCGGCTTCTGACATCGGCTTGAAATTCCTTACTTTTTATGTTTTTTCAACAGAAAACTGGAAACGCACAGAGCAGGAAGTTGGATTTTTAATGAACCTTATACATTCATATCTTTTAAAGGAATTCGACTTCTGCAAATACAACAACGTTAGAGTCCGTATGCTCGGCGACAAGTCAAGACTGCCGGAAAATGTAAGAAAAGACATTAATAAAATCGAAAAAGATACAGAAAATCTTACAGGGCTTACAATTTGCCTCGCAATAAACTATGGCGGACGCGACGAAATTATCCGCGGTGTAAAAAAACTTATTGCCGAAGGAAAAACTGAATCTGAAATTTCAGAAGAATCTATTTCAAAAAGCTTTGATGTTCCAGAGCTTCCTGATGTAGATTTGCTTATAAGAACTGGCGGAGAAAAGAGACTAAGCAATTTTCTGATGTGGCACTCGGCTTATGCGGAGCTGCTTTTTTCAGATACGCTTTGGCCTGATTATTATAAGGAAGAATTTTTCAAAGACATAGGAGAGTTTCAAAAAAGAAGTAGAAGATTTGGAGCTGTTCCAGTATGAATAAAGTTGTTTCCCGTTTATTGATTTTTTTTATCGGAATTCCTATTGTCATAGCCTTTATAGTCGCGCCTTTTTGCAATCACATTTTGCTTCATATTTTGGTCTGCTTGATTTCTGCGCTTGGAGCATCGGAACTTTATGATATTTTTTCTGTGAAATACAAGCTTCTGAATAAAAAACTTATTATAGCTGAAAGCATTTTCATTCCACTTGTGGCGGCTCTTTATGCCATTTTGCCGTCTTTGGGAATCAGCTTTTATTCAGGACAGGAAATTATAACATTTGCGTATATCGTGACGATTTTGATTTTATTTACAGTCGAAGTTTTTTCCCAAAAAGAATTTGAAGCCTCAAACACACGCCTCGCCTCCTCTATTTTTATAATAACATACACAGGATTTTTGCTTACATTTATTTCAAGAATGACAACTTGGACTCTTGACGGAAAAAATATAACAGTTCCAGTTGTTTGCGTCTTTATACTGATGGTTTTTATGTGCGACAGCATAGCATGGTTTTTGGGCGTTTTATTCGGAAAAAGCAACCGCGGAATTGTAAAAGCAAGTCCAAACAAAAGCTGCATCGGATTCATCGGCGGATTCATCGGTTCTATAGGAGCTGGAATTTTAGGCTATTACTTGTGGCCGCAAATTTTTTCAGGCTCACTTCTTAAGATTGTCTTTACAGGACTTTGCATGGCTCTTTCTTCAATTGTCGGCGACTTGACAGAATCTGTATTAAAACGCTCATCTGGAATAAAAGATTCCGGTAAAATAATTCCTGGGCGCGGAGGAATTTTGGATTCAATTGACTCCATCGTTGTTTCCGCTCCTATTTTCTATCTTTTAGTTTCAATTTTATTCGGACCGTTCAACTGATGAAAAAAAGAATTCTTGTTTTAGGCTGCACCGGATCAATCGGAAGCCAGACTCTTGACATTGCACGCAAAATGAGCGGCAGTTTTGAAGTATGCGGAATTTCAGCTGGAAAAAATGAAGAAAAAGTAAAAGAATTATGCCGCGAATTCAACTGCAAAGGAACTGTTTTTTCAAAAGATGGAATCGAAGGTCTTGAAAAACTCATAAAAGAAAGCAAAGCCGATATTGCAGTAAACGGAATAGCTGGAGCTGCCGGACTCAAACCTTCAGCTCTTGTTTTGGAAAATGGAATCGACTTGGCACTTGCAAACAAAGAAACAGTTGTAATGGCGTGGAATCTTGTAAAGGAAACTGCCAAAAAAAACGGAGCAAGAATAATTCCAGTAGACAGCGAGCACTCGGCAATATTCAACTTGGTGCAGAAAATAGGCTCGAAAAATATAAGCGAAATAATAATAACTGCAAGTGGCGGACCGTTTAGAAATCTTTCAGATGAAGAGCTAAAGACAGTTTCAATTGAAGACGCGTTAAAGCATCCGACTTGGTCAATGGGACCAAAAATCACAATCGACAGTGCAAGTCTTGCAAACAAAGGTCTTGAAGTTATTGAGGCTTGCAGACTTTTTGATTTTCCACCAGAAAAAGTGAGCGTTGTAGTTCATCCGCAAAGCCTGATTCATTCGCTCGTAAGAACAAAGGACGGAATGCTGTATGCGCAAATTTCAAATCCCGATATGCGCCATCCAATATTCGGAGCGTTAGTCTGGCCGGAACTTTCAGAAAATTATCTTGAAAAATTTGACCTTGCATCTTGCAAAGAAATGACATTTTCCGCTCCAAGATTTGACTCGTTTCCGCTTTTAAAGGCAGCGTTCAGCTGCGCAAAAAAAGGCGCAAGTTACACAATCGCATTCAATGCCGCAAACGAAATTGCAGTTCAGGCTTTTCTTGAAAAAAAATGCGCCTTCACTGATATTGCAAAAATTGTAATCAACACACTTGAGCTTGACTGGGGCACACAGCCAGTTTCAATTGAAGAAATTTTCAGCATTGATAAAAAAGTCCGCCTTGAAGCAGAACGTCAGCTTGCTTTGCTGTCAGGAGGAATCCGTTGACATTTGTTTTGGGAATTCTAGGACTTGGTTTTCTTGTATTTTTCCATGAACTAGGGCATTTTATAGCTGCAAGAATTTTCGGAGTAAAAGTTGAAGCCTTTTCAATCGGAATGGGACCGGTTTTAGTTCATCGCACTTGGAAAGAAACTGACTACAGAATTTCCCTTATTCCTTTGGGCGGATACTGCGCAATGAAAGGCGAAAAGGATTTTCAAGATGCAATGGAAAAAAATCTAAAGGAAATTCAAGGCGAAAAAGATTCATTTTACGGCATTCATCCTTTAAAAAGACTCGCAATAGCATTTGCAGGTCCGTTTGCGAATTTTCTGTTCGGATTTCTTGCATTTTTTACAATTGCAATTATCGGCTATACGTACTACAGCGCAGGCACAAAAGTTTCCATGGCAGACGAAATCTACCCTGAACTTTATTCTCCTGCCCATAATGCCGGAATGGAAAGCGGAGACAAAATTTTAAGCCTGAATGGAACAGCAGTAAATGACTTCAGCGAAATCGCAGCCTTTATTTCAACTCATCCAGATGAAAATATACAAATTGAAGTTGAGCGTGAAGATAAAATTCTTTTCTTTAATGTGAAAACTGAACTAGACAAAGAAACGGGCATTGGAAAACTTGGAATTGTTTCAGACCCGGAATCAGTTGTTGCACATGAATATCCAAGACACGGATTTTTCGGCGCATGCAAAGAAGGATTCGTACAAAGCGCAAAAATTATTGCGTTAACAGGAAAAAGCATAAGAATTCTATTCAAAGGCGTGAATCTTACAAATGCAGTTTCAGGACCGGTAAGAATCACTTCGATTTTGGGAACAACTGTAAAACAGGGATTTGCGGCAGGATTTAAAGAAGGCGTAGTTTCCACGCTGGAATTTCTTGCGCTTATAAGCATTTCACTTTTTTTAACGAACCTGCTTCCTATTCCAGTTTTGGACGGCGGCTTGATTCTTTTTGCGCTGATAGAATTTTTAGCACGCAAGAAAATGAATCCAAAAGTTTTGTACTATATTCAGTTTGTCGGAATATTTTTTATAGCACTTCTTCTTATATTTGCCATTACAGGCGACATAATTTATTTCCTAAAAAAATAGAGGTTTTCCATGAAAAAACTCATAAATATCGTTCTGCTATTCTTATCGTTCAGCCTTTACTCTCAGACAATAGCTTCAACTCAGTCACATGAAGGAAAAGTCAACGCCCTGCTCTCTTCGGAAACAGACTCTTCTTCTGACAACTCCTTTTATTCAGTGGGAAACGACGGATTTATTATAAAATGGACTTCGGACGGAATGGGCGACCACTACCAGGTTTCAGACCTGCAAGTGCGGCTTGTGGCAAAAAATCCAGTTTACGGAGACATCGCGGTTTACGAAACAGACGGAGTTTCAAATCACAGGCTGACTGTAATAGATTCAAAGACTTACGCAAAGAAGTTCTCCAAGAAATTCGCAAACTCAATAGTTTCAATTTCGTTTTCAGCAAAGGGAAAATATCTTTTTGCAGGAACAACGGCGGTAAACGGAACTTTTGTTCTAAATGCGCGCACTGGAACTGTAATAAAAAAAGCAACCGATGTTTCAGGAATTGTTCCGCTCATTCTAACAGGCGATTCAGAAAAAACTGCCGTCATGTACTCAAAATCAGGAACGCTCTATTATTACGATTTAATCGGAATGAAAGTCAAGGCGAAATTTTCCGCACCAAGCTCATTGAACCAGCTTACACTTTTTGGCACAGGGAATTTCAAAAACAGATTTATTGCCGGAGAAAAAAACAATACAATATTTATAATCGATGCGACTTCAGGCAAAACACTTGCTCAGTATCAGGCAAATTCGCCGATCATTTTCACTTCTAAATCCAGCCACGAAGACAAGCAGGGACTTTATTTTATAGCTGACGGCGGAAAAAATTTCTCGTTGCAACTTGTAGATCAAGAATCATTAAAAAAACTTCTTACAGGAAAATCGGCAGCCTTACCGCTTATCATTAAGAATTTTACAGGACTAAAAAGCCGCGACAAATTTACCTGCGCCGCAAAAAATGCAGAAACTGTAATGCTAGGAACACAAAATGGAGCGCTCTATTCCATGACAGACATTCCAGAATCTGAGCTGTACAGCATTTTTGCAATCACAGAAAATATGTACCAGAAAATCTACGATATTGATTCTGATGAAACCCTTTTCTATCTTTTGACAAAAAACGCAATATTTAAAACTTCTTACGACACAAAAGCCATGTACAGGCTTGGCTCTAGTTTTTCGCATACAAATATTCTAAAGTACAACGATTCTCTCATTTTGTGGTCAAAAGGCACACAGCGTCCAGTTCAGCAGATGTCTTTGGACGGAAGCGAAAATACAAAGACTTTATTCACGCCATCTGCTCAGCTTAAAAACTTAAGAGTATTCAAAAATAAAATTGTCTATATTCTTGGAACTTCAATAGTCGCAATCTATGACATGGGAACTGGAGCAAATTCAACTGTATACACAGGAACTTCGGTTCAAGATGCGGTTCTTGTAAATGAAAATCTCGTTGTCGTTGCAAAAACTTCTACAGGAAAAGGAGATTCCGCAGTCATTTCTGTAAACACCCAGACAAAAGAAACTGTTCCGCTCAAATTCAATGGAGATGTTGTTTTCTCTCTAAGCTATGATGAAAACAAGGAAAATTCTCCTGTATACGGAATTTCAATTAACTCGGTAAACGGCACATCTAAGACATTTGTATTTTCTTACTATCCGAAGTCTGGAATCCAAAATTTGCTGTTCACGTTGCAGTCAGAAGATGCCGCTGCATTTACAGAACTTGAATATCCGTTTGTGTTCACAAACATCGGTAAAAACCAAGTACGCTCATACAACATTTCAGCAGGAAAAACAACTGTATTCCGCCGCTCCGCTTCTATGCCGCTAAAGGCCGCCGCATCAAAAGATAGAGTCGCAGTTCTTAACTATAATGGAAGCATTTCCTGGTACAATCCAAGCTCACAGATTCTTCTTGCGGACTGGTACTTAACAACAGACGGCGACTGGATAGAATTCTAATTTTTGCAAAAAAAATCCGCGCAAAGCAAACAAAATGCAATGCACGGATTCATAAAGATTTTCTCTGAAATCAGATTCTTATCTTTTTATTCAAGCCGGCGTAATATTCTTTTCTAAGCTGCTTAACCTGATCATCCTTGAGATAATCATCAAAATTCATCATTCGGTCGATTATTCCCTTTGGAGTAATTTCGATGATTCTGTTTGCAATTGTCGAAATGAACTCATGGTCGTGGCTTGAAAACATTACAACGCCCGGAAACTTTACAAGACCTTCGTTCAAGCTTTCAATTGACTCAAGATCCAAGTGGTTTGTAGGATCGTCAAGAATCAGGACATTTGCACCGCTAAGCATCATTTTTGAAAGCATACAGCGCACTTTTTCGCCTCCTGAAAGAACCTTTACCTTTTTTAGTCCATCATCGCCGGAAAAAAGCATACGTCCCAAAAATCCGCGTACATAAGCATCATCCTGATCAGGAGAATATTGCTTGAGCCAGTCAGTTATTGTAAGTTCGTTGTTAAAATACGCTGAATTGTCGCGACCCATATAGCTATGGCTCGTAGTCTGACCCCAGCTGTAAGTTCCGCTTTCAGGCTTTTTTGTTTCCGAAACAATATCGAAGAATGAAGTTATTGAGTTATGCTCCATTCCAACAAAAGCGACTTTTTCACCAGGATGAATTGTAATGCTAAAGTCATTGAGCAGAACATTTCCATCGTCGTCCTTTGAATTCAATTTCTCAGCGGTAAGGACAAAGTTTCCAATCTCGCGTTCAGGCTGAAATCCAACATAAGGAAATTTGCGGCTTGTAACGGGAATATCTTCAAGCTCCATTTTTTCAAGCATTTTTTTGCGGCTCGAAGCTTGACCTGACTTTGAAACATTGCTTGCAAAACGCTGGATAAACTGCTTAAGGTCTGCCATTTTGTCTTCCCGCTTTTTTTGCTGATCTTTTGCCTGCTTTTGAAGAATCTGGCTCATCTGATACCAGAAATCATAGTTTCCGGTAAACTGGGTGATTTTTCCGTAGTCAATATCGCAAGTAAATGTGCAGACCGCATTCAAAAAGTGGCGGTCATGAGAAACAACAATAACGCAGTTTTCAAATTCCAAAAGAAATTCTTCAAGCCAAATAATGGACTCAAGGTCAAGACCGTTTGTAGGCTCATCGAGGATAAGATAGTCAGGATTTCCAAAAAGAGCCTGAGCAAGAAGCACGCGCACTTTTTGGCTTTCATCCAGCTCGCTCATCATTCTGTCGTGGAATTCTTCCTCAAGGCCAAGACCAGAAAGCATCTGCTCAATCTGATTTTCAGCCTCGTAGCCACCAAGCTCACCAAATTCCGCCTGCATATCCGCAGCCTTCATTCCATCTTCATCAGAAAAATCTTCCTTTGCATAAATTGCATCAATATCTTTTTCCAGCTGATAAAGCTTCGGGTAGCCCATTTTTACGGTTTCCTTTACCGAATATCCGTCATACTTAAAGTGATCCTGGCTTAAAACCGACATACGTTCGCCGGGAGTAATTGTGATTGTTCCCGTATCATGTTCGATTTCGCCAGAAAGAATTTTCAAGAAAGTTGACTTGCCTGCTCCGTTCGCACCGATAATTCCGTAGCAGTTTCCTTTCATAAATTTTATGTTCACATCTTTGAACAAAGGTTTTTCACTAAACTTTAGGCTTACGTCTGTTACTGTAATCAATTTTTTTTCTCCGATTTATTTTTTTCCAAAGAAGGATTTTATTCTAGCAAACACGCTTTTTTTCTGAGGCGTTTTTTTAGATTCAGCAGACTTTGAAGAATAATTCTTTTTCCCTGAAGCATTTTTTTGCACTGAAGAATTTTTCTTTGCAACGCCCTGTTTTTTTGTAGAAATTTTCTGCTTATTAGAAGATGAGCCGGATGCAAAAGACGCATATTTTTCCTTGTAAATTTTCATGCGCTCTTCTGTTGACATTGAGGCAAGTTTATCTTCATCGATATAAACACGCCTGTCGCGCTTGTATTCTTTTTTGGCTTCCTCGTTGCGTGAAGAATAACGTCCGCTTCCTTTTTTTGAAGATCGTCTTCTGTCTGAATTGCCATTTTTTCTATTATATTCAGCTGCGCGGCGGCGGCCAAATTCGCTTTTGTCATTGTAATCTTCGTGATAGCTGTCAAGCTTTATATAAACACCTGCGCTTTTGTCTTCGGCAAACATGGATTCATCTGCAACACAGCTAGGAATGGACTTTTCGATATAACGCTCAATTGGCGGCAAGGAATAAACGTCCTGCTCGCTGCAAAAAGTGAAAGCCTTTCCTGATTTTCCGGCACGGGCAGTTCTTCCAATTCGATGCACGTAATTTTCAGCCTCATTTGGCAAGTCGTAGTTTATAACCATCGCAAGGTCGTTCACGTCAATTCCACGGGCAGCGACATCCGTAGCAACAAGACACTTTATAGTTCCAGCTTTAAATTTGTCCATTATGGTCAGACGCTTTTTCTGCGGAAGATCTCCTATTATGAACTCGCTTTCAAATCCGTTCATTTTAAGACGTTTTGCGACAATCTCGCAGCTCTTTTTTGTGTTGCAGAAAACAATCAGGCTTTCAGGCTTTTCATGCGAAATAATTCCAAGCAAAAGTTTCATTTTGTCATCACTTGAAACATGGAAAAGCTCCTGGGCAATTTCGTCAACAGTTATGTTTTCCGCGGCGATTGTAATTTCCGCCGGATTGCGCGTATATTCCCAAGCAAGATTTTTTACATAGGAATTCAAGGTCGCACTAAAAAGCATAGTCTGCCGTTGCTCGCTTGAAGGCAAAACTTTTATAAGCGTTCTTAAATCCGGATAAAATCCCATGTCAAACATTCTGTCGGCTTCATCAATCACAAGAAAAGCAACAGAACTCAAATCCATCTGGTTTCCATGGTTCAAGTCGATTACGCGTCCCGGAGTTCCAATTATAATGTCCACGCCTTTCTTCAAGGACGCAACCTGCTTGTCATAGCCAACACCGCCATAGAAACTTGCGCATTTAAGTGAAGTGAACTTTGCAAGCTTCTGGGCTTCCTCCTGAACCTGAACCGCAAGTTCTCTTGTAGGAACCATAACCAAAGCCTTTTTTCCAGCCGACTCTCCGCGTGTCAAAAGCTCCTGAATAACGCTTGTTAAATACGCCGCAGTTTTTCCAGTTCCTGTCTGCGACTGAACATACAAATCCCTTCCTTCCAAAGAAGACTTTAAAACCTGCTCCTGAACCGGCGTACAATCCACGTAGCCTGCACCTTCAATTCCCTGCAAAAGGCTCTCGTGTAAAGAAAATTCTGTAAATTTCATTGCTAAATCCTAAAAATATAATTGCATCTTTTCGATAAAAGTAAATTTCTTTCTATATTATAAATATTTAAATAAGTATACAAGTTTTTTCAGATAGTATCAATTGAAATAAGATAAATGAATTTTTATTCACACAAAAAATCCCGAGGAAAATTCCCCGGGAAAAACATTGTTCACTTCTAAAGTTAGATTTTATTATCTGCCATTTTCGGAACCGTGAACTTTACGTTCAACTGTTCTGCAATTTCTTCTGCAGATGATTAATGAATCGGATTCGCCAGCCATACAGTCTGTTTTCCAAGGGATTTATCTGCCGTTTTATTTTTTCCAGAGCAGCCGGCAAGGGTCATCATAAATATTGAAATCGAAATATCTGTCTTTTTCATTTTAGCCTCACTCCCCTCATTCTATCACGTTAAAGTGACAACGAACGGCATTATCATCCGCCTATTTCCTAATCACCACTACCCTATCTGTTCTATACATTCCTTTCTGTGAAAGAACAATAAAAGGAATCTCCAGACAATTATCATCACCATAATCAAAGACCGGAATTGAATAATTCTGATTCCCTTTTCCTTCAAAATAGGCCGTTTCTATAGAAGGAATTACACCTTTGCTTATTAGAATGCGGCATTTTGCTGATGACATAATTGCTTCAGCAAAGGCTTCGCCATAATCATTGTCAGTATCTGTGCCTACGGAATCTGCAATAGATTCATTTTCGCCAAGAATGAATGGAATATAGCACTTGCTTCCGGCAATTGTTGGAAGAAATGCTTTTTCTGTTTCATCTGTTGTTTTTGGATCAATACCGAATTTAAACTCTGCCCCTACTTCCAGGTCTGTATTAACGGGACTTACAGATGCATTTTCTGGAACTTCGCCAAGAGCTTCTTCATCAAAACCTCGGAATATCTCTTCGGGATCTTCATCAGCCATTGCAAAAAGCAGTTTTGACAAAGTGACTTTGTAGTACATCTGGTATTTGCCGTTTTTATAGGAAATCGACTGAACATAATCTACACAGGATGTAAAAGCAAGACAAATTAAGAGTAAAGAAATCAAACTGACAATTTTTCTCATGTGAACCTCCGTATATTAATTTACATAACTACAAAAACGCCGCTTTGAGCGTATTTCCACATATCACTTATAAGATTTGGTTTATATGCTTTAAACTGATTTTGTACAAATGCAGTTATGAAGTCCGGTTTCTGGAATCCAGTGAGCCACATCACGTTTACATTCTCGCGGCACTGTTTTGCAATCTGTCTTGAAGAATATATTCCTGTCATGTAGCAGTAAATCAATACTTTCAGGAGCATGACCGGATTGTATCTGCTTGCTCCGCCGTCAAAGGTCAGAAAATACGACTTGAAGTCGGAAGTCCTGTTGTGATAAAGTCCGCCCGATTTTGCACAAAAATATTTTTCAAAAAACTTCCGTGCGCCTTCCAAATCTTTTACATAAAGTGCAACGTGTTCAATTTTCATAATGCCTCGTTTGTGGTTGTTTCAGGTTTATTCGCTTGTCAAAATCCTTTGGCAAAATTTCCGGATTTCTTCCGTGCGTGGTGCAACATCTTCCTTGTGTTCAACTTTGCAAAGTCCGAGTTTTCCGCTTGCTTTGATTTCAAGATGTCCGTAGAAATGCTCGATGCTGCCGATTATTTTTTCGCATTCCGGCATTGACGGTCCGGTCCTGAGCGCGATTGTGTAGCCTTTTTTTCCGCCCGGAATTTTTGCGTGCGGTTCGTGGGTGTTGCACCAGGGCGTACATCTGTCTATAAAAACTTTAAACTGTCCCGGAATATCCGCCCAGTACGACGGCGAAACGGAAACTATTTTGTCCGCCCATTCGTATTCCGCCATCAGCTTTTTTGTGTCGTCCGAAATTGAGCACTCTGCGGTCTCGTGGCATTTCCGGCAGCCCCGGCACAATTTTATCTCGTAGTCGTCGATGCAGACCGAGCGGACTTCATTGCCTTTTCCGCAAAACTCAGAAACCAGCCTCACGATTTGTGCAGTCGCTCCGTTTTTTACCGGGCTGCAGTTTATTACAAGAATTTTCATTTTAATTTCTCCCAAATGTTTTTTACACATTAAACTAATTATGTTAACTTTTGTAATAATTGCTTTTTTCGTCGTCTTGTAAAGAAATGTACAATTTTTTATTCCCTGTAATCCTTTCTTATAAACGGTTTTCGGATTTCTTCTTTTGTGAGAAGCGAATATTTTTTCGGGTGGCGGTAGGCATTTCCGTGAACTTCGCGGTTTCTGTAGTCCCGAAGTTCGTCAAGGTTGATATTCGCGATGTAGATTCCTTCGCCTTCGCCGGCTTCCACAACGAGCGTGTCGCGTGAACCTGAATCCTTGGGGCGGTATGCGATTCCGTCGAATGCAGAAGAATGCCCGTTGCAGTCGGGTTTTCCGCCGGGGTAGTTTGCGGTCGCAACGGCGCACATATTTTCGTAGGCTCTTGCGCGCAGCTGGGAAAGGCGGTTGATTTCCATGGGGCAGGCGTTCGGAACAAGAATCACTTCCGCGCCTTTGAGCATTAAAATCCGCGCGCTTTCCGGGAATTCGCGGTCGTAGCAAATCATCGCACCGGTTTTCACGACGCCTTTTTTAGTGTCAAGGTCGCAGACGTAAAAATCATCGCCGGGGCAAAGAGCCTTTTCATCGCCGAAGTCGCAGGTGTGGACTTTAGCGTAAGTGAGGACGGATTTTCCATGCCGGTCAAAAAACCGGAGCGTGTTCCGCGGCTGCAGGCTGTGTTTTTCCAGAAAAGTGATTCCCACCGCCATATCAAGTTCCGCGGCAAGATTTCCGAAGAACGAAACAAATTCTCCGTCCGCATTTACCGCAAGCTCTTCAAGTTCAGCTGGATTTTCCGGAAAACTGTAGCCGCAGCTCCACATCTCAGGAAAAAGCGCGATGTCCGCATCGAAAAGTTTCGCCTTTCGGCAAGCCTCCTCGCCAATCCGTCTGTTTTCTTCAATATTATTGCCCGGCATTATCTGCAAAAGGGCGATTTTCAAACTGTTCATTTTTTTATTATACACTGACTTTTTGTTTTGCGCAGCGGAAAATTATTCTCTCGACTTTCCTTGCTGTTTTTTTTATTCTCGGAAAATGAACTGGGCGAGCCGTGAAATTATCTCATAACCGAAAATCACATTTTTCCGGGCAATGCAAAAATTTTATAGTCAAAAAACGTGTTGGGCGTGCTATGAAATCTTCGCACAATTTTCCCCTTCGGCTATACTTCCAGTTCGTACAGGACAAAATCTGTCTGACCAGCGTTTTCTGTATGCCAGTTTCTTTCTGCGGCCGGGGAAAAGCCGAGCGATTCGTAAAGGCGGGCGGGCGTGTTGCATTTCAATGCGTCAAGGTGAACCGCTTTTTTCCCGGATTCGCGGCTCATCTCAATTACGGCTCTCATTGTCCGGGCGGCAATTCCTTTTTTCTGAAATTCCGGGGCGACGCACAGAATGTGAACCACGGAAACTTCATCGTCAGCAGGATTCATCTTCCACGGCACATCGTGATATTCCTTTTCCTGACGAGACACGACAGCGACCGCCGACGCAATTTTTCCGTCCAACTCAGAAAAAAACATATTTCCAGGGCTTATGTAGCCGAGTATCATCTCGTCCGACGGATGAAGCCCGTAAATCCAGTGCGCATAAAGCTCCATGTTTTTAGTTTCCGCAACCGCGTGCCTGTAGAACCGCGTCAGCCGCTCAAAGTCATTTTTTCGCCCCGTTATTTTTATTTTTCCTGCTGTCTGAAAGGTCTGTTGAACGAGCCGATTTCGACAAGGTTTCCTTCCGGGTCGGCGATGTAGCAGGTTCTCTGTCCCCACGGCTCGGTTTCAGGCTCAAGCACCGGAACCGCTCCTTTTTCCACAGCCTTCCTGAATTCCGCGTCAACCTCATCGAATGTGTCAACGTAAAGCGCGATTTCAAAATGTCCGTTCAGACCTTTCACGTATTCGTATCTGCGCCCGGTCATTTTCTCAAAGTCTCCGCGTCCGTAAAGCAGAAAAAGCGTGCCGTCCTTTACAAGATAGACGTTGTTCGCGTCCTCGCTCTCCCTGATTTCAAAGCCGAGCACATCGCGGTAAAAGCGGATCATTTTCGCCATGTCGTCCACTAGAATTCCAAATCCGTCAAGTCTCATTTTTCATTTCCTCCGATTTTTATTTTTCCGGGGCTTTCCCTCGCTCTGTTTCGACAAGCGTTGGAGGGGAAACTTCGTCAACGGTTTCAACAACCGCTCGGGTCGGGCGTTCCGCACTTCGCTCACGCTCTAAGTCCTCGCCGTGCAAATCGCACGACTGCGGTCTTTGGCTTCGGTTGTTAAAACAACCTTCGCCAGTGCTCCATACCCTAAGCTTTAGCTTAGGACGTGCGCGAGAGCACACACGTAAAATAAAAGAGGATGTCCAATAAGTTCTGAATGTCATTGCTGAACAATTTCTAAATGATTGTAATATATGCATTTAGAATTTCGGGTCAAGTCTATAAAAGCCTATGAATGACAAAAAAGATACTTATTGGACAGCCCCTAAGCATACCGTCAGGTATGCAAAGCCCTAAGCTATCGCACGAATCCGCCGTGAAAAACACACTCATACACCTTATTTTCTCCGTGAAAAATCGCCTCGCTTCCGGTGAACCATTCAAAGCCGCCGCAAACCTTGCAGATGTATGTTCTGTCTCCGTCACGGAAAAATTCCGGCCCGCGGAAAGGCAGCTTAGGCACAACCGCATGGAGCGCGCTTTTCAGAAAGTCGCCTGAAAATGAATCGTCAAGCACGCGTCCGCAGTAGTTCATTGCCCAGAACGGAATTCCGTCCTTCCACAGAGCCTCCTCGCCGCTGAAATTCTTTCCGCCTAAGTACGTGTCGTAATACTCAAGCCTGCCAAAATCTGCGCCCAAGTCCTCCGAATAAAAAAGGTCGTGCGAATTCTTTCGGCACGGCTGAATCTCGCTTCCTTTTCCAGCGTAGGTGGCGCGCTTTGCCCGGCAAAGAAATTCTCTTATTTCTGCGGAATCAGAAAAAGCCGTTCCGCCCATCATTTCAGTTTCCGACGTTCCGCAACCGTCCTTCACCATAAAATCCACCGAAACACCGAACAGAGCTGAAATCCGCACAAGGTTTGCGATGTCGGGCACGGATTCCGCCGCCTCCCACTTGGACACTGCCTGCCGCGAAACGTCCAGCCGCTCCGAAAGTTCCTCCTGCGACAGAGAATTCCTCTTTCTCAAATACGCGATTTTTTCCGCCAAAGACATATCCGCATCTCCCAGACATAGCTAAAAAATTCCTGACTGCACGAGCCAGTTCAAAAATTGTAACCTAGAATTTTCCGAAAATCCACCAGCCGGACTTTGCAAAAACGGCAACCGGAAGTTTCTGTTTTTATTTTTGCAGTCTTTCGGGCAACATTTATTTCCGCCGCAGTTCAATAATATATTCCGTTGTGCTTTCCTCGTGTTTTCTTGCGCCAGTCGGGAAAAATCCGTGCCGACTGTAAAAAGAAATAGCCCTTGCGTTTTTTTCCAGTGCCCATAGAAAGTCTGCCTGAAAATTCTGAAGTGCAAATTCAACTAGCGCGCTTCCTGTTCCGCAGTTCTGAAAAAGCGGCTCAACGTACAGCTTCACAATTTCAGTTTTTCGGATTTCGATGAATCCTTTTATGATGCCATCATCTTCCGCCACAAACAGATTGCCGAACGTTTCTTTCTTTCCGAAGTAATTGTCAGCCGCCGGAACAACTTGCATTGTTCCGAATGAATAACCTGCGTCCTTGAATATCGGAAAATAATTAATCCTGTTGTTGAAGACGAAAATTTCCACAATCCGGGACAAATCCCTTTTTTCAGCTTTTCGAATCGGCATTTATTCTCTCTATGTAATTTTTACATTGTTATCCGAAAATCGCTTTCTTCATATATTTTGTTTAAATAACTCCCTTTAAAAATGTATAAAATCTTTAAAAACTCCATTAAAAAAGTGTAAAACTGGAGGCTTATATGTTTAAACGAAAAATAATGGCTGAATTTGAAGCTTGGAAAAATTCGAGCGGTAGAAAAAAAGCTCTTGTGGTAAAAGGTCTACGTCAGATTGGAAAAACTTACAGTGTAAGAGAATTTGCCAAGGCAAATTATGAAAATATCGTATACGTAAATTTCAAGGAAAACGAAAGAGCCAAAAAGATTTTTGATGCTGACCTAAATGTAAACTAAAATTGTCATAGATCTGTCTGCTTTGATACCTGGTTCTCATTTTGTTGAAGGCAAGACTGTGATTATTTTTGATGAGATTTAGGAATGTGCAAACGCCCGTTCAAGTATTAAACCATTTTCTGAAGACGGACGCTTCGACATTATTGCTACTGGCTCTCTGTTAGGCATCAAGGGATACAATAAAAAGAAAAGCAAAGGTGTTCCTATCGGCTTTGAACGCATTGTGTATATGAAGCCTATGGATTTTGAGGAGTTTCTTTGGGCAAAAGGAATCAGTGAAGATGTTGTTCAATACCTTCGGGAATGTTATAAGAATAAAACTCCAGTAAGTGACGCCACCCATCAGGCCATGCTCCGTTATTTTAAGGAATACATTTGTGTCGGAGGACTTCCTTATATTGTAGATCAGTTTATTACTACAAATGATATGAATGTAGTCTGGCAGGATCAGCACGATATTATTGAAGAATATAGAGATGATTTTGGTAAGCATCTGGATGAAAATGAGAACGAGGAGATTGTCCTTACACTTCTTGCTAGAATAAACAGAGTATTTGAATCAATTCCGGCTCAGCTGGCAAAGGAAAATAAGAAATTTGTTTTCTCTGTGATTGAGAAGAAAGGCCGTTCAGAAAACTATCTTCCTGCTATACAATGGCTGTGCGATTTTGGAATCATCACTCTTTGTCATAATCTTAATAATATTACAGAACCGATCGAGGGTAATAAGATTGATAATGACATTTCTCTTATTGAGGTTAAAGCTACGACAGGGAATACAAAATCAGCAAAAACGGTTTTAAAGAATTCCCAATATGGTGTAAATATGTGTTACAAACTTTCAGAAAATAACATTGGAGTTGCAGAAAATATAATAACGATACCTTATTATATGCCATTCCTTTTGTAATTCTTGGCTTTCAGGTTTGAAACGTTTTAACTGTTGCATGGAAAGCTACAATTGTAATATACGGCGGAATCTTTTTTCAATGATAAAGTGCTTTCCAGTTTACTTCAGCAATGGAAATCACTGCTAAAGCAATGATTTCATTTACATTCTGATAAAAGTGAATGGAAACTGCATATGTAATCATACTTGTGTTGTTACAGATTTTTACGTACATAGTAGTTTGTTCGACCACTGCCTTTCTTTTCAATCATATCGTTATCACAAAGTTTCTTGAGGGCTTTTTCGATTGTCTGATGTGCAAGAGCCGGACATTTTTCCTGTATATCACTCTTTGTAAATTTTCCTATTCTGTTTTTGATAACATTTTCTACGGCTTGTATTGCAGAAATCTTGTCATTAATCAGATTAAGGCGTTCCTCAAAGTCTCTGTATGCCGCAAGGATTATTCCCAAAAGATATTTTACAAGCGGAGTATTGTCGTTCGTGCTTTCATTTAAAAGAAGAGGCTCGATTTCGCCTGGTTCCATTGCCCGGTAAAATGTTTCGCAGAGATTTTGAACGGCTTTTGGAGTTTCAATAGGTGACAGTGGGGTAAAAAGAGTTTTGCTTGTGCCGTCTTGTATGTTTGCTACGATGTGGTTTTGAACGTTCTTGAATTTGCCTACAATGTCAGGGTTTGCATATTGGTAAAAGTATTTATGGAACTGAAGAATATAATTTGATGTAAGCGGAATGTATTCAAAATTTTCAAAGAAGAAAAAAAAGCGGATACGTCCTTGCGATCAAAATCAATCACAGGACAATGCTTAAAAGAAATTTTCTCTGGCGAATGGCGCAAGTCCTGACAAATTTATGCGATGAAAGGCAAGGTGTACGCAGGACAGAAAAACGGATTCCTTATCTTTCCACCGTAAAAAACGTGTTCGCATACAGCGGCATTTTTGGCATTGCGGTATTCCAGAGCTTCTTGAATTCTTTTGCCGGGATTCTTCTATTGTAATGCGGTTCGTTGCAGTTTGAAAGCTCGGCGAGCGATTCTGCGATGAAGATGTTCTGCCCGTCGTAGCCGACAACCGGGACATAATGCAGCCAGTTTTTGTCCGGTCGGATTTTTATCATCGCGATTACAGAATTTCCGGTGGCGACCTCTTTTTTCAGCGAGTTCAGGTTTCCACGGCAGTATTTTACCTTGAATCCGTTTTTAGAAAGAAAATTGAAGATTCCTTTCGGGTAAACGTAGCCACCGCGCATTTTGTTCGGCATTTTTTCGTAGGCTGAATTCCCGCCAGCGCGACATCAACAATCGTTGTTGTCAGAAGATATGAGATGAATGAAATTGCCGTGACAAGGAGAATCAGTTTAAAAAAAAGCATTTTGTCTCTGTCTTTACTGCCGGTAGTGTGTTCCGCATTGGACAATGTAAATTTTGTCGTCTTCGACCTTGTAAACAAGCCGGTTTGCCAAATCAATTCGCCTGCTCCAGTAACCTGAAAGTTCATGCTTTAGTGCTTCTGACTAACCTTTGCCTTTGTCGAATCCGTTCCGCTCAATGTCTTTCAACAATTCGTGCGTGCTTTTTATCAGGGCCTTCTGGTGTTTGTCGAAAAATTCGCAGTAATCGTTCCAAGCTTGATCTGACCAGATTTTTATCATTGAGGGATTTCCTTGAGTTCGTGGACTTGACCGTTTCCGTTTTCAATCTGATTTATGCTTTTCCGCAGGATTTTCATGTTTTCTTCGGAATAAATGTACGGATCGTCCGCCGCCTTCATCGCAAATGGCAGGCCGTTTTCGCGGATTGTCGCCTTTACGAACGCGTTGATTGCCGCCGAAATGTTGATCCCCATTGAAGTGCAGATTGTCTCAAAAAGATTTTTGTCAGTATTGTCTATTTTTGCTGAAATCGTAGTCATAAGTAATACCTCTTAGTAGAAAATACTACACAAGCTGGCAGTTGTCAACTAATTTTCTCTCACTTCCTCATTTTTCCCGCAATCCTCAGGACCGCCTCTATGTGCATTATCCAGTGGCGCGAGAACGGCATCTGAACAAGACCGCGGAAATCCTTGCCGCACCAGTAGTCAATCAGCCAGGCGGCGCTTTCGTCCGTGCTGACGACGTTCAGAGATTCAAGTTCCTTTCTGCGTTCGGCGGAAACTTTTTTCTTCAGGTCGGAATAGGAAATGGCGCAAAGGATTTTTTCAGTTTGGGATTTGACTTCGTGGATGTAATTTTTAAGCTCGCCAAGATTCAGCTGTCATGAAAATTCTGCAATCTGCTGTTTTACAATTTCGTTTCCGGTTGTAATAATCGGGCTGTTTGTGCGTTCCTTGTAATTTCCCCGGAAGAAAACCTGACCGCAGCCTGCAATCAGCGTGTTCGCAACGATGTCCTCAATTCTGAAAATGTGCCAGAGCGAATATGCGACCGTCTTTGAATGGTAGCCTTCTGCGTTTATAAAAGGCATTGCACAGAATTCCTCGCGGCTAAAATCGCGGAAAAATCCCTCCGCGGCCTGCATGAGTTCTTTCCGCAGTTCAAAAAGAGTTTCAATTCCGTCCGAAAAACTCGCTTCCTTTTTAAGCTGAATCTGCATTTTCCTGTTGAGTTCTGACCATGATTTGTTCATTTATGTCTTCTTAAAAAAAAGTAACTTAATCAGGAATTATATAACTAACAGCAACGTCCTATCAAAGAAAAGAAATTCTACATTTTTTACATAACCACTTGACACGCCCCCTTTTTTTTGTGTTTTACCTAATCCAAAAGGAATACTTCCTAAGACCTGAAGTGAGTATTCCTAAAGCCCTAAGTGAATATTCCTAAGACCCTGAGTAAGTATTCCTAAGGGTCTTAGGAAGTATTACTCAGCCTCTTAGGAAGTATCTCTACGGCTCTTAGGAAGTATTACTTAGCCTCTTAGGAAGTATCCCTTCAGTTTTTAATAGTTTTATTCCTAAAATATTGACTTTACAAGTGACTTGAACTTGTCGCCGCGGTCAAATTCGTTTGAGAACATTCCGAATGAGGTTGCGCCCGGAGAAAAGACAACCGGCAGCCAAGTATCAGAAAAAACCTCACCATAGTTTCGGCTTGCGTTTTCAGACATAAGACAGGTTTTAAGAACGTCAAGAAGAATCTGCAGGGAATCAAACGGTCCTTCATATTTTACGCCGCGCTCATCAAGCATAGAAACAAGTTTGTCTGTTCCATTGCCGGAAAGCAAGTAGATTTCGTAAGGCGGAAACTTTGTGTTGTTTTCCGGATCAAGACATCTTGCAAGCGGAAGAAAGTCCAGTCCTTTGTCTGTTCCGCCGGCAATAAGAACAACGCGCTGATCAAATGACTGGCTTGCCGCAGCGCACGCTTCTGGAACTGTTGAGCAGCTGTCATTATAAAAGACAACCTTGCGTCCGTCAGAAGGACTTTTCCAGTCGTAGAATTTTTCAAGGCGGTGAGGAATTCCTTTCCACTGCCCCATCACGGTGCAAATCTGAGCCGGAGCAACTCCCATAAGGTACATAGCAAGACTGGCATTCAAAACATTAGCTCTCATGTGCTCGCCCGGAACTTGCAGACTTTCCATTACAACTTCTTCAAGAACTGTTTTTTCCTTTAGACTTGGTTTTACAAATTCGGAAGGAACACGCGCAACTCCTTTGTAGGAAGAACCGCTTTTTTCTAAATAAGCTCCGAAAATTCCCTTTGGCAAAAGGACCTTGCTGTATCTAAGAACTTTGGCTTTTGTCTCGCTTGCAAATAAATCGCCCCAGCAGCGACATCCTCTTTTTGGAGAAGCAGTTTCTTTAAGGTAGTTATCTTCGTCAAAGTCAAGGATTGTAAAATCATTCTTATCTTGATCGGCAAAAATCAGCTTTTTGTCTTCCACGTAGCTGTCCATGTCGCCGTACCAGTTCTGGTGGTCTGGAACAATCTTTGTGATTATAGAAATCTTTGGCTTTAAAAGTTTTCTTCCGCGCAAATCCGCAAGCTGCCAGCTAGAAAGCTCAAGAACAACAGGAGTAGTTCCATCTGTTTTTTCAAGAAATGAAAGCGGGCTTACGGTGATGTTTCCGCCTAAGAAGCATTTAAAGCCAGCCTGATTCAGTCCGTAGGAAAGCGCGCTAACTGTGCTGGATTTTCCCTTGCTTCCTGTAACTGCAATTATAGGAGCTTTTGTAAAGCGCAGAAAAATGCTGATGTCTGTTTCAATTGCTTTTGCAGCCGAAAGAAACTGATTGCCTTCAATTTTTATGCCGGGATTTTTTATAACGCAGTCCGCATTGGAAAAATCTTCAATCTTATGCCCGCCCAAAACAAAGCGAAGCCTGGACTTGTCAAGAAATCTGTCTTTTGCAAGAGACTCAAGAGTTGGCGCAAGCTGTTCAGCAGTCTTCATGTCGGTAACGGTAACAAAAGCTCCGTGCCTTAAAAAAAAGCGGACGCAAGCCTCTCCACCGCCGTTAAGACCAAGTCCCATTATTGTAATTTTCTTGCCATTTATTTCATCAAGCGAATTAAAATAGCATCCATGCGGATAAATATGCGGCATTTTTCTCCTCCCGGTTTAACTTTTCTATCTTGAAGTGCAAAGGCTTTGTTTCGCCTTGAAATTTTCAATTCCCTCTTTTAGAAGATAATCAATAAGCTCAGAATATTCCAATCCGTCTGCATCGCACATTTTGGGGAACATACTGATTTTTGTAAATCCCGGAATTGTGTTTATCTCGTTCAGGTAAATTTCGCCAGTCTTGCGGTCCACAAAAAAATCCACGCGGCTCAAACCCGATGCGTTTATTACTGAATACGCTTTTTTTGCAGTTTCCCTTATGAGCTCAAGCTTGTCATCTGAAAGAAGAGCGGGAATTTTTAGCTCAGCTCCGTCCGGGTCGTTGTATTTTGCATCGTAGTCATAAAAATCATGCTTTGGAACAATTTCTCCCGGTCCGTAAGCCTTTAAAAGCGTGCAGTCAGATTCCGAAGTTGCCGTTACAGAATTTCCAGTTACAGAGCATTCAACTTCCCGAGCGTCAATCGCTTTTTCAATAAGAACTTTGTTGTCCCAGCTGAATGCTTCCATGAGCGCAAAAGAAAGCTCTTTTTTATTCCGGGCAAGACTTGCTCCGTCGCTTGAACCTGCAGCGCATGGCTTTACAAAAAGCGGAAAGTCAAGTTTTTCAATCGCTTCTTCAATAAGCTTGTCATAAAGAGAACTTGAATTTATCTGGCTTCTTGAAATGCACATATATGGAACAACTGGAATTCCTGCGTTCTTTAAAAGAATTTTTGTAGTTTCCTTGTCCATTGCCGCGCTTGAAGCCAAAACTCCGCAGCCAACGAATGGAACGCCAGCCATTTCAAATACTCCCTGAACAGTTCCGTCTTCTCCGTAAGTTCCATGCAGAACCGGGAACACAACATCGCATGGAATGTAGTTTCCGCAGGCAAAAAACACATTGTCTTTTCCACGCCCAAACGAAACTTTTACTTCACGGCTTTCATTTTCATGAACGCAAAGAGCGGCTTCGGGATTGTTTCTTATTTCCTTAAAAACTGAATCGTCTTCAAGATACCATTTTCCGCCTTTGGAAATCGAAATGAGAGAAACGTTGTGCTTTGCGCTGATGTTTCTGATTACAGATGCGCATGACAAAAGCGAAATTTCATGCTCGCCGGATTTTCCACCGTATATTAAAACTACATTCATTTTGCAAACCCCATTTCTTTTAAAGCATTCTTTGCTTCTGAAATTTCATCGTACTTTATAGCATTGTCGGCGTAAATTATAGAATTTTCATGGCTTTTTCCAAGCAGAAGCACAATGTCGTTTTCCTTTGCCATGCTGAACGCTTTTCTGATTGCCTGCGGACGGTCTGGAACAAGGAACAAATCCACGTTGTCTTTTTTGCCTTCTTTTCTTGCACCCAAAGCAATCTGCTCAATAATCGTCATTCTGTCTTCCTTGCGCGGATCTTCATCTGTAAGAATCACAATATCGCAGAAGCGGGCGGCAATTTCACCTTGAAGAGGACGTTTTGTTGTGTCGCGTTCACCGCCAGAGCCGAACACGCAAATCATCTTGCCCATAGCGAGGTTTTTTAAAGGCGGAAAAATCGTTTCAAAACTCGAAGGCGTATGGGCATAGTCCACAATCACTTCAAAAGGCTGACCTTCGTCAATTACAGTCATGCGGCCTTTTACACTCGTAAGTTTCTGCGCACACAAAGCAAGTTTTTCTATTGAAATGCCGGTCGTTCCGTGCACAGCCAAAATCGCAGCCGTTATATTGTATGCATTGAACGCTCCAGGAACAGAAGCCTTTACATGGACAACAGAATTTTCGTTGTTAAGGGAATCGTGTGTTTCAAAGCGGTGAATGCTGAATGCAAGCCCGAATCTTGCCGAAGCTATATTCCGGCATGAAAAATACGGCATATCTTTTGGAATTTCTGGAAGCGGAGGAGATGAAAGTCCCAAAGCAGCCTGCTTGCCTGCTTTTCCTTCCGTAGTGAACCCTATGGTTTTGTGCTTGGTGCAGGAAGCAAAATAAGACGCCGCAGGATCTTCCAAATTCACAACTCCGAACGCAGGAATTTTTGTCGCAACTCCGGCAATTGTTTTTTCGTGATTATGCAAATCCAAAGCGCGGAACAAGTTCGCTTTGTCGCTTTTGTACTGCTCGTAAGTTCCGTGGAATTCCAAATGCTCAAGCGTAACATTCATAAAAACAGCGCAGTCAAAAAGAACATTGCCAAGCCTGTTAAGTTTTTTGCTCAATCCGTGGCTGGAAGATTCCACAACAGCGTGAGTACATCCGTTGCAAACCATCTCATAAAGCTCGCGCTGAACAACAGGAGCTTCCGGCGTTGTCTGGTGCTGCGGATTGTCTATAGCGTCTCCTCCAAGAGAATACTGCACTGTGGAAATAAAACCCGCCTTGATTCCGTTCAGGCGCAAGAGCTGCCATATAAACGAAACAGTGGAAGACTTGCCTTCCGTTCCTGTAACTCCGTAGACAACAAGCTTTGAAGAAGGATTATCATAAAAGCACGAGCTTACAGGCGACATTGCAAATCGTGATGAAGGAACTTTTACAAACACAACTTTTTTTGAAGAGGAAGCCAAAGCCTCCTTGATTTGCGAATGCTCTTCCTGCGTAATTTCATCCTGAAAAACAACTGCGCCAGCCCCGCAAGAAACAGCCTGCGCTATAAACTTGTTGCCTGTTGTATGAGTTCCGGGCAAGGCAAAAAACAAATAGTTTTCTTTTACATCCCGGCTGTCAAAAGCAAGACCTTCTACACAAGCATCTGTATTCTTTGGGGAAGAAATTCCGTCTTCCGCCACAATCTTATAATCAGTTTCTTCCGAGCCAAGCGACTTCAAAAGCACGCACAAATTCTTTTCCATAATGCGCCATTCTACCACTTTAAAAAGAAATGCACAATGAAAAGTAATTGCCACACGGATTGGAAAAGCCTAACGGATTTTTACAGCGCAGGAGATTATCCAGTCAAGCTGGACAATGACAAAAGGTTATTCTGGCAATGACAGAAAAAACTATGTCATTCTAATGGCTCACACCACACCATTAGAATGATACAAATACTATCATTATGCTGATACGCCCCTATCATTATGCTTGCGAACTAATCTGCCTTTACTGCAAAAAAGTTGATTTTCCGCGCGTAGAGCCGCTCGTTTGTGTATGGGTCTAAGACGGCAAATCTTTCGAGCACCGCAGCCGCAGCAGGTATTTCTGGAATGGAAAATGGCCGCCAGAAGCGTTCGTAATAACGGTATTCAAGCTGGGTTGCCACCCCGCAGTTTTGTAATTGAAAGTCATTTGTAGAATGCCTAAGTTCAAGCTTGTCAGTATCTGACGGGCCGCTCTGATACCAGCCGATATTCGGCGCGTCAAGGCTGTTGTTCGCTATGACCAATGCCTGCTCAATTGTCAATGTTTCTTCCGGCAGGAATTTTGTTCTGCTTGAGCCTTCAACAAGTCCAAGAGCGTCCATAAACGCCGCTGCCTCTTTTGCCCAGTCTGCAATGCTTGCGTTGTCAGAATACCGGGCCAGTTTTGACTCATAAGGCGTGTAGCGGACATTTTTATTCTTTTTTGCGTACATTAAAGCCTGATAAAAGAAAGTTGCAAGCTGCTGACGGTCAACTGCGCCGTCGGGGTTGAATTTGCCTTCCGAAGCTCCGCCATAGATTCCAGCCCCTGCCGCCTTTAGCGCATATTTGCTTTTTGTGTCGGAATATGTCTTTGACTTTGCAGACGAAACTGATTTTCCCGAAAGTTTTTCTGCAAGAGTTACCGCAATTGCGCTGGCCTGCATACGTGTAAGAGGCTTTGTAAAATCGTCTCCTAGAACAGACTCGTCCACCAAGCCGTTTCGTGCAGCCCAGTAAACTCCGTCCTGAGCATTTTCGCTTATCTTTGCTTTTACGTCCTTGCTTTTTGGAACTGCAAAAGACCACGGATTTAAATTGACTTTTGTTGAAACATCCAGTGCCTGTTCGTAGTTTTGACCGCCTTTCTTCCAGCTGTCTTTTTTTTGCTCCATGTACATATTGTACGCAGCTCTAACTTCCGGGGTATCCTTGTGTCCAGCACCATAACGAAAATACTCATATGTAAAATCAGAAATGTCAGAGTCGCGCTTGTTAATGCCGCACCATCTGCATGAAAGATAGTAGACTTTTTCTCCCTGCTTATTTTTTCCGGCAAAGTTCTTGTCGGAAATGTCAAACCTTGCAAAATCGTGGACAGGAGACTTAGGCACACCATCCGAGAATGTATGCTTCGGATTATACTCGCACTTTCCGCACCATTTGCACGAATAATACCACTCGTTTGGCTGCTGGCAGGTCATGTGCTGCTTCATGCGACTTGCAGTGTAAGCTTTTCCAGTGTATTCGTGACCGGGACACCATTCCCTTGCGGCGGAGTCTCCTTTTTTGAATGCCTCGTACACATCGCCGGAATAGACTTTTACAAAATAAACTGGCGACAAAGGCTTTGAACTGTAGCTTAAAAGACCTTTCGGCAGTTCACTTTCCGGCACGTAGATAGTGCAGGAACCGTTCATCATGCCGCTATCAAACATCAATCTATCTTTATATTTTATAAAGTCGTCCTTAGTTCCTGCTTGATATTCATCTTCAATAAACTCAGACTGCAACTCATCTATAAAAGCCCAGGCATCAACTTGCGGACTGAGCCAAACTTCCCTGATGTTTTGGAGGCAGTTACTTCTTTTCAATTGTATCTGATGCAGATAAGTGGCAGTGGCTGAAGGATAATCAACAAGCAGGCGTGTTACATTAAGAGACTCATCTTTACACAGTTTTGAATCATAAAATTTGTCGCCAAGGTCATCATATTCCTCGTTTGGAGTCAAAATCATATCGCGCTCGTTCAGCTTCCACCACAAGGAATCAGCCTGCTTTTCGGTGTAAATTTGATTTTCTATAATCTTTTTATATGCGTTATCTATATATGTAGCAAGGTCTTTTGCTGGCGACCAGCTCACAAAAAAGCCCATAAGCAAAGTTGAGAGGGCGGTAATTTTCAAAGTCTTTTTCATAGAAATCTCCCATAAATACAAATTGACTGTCTATAATCTTCAAAAACACGTCATTCCGAATTTATTTCGGAATCTGCAAATTCTATAAATCAAAAGATGGTGAACAACGTTCAGCATGACGGCAAATTTTAGACAGTTATTTTTTAATAGATTTTTGAAGCTCTTTAACTTGCGAAAGCTCAAGTCCCATTATAGCTGCGACTTTTTTCGGAGGAATACCGTCTAAAAGAAATTGTTTTGCCATATCCAATGTGCGTTCTTCCATAGATTTTCTAGATTCCAGACGTTTCAGATATTCCTCCTTAGCTTTTTTCTCCGCTTCTTTTTGATTTGCTACCACCTTTTTATGTTCTTCTGTAACTGTGCTTGTGTCTGTGCGCACTACTCGGAATCCAAAGATAGCAGTTGCGTTTTTATACGGCAAAAGATAGCCTGTCTCTATAACATAAAACTGCTCAGGAACTGTCCAGGCAGGATGCGTGTACTCAAAAGCAGAAACAGTATACTTTCCATTTTTAACACCCCGGTATCTTCCTTCTCCAGGCCCCCAGTATCCGCCGCGAAACCAACTAACCTGTCCAAGCTCGTATGTAACAGGGTCTATTGAACTAGTTTCGGTAAAATAATCCTTATCTTTACCACCCCAGCTTCCCCAGCACCATTCCTCCACGTTGCCGCTCATGTCGTAAAGTCCAAAAGCGTTGGGCTTTTTCTTTTTTACTTCGTGAGTCTTATTGCGGCTGTTGCGGACATACCATGCGTAATCAACAAGTTTTGACTCATCGTCCGTTCCGCTGTAGACATCTTTGTCTAAAGCATTGTTTCCTGCCCTTGCGGCATATTCCCACTCCGCTTCAGTTGGCAGACGGTATCCGTTCGCGTTCCAGTCGCATACAACATCAAACCAATCCGCTCCCCAGTCATAATTTTTAGCAAGGGTCATTTGGGGCTTTACCCCCCATTTGCTCGTATCTGTGCTACCGTTCACTTTGTAGCACGGTGTAAGTCCTTCCTTTATAGAACGCTTGTTGCAGTATTCAATCGCGTCAAACCAGCATACCCGCTCCACAGGGCGGTTTTCCTGAATCTCGCCCTTGTCCGGGTTGTTTTTGAATTTGCTCGGATATAAGCCTGTTATGTCTTTGTATTCTTTTTGCGTCACCTCGTGGTCGCACATATAAAAAGCCCTTGTAAGGTTGACAGTCTGAATTATTTCCTTGTCGTCAACTGTTGTGAATTTGCTTTTTCTTTGATATGAGCCTGCCGGAATTCTCACAAAGTCAGAAGCGCCGCTCTGCGCATACACATTGACTGCAAGCGCAAGCACCATAACCGCAAACACGGCAAAAAGTTTTGAAATTTTCATTGTTCGTTTCATAGAATATTATTTTATCACTTAAAAATAAAATGCACAATGAAAAGAAAGATTGCCACACGGATTGGAAAAGCCTAACGGCTTTTTTACGGGGCTGTCCTAGAAGTTAATAGAAGTTTTTAGAAAATTATTGTATAGTTTTTTATCATGAGTCAGCCAACTCTTTTTGATATAGATGAAAATCATACTGTAGAAAGCATCTCTAATCCAAAAACATATAAAGGTATATATGCTTTTCATAAATATTGGGGCAAGAAACCTATCGAGAGTTTAGATTATTGTATAGAAAATTGTACAAGTAAAAATGATATTGTTTTAGACCCATTCTTGGGTTCTGGATTAATTTCTAGAGAAGCGCATAGTTTGGGAAGACGTTTTTTAGGAATTGATATAAATCCATTTTCGATAGAACATACATTGTTTTTGTTGTCATTGCCCAAAGCAGAGGATTATAAAAACGCAATAAACTTAATAAAGAAAAATATTTCATCTAAAATTTCAGAAAGTTATGCATTAGAAAATGGCTATATTGCTACACATTTTTTATGGAATAGGGATATTCTTCAAGAAGTATGGACTAAGAGTAATTTTTCAAGAAAAAAAATACAATTGAAACCTATCGATTTTGATTTAAGGCAAATAGAGAAATTCAAAGATTATTCTGTTAAAAATATTCAGAAAGGAACTTTTTTTGAAAATGCACGAATAAATTCTTCTGAAACTATGACCGTATATGATTTATTTACAAAACGTGCATTGCGCAACATTGATTTAATTCTCGATGAAATTAATGAATTTTCTGGAGATGTAAAAAGGGCACTCCAATTAACGTTGACTTCTTCATCAGGACAGATGTCAAATATGGTGTTTGCCATTACAGGACGAGGAAAGACAAAAAATCAGCAGTCAGAAAAAATTGAAGTCGGAAGTTGGGTTATAGGTTTATGGAGACCCGATTTACATTTTGAAATAAATGTATGGAATTGTTTTGAGAATAGAGCGAAGAAATTATATAAAGCATTATTGGAGCAAGATTTTTCTTCAGCAGAATATAAAGACTCCATTTCTGATTTCTATGAAAAGCAAGCTGAAATAGGAATTGTTCAAGGAAACTCAAAAAATGAATTGAAGAAAATTCCATCTGAGTCTATAAAACTGATTATTACTGATCCGCCTCATAGTGACCGAATTCCTTATTTGGAATTAAGCGAAATGTGGAATTGTTTACTAAATAAACAATCAGATTTTTCAGATGAAATTGTTGTATCAAATGCTAAGGTTCGCAAGAAAAATAAAGAACAATATTTAAATGATATGCGCGAAATATTAAATGAGTCCTCAAGAATTTTAACAAAAGATGGTTATTTACTGCTTTATTTCAATGCAAAAGATAAAAACAGTTGGAGTTTTTTTGATAGCCTGGAAAAGCAGCGCTCTTTGATTTATCTCGGTTCTTTTCCAATGGAATATTCTGCTAATTCTGTCGTGCAGGATAACAGAAAAGGGGCGATGAAGTCTGATTATGTGCTGGTTTTTAATCATTCAAGAACTGAAAAAACAATAGGAATATTTGGTAAGATAAAAGGATGGACAATAGACAAACCTTTTAAGGATGTGGAAAATGCCTAGTAATTTCAATAAATGGAAATCTGTTTATGATTCTGAAGAGTTAATTCCTTTTTCAGAAAACAAAGAAGCTTTGTTGTGGCTGAAAGTAAAATCCATAGTGCGCAAGGAAATTATTAAAGAGTTTTGTTCTGAAAATCAGATTGTTTTAAAAGAAAGTTCTTTAACAAGACAGTTTGAGGAACTTTTTAATTTGCTTTGTTCTAATGTTGATGAATCACATAAAAAACTAGATTCCTATATCTTTTCTAAGAATGCAGAAATTTTGAAAAAAATAGATCAAGAAAAATTGGTCTCCGAACTTTATAAATTGAAAAACTTTGAATGGGGCGGTGATTATCAAAATTCATTAGATAAATATTTAGTTAGTCATTATGTAAAAGTCATTCAGTCTTTTGAAGAGTTGACTTCTAAATTTGATAAGGAAATAAAGCACGCTGTACAAGGTTATATTCTTAATAGCTGGTACAATCATTGGTCAAGCATATTAATCGAATATATTTTTAAATCTCATAAAATGGTTTTACCTACTGTCGGTCAAATAAAAAGTGTAGATTTCTTTGTGAATCAGATACCTTTTGATTTAAAAGTTACATATTTTCCTGCAGAATTTCTGAAAGAACAAAGAAAGTTAAAAGGTTATCCTGTAGAATTGACATATTTGAAGTCAAAAGCAAAGGAGCTTGGAATAGGTTTTGACAAAGACGCAAAGCCAAGCGAAATTCATTATGAGATTTCAGAAAAACTTAAAGACAGAAATTCAAAAGACAGTTTGGAAGTTTTAACATCATTAAAACAGGAAAATCTTGGCATTGTAAAAGAGTGTATGGAAAATCCTAAATTGCTTATAAAATGGTTATATGAAAATCAAGGGGAAATGCGATTTGGTTCTGAAAACCGACTATTTCTAGTTTTAATCGATACAGAGGATTTTTCTGCATCGTGGAAACTAAAGAGAAATTTAGACTTATTAAAGCCAGCAATTTACAGTTATTTGGATAATTTTAATAGAAAATCCTTAAAAGATATGAGAATAGATTTTATGTATCAAGGTAAATTTAAGATTTATAAAACTTACGCAGACATAATTTTTGTGATGAAATAAAAACGAATTTTCTTATAGTAAATCTGTTCTACCTGATTTTCATTTACTCCGTCTTGCACATCAGTTTGAGCCACTGCGATTCGTTGTAGTCAAAGCCGGATTTTTCGTAGATCGGAGTTTTGTCCAGTTCAGCGCAGAATTCCACAAAGATGTTTGTTCCGGTCATGTTTTGTTTCTTCAATAAAAAATCAAGATTAAAACTTCAGTTTTAGGATTGACTTTTTAATGCAATTTTGCAACAAAGTGAAAATTGCAGATGATAAGAAAGGGGCTGTCCTTAAAGTTGAAATATTTTCAATAAAGGGCGGTCTTTTTTATGTTAAATGAATTTTGTAGATTTTCGTTTATTGTTTTTTTTCTTAGGTG
>OIYR01000187.1_pt1 | contig 35857 bp, 32 predicted proteins | sample 1588221 | NCBI WGS metagenome assembly OIYR01 (sample SAMN03283292) | human gut metagenome | biome: human-associated habitat; material: feces | host: Homo sapiens | place: Peru | collected 2012
GCTTCGTTGATATAGCGGAACTTGACATCCTCTTCTGTTAAATCTTTGCTTATGCTCATGTTCTAATAACGTTTTATTATCGGAAGTTCTATAACATAATTTCGTAAGACAGAAAACTACGAGTTCTTTACACTCTTTCGTTCTTGTTCGTAATCAAATCCTTGAGGTCAACTTCTAAAATATTTGAGATTTCAAGAAGTGTCTCCAAATCGGGTTGGTATTTGTTCCGAGCATAACAATTGACAGTGCTAAAGCTCTTACCTAACTGTTTTGCCAGCCAGGTTTGTGAAATACCCTTGCTATCTAAGACATCTTTTATCTTGTTCAGTTTCATAAATTCACCGAATTTTGCTGTAAATATACATTAAATTTTGCGATAATCATCATGAATTAATCTATTTTGTGTGTATTATTCGCAGTATAGCAATATAGCGATTGTAATTTCGTGTAGTTATTGTATTTTGTAGCAGAGAAGAGCTACTTGACAGCAGACGTGGGCATATTGCCGAAATTAGAACAGTCGCTAAATCGTTACTTCTTTTGAGGTGAAAAACTCATAAATGACCTATTTGGTGCTATTAGGCAGATTATGGCGTGATTTTCAGTGAAAAAAATGAGAGAATGGTTGTAGGGAATGTTATGGGGGAGTATCTTTGTGGATGTAACTAGTTAAACGTTTTTTGATGAAGATGGCGAAGAAGAAAACTATGACCAAGAATGCAGCTAAGAAGAAGACTGCTAAGCGATTGTCGGAGGTGACGAGGCCGAGTGGAATGACGCTGGAGGAGTGGCAAGTGGCTTTGCGTCAGCAAGCTGCCATATCCGAAAATTTCGGCATTGAGCCTATCGACGAGGAGTCGGCACCAGGCGAATATTGGGTGCGCAACCCACACACGCACTGGAGATACAAGGTGGTGTATCGTGGAGCAGATAGTGTGTGGAACTATTGCTCATGTCTTGATTTCAAGACTTCGCAATTAGGAACTTGCAAGCATCTTGAGGCTGTGAAAAACAAAATTAGCAACAGCCGCAAAATGCGTGTTCATCGCGACATACCTGCCTACACGAGCATCTATCTGTCGTATCGCAAAGGTCGCACGGTCCGTATTCGCATAGGTTCGGAATGTGAGAGTGAGTTCAAGGAGTTGGCAAGTCGCTATTTTGATGCCGACGGGGTGCTTCTCGCAAATGGATATGAGCATTTCCCGACGCTGCTCAACGAGGCTCGGCAGATTTCCGACACTTTCCGCTGCTACGACGATGCTCTTGAGTTTGTGCTTGAGGTGCGTGAAAGCAAGACGCGCGCCGAGATAGTCAACGGTCTGACCGATGAGGCTCTCGATTCGCTGCTGAGCGTCAGCCTTTTCCCCTATCAGAAAGAAGGTGTGCGGTTTGCCGTAAGACAGGGGCGCACTCTGATTGCCGATGAGATGGGACTTGGCAAAACCATTCAAGCCATCGCCACAACAGAAGTGCTACGGAAGCACAATCTGCTGGGCAACGTTCTGGTGGTTTGCCCCACATCGCTAAAATATCAGTGGAAGAGCGAAATTGAGCGCTTCACAAAAGCCGATGTAATGGTGATTGAAGGTGATGCGGCAAAGCGAAAAGCGCTCTATGCCGATGCAGCCACCTATAAAATCGTTTCGTATCACACAATGGCAAACGATGCCAGATTCATGGGGCATATTGATGCCGATATGGTGATTCTCGACGAGGTGCAACGCCTGAAAAACTGGCACACGAGGATTGCTGCCGCTGCCCGACGGCTGAAATCTAAATATATGGTAGCACTTTCTGGCACACCACTTGAAAATAAGCTTGAGGAACTGTTCTCGGTGATGGAACTGGTGGACCAGTATTGCCTCGGTCCATACTATCAATTCCGCGACCAGTGCATTGTGACCAACGATACAGGGAAGGTGCTGGGCTACCGCAACCTCAACGCCATTGGCTCCCAAGTGAAGCAAAAGTTGATTCGTCGCAGAAAACGCGATGTGGAAATGCAGTTGCCCCACCGATGCGACACTAATTTGCTCGTGCCTATGACAGATCAGCAGATGGCCATTCACGAAGAGTGCGCATCGACTGTGGCTCAACTCATTCACAAATGGAACGCTCACCACTTCCTTTCGGAGAAAGATAGACACAGATTGCTGCTCAACCTCAATATGATGCGCATGGTGTGCGACAGCACATTCATCCTCGACCAGCACACACGATATGATGTGAAGATTGGAGAATGCCTCAACATGATCGACCAAATGATACAGAGTGGTGATGAGAAAGTGGTGGTTTTCAGTCAATGGGAGCGAATGACACGCCTCTTGGTGCAAGAATTTGAAAAGAGAGGCATCGGTCACGTTTATCTTCATGGTGGAGTGCCTTCGCCAAAGCGTGGCGCTATCGTGCAAAGTTTCCAATCCGACCCCGATTGCCGTGTGTTCCTCTCCACCGATGCAGGCAGCACGGGATTGAACCTACAGTCGGCATCGCTGATTGTAAACCTCGACCTGCCATGGAATCCTGCCGTGCTCGAACAGCGTATAGGCCGCATTTATCGCCTCGGTCAACAGCGCAACATTCAGGTTATCAACCTTGTGTCGAAAGGCACGATCGAGGAAAATATGATAGGTAAATTGCGATTCAAACAAAACATGTTTGAGGGAGTGCTCGACAATGGCGACGACTCGATTTTCATCAGCGACGATAAATTCAGCACCATCGCCAATGTGGTGGGCAGCGTAATAGAAGATGATGCGAACAAAGAACCCGCAACGGCTGTTTCCTCAGACGACTTGGAGGATAAACGCGACGCTATTGACACGCAGGACACCCCGGATACCATCAGTCCTGACAACCTCGAATACGAGCGTATGCCAAATCAACCTTATAAGGTAGAGGACCAACCCGTGCTTACCTTTGTGGCTCGTCAGAAGGGTGAGGCATGGACCCATCCTTTCGTGGCAGTGTATGAGCCAAGCTCAGATACGGAGCCTGGCGACATCGCCTCTGTCGATTTCTTCGAGCCTGAGCAGAAAGGGGCTGTGGGCATCCTCGTCAAGCTAAAGGATGGAACCACTCAGCGACTAGTTTGTCTAGAGGATGGTACCGTGGAGTCTTGATTTATAAAACGAGAAGTTAAAATGTGGAGGACTGAGTTGTGTTGATAAGGCATAGAAGTGTTAAAAAACGGTCGATAAACGCTTTTTTCTCCATATCTCTTTGTTGTTTCAGAAAAATGTTGTAGATTTGCAAAGCAATATTAAACAAACAATTATGGCAAGGTTACAGAATCAATACATTTTTAATGAAATTTTAGATAGATTGTCGGGCTTGGCTAGCAATATTAAGCTACGTGCGTCGTTCAACCTGTTGGATTCTAATGTGTTGTCTGAAGACTTTTATTTGGGTCTTTTAAATCTTGTTTATGGTTGGAATCTTCATAATGCAAATTCAGATGTTCAAAATGTTCAAGGAATTGACCTTATCGATAGAAACCGAAAAATTGTAGTGCAGGTGACAAGCACTTGCACAAAACAGAAGCTAGAACACTCATTAGATAAAATCCCGGAGAGTTGCAAGGGCTTTCATTTCTATTTTCTTCCAATCGTTGATGAGGAAAAGAAACTAAGAAAAGGAAAATATAATCCTCCGTTTGATGTTATATTTAATCCTCAATCGGATATATTGGACAACGCTACCATCCTTGCAAAGATAAAGGAGGAAGTTAATCCTGATAAACTTGATGCTATATACGCATACATAAGAGGTTGCATACAAGATGGTAATCCTACCCCTTTGGTGTTGGCATCGGGGTTAGAATATGTTATAACTCAGATTGCAGATAGTGAGATAGAAGAGCAAGAATTCGATGTGACAAACTTCGCTATTCCGGCAAAAGTCAGTTTTAACAATCTTTCTTCAACAGGTAAAGAGGTAATTGAAACTTATAAGCAGTATTATCTAAGCGTTCAAGCAATTTATGAAGAGTACGCAAAAATGGGACAAATGAAGAGCAAAGCTGTTCTTCAAAAACTCCATAAGATATATGTTGGCTTGAAGCATAAACATACAGGTGATGCTCTGTTTGAGGCTATACAAAAGGAGATTGTTCGTCAGTTAAGCATGAAAAACTTAGCAGATAGACAATTTACGAGAGAGCAATTAGAAATGTGTGTGGATATACTTATGGTACATGCTTTTATAGAATGTAAAATATTTGAAAAACCATTATAAATATGTTGTTACCAGATGATATTAGGCCAGAGGATAGTATCTATTACAATGGAGCTATTGTTTTGAAAATATTGCAGATGGAAAAGAAACTTTCTATTATGGATTTATATTGTCGTCTTCGAGAAAAGAACAAGATAACCTTTGCAGTTGTGCAACTTTGTATAGATTGGCTTTACTTGATAGATTGTGTTACAATAAAAAATGGGGAGGTTGAATTATGTTTATAAAATCGCTTATTATAAAATCAAATGAAGGGCTGATCCGAAAAATTGATTTCCATCAAGGCCTTAATTTGATTGTAGATGAAACTCCAGAACATAATACTGAGACTGGAAATAATGTCGGAAAGACAACCATACTTAGGCTGATAGATATTTGTCTGGGAAAAAAAGCTAATTCTATTTATGTAAGTCCAGAAGATAGACGAACTGTTAATGAAGAAATCAAGACTTTTTTGGTGGAAAAAGAAGTTGTCGTTACTTTGGTATTGGTTAGCAAATGGACAGAAAATGCAAGAGAAATACGTATTAGAAGAAATTTTCTATTACGTAAAAGTGCTTTGTATGAGATAAATGGAAAAACATTTCCTAACGAAAAGGAATTTACGAAAGAACTTGAACGCTCTACATTTGGAATTGAGACGGTAAAACCTACATATAGGCAGTTGATTGCCCACAATATTAGATATTCAAATGCCGCGATTTCTCAAACGTTGCGTTGTTTGGAAGGACTCAATACGGATGCAACTTATGAGTCTTTGTTTCTCTATATGTTGGGATGCAACTATGAAGGTTACGATGAACGTCAAAAGTCTCTTGAAGACTTGAACACAGAGGAAATTTTTAGGAAAAAATTACAGAAGGAAAAAAGCCGCAATACCTTAGCTTCGGAATTGGGTATTGTTAAGTCGGAAATTGATGAGTTAGAAAAGCAGAAGGAGCAAGTGTGCTTGAATCCTGAGTTTGATGACGAAATGTCAGAATTGTCGGATTTAAAATATAGGATAACATCACTTTCTGCTCAACTAAGTTCCTTAAAATTGCGCTATTCAATAATGGAAGAAGCAAAAGAGGAAATTCTTAGTAAAAAATCTGATGTTGATGTGGCAACTTTGAAGGCAATTTATAAACAAGCTCAACGTTTTGTGCCAGATTTACATCATACGTTTGAGCAATTGTTGGAGTACCATAACAGTATGTTGGTTAGAAAGGCAGACTTTATTGCGGATGAACTGCCAACCATCGAAAATCAAATTGTCAAGTTGGAGACAAGAATAGATGAACTACATAAATCCGAAAAAGTTTTAAGCCAAAAACTAACTCAATCTGTTTCCTATGTTGATTATGAGAACTTGGTAACTGAGCTGACTCAGAAATATGAGAGGATGGGTTCTTTGAAACAACAAATAGAGCAAATCGATAAGGTGGAAGAAAGAATTGAACGGCTGAAACAAAAACTTGCTGATATTAATGGCGTATTGTTTACTGAAGAATTCAAGGGTAAGGTACAGAAGCAATTGGATAAATTGAATTTCTATCTTTCAAGAATTTCGCAGAGGCTTTATGGTGAGCAGTATGGTATGGTGTTTGAAATACAGGCTGCCAAAAATCGCACAAGTGAAATATTCCGATTTGATGTGAAGAGACTTGATGCAGATACAGTCAACTTTAGCTCAGGAAAGAAACAAGGCGAGATTGTCTGTTTTGATATGGCTTATATCTTGTTTGCGGATCAGGAGAAGATTCCATGTTTCCATTTTGGCTTGTACGACAAAAAGGAATTGTTGCATAGCAACCAACTCCTTAAGATATCAACTTTGCTTGAAGAAAATGTCAACCTGCAATTTGTGGCATCTATTTTGTCTGATAAACTTCCGAAAGGATTAAAAAATGATAGATATATTATCGTAAAACTTAGTCAAAAGGATAAGCTTTTTAAGTTCTAAGCTAATCTCAATTATATGATATAGCGCAGCTTCTGATAACAAGAGGCTGCGCTATTTGTTTTACTCGAAATGATGAAAAATAGCAAAATTTTCAAGAGCCAGTCAAAAGATTCATTCGTTAAGTTCGCAGGAAGCATCATATCGCAGCTTCAGAAAAACTCACAGCATAAGTCATGGCAGCATTATCGCTCCACACTGAGTAGTTTCATGCGTTTTAGAAAGGGCAAGGACTTTCCCATCTCCATGATGGATGCAGTGATGATAGCATCTTATGAGGCATATTTAAAGCAAGAGGATGTATGTAGAAACACCAGTTCCTTTTATATGCGCATTCTTAGAGCCATCTATAATCGTGCCGTAGAGCAAGGTCTGATTCTTCAGAAATTTCCATTCCGTCATGTTTATACAGGTATCGACAAGACACGCAAGAGGGCTGTGTCATTTGACATCGTTAAGCAAATCAAACATCTAGACTTGAAAGATTCTCCTTCTTCTGATATGGCAAAGGATGCCTTCTTGCTAAGTTTCTACCTTCGAGGCATCTCCTTTATAGATTTGGCGCATCTAAAGAAAACTGATATTCAAGACGGCTTTTTGCGTTATATAAGAAGAAAAACGCGTCAGCAGATAATCGTTAGGTGGGAGCCTCAGATGCAAGCTTTGGTGGATAAGTATAGGGCAATGTCTGGCGATTCCCCTTATCTCTTTCCATTTTTACAAAGTAGTGCTTGTGAGCAAAAGTCAAGGGCGCAGCTCTATCATAATGTGGAATCTCGTATAACCTATCATTTACGAAAGATAGGCAAGAAGATGGGGCTGGACACGAACTTGACGCTATATGTGGCACGTCACACCTGGGCTTCAGCGGCAAGAGAGCGTCAGCTTCCCATCTCTGAGATCAGCCAGGCTTTAGGACATGATTCAGAGACGACCACGCAGATTTATCTTCGTTCTATCCAGACTTCCGTGGTGGATCAGTTTAACTCAAAGATGTTGGCAGAGCTGACTTGAAAATGTAGATGCGTTAGGTTCGTTTTGATAATGTGGTAGTTTTGTATCTCTTCGTAAGAGATATAGAAAAACTATGAACTTTCAATCAATCAGCTACTTAACAAGTTTTACACTAAGTCTTTGTAAAAGTAAAGTAGGAAAAAGTAGAAGGTAACTATAAGTTTTAACGTTCATAATTTGCTTTGTTTCAATTATTTTTCGTATCTTTGTCCCAAATTTCTGTATCTCTTACGAAGAGATTTAGAGAAAAATCATCAAAACCGACTTACATTTCAGTTTGAAGATGAACGAAAATAACATACAAGATACCATAACGAATCCTTCGGAAGGGTGCGGCGGCGAAGCCGTGGAAATAACTTCTGTTGGGAGTTTCTTGGGAACAGCTGAGGACCAAGAAAAACCTGCCGATGCTGGTTGGTTTGTTGCCGTGGTAAGATGTAATTGTGAAAGAAAGATTGCGGCTGCTATAGATATATATTGCCATAGTAGAAATATTTGGTTTGAACCATGGATACCGATGCAAAAAATTGTTTGCATAGACAGAAGAACAGGTAAGAGAAAATCGAAGGAGAAGACTTTTATCCCCACATATATCTTTTGCCATATTAGCAAGAAGCAACTTAATGAAATTCGTTTTCGCTCCGATGTATATAAGATGCTCACCATGCCAGGGCAGCGTGAGATTTATCAAGTTCCAGATGCGGAGTTGAATAATTATCGTATCCTTGTGGAGAATCCTGAGATTCCTGTGGTAGCTTACACAGGTCCTTTGAAGAAGGGACAGAAGGTGAGAATCACCCAAGGCGAGTTGAAGGGGTTGGAGGCGTATGTGCAGCGTCTAGCTGGAACGAAGGCACTCATCGGCAACGAAATTCGATATGTCAGTGGCGCTACGATTGAAATTAATCGAGCATTTCTGGAACTCGTCACCGATGAGAAATAAGTAATATATAGATGTTTAATTCTCAATCCAACCAAAGATAGAGTGAGCGTCAAAACAAGGACATTCCTTCGGGGTAGTACCAGGCAAGTCACGATGCCCCACAATCTTCGCCTTCGGGAAAAGCTTGTGAAGTCGTGCCAGCACATCATTGATGCGAGCCGTCTGCTCAGGGGTAAGTGTATTGCAAGGTTTGCCGTTCTCGTCAAGACCGCCCTCATAGCAGATGCCGATGGAACAACGGTTGTAAGGTCTCGCATGCGCACCCACCTCCAAGAGGAAACGATGTTGCGTCATCGTACCATCCTTTCTGATATAGAGGTGATAGCCGATGTCATAGAACCCTCGTTTCTTGTGGTCACGTCTCATCTGTTCAGCACTATAGTCCTGGTTGCGTCGGGTAGCCGAGCAATGCAGCACCAGATATTTCACGGAGTCGGCACTCATCATCAACTTGCCGTCCTCCACTCTGGCGAGGAGCGTCCGCTCATTGCGCACCAGCTCCTCACCGATGGATAAAGGAAAATGTTCTGTAATCATAGCCCTATTTATCATTTGTAATTTATCATTTATCATTTATCTTGCGCACGAGCTAACTCCCAGAGCCGTGAGCGCGGCGATGATAGCTTGCACGATGGCGTTGAGGATGCTCACCCAAGAAATTTTGGGGCTGTTGGTTGCAGAATTAAGATTTTGATTGACTTTGAATAATTTCATAAGAAAATGAATTTAAAAAGTAAAACATACGATGAAGGTGAAAAGGGCGGCTGCCCCTAAGTGATAAGGGGACAACCTAGAGAGCCGAAGCTCCTCACCCTTTAGTCGAACTCCTTAGGATTAGATTCGGAGCCTGTGCCGGAACCAGAGTCGGTGTTGTCACCCTTCCCGGTGTCGCCACCGCCAGTGCTAGAGCCGCTACCGCCACCAGCAGGTGTGGTGCCACCCTCGCCAGAAGGCTTCTTGTTGTCATCTTCCGTAGGAGTGTTGCCACCAGGTTCAGCAGCTGTCTCCTCCTCACCATATTTCACGAGAGAAATGTTGTCGGAAATGAGGTTATAGACACGACTCTTATTTCTCATAAGAGTGTAGGAAGGACGGAATCCAGGTACCAAGGTCTTGACCAAAGAGGCATTCGCCTTCTCCTTCTCGGCGACACCCTTGCCCGTGATGAAGCGCAGGAACAAGGTTCCAAATCCCAATAACTCGATGTCGTAGCCGTTCTTCAGGTTTTGCTTCACGAAGTAAGCATAACGCTCCAAGACAGCAAGTACATCCCCAGGAGTGGCAGTTGACTCTGCCGAGATTTGCTTGGCAACATCCTCAGTAGTGAGGAGTCCGTAACTCACAGGGTTGACAGTATAAACAGTCTTACCCTTCATTTCACCCATGTTGATGGTCTTCTTGACCACTTTGTAACTTTTACTCATAAATGTATAAATAATTAAATGAAACATCAGTCACCCGAACTTGGACTCTCTATGTCCTTGTCTCTGAATGACGATGCAAAGGTACAAAAATGAAAAGCCGAAATCAAGCATATTCACTGGCGGTAACCATCCGTTTACGGATAGCCAACTACGTGCTCACTGATGGGTGCTTTCATTCACTAAATGCACAAACTCTCATTCACAAGAGTTGTGGTCGTACGACCACTCACTCTGTGGACGTACGAGCAAGCAACCTTTGGACGTACGTTGACTGACCTAGTGGTCGTACGACCATAGATCGAGTGAAATGAGGTTCTGAAAATACGGTATTCATCAACTAAAAATCCAACAATCATGGAAGACAATCAGAAAGCAAGTATCATCTTTCAAATCAGTGGCGGCAACAATCAGATTTTGCCCAATGCCACCAAGGCAGAGCAAAACTTCTACGGTGATAAATATATCGAGGAAGTTTTGAAGCCAAAGGATGAAACCGAGGAGACGCAACTATCCCCAGAGGCAACTCGCCTGTCCCTATATATAAATAATGTGGAAGTCTTGGCAGAGTATGTCGCCAAACTATCCGTATGCGCCACAGCCAAGGACATCGCTTTGGTGGTCATGGATATGGTGAACGATCAAGATGTGAAGGTCGATCAGTACAATATGGTGAAGCAAGAGTTCATCCAGGTGCTCCAGCCATTGGCTCCCAAGGTGACTTGCAAGGTCGATAATATCCGTAAGTATATCAATGAGGCGTGGTATAACCGTAAGTAACACTGTGAATGAATGGAAGAAGAAAAATCAACATACAAAATAGATGGTGGCAATAATCAAATTGCGCCAAATGCTACCAAGATGGAGCAGAACTTTTTTGGCGATCAATTTGTGCCAGAGTCACTTCGTGCAAATCAAAAGACTCTCCCCTTGGTCGTTTTAGGCGCAGGAGCTGATGCTTCGCTAGGATTGCCTACCTCTGCAAGTCTGATGCCACGTATTGTGGAATATTTGGAAACCGAAGAGGGTAAGGAGGTGGATACCACTTTGCGCAAGGCAATAGGAAATGTGCGCTTCCATTTTGATAAGTTCGTGAACAACGCCATTGATCGATTGGCAAAAGACTTAGACAAGGAGCTTTCGCATATTTGTCGTAGCATTACTGATGAGTTGAACAATAACGAAAGTTTGACAGAAGAGCATCGTAAGTTGGGTAATTTGATATGTCGCATTTTTAGAAAAATACTCGACTTGAAGAGTGGCGCAGCCATTGATGCAGAGACGGAGGAATTGATAGAAGAGGTGCTGGGTACGAAAGTCAAGGACGATTCCATCATAGACTTCAATCATATCAACTATACTGACACATTCAAGGAAATCATAGTGCAACTTTTGCAAAGGAGTATCTATGAGGCAGAGAACCCGATACTTCGTCATGTCTATAGGAACATTCTTGATATAGAGCAATTGCTCTCAGGTCATTTCTATGGTTTCTACACAGGTCAGATAGGGTATATCCGAGATTATCTCTATATATCATGGATATTGTGGGCTTACTTGGTACATGAGGAGCAAGTGGCATCTGAGGTTCCTTTATTGGAAGGTCAGAGTAATCTCTATGCGCAGTTAAAAGGCAAGGAGTGCCAGATTGTGACTTTCAATTATACCACTTTCGCACACCAGAGCTTAGAGACAGCACTTTATTTTCATGGCTCGCTTACGGAGTATGTAGATGTCGAAAACAAGAATGAGTTCCATCTGGAGGATTTGCTGCATATTGACTTGGTGTCATTCTTCAAAGATCAACTTGCCTCTGAGATTAGCTTTGACCCAGAACGCAAGTCTATTCCTATACCATCATTTTTGCCACCCTTAAAACTGCAGACGGTGATTTCGAAGAATTACATCGATGTGTGGTATCAAACGAAGCAGGCAATATTGCATGCAAGCAAAATCGTAGTGCTAGGTTGTTCGTTTACGACACCTGATAGTTTCTTTTGCGATATTTTGCGAGAGAACCGGGATGCAAAGATTGTGGTTATAGACAAGAATATCGAAGCTGTAGCCAGCAATGTGTGTCGAATCCTTCAATTGCCTAGCAATCGTTATACCAAACAACTAGTTGATGGTCATGAACGCCGCACCTATAATAATCGTGTGACATTTGTGCAAGCAGACTTGGCGGAGGTGGATTTATCGCAAGTTGGCAGTCTTTTGTAATTTTAAATTCTGTACAGCCATAGGTGTCAGCTTAATTTTAATGTGGCTAAAGTGAACATTTGCAAAATTTATAGTTATGGAAAGAAGTTTTAGTGCTAGTACAAGCCTTGTAAGAAAGATATTTGCCAACTATCCTAATACGTTTGGTGCATTTTGTGAATTGATAAATAATTCGATTCAAGCAAATGCTAAAAATATATGGATAGATATAGATTATGTTGATGATGATACAATTTCTCCTTATATCATCAATAAAATAGTTATCAAGGATGATGGCAATGGTGTATTTCTGGATGATGTAAATGACAAGTTGTTGAATATTGGTACAGAAAACAAACAAGGTGGTAAAGGTGTCGGTCGATTTGCAGCTCTTCAATTGGGACAAAAAGTAACAATAGAATCTGTAGGCTATTCATTAGAAAAAAAAGAGTTTTCTAAAATTTTAGTTCCTCTATGTGCTTCTGATTTTAGACAGTCAAATATTGATACCGTTAAAATAAATACCGAAGAATGCATTCTTAAAAAAGGACCAACTTACTATTGTGTTACAATAGAAGATTTTTATGATTCAGAATGGACTAAGACACATTCGCACAATAGACTATCTTTGAAGCTGTTAAAGCAAAATATAGAGGAAAGTATATTTGAACGTTATCTCTTACGTATTTTCAAAAAAGAAATATCAATTCATATAAACGGAAGAAAGATAGAAGCTTCACACTACTTATTGAATGATCCTGTTAGAAAAGAGGTAAAATATACAGATAAAAAAGGAATAGACCACAGTATATTTATAAGCTATTCTAATGTGAAATGCTATAATAAGATTAGAGTATTTATTACTGAGAGAATTGCTGGAATCAATGAAATCATATCCAATTTTGAATTTACAGCAAAATGGATGCGTCCAGAAGTAGGTGGCTGGATAGTCTTTGTTGACAGTAGTACAATTGACACAAGTATTTTCAAAGATAATGATATGGATGAGTTGTCGGATGAATATAGAAGTTTTACAACTTTTATAAAAAACAACTTGACTAACTTTTTTGTTGAAAAGACAAAACTATGCGATGAATTCTTTTCTAAATTGAAAGAAGATGATTTCTATCCATATAAGAAAATAGAAGCGAGTTCTGAATCTAAAAAGTTTGTTTTTGATACCGTTGCCTATATAGTGGAGAATAACTATGAGCTATTGAAAAAAGATAATAAAATCCGCCGTTTGATTTATCCACTTATTGATATGTGCTTGTCTAATGGTGAAGACATTGATAAAGTTTTTGAGAGTATCATTAGTCTGCCACAGAAAAGCATCAAACAATTCCATGAACTTTTGGAAAGAACCGAATTAAAAGATGTGATAGACTTTTCTGATAAGGTATCTCGAAAAATGGAAGATTTGGAATTTATCGACAAGTTGGTTTATTCTGATATTTCAAAGCATGTAAAAGAGAGAAAGGAACTTCATAAGTTCTTGGAGAAGATGCTTTGGATTTTTGGGGAAGAATACAGTCATGCTGTGAATTTATTTTCAGATACCAATCTTCAGAATAACTTGAAGGCATTGCGAGATAAGTATATGACATATAAAGCTGATAAGGCAGAAGATAATGTTAGACAAGTTCCAAAAGGACTAAAGTCAATAACGGATTTGTTCTTATACAGTGAAATCAGACCAGACCAAGAGCATCGCAAAGTACTTGTTATAGAGCTAAAAGCTCCTAAAGTAAAGTTGAGTTCTAAAGAGGTTGCGCAAGTAGAACGTTATGCCTATGAGATAGATAGTAGTTCTTGTGTTCCTTCAAAGGTTAGCTTTGAAGTTTGGCTCGTTGGAAGTGACATTTCAAGTAAGGCATCTTATAAACTTACAGGAAAAGATAAAGATGAAATACAAATCAACTCTGAAAGAGTCAAAATCAAAGTAAAGAAATGGTCTGACATACTTGAAGATGCAAGAAGAAGACTTTCATATATGTCCCAACTGCTGAGAACTCGTGATATAGATGTAAAAGAAAAGGCTGCGCGTGATTTTGCAGAAATAAAATTTGGTAAGAATTCTTCTTCAATGAGAAGAGTAAAGTAATTATATTTGATGCTATGTTTATAGAAGACAATAATATATAAAGAATTTGATGTTTCGATATTCACAAATTATCTTAATAATTCGAGCAAACAGAAATTAATATCAATGAAAATTTGTACATTTGCTCACTAATTTGGTTTGCAAGCGCATATAATTATGTCACAAACAGAATCAGACGGAAATCTATATAGAAATAGTTTGGCTACATTAGTGAAGAATCTCAACGAAATGATTCTTTCATCAGAAACAGACATTGTAATAGCCTTGTCTCGTAAAGGTCCGCGAATGTTAGAATATCAAAGAATGTTCAACAATCTTAAGGAGTTTGCCTTTACGACAGAACATTCTTTACCTTTTATTTTTGAGAAAATCAGCAATAATAGAAATAAAAAGTATCGTATATTCATCGTTGATGATGCTATTTACTTTGGCTCAACCATACAGAATCTCTATAAGGAAATTCAGGCATATATAGCTGCATATCAGTTGGATAATGTCGAGATAAGTGCTGTCATTACGGCTATCAAGGCATCTGATTCCAAAACATTGAACCTAGAAAAAACGCAGTTGTGGAATTATGAAGGAAGCAAGATTCGTGCTGGGTATGGACATTATTTTGTTAAGAGGCTGATGTACGATTTCTCTAAGTTGAATGACACGTTGGAAGTGGAATTTCCAACTGTGGAATATTCCCTGTCAAGAGATGTGGATGACCAGTTGGTAAAGCAATCTATCATACAGCAATATCCAAAAGCATTCATCTCTGAGCAAAATGGCGTAAGCGGTTTAAAAATGTGCATTGATTTGGGAAATGATAAAACGTCTTGCTTCAACAAAGTGAGAATTTTCCGATCTGATAAAAAGTTGCGCTTTGTCTTTATGAATCCTCATTATTTTAATAATAATGAAGAGACATTGGCAGGTTTGATGGTAGGACAAGAATCCCCATTCTCTGAGATGTGGAATGAACTTCAGTTGCATATAAAAAATGTAAATTCAGAGGTTCGTAGTCGTTTCAATGCTGAGATACGTAGAAATAGACTTCGCACGCAAGTTATTCTTGCTAATTTTATTTTATCTTTCAACAACTATTTGATAGAGAAAGTAAAGATAGATGCAATAGTAAAAGAACTTGGGATTGATGAAACGTCATACGAGATACGTGAGAACATTTTAACCTATCTCATTGGGGATAAGTTGTTGGTAGCTAATACACTCGGAAGATTACAAGTAGCTGTAGATTCACATCTGTCATTAGCTCCTGTGTTGGCTGTGAAAGAAATGACAAATTGCAATGATTATGTGCTTGAAAGCAATAGTCTTCCTAAGGATGAACTGGAAGTACTTCAGAACTACAATCTTGTGATGATAAATAACAGCCAGAATACAGAGGAGGCACTTGCTGCCATGTTTAATAACCAGACTATCTTGATAGAGAAATGGACAAGAGGCACCATCTATGATGATAACTATCGCCTGCGTTTTGGTTATACGATGAAAAATCTAACGAATTTTGTTCATCGTTATGGGCAGTTTAAGATAGCTGAGTCTGAATTATTCCAAAGGGAACTCCATAAATGGATAGATGTTCGTATAGATAATGGATGTATTGTACCTCAATATATTGTAGATTCTGCAACCTCCACATGGATGCGAGTGTTCAGACCTGGAGAGAATGAAGAGTTGCTTCTTTCCCACTTAGCAAGATTTGTCTTGTGTGTGTGGAATAAAGCCAACGAAATATTGAAGGTACAAAAAGTGAACACTTATACATTCCAGAGTATATTGTCTGTTGTCATCAATACATTCAATGATGAACTAAGAGCTGAAGAACCATATCTCCATTTAACTATAGATGATAAACTATTGCCATGTATAGGTGAAAATAAAAGAAATATTGTATCCTATATGAAGGATATGTATATCTTAACAGAAGATAATGGTTTCTTGGAGTGTTCGCCAAGACTGCAAAATAAGGAATTTAAAACTTATACTACACTCAGCAATGAGTTGGAAGAATCAATAAAAAAAAGGGTACAAGCCCTCTTGCCATATGGTCTTGTGCAGGATAATCCTTTTGCAGACTTTTCTGCTGAAACCAACTATTACCTGAGAAATTTGTTAGATATATCAGAAATTAAGAAAGAGATAATAAATCTCAAAGGGGATGTTCTCGAAGTGATTGCTTCCCTCTATTCAAATGACGGAAAGATAGCAGATTTAAATGAAGAAGAAGCAGATACTCTCTTGGCTAATTATTTCACCTTCATCAAGCCTTACCTCTTTTCGGAGGAAAGGGTGGACGAACTGAAAAATAGAAAGCATTTCCTCTATGATATAGAAAAGCAGTTGCAGAAACTACTCTCATTATATAATGTATTGTTGCTAGTTTACAATTATAATGACATTGAGATGTTAGGGCAATACTTGAGTAATAACGGAATCTTGTTGGCTATAGGAATGGAAAAAATAGTTGAAAATTTACAAGCCATTCACCAATCTGGTGATATGAGAAATTTCCATCAAAATAGAGCTTTGTTAGTCTTATTGGCAGAATTTGCAAATACAATTTAAATTTGACTATATGGAAAATAGTTGCTGGCAAATATTATTGCAGAGTGACGCTTTACAAGATTGGGCAGATAATGAAAAAATGGCAATAGCCAATTTGTTTAATTATAGTGGCAGTTTGGAAGACATCAAGATACGTGACATCTTCCAAACTCCACAAGTACAAAAAACGGATTTTGCTGCACATTTTTCATCTCCAATCTCCACATCTAAATATGTGGATAAACGTATTCGTGCAATCAAGTTCTATAATTTCCGCCTTTTCCCATCCCCTGTGATAGGCGAAAAGCCTTATGGTGTAGATTTTACTAAGAATGGAAAGCCATGCTCTTTGTTCTTGGTTGGTGGTAATGGAACTGGTAAGAGTTCTGTATATTCGGCATTAGAATTACATTATACAGGTTTTTGTTCCCATGCTGAGGAGATGCGATGTAGCACTACAAAGTACCTCACTTATGGATTAAGTAGTTTGGAAGGCTTAACAGAAGAAAATGTATCTCTAGGATTATTTAGGCAAGACAATACGAATGGCAATGGAGGATATGAGGAAATTAGGCAAAAACTTGGTGAGCATCAACGGTTGTGCCCCTCCAGCACATTTTGCTCAGATTATGATACAGAGCAAATAAAGCAGAATGGAAAAGTTTTGTACCTTTATATTCTTAGGCAATTAGGATACGAACGTTTTGAACAAGCCTTAAATAGCATTTCTAAAATGAGTAAGAACTTGCTAGAAATGCAAAAAAGCATTCTACAAGATCCCGAACAATTAAGTTCAGCCGACTTCAATGTTGTCATATTAAATTTCTTGCGTTCCATTGGCAATGGTGATGAAGTCGTAGCAGAATGTAAACAATATATGGATCCTAAAGAAATTAAAATTAAGATAAGGGATCATTCAACTAATGGGCATAAACCAATTTTATTTCAGGAACAATGGAAAATCGCCGAAAAGTCGAGAAACGCATCGTTGGCAGTGTCGAATTCTGGTTTGATTGTACAAACAACATCAATAGTAAATGCTGAATATGAAAGTCAGGTTTCTTTATTGGCAAGTTTGTATTATGAACTTCAAAAACTCTTGGAGCAGAAAAAAGAGATGAGAGATGGAGGTAGATATCCAGACGAAACTACACTTTTATTATCCTTAGTGGAAAATATGATGAAAAGAAAGCGTGATTTGGAAAATATAGAATATAGACAAATTATAGATTCGAACACGCTTGAAGACATCTATGAGAAAATTAATATACTTGAAAAAATCAAGACACTTGTTATTGGTGTGCAAAACAAAATTGTATTTCAATTTCAGCAAACTTTCCAAAATGAGATAAGTGAAGTATTAGAGAGTTTTTCGGAATATGGAGAAACATATAATGTCATTGTTTCATCAAACTCTTTTAAGATAGAAATCCATGTGCCAACGGAGAATGGCTCATTTATAACAAATCCATTTGAATATTTCAACTCATTTCGCTTTAAATTGTTCTGTATTACCTTGAAAATATGTCTTTCACTTTATTGGATGCAAAGAAACAAGACTATAGTTCCATTTGTCATTGATGATGTCTTCAATGCCAATGATTTCAATAATGGATTGAAATTGCAGCACTTTGTGTATAACATATATAAATGGTATGATCAGAAAGTGATGCGTGCAGATGGATGTGATATACCTTTACAGCTTATTATGTTGACACATGACGACTTGATGTTGTCAGCTTTTAAGAAAGGCTTCATGTATATGAGTGAGACGGATTTGATAGACCATCACTATTGCAAGAAGAGCCTTTACAATTTGCGGTGTGGACGTATCTTCCCTTATAAAGTAATTGGGCAAGAAACTGCCAAGAAAAATATAGACTTTATAAACTTATATATCGACAGTGAAGAATTTTTTTAAGTGGTTAATCCCCGCCCTTTATCTACTTGTTATAGCAATAGCTACAATTGTACTTTATAGTAAGCTATTGAATGCGGTTAATTATAAGCCTTATTCTTTAGATAGGAGTTTTGTTTCTAAAGAATATGTCATGAATGATGTTTCTAACAAGAATATCAGTAAACTGACAGATAATCTCAATACGTATGCTTACCGTGTAGATTCCATTAATAGCATTGTCAAAAAGTTGGATAGTCAATATGTATCCACGATAGACATGATGATTGACAAACTCAATACATGGATTGGGCTATGGATGGGAATTTTGACTTTGTTGTTGGGGCTGGTATCTGTATGGCAATATTTCAGAATCAACAAGTATGAAGAACGAATTAATAAACTGGAAAATGCAAATAAAGATTCTTTGAAAGAGTTAGAAAGGAAAAAAGACAAGATAGGGAAAAGGCTAGAAGAACAACAGGGAGAAATGGAATCGAGTTTAAAGCAATATAAAATCGATTTAACTAATACATTGGAAAAACATTCGGTGGAACATAGATATTCAACTCTTGAGAATCGTATAACTTCATTGCTGCTTTGTCTGAGTTCCATACCTGACCCTCAGTTGCTATATTCAAGCTCAGATAGAAAAAATCAACTGGTTTTTTTATATGAGATTGATGTCGAAGCATTTTGCAAAGTATCTTGGATTGTTGAAAAAGGAAAATCAGAAGAATGAACTGTCTGGAGATATTGTATTGCATCTACCAATGATGCTTTTAAATCTGAGGTTGGCTCTTATTAGAATTCATGGAATTTCTGCTGATTATGAACTTCACATATTCTTCTTCAAACTGACAAATAAAATCAAGATGATTGAAGACGTGGTAAGAGACAAGGCTGTCATTAATGGAGATGTCATAGGAGAGGTTGAGAAAATTTATGGGGATTTCAATGAGTTGATCATTATGATTGGTAATAAAAGCGAATAGAAAAATCTAAAAGATAATTCTTATTGATGTTGAAGAAATCTGGCTTGACACGGAGAATGTTAGAAGTGATTACTGATGGTCCTCGGGGAGATATGTTTCTCTCGCTTGACTTGCTCGCATATATTAAGGCTAAAGGATTATTGGAAGATAAGTAATACGAAACTAAATTTTGACGATTATGGCAATACATTACAGTCAATATTTTAAATTGCAGCATAAGGATTTTGTCTCAAATGGTGTTTATAATGCCTTTTTAGATAAAGACTCCTTGTTGCATGTTGATCCTTTACTTTTGAAGGGATGTACTATACCTGAATTTAAAGAATCGTATAAGAAGTTTTTAGAGCATTTTCAAAAACTAATACCTCTTGTAAAATTTGTTAGAAATACAAATGAAAAGGATCCTTTCTTTAAAAGGATTATATCGAGATTTACGATGCATGAAATCCCTAATACAGGTTTGGGATTTTCAAAGGAAAATGCACATGGTAAAGGCATTAGTGGCAATTTGGCAAAACAATTGGCAGAAAGTGCCTTTACAATAATCCAAGCAGGACTTATTGCCCCTGAAATATTCGGATTGATGCAATTTTTAGAGGACAATGTCGGAGCTGACAGAATCAGTGATATGACACTTTCCATATTGCAGGAAGATTTTCTTGCTTATACACAACGAATAGCGAAGAAATTAAACATACCGACTCAAAAATATAAATACTCATATGATAGGATATATGAAGTCCCTCATTATAAAGGAAAGCCAATTCATTTTATTCCTATGCAGTTGCTGACAGATTTGCCAATAGCACATAGTTTTGATGAAATTGATAATGTATGTAATTATAACAAACAATTAAAGTTAAAAATTGCAGAGATTATTGGTATTGCATGGATAAAATGTAAAGACTATAAAAAGAAGGATTGGAAGGAACTTATTCTTAATAATAAAGATTGTTATGATGCAGCTATAACTTATTATAAAGGATTACAAGGAGTTCCTTATGATTTTTCTTCCGATCAAAAGAAAGAGTATCTTGATATTTTATTGAACGATTTATTATTGCAACATCCTATTTCCTTTTCATCAATTGCAAAGGGCAATCCTCAGTTGGAAGTATATGAGATAACCAAATCAATATGCTTACAATTCAAACATTTAGTAGAAGATAACAGATTGTCAGAAATGTTCTATAAGAATAAACGTAATCCTGATGAAACTGATTGGCAGATGTTGCTCTATACAGTCGCTGATACCTATAAGAAAGCTGCGAATTTAGATGTTGCTATAACGAGAGAAGATAATCCTGGTGTTGGAGAGATTGACTTCCACATAACTCGTGGCTCAAAGGCAAATACTGTTATAGAAATCAAACGTTCGAATAATGCGAACTTAATACATGGTTATAGAACCCAATTGGCTGCATATATGCAAGCTGAAAAAGCAGATAGTGGTATGTTTATGATTATAATGGAAGACGATTCCTATGAGAGAATTAAAAGTCAAATAGAAAAGGTACAAGCGGACATGCAAACAAAAGGTGAGTACATACCTGAAGTGATATTTGTAAATGGAAAGAGACAATATTCTGCAAGTAATAGAAAGTATATGTCTCCAAAATTAAAATGATTGCTATTATAAGCAGATTATTTATGAAGTGTAAACAACTATGATATAAGACTTTTTATTTTTTAGTAAAATATATATGAAAGAGAAAAAGCAAATTGTAAATGCAATAATGTCTAATGATTTGATTCGAATCCTCAACCAAACGGGACAATATGAGGAATTGATTAATGGAGACATCAAATGTGAATGTTGTGGAAAAGTTATTACTGTTAATAATATTAGTACACTGATACCATATAAGTACGGTGATACTATAAAGCTTAAGTTTTATTGCGATAATATAGATTGCGTAAATTCAGAAAAATAAAATGGAAACTATAATTACGACAATTTTATCATCTTTAGGAACTGCAGGATTTGTTTTTTATGTTGTAATGAAATATTATAACAATGTTAGAAATTGTCTCAATGATATAGTATCTTTTGTGGCTTCTACATTTGGGTGGTTTAAAACTAGTTCAACTAAGTTGTCCATAGAAACGAACGGAGCATTATCAGTTAGAAAACTAAACCGAATCGTGCCAGAACTCAATTTGCCTGAATTAATTATTAGATGGGTTAAGCCTGATAAGCATGGAAAAGTGCGTTTGGAACCAGGTAAAGCAATAGTTCTATTAAAGTATGATAATGATAATACTCAAAATATTATAAATACCACAGCTGCATATGTTAGGAATACTTTGCTCTTAAACAGCAAACCTTTTTTAGATAAAGGGATAAAAACCGCTATTGATTTTGCCGTAATAAGAGCATTTTTAAACAGAACTCCACAAAAAAATTATATAGTTACTCAGTATGTAGATAATTGTAGTGAAGATATTGATAAATATGGTGATGCTTTCGGAAAAGTAACAAGGGTTGAGGATGAGGGTTTGTTTACTCGCGTTCTTTTGCGTGAGTATGCCGTTTGGGGAAATAAATTAGTTGGCAAAACCCCAAGTGAAAAACTTGTAAATGAATCAAAAGATTTTCTAGATTTTATTTACAATATAGCATCTAGAACTTTTGATGAGTTTACTCCACTAGTATTTAATGAGTCAACATTAAAAGTTGCTGTATTGTTAGTCGCAAAATATGAAACTTTTTTAGAAAAAGGCATAGACCCTTATATGCGAAGAATACGAGAAGGTTTTGCTAATGGTATAAATACTTTTTATCTTTTGGCAAGAAATGAAAAAATAGATATATTAAATAAGGTTTATGGTCAACTCATGCAGACTGGAAATTATGACCTGTTAAATGGACCTGAGGTATACAAAGATAATGTAGGAAGGGATAATATTTGCTATTGTATAGAGGTAAAACGTGATGGCGATATGGCTAAAAAATATGCAAAAATTGAAGAGTGTATTCAAAATGAGCAAGTTGTGGAATGTTCTGTGACGCATATATATAGGAATGAGATCATTGGTGATTTTTGTAATTTACCAGTTGTTATTCCAAGACAAGAAATTACTAACAATGAAAATTTAAGACTTAAAAGTTATTATTCTTCTGGTATGACCTTAGAGGTTATACCATTAAGAGTACTTGATGGGGGAAAAATTCTTGCTTCGACATTAAAAACAAAAAGTAATCCTCAGAATCTTTTTAATAATAGTTTCTCGGTGAATTCAAAGGTCAATGCCATTGTAGAAAGTGCAGATGATAATTATATAAGTCTTTTGGTAACTGGAACTACTCAAAAGTGTATAGCTTACCGGCGAAATATAACCTATAGTCGTTTTGCCTTCTTACACGATTTATTTCCAGTTGGAAATGAATATGAATTTATAATAAAGGAAATTGATTATATTCATAATTGCCTAGAACTAAAATTAAATCCTTTGTTAAATCCTTGGGATAATATTTCATTTAATGAAGGTGAAAGTTTTGAAATAAAAGTATTTAACAAGAATGAGCATTGTATAGAAACAGAATTAGAAGAAGGAATATATGCTATACTTCCTTATTCTGAATTATCATGGTTTGATAATGAAATAGAAACGATAAAAAATAGTATAAAAAGGAATCAGACCATAACGGTTACAATAAAAAAAATAGATGTTCGGCGCAGATTGGTTGTCTTATCTTGTAAGGAGTCAAAATCGCCTTATATAGAGTTTTTTAACAATATGCCAAATGAAAAAAGTACGGTGATTAAAGTTGAGACCCAAAATGCTTATGGGATTATTGGTTCTACAGAGTCAAAATACAAAATATTTGTACCAAAGTCAGAAACTGTTATCGGAGCAAATAGCTTAAAGGTTTATCGTGGTAAAGAATATCCAGTAAAAATATTAGAAGTAGATGAAAGAGGTTTGTCTTTAGTAGGTACATTTAAACCATATATTGAAAAGCCTTTAAAGAGATTTAGCGAAAAATTTTCAGAAGGGCAAATTCTGTCACATTTGAAAGTTGCTAGAATAGGTACTGGAGGAATTTGGTTTGATATTCAATATGGAAAAAATAAACATGAGGAGGCTCTCCTTTTTGTTTCAGAGATAAGTGATTGTTGTTATATCTCAGATTTGAAGAATCTTTTCGATGGTTTATATACTTGTCCAATGGTTATAAAGAAAATAGATCTTTATAATAATATTATTCTTTTGAGTGTGAAAGACTTGACACAAAAAAATAAAGTTAGATTGCAAAATCTAAAATATGGTACAATTTATAAGGGGAAGACTTTGGGTAAACATAAGAATAACTATTGTGTACTTTTGGATAATATTTGGGCTGAAGTATTAGTTGAGAGCAAAGGCAGCTATCAAACGGGTGATGACATTAGTGTAATTAAATCATCTTCGGAGATGTTTGTTGATGAAAAAGATGTATAAATTAATGTCTATAGCTGATTTAAATGGGTGATTCTTGCGGCTGTACTAGAAAGAACCTTCAGATGCAATGCTTATAGCAATGAAAGAAACTTGATGGAGGAGGTATTTCTGTAATAACTGAAATGTAGATATGATTTGTTTTCAATATGGCAACCGCCAATAAAGTTAATGACAAGAATTTTATGAAAGCTGTAATATTTGCAGGTGGTCTTGGCACTAGGTTTAGTGAGAAGACCCAATACATGCCAAAGCCAATGATTGAAATTGGTGGGAAACCTATACTTTGGCATATCATGAATATTTATTCCGCTTATGGAATAAATGAGTTTATCATCTGTGCTGGATACAAGCAAAATGTCATCAAGGAATACTTCATGAATTATTACATGTTGAATTCTGATGTGACTTTTGACTTGTCTGACAATTCCGTTCAGTTATTGGAAAACCATTCCGAGAAATGGAAGGTGACCATCGTGGATACAGGTTTGTCAACCATGACGGCAGGACGACTGAAGAAAATCCAAAAGTATGTTGGCTCAGAACCTTTTTGCCTGACTTATGGTGACGGTGTGGCAGACTTGAATATTGCTGATACAATCCAAGCACATAAGGGTAGTGGTAAAATCCTGTCAATGACAGTCTATAAGCCAGCAGGTCGATTCGGCTCTGTTCATATCAACTCAGCTACAGGAACAGTCACAAGTTTCGAGGAAAAACCTGATGGGGAGGGTAACTGGATCAACGCAGGATTTTTCGTTTGTGAGCCAGAGGTATTTAATTATATTCCTGATGAGGCAGACACCATGATGTTTGAGCGTGAGCCTCTACAGCGAATAGCCGCAGATGGAGCCATGCACGCTTACAAGCACACAGGATTTTGGAAGCCGATGGATATGCTCAAAGACAACATGGAATTGGAAAGCATGTGGGCTTCGGGTAAGGCTCCATGGAAAGTTTGGTAATAAAAAATAGCAGTTATGTCACAAATAGAAAAGGTAAATATTATTCCTCGCAGACTTTTGAAGGACGAGAGAGGATGGTTTTTGAAGGCAATAACGGGCACAGAAGAGGACATCCCGGCTCATACAGGAGAAGTCTATTTGACAATGGGCAAACCAGGACAAGCCAAAGGTGGACACTATCATCCTGAGGCTGTGGAATGGTTCACGCTCATTCAAGGTTCTGCCATTTTGAAATTGGAGGATATGGAAACCCATGAACGCCGTGATATTCCTATGTCATTGGACAAGGCGATTACCGTGTTCATTCCGAATCAAGTAGCCCATGTCGTTGTCAATGACTCCCAAGAGGATTTTATTCTTTTGGCTTATACAGACAAGTTGTATAATCCGAAAGACACGATACCTTATACAATCAAATAGACTATGGTGGAAGATATTTTTGATAACTTTTTTGCAGGCAAGCGAGTGCTTGTCACAGGACATACTGGTTTCAAAGGCAGCTGGCTGTCCATTTGGCTCCATGAATTGGGTGCGGAGGTCATTGGTGTTGGTCTTGAACCATATTCCGAGAGAGACAACTATGTATTGTCTGGCATTGGCAAGAAGATAAAGGCAGACTTGCGTGCAGACATTCGTGATGGTGAGAAAATGAAAATGATATTTCATGAGTATCAACCTGAAATCGTGTTCCATCTAGCAGCCCAACCTTTGGTTCGATTGTCATACGAAATACCTGTTGAGACATACGAGACGAATGTGATGGGAACGATTCATGTAATGGAAGCCATCAGGGAAACTAAAAGCGTGAAGGTTGCCGTGATGATAACGACCGATAAGTGCTATGACAACAAGGAGCAAGTCGAGGGCTATGTTGAAACAGACCCATTTGGAGGATATGACCCTTATTCTTCTTCCAAGGGAGCTTGCGAGATAGCCATCCAGTCTTGGAGACGTTCTTTCTTCAATCCTGAGAATTATGGTAAGAAACATACTGTGTCATTGGCATCAGTAAGAGCTGGAAATGTAATCGGTGGCGGCGATTGGGCTTTGGATAGAATTATTCCTGATTGCATCCGTGCCTTGGAGGAACAAAAGCCGATAGAGATTCGCTCTCCTAAGTCGGTTCGTCCTTGGGAGCATGTGCTGGAGCCGCTTTCTGGCTATATGCTCTTGGCTCAAAAAATGTGGGAATCTCCTACGGAATATTGTGAAGGCTGGAATTTTGGCCCTGAGACAGAGAGTGTAAGCACTGTGTGGGATGTCGCCATGGCTTTGGTGAAAAATTATGGTGAGGGAGAATTAAATGATGTTTCTGACCCGAATGCCTTGCATGAGGCAAAGCTCTTGATGCTCAACATCAATAAGGCGAAGAAACGTTTGGGATGGTATCCTCGATTGGATATGAATGCTTGCATTCAGTTAGTGGCAGATTGGTATAAGCGTTACAAGAAGGAAGATGTTTATGGAATCTGTGTTGAAGAAATCAATCAATTTTTAGGAAACAATGAAAATTAGTATATTAGGGACAAATGGATTCCTTTCAACTGCAATAGCTAAGTTTGCCATTCAGGAGGGATGGAATCTGGATATGTTTGGTTTGGAAGCACCCAAGCAGCATGGATGCGATACTTTCCATCCTGTCAATTTCATGGACTCGGAGTTAGATTGCTCCGTGCTTTTGGATTCGGATATGATTGTTTATGCCAGTGGCGCAGGCATCCAGTCCAACTTGAAAGAAGGTAACAAGCTGATATATCACTTGAATGTGACAGTACCGGTTGCAATATGCAACCAATTGAAAGCATTGGATTACAAAGGCTGTTTCGTTACTTTTGGAAGTGTGTTTGAGATGGGCGAGACTACAGAGCATCGCTTCTTTACGGAGGAAGATATACTTGCTTCTTCTTGCAAGGCTCCAAATGATTACACAGTAAGTAAGCGAATGCTGACAAGGTTTGTTTCTTCCTATCAGCATGAGTTCACTCATTGGCATTTCTTCATTCCTACGATTTATGGAGCAGGTGAAAATCCTAGAAGATTGATACCATACGTTGTTCATGCAATCAAAAATCACGAGGAGTTGCATTTCACTGCAGGCGACCAGGTGCGTCAGTATGTCCATGTGTCTGAGGTGCCACAAATCCTTAAGGAAGCATGTGAGCAGAGTTTGTCTTCAGGCTTGTACAACATTGAGGGAAAGGAGACCTTGACCGTGAAAGAGCTGGTCCAGACAATTCACCAAGCATTTGGAAAAGTCGTGCCTGATGATAGTTTTGGAACGGCATCACGTGCAGATGTCGGTATGAAATACTTGGCTTTGGATGGTGGCAAACTGAAATCTAAGATAGGCTTTGAAGCTAAGGTAAGCATTGAGGAAGCCTTGGCTGATTATCAATAAAATTAAATGGAAATATGTTATTGACAATAGCAATACCAACCTATAAGCGTTGTAAGTATGCCGTTCAGAACGTAAAGTACCTTCTGCCGCAAGTGGTGGCGTATCAAGATTCCGTTCGCTTGTTGGTTACGGACAATCATTCGGAAGATGGCACCTTTGAGGAACTTTCATCGTTGGCTAATCAGTATAAGGAAGTGTTTACCTTGTATGAGCAAGAGAAAAACATTGGCTGGATGAACAATTTCTTTTTCGGAATTGAGCATTCTGATTCTGAGTTTGTCTTTCTCTTGGGTGACGATGACATTGTAAGTCCAAACTTTCTGGATATAGTCTTGCCACTTTTGAAGAGTGGAGGCGAAAAACTGGGAATGCTCCACTTTAACTATATCATGGCTACTGAAAAGCTCTCCAATGGCAGATTGCTCCGCCATGATTTTGAAAATGAGGAAATGATTGTCCGCTATCAAGATACTTCTGTTTTTGTGAAGAAGCATCATGTCGGTCCAAGCTTCATTTCATCTGTGGTTTTTCGTAAGAGCAGCATGTTGCGAGGCAAACAACTGAACTTGCAGCCTGATACGATGGACTATAGTTGGTTCCTTTGCCTCTTAACAGGCATTGCAGGCCAGGAAGTGATGTATTATAAGATGCCTTTGTGTGTTCAGAGGGTGGGAGGTTTCTATCCTCGTTATTGTATGAACTACGTCATTGGCATGCATAATGTCTTCAAGTATTTGGATCCTTATATGCCAGGTGTACTTGCCTTTTGGGAAGAACGCTTTTCCAAGGAGCATGACACCATAGCGATGTGCATCAATCAGATAATAGATTACAGAGATTTATACTTACCTTATTATACCTTGTTTGATGAGGCATTGCCAACAGGCGATTTGAAGAAATTATTAGAGGTTGCCTTAAAGTGGAAAGCATCTATAGCGAAGAAGTATTTTAAGTTGTATTGGATGAAAAAACGATTATTCAAGAAGTAATAATATGAGTTTAAAGAAGGAATTAGTTTCCGGAACGATATATATGGCGATAGCCAAGTATTCGGGAATGGTGATGACCATTCTGATTTCAGCAATCTTGTCACGCCTGCTGACTCCAGAGAATTATGGAGTTGTAGCTTTGGCAACAGTCATGCTGACCTTGTTCAATTTGTTTGCCGATGTAGGCATAGGTCCTGCTGTCATTCAAAACAAGACGTTGACGGCAGAGGACATGAACAGCATCAACACTTTCAACAGTTACCAAGGACTTGTATTAGGAGTGGCTTTTTTCTTTGCTGCACCCTATATTGCTGAGTATTATGGAAATTCGGAAGTAAAGTTGATCTGCCAAATCATGAGCTTTAACATCTTGATGGGATGTGTCAATGCTGTGCCAAATAATATTTTGTATAGGGAACAGCGTTTTAAGTTGATAACAATTATATCACTAGCTTCCCAATTCATTGGTGGGGGTATTTCTATTTTTATGGCATATCATGGTTTCGGTCCTGTTTCATTGGTTTTGCCTACTGCTATTATGACAATTCCAACCATGATAGTTTTACGCTATTATACAAAGGTTCATTTTGTACTTCATATAGATTGGAATCCATTGAGAAGGATATTCTCTTTCTCTGTATTCCAGTTTTTTGCAAATATAGTTGGTTATTTATCACGCAATGTGGATTCTATGCTTGTAGGAAAATACATGGGTATGAAATCCTTGGGCTATTATAATAAGTCTTACAACTTACAGTTGATGCCTTTGCAATATGTGTCTGGTATTCTTATACCTGTGATGCTTCCTGTCTTTAGTAAGTATCAGGATGATTTGAGCTATATTCGTCAAAAATACACACAGATATTGAGAGTTTTTGCCTTTGTTGGTGTTCCTATATGCGTCATATTGTATTTTTGTGCGGATGAGTTGATATTACTGTTCTTTGGAGATCAGTGGGGGCAATCTGTTCCTTGCTTCAAGATTTTGGCCATCAGTGTTCCTTTCCAAATTATGGGATGTTCAAGTGGTTCTATATTTCAAGCAGTTGGTCATACAAAAGCAATGTTTTGGAATAGCTTTATCGGCGCATTCTTTACCTTAGGGGCATTTGCTGTCGGTGTCATAGTCTATGGATCCATTGAGGCTTTGGCTTGGGCTTATACAGCGGCAATGGTTATCACTACATTTATTTGTTTTTACATCATGTATCAATTTGCTCTAAAGTCTTCTTTTTGGGTATATTTACGCAATATGGTTGCTCCTGCATTGTTTGCAGTTGCTCTAAGTTTCGTGTTATATCTCTCTTCTCTTGTTCCAATTTCTGTTCCGTTTGTAGCCATGTTATGGAAGGCATCAATCGGTTGTGTATTTTCTGTACTTTATATCCAATTGTTGGGCTTTTACGATGTCTTTGCAATGATTAAGAAAATATTAGTAAAATTTCATTTGAAAAAATAAGAAATATGTTCTCAAATATTTTAGATTATTTAGATGGGCTGTATAGTTCTATCATCAAGCATGGAGCATTTTGTGGAAAAAAAATCATTTGTCGTTTGATTCTCTCGGCTATTTATCATCTTAATAACCTGTTGTGCTGGTATTACCATAACGTGAAAAAGAAAAAGATATGTTCGCCAGAAAACTGTGATTATATTGTTTCTCTGACAACTTATCCAGCACGAGTTGGAAATGTATGGAGAGTGATAGAAATGGCCGCAAACCAAAAAGGCATCAAGGAAAATTATGCAATCTGTCTATATTTGATAGAGTCTGAGTTTGATGGCATTGAACTTCCACAAGAAATAAAGGAATTGCAAGAGCGTGGACTTACTGTTAAGTTTAATAAGGAAAATTTAAAATGTCACAATAAGTACTACTATGCATTCAAGGATTATCCTGAAAAGAGTATCGTAACAATTGACGATGATCTTCAGTATAACCATCATACTATATCAGGCTTGATAAGTAAGAGTAAAGAATTTCAGAAATGCATAATTTATAACTATGGTGCCTATGTGTTGAAGAACAAACCGTTTTTGACTTGGCCAGATGCCTATTCTCAATGCTCACCACATATAGATATATATCCATTGGGAGTAGGTGGTGTTCTTTATCCACCTCATGCATGTCATGAACTTGTATTGAAAAATGCTGTAATTAAGGAAACCTGTCTTTGCGCTGACGATATGTGGCTTAATTTTGCTAGTCGTATGAACAAAACAAAAGTTGTCCAGACCGGCTTGAAATCTTCATATATTGTGTTGCCTGATTCAAGTCAGCAAAATGCCTTGTGGAAATCTAATGCAAATGCTGAAATTGCCGGGAATGACAAGCAAATAAATGCTATTTCTGATTGGGCAAAGAAGAACTATGGTTGTGATTTTTTTGTAAACTTATAGAATCCAGAAGACCTTAAATCTCATATTTGCTAGGATTTTATTATTAATTAAAAGAAATGATTAAAATGAATTTAGCCTCAATGAAGTATGACCTTACATATTTCAAATTTTATGTAAAGGCATTGTTCCATTTGCAGACAAAAAGCAGATGGAAAAGTATTCAGAAAAAAGAGCTTGTGAACATTCTGAAATATGGATTGTCGCATTGTGATTTTTTCAGAGACAATGTAGGGGATGTCGTTATAAACGAAAAAAATGTGGAGTCTGTATTGAAAAAGTTCCCGGTTATAACGAAACAAACGATATTGGATAATCGTTGGAAGATTTTTAGCGATGAAATTCCTCATGATTATGCCTTTTGGAGAGAGACCGGTGGTTCTACAGGTGTTCCATTGAAGTTTCCTTCTCTAGCATCCCCATATTATATTGAAGACGTTTGTCAATTGATGCTTTATCATCAAATGGGGTTTAGCTGGGGTGATACCATTGTTTATTTTGGCGGTGATAGAGTTGCTGAGGATAAACTAAAGAAACATGAATATTGGTTTGATGGTAAGAATCTGCCTTATGGCAAAATTTGCTATTGTGTTCGCTATCTGGATGACTCAACTTTCCCTTATTATGTAGATTCCCTAAATGAGGTTTCTCCTAAATTTTTGAGAGGTTTTACTTCTTCCATTAAGGAGTTCTGTAGATTCGTGAAGAAAGAGAATGTTAAGTTAGATTTTAAGCTTAAAGGTATATATTTGACTAGTGAAAGCTCAACCCTAGAGGATCGTAAATATATCGAATCAATCTTGCATTGTCCTGTTTGGGGGCAATATGGTCATACTGAATGCTCTATATTTGCAGTTAGCAAGCCTCACGATTTAACATATTATGCCAATCCTCTTTATGGATTTACTGAAATTCTTGATGAAGATGGCAATCAAGTTCCGATAGGATCTGTAGGAGAAATTACGGTTACAGGCTTTAACATATTAGGAATGCCTTTCATCAGATACAAGACAGGAGACTTGGCTGTCTATGGGGGAGAGACAGAATATGGAGAGACCATTTTAAAGGAACTTCTCGGCAGAACACGCGACTTTTTATATTCAGATGATGGACAAAAGGTGTATGCTTTAGCTTTGTTGTTTGATGCAGGCAATCTAAATCTGTTAGATTATATAAAAGCATGGCAAATTGAGCAGGATGAGGAGGGAGTTGTTATCGTTAGAATCATTAAGGATGATTCTTATACGGATGCTATAGAGAAAGAGCTTGTCGAGGTGTTCAAATACAAGAACATATCTATCAATATAGAATATGTATCTGATATTCCTAAGACAAGACGTGGAAAACACAAGTTTATCATTCAAAATTTTAATAAATGAAAGCTGCATTATTTTGCAAAACTTGTAGAATTGTGATCTTACAATCATGTAAAACAAAGAATTAGTGATGGAACGACAAAATTTCGTTGATGAATTAGGTGGTTTGATGATTCTAAGTGTCATATTAGGTCATGCCATAGGTTTTGCTGGTCTAACGGTTAATAATAGGTTAAATCCAATTATTTTCTTTATGTTCTGGTTCTATTTCAAAAGTGGTATGTACTATAGGCCAAAAGAACGAGAGCAAATGCTAATTGGTGGGGCGAAAAAATTATTACTACCTTTTGCCGTTTATAGTTTGGTAGGATATATTGTGGACTGTTTTGCAATGTATGTATATGGGGAGATTGGATGGAAACATTATATTCTTACACCTCTTAAAGACTTATTGTTGCGTGGAAGTATATCTGGCAATTTGCCATTATGGTTTCTTTTCTCCTTGTATTGTGTTCAAGTCATATTTAATGAGTTGTACATAAGAAGTTTTAGACCTATTTGCCTTTTTGGTGGGGGTTTGCTTATATCGTCTGTGTCTTATTATATTGGTTTGAAGTATCCATATTATCTCTCTACCGTATCGCTTGGATTGGCAGCTTATTCCTTCGGGTATATATTTCAAGAATTGCAATACACACAAAAAAGTTTCTGTATTTTCTTAGCTTTGTATCTTGGCATTTTTCTATTTTGTCCATCTTTTATAGATTTTCGTGACAATTGTTTAAATGATGGTGGTAATTATTTCTTGGCTGTTGCATTCTCTTTGTCCGGTTGTATCATTTTCGATAATATTTTTCGGAAATTACCTAATTGTACTGTTTTACAGTTTATTGGGAGAAATTCCATGGAGTATTACGTAACTCATTGGATAGTATTAAATATTTGCTATGTATTATGCTCAAAATTTTTTCATTGTCATGGTATTTCAAGTTATTGCTTAATGGTGTTTTTTAGCATTCTGATACCGACAATATTCATACAAATAAAATCGAAAATAATGAAATACTAAAGTATCATTAAAAATTATAATAAATGACATACGCACCAATTGCACTATTTACATATAATCGTGCTGACAAAACTAAAAGGGTAGTGGAATCTTTGCTTCAAAACCAAGAGGCAAAAGATTCCGACCTCTTCATCTTTTCTGATGGTCCAAAGACCGAGGCAAAAGCTGCTGGGGTTAAGGAGAATAGAAAGTTTATTCATACCATATCTGGCTTTAAAAACATCACCATTATTGAGCGTGATAGAAACTGGGGATTGGCTAATAGTTTGATTGCTGGCATTACTGATGTTATCAATCAGTATGGCAAGGTAATCGTTGTGGAAGATGATCTCATATTGTCCCCATATTTTTTGAAGTTCATGAACGACGGATTGGAGAAATATGAGGATGATGACACAGTTGGAACAATATGTGGATATGTTTTCCCATTTCAAAAATCATTGCCAGATACTTTCTTCCTATATTTTATGCATCCTTGGGGGTGGGCAACTTGGAAGAGAAGTTGGAACTTGCTTGATACAGACACAAAGCGTTTGTTGCGTAAAATGAGATTTAAAACCAAGAAATTTAACCTTGGTGGAAATTGTGGAAGCTATGGTAATTTGTATTGCCAAAAGGTTGGACTTGTTGATTCCTGGTATATCAGATTTTATGCTTCCTTGTTCTTGAATAAGAAACTGAATTTGTTTCCAGGTAAAACAATGGTAACAAATAGTGGCTTGGACGGTTCTGGCACTCATTGTGGAAAAGGATTACAAAAAACGAACAATTTTATTTTAAATCCCAATCCGATAGAAATGAAAGTCATTTCTGTAGAAGAGTCTCAATTAGCATATTCTGTCTTTAAATCATTTTATGATGCAAATGCTCATGAATCTTTTTTTAAAAAGAAGATAATTGACTTTAAATCCTTTATAAGGAGAGTGCTCTATTTAGATTGTATGTAATATGGATAAGAATATGATTCTATTTCTGACGGCTTGTGTTAATCCTAAGGGAATGGCATATACCAAGTTGAGTAATCCGGAAATAAGATTAAAGCAGTATAAGGAGGCTCTTGATTGGTATCTTACTCATACATCTTTGAAGATTCTTTTGGTAGAGAACTCAGGCTATGATTTTTCTGATAGCTATAGAAACCAAATAGAAGAGGCACGTTTGGAAATTCTTTCATACGATGGAAATAGTTATGATCGTAGTCGAGGTAAAGGGTTTGGTGAGGCCGCAATTGTCGAATATGGATTACAGCATTCTCGATTTCTAAGAACTTACTCACAAGATACCATGTTGTTGAAGGTAACAGGTCGTTTGTTGTGTAAGAATATCAATGAGTTATCAGGACGCTATCATCATTTTAATACAGTCTATGCCAATTTGGATAAGGATGACTGGGGTGGCAATTTGGCTTCAAGCCAAGTTGTCATAGCCCCAGTGAGGTTCTTTTCTAATTGCTTTCTTCCGAGATGTGAGGAAATCAATGATAGCCAATGCCGACATTTCGAGCATGTACTTTATGATAGTATAGAGGATTGGAAGCATTCGGGTGGTAAACATAGGATGTTTTGGATTCCTCCTGTAATCGAGGGCATGAGTGGTACTTCGGGAGCTACAATAAACACGCAGATAAAGGGTGGTAAACTATTGCGCTATCGCATCATGTATTTCTTTCGCCGATTCTTTGGTTATCGAGGCTATGAGAATCCTTTCTATCATGGTCAACCTAAAAAGCCAATACAAGTATGAAAAGACAGAATGATATACTTACTACTCGTTTAGATTGGGTAGATGGTTTGAAAGGTATAAGTGCTATCATTGTTGTGCTTCAGCATACGCTAGTCACTATATTTGGTGTTTCTTCATCTGAAAATTTTCGTATCCCTGTGTTACATAATCTTTGGGATGGAAACTTTGCAGTATCCGTTTTTATCATTCTAAGTACTATGCTTGCCTGTCATGGTATAGAGAAGCATCGAGGTAAACTGTTGGAGCGTTACAGATACATGGTCTTGAAACGATATTTCCGATTGGTTATCCCAGTGGGTGTGATTATTGTTGCTATGTATCTTCTGAATCTTTTTGGGCTATTCTATGCAGAAGAATTTGGAGCCAAAACTAATAACGAGTGGTTAATGCACTCTACGGAGACACTTGTGCATTTGCCTGGAAATATTCTCTGTGCCCCTTTAGGTGGTTGTTATACCATATTAAGAGTGGGATGGATGTTAAAGTATGTCTTTCTTGGCACGATGTGGGTAATAATACTCGATCTTTTATTGCAAGATAGAAGATGGAGTTCTAAATTGTACTTGCTAACCATTTGTACTTATATTGCATGGAAATGCGACTTCTATTATGTGAATGTGGTAATTGGCTATGCTTTATATGCAGCAAGAAATAAATTCTTAGGATTCTGGGGGGGCAGATATATTATGGTAGTTCTGCTTCTGTTAGTTTTCTGTCTAAGTGATATTTCTTTAAAAAGCAATGAATGGAATATGATTCGTGCAAATTGTTTGGTCGGATGTGTTTGTTTATTGCCTTCTTCTCGAAAAGTATTAAGTTTAAAGCCTATAAGTTGGTTTGGAAAGATTTCCATGAATATTTATCTTCTTCACATGATGGTGTTGTATATGATTACATGCCGTATGGCTGATGCCTTGTCTTTATCTTTAGTGGATGTGAGCTTGATGTTTGTTGTGACTTTGGTTGTAACGACCATATTGGCTTATGGATATACTAAGTATGTTGAAGTGAGAGTAAATAAACTGACAGATAAGGTGCTAGAGGAAATTGTGAATTAAAAAATATTGGAGTGACATTATCATGGGACAAAATAAAATACCTAATCGATTGCTTATTATAGGCAATGGTTTTGATTTGAATTTAGGTCGCAATACTCGTTATTCCGACTTTGCAATGAGTGAATTTTGGCCAAAGGATTTGGATAGTGATCTATATGAACATCTGAATCAA
>OIYR01000189.1_pt1 | contig 35464 bp, 27 predicted proteins | sample 1588221 | NCBI WGS metagenome assembly OIYR01 (sample SAMN03283292) | human gut metagenome | biome: human-associated habitat; material: feces | host: Homo sapiens | place: Peru | collected 2012
CCTTGCGGATAACAGATTTTGAGTCTGTCTCGTCTGCCAATTCCGACACACCGGCGCAACAATAGTATTATACATTATCATTAAGGAAAATGCAAGAAAAATTTTTATGAACTTCGGATTGTATTTTTCTAACCTTTTCATTTAAAATTTGTTATGTTAAAATATCATTTGATATTTCTTTTATTTATATTAAAAGAGTGATTTTTATTGTTATAATCTAAGTGCAAATATCCTCCGCTTAGGCGAGTGACGCTTCAAAGTTTCGGTGCGAGTTACATCTCACCCGAGGCTTTCGGGAGCAAATGCCCCTTTGCACCGTTTGCAATCTATCGCCTGCTATGCTCCCAGCAAACAAGCAGAGCATTGCTCCGATTTAAATAAAAATCACAGAAAGCAGTGAGTTTATGGTTGGAAAGAATCTAATCGACATTGAAGATATGTCCACAGAACAAATTGAAAAGGTAGTTAAAAGAGCAAAAAAGATTATGCAAAGCCCTGCCGATTACCGACACGCCTGCGACGGAAAGATACTTGCAACGCTGTTTTATGAGCCGAGCACAAGGACGCAGATGTCATTTCAAACGGCTATGCTCAAACTAGGCGGAAGAACTATAGGCTTTGACAACCCGATGAATTCTTCGGTTTCAAAAGGCGAAAACCTTAAAGACACGATAACCATTATCGGCGGATATTCCGATATTATCGCTATCAGGCATCCTGTTGAGGGTACGGCAAAAGCGGCTTCATTATACTCGAGCGTTCCGCTTATTAACTGCGGCGACGGCGGTCACCTGCACCCCACTCAAACTCTTACCGACATTGTTACGCTGAGCTGTGAAAAAGGCAGACTTGACAACCTGAAAGTCGGGGTTTGCGGCGATCTCCTGAACGGAAGAACGGTACATTCGCTTATAAAAGCTCTTGCAAAATATGAAAACAATACGTTTGTTCTAATCTCAACGCCCGAGCTCAGCGTGCCGCTGTATGTAACGGATATACTTGAAAAGCACGGCTGTAAATATGAGATTTCAAACAATCTTGCCGACTCAATCTCTGACCTTGACGTGCTGTATATGACAAGGATACAGCGTGAGCGTTTTAAAGATGAAGCAGAGTATCAGGCTCAGAAAAACGTATTTGTACTTGACCGAGAAAAGCTTGACAAGGCAAAAAGCGATATGATAATACTGCATCCGCTGCCAAGGGTAAACGAAATCACTGTGGATATTGACGACGATCCGAGAGCGCTGTATTTTAAGCAGGCGCAATACGGAATGTACGGACGTATGGCTTTGATAATGCTTATGCTCCAAGACGAGGATTTTGTAATAAACGAAAACGAAAATCATATTTCCGAATACAAATGCAAAAATCCCAAATGCATTACTCAGACCGAGGACTATTTGCCCCGTTTGGGCTATGAAAAGTTAGGTATGCAGATGTGCGGTTACTGCGACAAAAGGTCTGACGATTAATACTATTTTCCGATAAATCGCTTTAAAACAGATGTCGATGGAAATTTTCGCAGAACAAGGCGGAGGACGCAGGAATACTGTCGTATTCCGAGGACAACAACGCAGTTATGCGGGATTTTATGCGGCAGATGTTAAAGGGTTTTATTGGAAGATAGTATAAATTTATCGTGCAAAAGAAAACGGATAAATATAAAAGCTCCTCCTAAAGGATTTTTCCTTAGGGGGAGCTTTTTGCAGTAAAATGCCCTGTCAAAAACGGCACACCCGCAAAGCAGTCACCTTGCAGATATGCCGTTAAAAATTTTCAGTATTTTACCAACCGAACATTTGTGACCATATGTCATTTCCTGAACCGTCGGAGCTGTTACCTGACGATGATTTTGATGCCGAAGTGCCGCTTGACGGTACATACTCGGCAAGAGTAAGCGTGAGGTCGGCAGTTCTGCCGCTTCTTGTTACGGTAAACTTAACTTTGTCGCCTACCTTGCAATCCTCAAGCGCTTTGTCAACATCGCTTGTTGATGCTACATCTGTACCGTTTACCTTTGTGATAAGGTCGCCTGCCTTAAAGCCTGCTTCCTCTGCATTAGAACCCTTTGTTACCGATGAAACATAGCAGCCTGTCTGGTTGAGTCCGTAGTAAAGCGCAGAATTTGAATTAACGTCGGTAAGCTGCATACCAAGGTCAATCTTACCTGTTACATAACCGTAGGATTTAAGGTCGTTTATGATGTCAAGCACATTGTTTATCGGAATTGCAAAGGAAATACCCTCAACCTCGGTTGCACTGTCCTTTGCGTTTGTGATACCGATAAGCTCACCGTTTGAGTTAAACAGTCCGCCGCCTGAGTTACCGGGGCTGATCTGGGCGTTGGTCTGGAGAAGCGTCATATTGTTGCCGTCGATTTTGACCTCACGGGCAAGTGCGCTTATGATACCGTCTGTAACCGTACCGCCGAGTTCGCCGAGCGGATTGCCGATAGCCACAACATAGTCGCCTACCGTAAGGCTTGAACTGTCACCGAATGTTGCGGGGGAAAGTCCCGTTGCGTCAATCTTTAACAGAGCAATGTCGTTATCCTTGTCTCCGCCTATAAGCGTTGCGGTATAGTTAGTTGTGCCGTCGCTGAGTGTAACAGTTATGTTGTTTGCGTCTTCAATAACGTGATAGTTTGTAATAATGTAGCCGTCCTCGGAAATGATAACGCCCGAACCTGCTCCCTTTTGAACATACTGCTGAGCAAAATTGCCTGTTACTACGCTTTCGGTAGCGATTTCAACCACGCTGTCCGCAACCTTTTTTACAACTGCCGAAGTGGTTGTTGTGGAAGTTGATGAGCTTGCGGTGTTGCTTGCGGTAACCTGATTGACCGTAACGTTTCCGTTTGAACCCGATTTGTTGATATTATTGGCAAGATAGCCTCCGCCGAATCCCAAAGCGCCCGAAGCTAAAACGGTTATTGCAAGCATTGCCGCAATAAAACCTCTGGAAGCAGGCTTTTTCGGCTTTTTAACCTTTGCCTTTTTTACCTTTGGCTGTGCCGAATGATTGGAAGTACCGCTGTACTTCGGATAGGGATTTGAGTCGTAGCGGCTTTGCTGTGAATAGCTGTTATAATCGTTTTGATAAGGGGTTTGCGAAGCTTGTGTATCGGTATGAGTATCGGCTGATGAATATGAATTGTAGCTTGCCGATGAATATGCGCTTTCGTAATTGTTGGGATTGTGAGAAGCGGTTTCGTTATTACCGTTTACATATGAATAATGGTATTCGCTTCCGCTCTGCTGTGAGCCTGAATTCCATTCGTAAGAACCCTCAGCGGAGGTAACCTCCTGACCTGCCGAATTAATGTCAGATGAGCTTTGAATATTTTCAAAGCTATCGGAGCTGACTTCGTTTGAAGAATAATCGCTGTTAAGATCTTCTTTACCGTTAAATTTGTTGTTATCAAAAATATCTGACATAATTAAGTCCTCCTGTCCGAACAACCGTTGCTGTTCTTTATGTTGGCTTTATAATAATGTCCAAAAGTGAAAACTGTATGAACTCGCATTGAAATAAATATGAAGATTTTGGAATAATATGTGTATCAATGTGAACAAAGGGTTAAATACCGCATATTACTAGGTCAAATCGGGATTTTGTTCAGTGCTTTTATCCTTCTTTGGCTTATAGTAAATCTTTTTATTGACCTGTATTCCCTCATACTTTTGTTTAAAATATATTCTGCCGTTAAATCTTTTATTGCAGTTTTTGCAGAAAAAATCTGCGCTGAAGCCCTTGTTTTTGCTTTTCCAGCATGTAGTGCGCCTTGCGGGCATTCCGCATTGATCGCAGTTAAAGGACATCTGCGCCTTGTCTATTTCGGGAGAATTAATATCAGTTATAAAATGCGTTTTGAATATTATCCTGTTATAGAAGCTCTCGGTTTCGGCGTCCTCTATATACGGCTCGACGGGATTATCTTTTATCAGCTTTTTTACGCATTTCAGGCTGAGTACGGCGTCTGCCGTTGCCCTGTGGTGATCTTCTTCGGAAAAGCTGACCTCCAGTGCCTCGGCGCAGGCCGACAAGCCGACCTGCTGAGAAGTATTGTAGATACCCATTGATTTCTCGCAATACTTTTGAATGTCACAATACTTTTTTAGAAAAGGCAGGTGATAATTGTCATAATAGTAGGCGTAGTTTTCAATAAGCGAATGAATATCGGAATTGCCCCACGTCATTATCACGCTGTCGTTTGAAAACTCCGAAAATTTTTCTGCGGCGATTTTAAAGGGTACGCCCCTGTTTTTGAGTTCTTCATTTGTAATCTTAGTAAGCTCGCTTACCCTATGGCATATCTTTTTGCCGATTTTCGGATTAATAAGAGTTGAAAATACATCTATGACATTAAAATCCGAATCGACCTTGACCGCTCCGAATTCAATTATTTCATTTATATATTTATGTTTTAATTTACTGTAGGAACCGTTCCATTCCAAATCAAGTATTATATAGCTCATTTTTTACGGAATGCCTGCTTCATTCTCTGCTCCTTTGAAAGGATACGTTTTCTCATTCTTATGCTTTCCGGCGTAACCTCAACCAGTTCATCGTCTGCGATGAATTCAAGGCACTGTTCAAGCGACATCTGAGTCGGCGGCGTGAGCTTCAGCGCATCGTCCGAACCCGAAGCGCGGGTATTTGTAATGTGCTTTTTCTTGCAGACATTAACGGTTATATCCTCTGCCTTAGGACTTGCTCCGACTATCATTCCCTCATATACGGGAACGCCGGGTCCGATAAAGAGTCTGCCTCTTTCCTGTGCGGCATACAAGCCGTAGGTTACCGTTTCGCCCGTTTCAAACGCAATGAGCGAGCCTTGGTGACGTGTTACGATTTCACCCTTAAACGGCTCGTATCCGTCAAACACATGGTTCATAATGCCGTTGCCGTTGGTATCGGTAAGAAATTCGGGGCGATAGCCCATAAGTCCCCTTGCGGGTATTCTGAATTCAATGTGAGTTACTCCGCCGTCACGAGTGCCCATATTGATAAGCTCGGCCTTGCGTGAACCGAGTTTTTCCATTACTGCGCCCACATATGAATCGGGCACTTCAATAATAAGAAATTCAATAGGCTCGCAGAGCTTTCCGTCAATGGTCTTTGTGATTACCTGCGGACGGGAAACCTGAAATTCATAATTTTGGCGGCGCATTGTTTCAATAAGTATCGAAAGGTGAAGCTCTCCTCTGCCCGATACCTTAAAGGTGTCGGCGCTGTCGGTTTCCTCAACACGGAGGGCTATGTTTGTTTCAATTTCTTTAAACAGCCTGTCACGCAGATTTCTTGAGGTTACATACTTTCCCTCTCTGCCTGCAAACGGTGAATTGTTGACAATAAAGTTCATTGAAACGGTCGGCTCGTCAATCTTGACAAACGGAAGCGGTTCAACGCAGTCGGGCGAACAGAGCGTTTCACCGATATTTATGTCCTGAACTCCGCTGATACACACAAGGTCGCCGAGCTTTGCTTCGTCACACTCTATTCTTTTTAAGCCCTCAAACTGATAAAGCTTTGCGATTTTTACATTTTGGGTTGTTCCGTCGGTATGGCACAAAACGGCGGACTGACCGTTCTTTGCAACGCCTCTTTCGACTCTGCCCACGCCTATTCTGCCGACAAACCTATCGGAATCTATATTTGATATAAGTATTTGCAAACCGCCGTCAAGGTCGCCCGACGGTGCGGGAATCTCGTTGACTATCGCGTCAAGCAGCGGCTTCATATCCGTTCCTTTTTCGTTGTAATCCGTTGTTGCGTAGCCGTCACGGGCAGACGCATAGATTACGGGGAATTCAAGCTGATCCTCGTCTGCGCCGAGCTCGATAAACAGATCAAGGACTTCGTCAACTACTTCTTCGGGACGTGCGCCCGGACGGTCGATCTTATTGAGAACAACAAGCGGCTTTTTGCCGAGTCCCAAAGCCTTTTTAAGCACAAAACGTGTTTGAGGCATACAGCCCTCAAATGCGTCAACCAGCAAAACAACGCCGTCAACCATTTGAAGAATACGTTCAACCTCGCCGCCGAAATCGGCGTGGCCGGGGGTATCGACTATGTTGATTTTTATGCCGTTATACATTACAGCCGTCGGCTTTGAGAGGATGGTTATTCCGCGTTCACGTTCAAGGTCGTTTGAATCCATTACCCTTTCCTCTACGGCTTCATTGCTTCTGAAAATTCCGCTCTGCTTTAAAAGCTGATCAACAAGCGTGGTTTTGCCGTGGTCAACGTGAGCGATTATCGCAATATTTCTTAAATCTTCTCTAACGTCCATAAAAAATTACGTCCTCCAAACACTTTTCATTGATATGATTTCGCATACGTTATAATTATATCACCGAAAAAAGGTGATTTCAATTTGTAAAATTCATCACCTTTTGTGACATTATGCAAGATATTTTAAACAAATTTCCAATATATTTGACTTTAAACTGTTTTTTCGATATTTTGTGGTTTTCAGCGCAATTTTTTCTTTACAACTACTAAAGATTGTTATATAATTAACATAGTTGTTTTTGTTATAAAAAATATAAAAACAAATACATTAAAATTCGGAGGTATTATATGGGATACACGATTGCACAAAAAATCATCAAAGAGCATCTGCTGAGCGGTGAGATGATTGTCGGAAACGACATCGGTATCAAAATTGACCAGACGCTGACTCAGGATGCAACCGGTACAATGGCTTATATCGAATACGAAGCCATGGGTATTCCACGGGTAAAAACAGAAAAAAGCGTTGCTTACATTGACCACAACACCTTGCAGACAGGCTTTGAAAACGCCGACGACCACAGATTTATTCAGTCGGTCTGCAAAAAGCACGGCATCTATTTTTCAAGACCGGGCAACGGTATTTGTCACCAGGTTCACCTTGAAAGATTCGGAAAACCGGGCAAGACTCTCATCGGCTCGGACAGCCACACACCTACGGGCGGCGGAATCGGTATGCTTGCTATCGGTGCGGGCGGACTTGACGTTGCTGTTGCTATGGGCGGCGGCGCTTACTATATTACAATGCCGAAAATGGTAAGAGTAAACCTTACGGGAAAATTAAGCCCCTGGGTTTCTGCAAAGGACATTATTCTTGCGGTACTCCGTGTTATGAGCGTCAAGGGCGGCGTAGGCAAGATTGTTGAATACGGCGGCGAGGGCGTTAAAACTCTTACCGTTCCCGAAAGAGCCACTATTACAAATATGGGCGCAGAGCTTGGCGCAACAACTTCCGTGTTCCCGTCCGATGAGATCACAAGAGAATTTTTGAAGGCTCAGGATCGTGAAGAGGATTACCGTGAGCTGAGCGCCGACAGCGACGCAGTTTATGACGAAGTAATTGAGATTAACCTCTCGGAGCTTGAACCGCTTGCCGCCTGTCCGCACTCACCCGATAACGTAAAGCCGATAAAAGAGCTTGAGGGACAAAAGATTGATCAGGTTTGCATAGGCTCCTGCACAAATTCAAGCTATCTTGACCTTATGCGTGTTGCCCACATTCTTAAAGGCAAAAAGGTTGCCGACAACGTATCTCTTGCCATTGCTCCGGGAAGCAAGCAGGTATTTAATATGCTTGCGCTCAACGGTGCGCTCGGCGATCTTATTGCGGCAGGCGCAAGAATTCTTGAAAGTGCCTGCGGTCCGTGCATCGGTATGGGACAGTCGCCGAACAGCAAGGGCATTTCACTGAGAACATTCAACCGTAACTTTGAAGGCAGAAGCGGTACTGCCGACGGTCAGATATATCTTGTATCTCCCGAAACTGCCGCTGTTTCGGCAATTAACGGCGTGTTTACCGATCCGAGAAGTCTTGGCGACGCTGTTGATATTGAACTGCCGGAAAAATTCCTTATCAATGATAATATGGTTATTGCTCCCGCTCCTGTTGAGGAAATGGACAATATCGAAATTTTAAGAGGACCTAACATTAAGTCTTATCCTAAGACTTCGCCGTTGACAGACAGCATTGAGGCTTCCTGCTCGCTGAAGGTCGGCGACAACATCACCACCGACCATATTATGCCCGCAGGCGCAAAGATACTTCCGCTCAGGTCTAATATTCCGAAAATTTCCGAGCACTGCTTTACTGTTTGCGACAAGGAATTCCCAACCCGTGCAAAAGCTCTGGGCAAAAGCATTATCGTAGGCGGCGAAAACTACGGTCAGGGTTCTTCTCGTGAGCATGCCGCACTTGCTCCTCTGTTCCTCGGCGTTAAGGCGGTGCTTGTAAAGAGCTTTGCCCGTATTCACAAGAGCAACCTTATTAACGCAGGTATTCTTCCTCTTACATTTACGGACGCCGCAGATTATGACAAGATAAAGCTCGGCGATATGCTTGAGCTTCCGAATGTAAAAGAGGAAATTTCAAACGGCACGGACATCACCGTAATAAACAAAACAAACGGCGAAACGATCAAGGCACACTGCGAGCTTTCGGACAGAACAAGAGCAATTATTCTTGCAGGCGGACTGCTTGACTACACAAAGGAGAACAGCTAATGGATAAAATTAAAATGACAACTCCTCTCGTTGAGATGGACGGCGACGAAATGACAAGGGTTATCTGGCAGCAGATAAAGGATATTCTTATCCTCCCCTATATCGACTTAAAAAGCGAATACTATGATCTCGGTCTTGAGCACAGAAACGAAACCGACGATCAGGTTACTGTTGACAGCGCAAACGCTACCAAAAAGTACGGCGTTGCTGTTAAATGCGCTACTATCACACCAAACGCCGCAAGAATGGACGAATACCACCTGAAGAGTATGTGGAAATCGCCGAACGGTACTATCCGTGCAATTCTTGACGGTACGGTATTCAGAAGCCCGATACTCGTTAAGGGCATAACACCGTACATTCCCACTTGGAAAAAGCCTATCTGCATTGCACGTCACGCTTACGGCGACGTTTACAAGAACACGGAAATGCGTGTTGAGGGCGGCAGCAAGGCTGAGCTTTGCGTTACAAAGCCCGACGGAACAGAGGAAAGAAGCCTTATTTTTGACTTCACCTCCGACGGCGTTATTCAGGGTATGCACAACATAGACAAGAGTATTTCTTCGTTTGCACGTTCGTGCTTTAACTATGCGCTCGACCAAAAGCTTGACGTATGGTTTGCAACAAAGGATACTATCAGCAAGACTTACGACCACAGATTTAAGGATATTTTTGCTGAAATCTTTGAGAACGAATACAAGGATAAATTCAACGAGGCAGGCATTGAATACTTCTATACCCTTATCGACGACGCTGTTGCAAGGGTTATCCGCAGCGAGGGCGGCTATATGTGGGCCTGCAAGAACTATGACGGCGACGTTATGAGCGATATGATTGCTACGGCGTTCGGCTCGCTTGCAATGATGACAAGCGTTCTTGTTTCCCCTGACGGAATCTATGAATACGAGGCAGCTCACGGAACCGTTCAGCGCCACTACTACAAGTATCTTAAAGGCGAGGAAACTTCTACAAACTCGGTTGCAACTCTGTTTGCATGGACGGGCGCACTCAGAAAAAGAGGCGAGCTTGACAAGCTGCCCGAGCTTATGAGCTTTGCCGATAAGCTTGAAAAGGCTACGATTAAGACCATTGAGGACGGCGTTATGACAGGCGATTTATATGCTATCTCAACGCTTGAAAACAAGCAGAAAGTCAACACCGAAGAATTCCTGAATGCAATTAACGAACGCCTCAAAGCTACTCTGTAATTGCCATTTTACTAAAGGAGATCAGTGTGTAATGTCTAAAAATGACAGCATTTCAATGTCGGTTATCAGGCGTCTGCCAAGATATTACCGCTTTTTATCGGAACTTAACGAACAGAATGTTGACAGGATTTCTTCTACAAAGCTTGCCCAGATAATGAATGTGACGGCATCTCAGGTAAGGCAGGACTTAAACTGCTTTGGCGGTTTCGGTCAGCAGGGATACGGTTACAGCGTAGGTCAGCTCAAGGACGAGATAAAAAACATTTTGGGACTCAACAACAACTACAAGGCTGTTTTGATAGGTGTCGGCAACTTCGGCAAGGCCGTTGCCATGCATATGGATTTTGAAAAGTTGGGGTTTAAGCTTATTGCCTGCTTTGATAAGAACAAAGATAAAGTAGGTCAAAAGCTGAATGACCTTTATGTTAAGGATGAATCGGAGCTTGAAGATTTTTGCAGACAAAATCACGTTGATACGGCGTTTTTGTGTATTCCCAAAGTCGCAGTCGAAAACGTGCTTGACGCACTGTACGGGCTTGGAATCAAAAATTACTGGAATTTCAGTCACTACGACATCAATGCAAAATATGACGACACCGTTGTTGAAAACGTACATCTCAGCGACAATCTGATGACTTTGTGTTACAGAATGAACAACAAAAAATAAGCTAAACATCAAAGGCTTCCCTTTTTGGGAAGCCTTTTGTGCGTTAATCTTCTTCGATTTTTATGTATTCGTTGAGATAAACTGAGCAGATTATCAGTTCCTTTACCTTGTAATCCGTTGACTGCTCCATCGCTTCTTTATAAAGCAAAAGCTGTTTTTTGTAGAGCGTCAAAAGCTTTGATATGTCGTTTACCCTGTCGGTTTTGTAATCAACCACAACAAGCTCCCCGTCCTCGACAAAGGCAAGGTCAACAGCTCCCTGCATAATTACATATGCGTCGGTTTTAATGTCTTGGTATTCTTCAAAGGCGTCCGCCGCTTTTATTTTTACGGTAAACCGCTCTTCACGCAAAATCTTTTGCGATTTGATTATCCTGTCAAACAGCGGCAAATCAAGCAGGCGTTTAAGGCCGCTTGAATCTATCGACTCTGCCTGGTACGGGGTAAGACGTTTTTCTGAAACAAGTCGATTTATCTCGGACCGAATATCGGTCTTAGCCTTAGAAAAATCGCAGTATTGCAAAAACGTATGGTGTGCCGTGCCTCGCTCAACCGCAGTAGCCCTGCCCTTGTTCAAAAATGCAGGCTTTGCGATGATCTTGCTGAAATGCGCCTTGTTTTGGGTGTGTGCAATTTGCGATGCGCTTACCTTCTGCGGCAATGATAAAATCTCGGCGTTTTTGTAGTGAAAGTCAAGGTTTTTCTTTAGTATTTCGGCGTAATCGGTTTCTGTTTTTCCTCTTTCCAGTACGCTCTCAAAAAAATTATTGACAGGAGCTTCGGAAAAGCCGCAGTTATAAAGCTCGCCGAATGAGTTGATGAGATTAAAATTCCAAGCAGGATAGTCCTTGCCCTTTGGAAGCAACGGTGCCGACGAATCAATTTTTCTTCTCAGCTTTGCAAGCGACGGATTTACAAGCGCCGTAAGCATTACCCAGCTTGAAATGCAGTTACAGCCGGCAACGGCATACGGCTCGATAACGGTTTTAAACACAAGGCTTGAATAAAGCTTTGACAAATATTTTTCGGCGTTATCAACCGAAGAAAACATAATGAGCTTTTCCTTTGCTCTTGTCAGCGCAACGTATAATATTCTCATTTCCTCTGCAAGCTGATCCTTTAGCATTTCAATTTCTACGGCTATTCTCGGCAGGGTTTTGTAACGGCATACCCCCTGTTTGCGTTTTATTCCAAGCCCTGATTTGCTGTCGATAATCACGTCTTTTTTCAGGTCGTCGGTATTGAATTTTCGTGAGGTGTCCGCAAGAATACAGATTGGAAATTCAAGTCCTTTCGATTTGTGTATGCTCAGCACACGCACGCCGTTGAATGTTGAAACATCAAGATTGCCCGAATCGGAAAGGTCTTTTCCCAATTCGATGAGCCTGTCGATATACAAAATAAAATCAGACAGGGTTTTGTATCCGTTGCTTTCAAAGCTTCGGGCATACACTCTAATCAAATTGAGGTTTTGCAAGGGTGAATTGCCGTCTTTTACGGCAGAGGTGATTGCCCCGAGGGCGGTCATCTCCATAATTTTTCCTATAAGCTCATCCACCGTACCCGTGCAGGCATATTCACGGAGCTTATCAAGCTCGTTCAAAAAGTCAGCGCACTTTTTATCGGTTTGGGCATATTTGCAAAGCGACATATACAGGCTTGTTTTTCTGCTTTGGCTTCTGAGCTTTGCAAGCTCATCGGGAGTAAAGCCGTATATCGGACTGCACAGCACCGACAGCATAGGAATGTCAAGCGTGGGGTTATCGGTTACCCTGAGAATATTAAGCAGAAGCTTTACCTCCTGAGCGTCAAAAACGCTTCCGTTTTCTTCACAATATGCGGGAATTCCGCAGTTTATCAGCGTGTTTACATACTGCACAGCAATTTTATTGGTTTTTCTCAGGATTATTGCAAAATCTCCGTAGGTTGGTTTGCGGAGGGTATCTCCGTCCGTTACAAGAAAATCGGAACCCATTATTTTATGTATCCTTGAAGCAATACAGCGTGCTTCAACCTCAATGGGATCTTCATCTTTAAACGCCGACTTATCAATTAAATTTATGTCAAAATCGCAGTCGTCGGACGGCTTATAGCTTGCGCCGACATTGAGCCGTTCGTCCTCAGTGTAATCCATTGAAGCAACCTGCTTTGTCATTATGTGCGAGAAGATGAAATTTACCGTGTCGCATACCTCTGCCCTGCTCCTGAAGTTTTTGTCAAGAATTATTGTTGCAGGGTACTTGGGCGAGGTTGAGTCAAATTTATAATACTTATTTTTCCTTGAAAGAAATATCTGCGGCTTTGCCTGCCTGAAGCTATAGATACTCTGCTTGACATCACCAACGACAAAGAGATTGCTTCCGTCGGCGCTTGTGCAGTTAAATATCAGGTTTTGCACATCGTTTACGTCCTGGTATTCATCAACTATTACGGTATCGTATCTTGATGAAATTTCATATGCCTGCGGCGTTTTTGTATAACTTCCGTCGGCGTTCGGCGAGGCAAGCAGTTTTACGGTAAGCGACTCTATATCGGAAAATGACAGCACGTTTTTCTTTAGCTTTAATTCGTCAAAATTTGCGATAAACTCACGCACCAAATCAAACAGTACGGATACTATGCTTTCAAGCTCGGAAAGCTCCTCTCTTGCCTGCTCCTCGTTACGGCAGAAGCAGGAGTTGATTTTTGAGAGAGTTTTTTTCACTTCGTCACGATTTGCAGACACCGCAAGCTTTATCGGATCTTCGGAATATCCCCTTGGAGTAGGCAGGCTTCCTCTGACAAAGGTTGAAAGGTGGCTGACTATATTGTCCCAGTTTTTTTCAAGGAGCTTTTTGTTGAGCTTTTCAAGAAAAACAAGGTCGCTTTCAAAAAGCGGCGACATTTTCTCAAATAATACTTTGCTCTCGTTTAACATCTTAATTGACGATTGCGTCAGGTTGATTGCGTGCGCCACCGCAGGAAGCGCATAATCAATAATGATTTTGCCCCATATCGAGTCGGCAACAGAGCGTTCGCCGTAGCTTTTAAGCATATTGTCAAGCCACAAATCGGGAAACGGCTGGGTTGACAAAAATTTACTTATCGTGCTTACGGTGTTTCTGAGGTCTTCATCTCCGTTTTTTCCCGAAAATGCATCAAGCAGTTTTATAAAATTTTCGTCGTCGTGATTATAAAAGGCTTCAAACGCTTTTTGCATTGCCTGATTTTTCAGTATATCAAGCTCGCTTTCATCGGCAATTCTGAAATCGGAGGACACATTGAGCGTATGGAAATACTCTTTGACTGTATTGGAGCAAAAGCTGTCAATAGTCGATATGCTCGCATTGGGCAAAAGCTGTTTTTGCTTTAGCAGTCTTTGGTTGTAGGGGTCTTCTTTCAGCAGACGGTTGAGAGCGTCTGTGATTCTCTCTTTCATTTCGGCGGCGGCGGCTCTTGTAAAGGTTACTATCAGCAGTCTGTCTACGTCAACCGGGTTATCGTCACGGGTGATAAGATTTATAACTCTTTCTACAAGAACGGCGGTTTTGCCCGAACCTGCGGCGGCAGAAACAAGCACAGAGCCGTCCGTTGAATAGATAGAATTAAGCTGTTGTTCGGTCCACTGTCTGCTCACTGTTCTGCCTCCTTTGAAAGCTCATTTTTTATCAGTCTGTAAACTTCGTCGTTGTCAACGGCAAAGGTGTTTCTCGGTTCGCTCATTCTATAGCCGCAAACGCTGTCATACGGACAATACTTGCAGGCGTCCGCCGAGCCTGTTGCGGGGGAAGCTTCGATTTTTCCCGAAAAAAGGTCGTTGCCCATTGAAATTACGGTCATATCAAGCTTTTTGAATATCTCGCCGAACTGTTCAAGGGTTGCAAGACTTGTTTTTGAATACGGCACTCCCGCCTTAATCGCAACGGGAATATACCTGCCCTTTTCGGATTTGTCCATTCCCTTTATTACCGTAATATCATCAAGCAAAAGTCCATTCATCTTTAGATTTTTGTCAATCTCGGTTTCTATCTTTTCCGCGGTAAAGCTGTCGTCGGCTGAAACTGCCTTTACGGTTGCAGGCATATAAAGTATTCCCGCAGGTGTAAAATCTCCGAAAGTCTTTTTGCCGTTTTCCTTTAGCGCATACAAATATATCAGCATCTGCATATTAAGCCCGTAAAGAATATCCGAGAGCTTAAAGGTCTTTGCGCCTGTTTTGTAATCAACTATCCTTATGTATTTTACGCCGTCCTTGTTCATTACGTCTACTCTGTCAATACTTCCGCACACCGCAATGTTTTCGCCTGTAGGCAGTTTTACGGTGTAGGCAGGTACATCGGCGCCGATTTTCAGCTCACAGTCGGCGACATCAAAATCACTTTGCGTAAGCTCCTTTATTATATGCTTTAAAAGAACGGAAACATTGTCGCAAAGCACGTTTAATTTATAGAGGAACGATTTTGTTTTGGTTTCCGCTCCGCCAAGGTAGCTTTCAAGCCTTGAGCCTACGGCTGATTTTGCAAAGGCTTTTATTTCTTCCTCGGTCATTGACGAATACTCCGTCTTTGAATATTCAGTAAAAAAGCGTTCAAGAACAGCGTGAACAAGAGTTCCGTATTCAAGCGGATTTATCTCGGCTTTTCTGCGCTCACGGATATTCAGCCCGTAATTGCAGAAATACGAAAATCGGCAAAGGCTGAATTTTTCAATTTGAGAAGCCGAAAGTCTGAGGTCGTTTCCGAATAACAGCTTGGCGTTTTCAGTATTATCAATTTTAAACGGCGTTTTGTCAAGCGAACGCAAAACCGCCCTGCTCTTTGAAGAATAGGAATCGCTGTTTTCAAAATATTCCCTCAGTCCCGAAAGCTCGGTCATATTTGCCGAAAGTGAACGTGCGTACTGCTCAAAGGCAGGTTTTTCGGCAAGCATTGATTCAAGTCTGCTGTCAAAATCCGCTCTGTCGTACAGCACAATATCAGGAAAGACCTTTTGTATTTCGCTGAAAATTACGGACGGTCGGAATTTCGTTCCGAGCAAGTCGAGCGCAGGCGCAGATACAAAGAGCTTTTCGGAAGGTGAGGTCATACAGCAATACGTCTGAAAAAGTTCAAGGTTTGCAAGCTCGGAGGAATTTGCGCCGAGTTTTATGTCGCTGAGCGACAAAAGCTTGATTTCAAACGGAGAAAAGAAGCCTGCGCTTTGAGGTACGGCAGGGAAATTTTCTTCGGTACAGCCTATCAGAAACGAAACCTTGTTATTTGATGATCTTACCCTTTGAGATGAAGTGACTGTTACGCAGTCAAGGGTTTGAGGAATTTGCGAAAACTCAATGGCGGAAATTTGAATTGACAAAAGCTCAAAAAACCTTTTAGGTGAAAGCGGCATATCGGAGGTCACCGCAACGGTTTTGTCAAATGCGTCCATAAGCAGGCTCCACACCTTAATTTGTTCTTCGCCAAGCCCTTTTTGGGTGTTTTCAAGCGTATCGTACATTTCGCTGAGCGAGGTCTGAACGTCAAGCTCGCACAAAAGTTCATAAAGCGCTTCGGTGATTTCACGTCCGTTTTTGTCTTTGATAATTTCTTTGAATTTTATCAAAGGTTCTGTTACCGAGCTTCGCACCTTTTCTGCGATTTTTAAATCGTTTTTATCGTTTTCTGTAAATTTGTCGGCAAAGCCCCGCGGATTTTGTCTGAATTCCGACTTAAAAGCCGAGTTGTTTATGTTCCAAACGAAGGTGTAATTTTCAAACACGCTTATTTCATCGGGGGTATTTGAGGTCAGTCCCGTTTTGAGCATTGACAATACGTCGTCGCGTTCAAAATTATCGAGTATAATCCTGAAAATTGAGTTTACAAGCCGTATTGCGGGTTTTACGTCTATTGCCCGATGCTCGTCCGTAAAATATGGAATTTCGTATTTGTCAAAAATCACATTGATTATGCCGTTGTACTGCTCGGTATCGTGGCAGATAACAAGAATATCGGAATAAAGGTAATTATTCTCGATAACAAGCCGCTTTATCCTCCGTGCAACAAACTCACATTCATCATATGTATCACAAGCCGAATAGAGCATAACGGACTTGGGTTCGGATTTCTGCGGTATGACTTCATTGCGGAAAATACCGCTTTCAAGCGCAGACAGCTCAGGATTTTTGAACTTTTTACATTCGGTAAGCTTTATCGGGGCTTTTATGTCGATAAAGTCTTTTTTTGCTATTGCTTTAAGGGTTTTATATGTCCTTTGCGACACAGCGAAGATATCCTCACGGCCGTTTGAAAGCGGATCAAGCGTAAGCGCAACGCCTGTGTATTTACAGCGTGACATCAAAAGCCTGATAACCTTTAACTGTTGGGCGGTAAAATCACTGAAAGAGTCAATAAACAAATAATAATTCTGCAACAGATTATTATTCTCTTCAAGAATATTATACAGCCTTGTCAGATCATCAAGAGGATCAACATAGCTTTGGGATACGATAGCGTCATATGTATCAATAACAAGAGAGGTTTCAATCAGCTTTGTTTTCAGGGTGGCGTCGTCAATACCTCCTGCGGCATTTCTGAGCATTTCCGTGGAAATATTGCTCTTTTTGCAATCCGACAGCGCACCGAGCATAAGACTTGTATTACTGCGTGAATTTTTTGTACTCAACAGAGTGAGCTTTTCGGAAAGCTGTTCAAGCGCAATATTCATTATTACCGCTCTTGTGCCCTTATCTATGACATTAATCGGGGTATTTGCCGTAATATCAAATATATGACTGCAAAGGCGTGAAAAGCCGAACACATTGACATTTTTTGACCTGTTTGCGCCTAAAAGCTCAAGAAAATCCTTTTCGGTTTCAAATGAAATCTGGTCGGGCACAAGCATCAAAATGTTTTTTTCGCCGCTTTCGGTCAGCTCTAGTATTTTGTTGTAAACCAGGGTGGTTTTTCCCACTCCGTTTTTTCCGAGAATGAATTGGAGCATAAGTACCTCCGAAATTAGAAATATTAAACTTTTAACTGTATATATTTTATCACGGACAGTATTTCATAGAACGGATTTTCTTTAAAAGAAATATAGCTTATTGACAAATAAAATCTGCGAATATATAATATAAGTGCAATCAAGAATTTAGCGAGGTGATTCTATGGGTATTTGGGCTATTATCATAATAGTTGCCGTAATAATTATTATCAGTGTTCTAATTGCGGCATTTTTAAGGGAATCCGATATGGATTACAGGCTTGGCAAGGGTCTGTTTGAAAACAGCGAAAACAATCTTGACGATAAACCCGAGCTCAGCGACAAGGAATATTACGACGGCGACGGCGGTCTGCTGAAATAATCATTTAAACACGGAGCACAATTCCTCAAAAAGCTCAACTATTTTAAATTTGTACTGATACTGTTCGTTTTTAACTATGTCATACTGCTCGCTGTCAAAAACCTCGTGCGCCTTTTGGTCCTGCTCCTCTGCGCTTGATATGCAAAGCGACGGATACATTACGCACCACCAGTTGTGTCCCTTGCCCTCACCTATCGTGATTCGCAGAGCGTCGTAATTGCCCGAGGGCAATGTGTAGTTTTCATAATACCGCGTGCTGAAATGCATATTTGTTATTTCAGCCTTTACGCAGTAATCATAACCGTTTTTCAACACCTCATCATACGCCGTATCGGCTATGCTTTGCAGGTTTTGTGAAATCAGCTCTTCCGCTGTTTCCTTTGAATCTGCATTTTTGAACAGTTCTTCGGTATAGTCAAGCACCCGATCCCTGACCTTTAATTTTAAGCTTTGGTCAGCGTCGGAATCGGAATTTGCAAGTATATGAAGTCTGAAAACCTCGTTTGAAATTTGAGCGCACTCAGCCTGAAACGGAAGCATTGAATAAATAACTGCAAGCACAAAAGCTATGCAGGCGGATTTAATAAACATTTTCATAAAAATGACCTGTCCTCTCTTGAAAAAGATTATGGGCAGGTCGTTTCTGTTTTATACAACAAAGCACCCCTTTTTTGAGGGCTTGCATAAAAATGTTTCTTTATATACCGAGCCTAACGCTTCGGCGCATTTTTTGGCTTTTCTGTCAGAGGTAAAAATCGCAAACACTGCCGAGCCCGAACCCGACATTCCCGCTCCCCTTGCGCCGTGCTTGAGCATAATTCTCTTAATCTCGTTTACTTCGGGGATTTGAAGCGCAAGTTCAAAGTCGTTGAAGATCGTTGTTGAAATCAAAAACATATCACGGCTGAAAAGCGCCTTTATCATTTCATCGGTATAACTGGGGTGAGGATTAAGCGCATCAACCTTTGTATATGCCTCGGCTGTTGAAACACTCACGCAGTCGGGCTTGCAGATAACTATTGACGAACAGTTAAACGACGGCAGTTTTTTAAGATTTGTGCCTATGCCAAAAGCGTGCTTTGTTCCTCCGACAAGACAGAACGGAACATCTGCGCCGACACGTTCGGCGATTGCGTGCATATCGGCAGGCTTCAGCATAGTATCAAACAACACATTCAGTCCGAGTATCGTTGCCGCACCGTCACTGCTTCCGCCGGCAAGCCCTGCCTGAGTGGGTATCACCTTGTTTATGTCAATATGAACGCCGCTGACGTCCTTTCTGCAATAATCAAAAAATCTGTATGCCGCCTTGGCGCAGATATTGCTGTCGTCGCACGGCACACCGTCATAGTTGCAGGAAATTGTGACCTTGCCGCTGTCGTTGTTTTCAAGAGTAACAACGTCGTACAAATCAACTGCCTGCATTACGGTGGAAATATCGTGATAACCGTCGGTGCGTTTTTTTACTACGTCAAGCGTAAGATTAATTTTTGCCGGAGCTTTGACTTCAACCTTCATTTTTGAGTTCCTCTAAAAATTCCCTTATGCGTTCAAGCGCAATTTTTAGGTGCTTGAGCGAATAGGAGTACGAAACACGCACAAAGCCCTCTCCGCATTTGCCGAATGCCGTTCCCGGAATTACGGCAACCTGCTTTTGCATAATAAGGCGTGTGCAAAATTCTTCGGACGTAAGCCCTGTATTTTTTATACACGGGAAAACATAGAATGCGCCGAGCGGCTCAAAGCAGGTAAGCCCCATTTCATTGAAGCTGTCAACAACAAGTCTGCGGCGCATATCGTATTCGTCACGCATTTTGTTAATATCTCTGTCGCCGTTTCTGAGCGCCTCAATAGCGGCATACTGCGCTGTTGTGGGGGCTGACATAATTCCGTACTGATGAAGCTTTGTCATCTGGTCGATTATCGGAGCAGGTCCGAGCGCATAGCCGAGTCGCCAGCCCGTCATTGCATATGATTTTGAAAAACCGTTTATCACGACGGTACGCTCGTACATATTATCAATCGACGCAATGGAAGTGTGAGAATTTCCGCCGTATGTAAGCTCCGAATATATTTCGTCGGAAAGTACCATAAGGTCGTTTTCAATCACTATTTTTGCAATCTCCTCAAGGTCCTGTTTTTCCATAATAGCCCCTGTAGGATTATTGGGAAACGGAAGCACAAGCAGCTTTGATTTCGGAGTTATTGCAGCCTTTAGGTCGTCGGGGCTGAGCCTGAAATTATCCTCGCTTTTTGTATTGATGATTACAGGCGTTCCCTCTGCCATTACAGCCAACGGCTCATAACAGACGAACGACGGCTGCGGAATAATCACCTCGTCACCCTTGCCGACGAGCGTGCGGAACGCAAGGTCGATTGCCTCGCTGCCGCCGACGGTAACAAGCACCTGTTCGTGGGGGTCGTATTTTACGCCGAATTTACGGTCAAAATAGGCTGAAATTTCATCTCTCAGCTCTGCAAATCCTCGGTTGGGAGTGTACCATGTTTTGCCCTTTTCAAGGCTGCGGATACCCTCGTCACGGATATGCCACGGCGTCTGGAAGTCAGGCTCGCCTATGCTCAGCGAAATGACGTTTTCCATTTCATTTGCTATGTCAAAAAAGCGTCGTATTCCCGACGGCGGTATTGACTGTATTCTTTGGTTTATGTATTTGTCATAATTCATCAGAGAATTAAGCTCCTCTCATCTGCCTGACTGTCCGAATCAATCAGGTTCATTCCTCTGTCCTTGTAACGGCGCATTATAAAATGCGTTCCCGTTGACAGAACGCCGTCTATGGTTGACAGCTTTTTGGCTACAAACATTGCAATATCCTGCATTGTTTCGCCCTTTACTATCAGCGCAAAATCATATACGCCCGCCATAAGATAGACAGCTTCTACCTCTTCAAACGCCATACACTGCTCTGCCATTTCATCAAAGCCCGTTTCCTTTTTCGGCGAAACCTTAAGCTCGATAAGCGCCTGAACAAAATCTTCATTCAGCACGTCCCAATCAACTACCGCCTGATAGCCCTTGATTATGCCTTTGTTTTCATATTCCTTGATCTGAGCCTTGATATAATCCTCGGGTTCTCCGAGCATGGCGGCTATTTCAGAGGTTGTAAAGCCTGAATTTGTACTTAAAAGCTGTAATAGTTTATTCATAATGATTCCTCCCGAATTTATTATTAAACCGTCTGTACCGCAAACTTATCAACCGTATTAATAAGACTTGTACAGACTGACGTTGAAATACAATATAGCTCGTTTGACTCGTCCGTTATGTCAAGCTCGACCGAGTCCCCGCAGTTTTGCTGTGAAGAAATTACGGAATTGTCAACGTTGATTATACTGAAATTTTTTGTCACGATGTCTCCGTGAATGTGCCAGTTGTTACCGTAAAAATATGAATATATTACTTTGGCGGTAAGAACGACAACAAAGGTAATGTGCGATTTACCGACCTTAAAAACGTAAGTGTTTGTGCCCACTAAGGGAAGCTGACGTATCTTTGCCTTTACGTTTTGCTCGGTATCGGTCAAAATAATATTTACCTTTGATTTTGTTTTTGTTTTGACAAACCTTGCAAAATACTTTGGATTGCCGAGTTCATCGTATATTGTGAATTCATTATCCGACGCCGAAACGTCACGCTTAATAAAAAGCTTCATAAATATCACCGTATAGAGTTCATATATTGTCTAAGTCTTTTAACCACATTTTTACCGACGCATCGCTCGGCATTCGCCAATCGGAGCGCGGAGAAAGAGTGACCGAGCCTACCTTTGGTCCGTCGGGCAGGCAGGAACGCTTAAACTGCTGAGCAAAAAATCTTTTTACAAAAACCGTGAGCCAATGCCTTATGGTCTTGTCGTCATATTTGCCGTCAAACGATTGTCTTGCCATATAGTATATTTTACTCGGAGCAAATCCGAAGCGTACCATATAATAAAGGAAATAATCGTGAAGCTCATAGGGTCCTACAACGTCCTCGGTCCTTTGAGCGATTTCTCCGTTTTTATCAGGCGGCAAAAGCTCGGGACTTACTGGAGTGCCGAGAACGTCCAAAAGCACCGATTTCAGCGGTTCCGTTGATTTGTCGGCCTCATAGGCGGTAAGATAACGGACAAGCGTTTTAGGAATTGAAGCGTTGACCGCATACATACTCATATGATCTCCGTTGTATGTCGCCCAGCCGAGGGCAAGCTCGGAAAGGTCACCCGTTCCGATAACAAGAGCGGAATATTTGTTGGAAAGGTCCATTAAAACCTGAGTGCGCTCACGAGCCTGAGAGTTTTCGTAGGTTATATCGGTCACGCTTTCGTCGTGGTCAATATCTCTAAAATGGCATCGAACTGCGTCGGTTATGTTTATTTCTTTAAAAGAAGTATCATACGCCAAAGCAAGCTTTTCCGCATTTGACTTTGTACGCTTTGTAGTGCCGAAGCACGGCATAGTAACGGTATGGATATTTTTTCTGCTTATGTCGAGAAAATCAAAGGCGTGTACGCAGACAATAAGCGCAAGCGTGCTGTCAAGACCTCCCGAAAGACCTAAAACCACATTATTTATTTCGGTGTGAGCAAGACGTGTTGCAAGTCCCGTTGACTGGATAGTAATTATTTCTTCACATCTGCTTTCAAGGTCGTCGTAGCTTGACGGCACAAAGGGAGTCTGAGAAAATCTGCGGCAAAGCTTTGTAGGCTTTATCTGCATATCAAACGACTGCACGGTGATTCTGTCATCGGCAGGTCTTATAAAAGTGGTGGTCCTGCGGCGTTCGCCCCAAAGCCGCTCTACGTCGATGTCGGCATAAGTCACACCCTGAGTAAAGCGTTTGCTTTCCGCAAGCAGAGAGGCGTTTTCGGATATAATGCACTGAGCCGAAAAGACCATATCGGTAGTGCTTTCGCCAAAGCCCGAATCGCAGTAAACATATCCGCAGCAAAGCTTGCCGCTCTGCATTTTTACAAGATCACGCCTGTACTGAGCCTTGCCGATAAGGTCGTCGGAACACGAAAGGTTGCAGATTATCGCCGCTCCGTTTTGTGCAAGGCGTATCGAGGGCGACTCAGCCACCCACAAGTCCTCGCAAATCTCTATTCCGAATGTAAATTCGGGCATATCCGCACATCTGAAAATTTGATTTGCGGAAACGGTAAAATCACAGCCTGCATAATTTATACGACATTCAACGTCCTTGCCGCTTGCAAAGTGGCGCACCTCGTAAAATTCGCTGTAATTGGGAATGTTTATCTTAGGTATCGCACCGAGAATTTTGCCTTTGCAGGTTACAAAAGCGCAATTATAGAGTGACTGTTCAACGGCAACGGGGACGCCGAAAATCAAAACTGCGTCAAGCTCCTTTGTCTTGTCAAGAATATGAGCTACGGCGTTTTCGGCTGATTTAAGCAGTACCGACTGCAAAAACAAGTCGGAGCAGGTATAGCCCGTTACGCAAAGTTCGGGAAAAGTAACCAACGCCGCTCCGTTCTGCGAAGCCTCTTTTGCATATGAGATTATTTGTTCCGCATTAAAGCCGCAATCGGCTACACGAAGCTTTGGCGCAGCAGCCGCAGTTTTTACAAAGCCGTAATTCAAAATTCTCACCCCAAATAAAAAATAACCATAAGTAAGATATACATATGGTTATTATACTACAAAATATACTATTATACAAGATGAAAAATCAGTGCCGCAAGAATTTCGGGAAAATAAAATTTCGGACAAATGCATCAAGCCGTGCGGTGCTTTGATACTTAACCCTCTGGCATTACAAATCAGAGCAAGGTTCTTGTGAGCCTGTCACGGTGGAAAAGGTACTGAGTTTCAAGCATAGGCTCGAATTTTGCTATATAACAGCTTGTGTAGCCCATCATCAGCCAAAACCACATTACCATAAACGATATATCGTAAAGCAGCGCTTTTTCAAACAGCGAATAGATGAGATAAGCCGATAAAAACGCAAACAGGCAGGGATAGACATCGTTCCTGAAGCTCTTTTTTTGTAGGAACAAATGCTGAGCGGCGTGCTTTGCAAACCTGAAGCCGAATACGCCGAATATACTGAAGCCTATTATTCCCGTTGAAACAAGGATAGTCAGAAATCCGTTGTGCAGGTCGCTGTTATGGTAAGAGAACGACAGCGAACCGTTGAGATGTTCTTTGCTGTAGAAGATTATGTTTCCGTTTGATATTCCGATTATGGGCGAAATTTGAAACAGATCCATTGATTCCTTCCAAAGCTTAAAACGACCGCTGTCAATATTTTTATTGGTGTGGTCAAAGGTTACCTTGTCTTTGGCTTTATCCTTACCGTCGGCAATTACGCTTCCGTCATCAAAAAGAATATCTATCATTGCATTGGTCTTTGTGGTAACAACCGAAAAGCCCGTCTTGAATATAGATCTGAACATAAGCGATGAGCCGACAATAAAACAGGCTATGAGCAAAACCGATACTATTTTTAAAATCACCTTAGATACGGTAAGCCCCTTTTTTTCTGCAAAAAACATATATACCACATAAACTGTTGCATATCCGAGCGCAAGCACCAAAGAAGCGTTTGAATCGCACAGTATCAGCGAAAAGGCGTTGGTTATGATACAGATAGCAAGCCACAGCCTTGACAGTCCGGGCTTTTCAACTCGATTTAACAGTTCGGGCTTTGTGAGCATATGACAGCATATAATAGAAACTACCGAGCAAAATCCAAGCAGGTTCGGATTTACAAACACTCCCGTAAAACGGTTTTCATATATCGGGAATTTTACCCACTGCCACTCAAAGCTTATTCCGAACATAAGGCAGAACATTCCGAAAATATTTGCAAACGTCGTTATGTAAACAATAAGCTTTGCAATAAAGTAAAGCTCCTTTTTAAAATCAAAGCCCGGCTCGGTATGCATTCCGTAAAATACAAAAAAGCAAATCAAAACGTGAAGCAGCATAAGGAAGCTGTAAAACATCATTACGGAATAATTGAACAGGATAGACACCAATGAAATTATCAAAAACGCACCTATCCAAAGCCCGAATCTGAGCTTAAAAAATGTTTTATATCTCTGTTGATTAAAAGCTACAAGCCTGACTCCCCAACAAAAGAGGAAAACAAGCAGAACATATGCGGGGATTTGGAGAAATGACACATTGCAAAAGAACAAATCAATGATATAGATTGTTCTGAACAACGATGTATCATTTAATTTCTCTTTCAATTTAAATTTAAAAGCGGTCATTTTGTACCTCTTAATAAATCAGCTCAATACACCCTTAATGGTTTTGAACATAATTTTTATGTCAGAAAAAAAGCCGAAATCTTTTGTGTATTGAAGGTTATACTTCATTTTGTCGGGCAAAATCCTGTTTATGTAGACCTCATCGGCATCATCGGCCGAAGCAAGCAGCTTTTCTTCATCCTTATACATTATTGATGTAAGCGAAGTTATGCCTGCGGGAATAAGCAGCGTTGCATAATATTCGGGCTTGTATTTGTCAACATATTCGGGAACCTCGGGACGTGTGCCGACGATCGACATACTTCCCGAAAGCACATTGAAAATCTGGGGCAATTCATCAAGACGGTATTTCCTTAAAAAACGTCCTATTTTTGTTACCCTGGAATCACTGTCGGTTGTAACCAGAGTACCGAGCCTGTCGGCATTCTGCACCATTGTTCTGAATTTAAAAATCTTAAAATGCCTGCCGTATGTCGTTACCCTCTCCTGCTTAAACAAAACCGTACCCTTTGAGGTAGCTTTAACAGCTATTGCGATTATTATTATCGGCAGTATAAGAAAAACAAGCAGTATTATTGACAGCAAAACGTCAAAAACCCGCTTTAACACAAGACTTGCCGTTTTATGGCTGAGTATGTCATAATACTCTTTTACTTCTTCAGACCTGAATTTTGGCGGAAGTTTTGAAAAAGCTCTCATATCTCTGCTCCTGATGTCGGATTATTCCGGATAGTTTGATATGCATACATATTAAGATTATATCTTGTATTTCGATAATTTTCAATAATTATTTCAAAAGATTAATAATTTACGGCACAACGTAAAAACCGACGGTATGCAGCCGTCGGTTTTTAGGTGATTTTATGGAGTAATCAAGCACATAAAAAGAAGTGATCAAAATAGTTAGTAATTGGAAAATCTTTACTTTACCTATATATTAGCATGCCCTTTGTAAAATGTCAACACTTTTTATTAACTTTTTTGAAATTTTGTATATTTATTTTTCACAATTAATATACTTGACTAAACCGTCAAAAAAATGTAAAATAAAAAGCGTAAGGAAGATGTATTATGAACAGTGAATTTTCTCCCGATCTTGTCACGCTCTCGGGCGATGACGGCACAAAATCGGAATTTGAAATTCTTGATATTATTGAGGACGATAAGAGCATTTATTATGTACTCTCCCCTCGCTATGCCGACCCTGCGGCTGCATTGAACAGAGCTTTTGAATATTATATATTTGAAGTCAGGGACAAAGACGGCGAAAGAGAATTTATTGAAATTGACGACGATGCAAAAGCTGAAAGGCTCTGCAAAATCTTTGAGAAAAGATACAACGATATTCTTTTCGGCGACTGTGATTAATTTGATTATAACCGTACATAATAAATTCGGTTGCCGCTTAAATGACAATTTAAATTACAACGGCATTTAACTTGAAAATTCCTGCCCGATTCGCGTATGATTTTAAAATAACCCTACAACATTTAAATCGGGAGCTTTACTCTTTGAGTGGTGTGCAGACCTCCCATTGCTTGGAAGAAGGGAGCCTGAAGCTCAAAGGAGAGCACCCACCTGCTTTCTTCGTAGGCAGGTTATTATTTAAATCTTACGGTCGGGCGGGATTTAATTTTTACATTTTAAATTTGAGCAACGCTTTGCTTGCAAGAATTAAGAATATACATAATGGAGTAATTTGTATGAACGTTTCTGTTTTGGGCTGCGGAAGATGGGGCAGCTGCATAGCATGGTATCTTGATAAAATCGGTCATAATGTTTTGAGCTGCGGGCTGAAAGACGCACCCGAATTTATCAGGCTTGAAAAATATCATAAAAATGACTACCTCACCTTTCCCGAAAGCATTGAGGTCACGTCAGATCTTGAAAAAGCGGTCGATAGTGCCGAAGTTATCGTTATTTCGATTTCATCGCAATATCTCCGCTCTTATTTTGAGGATATTTCAAAATACAACCTTGACGGCAAGATAATCGTTCTTTGTATGAAGGGGGTTGAAGCTTCGTCGGGCAAAAGGCTCAGCGAGGTTGTGGGAGAATTTGTTGATGAAAGCAAAACGCCCATTGCCGTTTGGGTGGGACCCGGACATCCTCAGGATTATGTTAAGGGAATCCCGAACTGTATGGTTATCGACAGCAATAACAAGGAAGTAAAACAAAGGCTTGTGAGTGAGTTTACAAGCGAGCTGATAAGGTTCTATCTCGGAACGGACCTAATCGGAAGCGAGATAGGCGCCGCCGCAAAAAATGTTATAGGAATTGCGGCAGGTATGCTCGACGGAATGAACTACACCTCGCTCAAGGGCGCACTTATGGCAAGAGGCACACGGGAGATTTCAAGACTCATTAAAGCTCTCGGCGGCAATGAAATGAGCGCATACGGACTTTGCCACCTCGGCGATTACGAGGCAACGCTGTTTTCCCAATGGAGTCACAACAGGAAATACGGTGAAGAATATGTAAAGGGCAATAAATTTGACAAGCTTGCCGAGGGCGTTATGACTTCAAAGGCATTGTATAAGCTCGGCGTTGAATACAATGTTGAACTTCCGATCGTTGAAAGCATTTATAATGTTCTGTTCAATGGTCTTGACGTTAAAGAAGCAATAGGAAAACTGTTTTTGCGTTCGGTTAAAAAAGAATTTTAGGAAGATTTTATGGATATTGAATCAGCTAATACAGCAAAGGAAGGAACAAATACCGAATTGTCGGACGCAAGCCCCGCAGGTGAAGTTTGTGAAAATACCGATCCGAGCGAAGTTAACAGTATAAGCGAAACTATAGATTTTGACGAAGCGAATCAGGTTTGCGAAGATAATCAGACAGACGGGCTGTTTGACATAAATGAAGCCGCAGAAAAGCAGTGCAACGGACAATACACAACAGTTGTTTCTGTCAGGAGGCAGGGCAAAGTTGAGTCTGCCGTTGTAAACATCATAGCATTGCTTGCGCTGTTTTCATTCGGCTACATTGCAATAATGAGCTTTATTCAGACAAGCGTGATTGACCCTGAGCAATACGGAAATGAAATAATTCTTTATCAATTAGATAACATTTTGCTTAATATACTGTTTACCGCTCTGTTTGCATTCGTTTTGTTCAGGCTCAAAAAACACTGTAATTTCTTTGCAAAGGTCAATATGGCCTATATGGAAATAGGAATAGTGTTTTATACAATAGTCCTCGGACTTATTTGGATACTTTCGGTCACCTCCGTTCCTGCCTCAGACAGCTACAACCTTTTTGAGGCTGCAACAAAGGCAGCCGACGGAGATTATTCGTTTTTGCAAAACGGAGCTGAATTTTTCAACAAGGATTATTACGACGGCTACTCATACTTTAATTTCTATCCGTTCCAGCTTGGCTTTGTGCTGATAAGCGAGCTTGTTTACAGATTGTTCGGTACCGCAACCGCACTTCCGATGCAGTTTATTAATGTGATTTGTCTTGGCGCTGCGTATCTCGGAATTGCAAAAATCACAAAATATATTTTCAAAAGACGTTCAATAGAGTTTTTTGCAATCTTACTTTTGGCAGGCTGTATTCAGCCCGTCCTGTTTTGCAGCTTTGTTTACGGCAACATAATAGGTATGTGCTGTGCAATATGGGCAAGCTTCTTCCTGATAAGATATTTCCGGACAAATAAATACACCTATCTTATTCCCTGCGCAGTTTTGCTTGTGCTTTCCGTGCTTGTAAAATACAATAATATGATTTATGTAATTGCGTTTGCAGTAGTGCTTGTTCTCCACACAATCAGTATGAAAAAATGGCAGAGCATTGCGTTTGCGCTTGCGATTTGCATTGCGTCTGTCGGTTCGATACAGCTTGTTATCCTAAGCTATGAAGCAAGAGGAGAAGTTGAAATCAGCGACGGCGTTTCACAGGTATTGTACCTTGATATGGGATTATCGGACTCGCCCATGGCGCCGGGCTGGTACACAAGCGTTGCAAAGGACATCTATTCAAGCAACGGGCTTGACTCAAAGGCGGCAAATGCCGAGGGTTGGAGAGATATTGACACAAAGCTTCGGGGATTCGGAAACAACTTTGAATATACACTCGACTTTTTCAGCAAAAAAATTCTCAGCCAATGGAACGAGCCTACCTATGAAAGCATATGGATAAGCAAGGTTAAAGACCATTATTTTGCCGTCAACGCTATCGGTAACTCGGTTTATGACGGAAGTTTCGGACAGCTTTTGGAACTGTATTTTAACTTATATATGCAGATATTGTTTTTGCTTTTTGCAGGAGGAATATGCTTTCTTGTTATCAAAAGGCAGACCGATATTGAAGCTATCCTCTTCCCTCTTGTGATGCTGGGCGGCTTTGGATACCACCTGCTGTTTGAGGGAAAGTCACAATATATTTTGACATATATCGTGCTGATGATTCCTACGGCGGCATATGCCGTGAACTGCTTGTATAAGTGTGAGTTCACCAAAATAAAAGCCGCAATAGCCAAAATCAACTCTGTTCCGAACGAAGCAAAAGAAGAAACCGAACAGGAAATTCAAACAGATGTTGAGGAAAAAGAACCGCAAACCGATTAGCCCTTTTGAACGTAAAACCAATATATGATATAAGCAGGAGCTGTCCCATTTGGTGCAGAACATTGCTCCGATTTAAAAGCTATAATCCACAATCAGCAACAAAGTGTGTGATGTGGATTATAGCTTTTACTTTATATTGAATAGTAATGAAATTTTTGTTCTGTGCTGAATTGGACAGCCCCTTTTGCGTTATATTCGTATCAAACTATTTTTGGCTCAGATAAGCCGTTACGCTTATTGTCATAAAATTCGCCCTCAAAACGCCATTTCCCCGGCATCTCTTCTTTGCCGTGTCCGTGACGCTTGCTCATGTACCAGTCGCCGTCGTAGGTGTATTTATCCGTCGCACGGGTCCATTTTCCCTTGCCGTGGCGGTAGCCGTCCTTCATGGTGCCGCTGTAAAGATCGCCGTTGCGATACCATTTTTTCTTGAAGTATCCGTTGGCGATATACCGGATCGTCGGCGATTCGGTGTACTGCTTAGGCTTTTGCTGCGGTACAGCACCTACCATTTTCGGACCGTTTTTATAAGCGTCTGTTCTTCCGGAATAACATTCCCAACAAAGCGAATTGTCTCCTCCTGCTTTTCCGTTGCTTCTTCCGCATTTTGGGCATAGTCCCATAAATCATTTCTCCTTTAGAAACATATCGCCATATGCTATTTGGTAATTATCATATTACGTCGTCAAAACCGACGTCTTTTAATATTCCGGTATAATATGCCACATCTTCGTCAGTATAATTAAGACGGTTTTTAAATCCGTTTTTTACATTTACGTTTTTTTCTATAAAAATCCTCTTAAACCACATACTGCACCAGCTTGCGGGAAGCAGGAACGGCGCCTTGTTCAGATATGGGTAATTAACCGCCATATCCGATTTACTCGGAAAAAGACCGGACAAAAGATATGAATACTTTGTTTTGCGTCTGCCCTCTTTTTCGCCCTGTGAAATTGTTCTCAGCGATCCTATCATAGCCGATGAACTGACTATGCCGAGTCTGCCGCTGATGAAAATGAAAGTTTCAAAGTCATCAAAGGTTATAACAGGCTCATTGTGAGAGAACCAGTTATATGCGATCTCACGCATACGCTTTTCAAACTTTTCAAGTCCCATTATCTTTAAGCGCCCGTTAAGATATTCCATATCAAATTCATCTTTATGGTTATTGTAATAGACATAGGTATCAAGCACCATTCTTATTCCTATGCCTGCCCTTCGCAGATGATTTGATGAATGTATCATAAGATAGATATAGTGGTCTTCGGGAGTAAGGCGATATGAATATTCGTAGCCGTCACGTTTTTCCGCACGGTCAATCTGATTACCGATATAAGGGTAAAAGCTTTCATAGTCGTGCACAAGCGTTGTGTGCATTTCGATATAAACATAGGGCTTTTTTTGAAAATGGTATTGGTTATCGTCGTTATGCAAAAACTCATAGCCGATTTCGGAATATGCCGATTTCAGAGCATCAATCTGCGATTTGTCAAAGAGAATATCATAGTCGGATATTGAGCGGAAATCGGAACGGGGATATTCCTTTTTGAGAAAATAGCCTTTTACGGGAGCATTCTTTATCTTATGCTTATCAAAGGTTTTTAAAACCGTTTCTATCTCATAATTAAGTATCGTATCAAGATAAAGCTGTTTGTTCTTAATATCTAAAAGCTTTTTTTGTGTTTCCTCGCCGAGAGTTTTTTGGCCTAATTCAATCACTCCGTTTGAAAACATTGCCGACAATCCGCAAAACTCCGCTCTTTGAATTATGCTCCCCCAATTTATTCCGTCATAAGGCAAAGGAGGCCGAGTACCGTTGACAACAGAAGAAAGCACCGTTATAAGGTACTCAAATTCCTGCTTTTCAACTTTACTCAGCCTTGTTTTCATAATTATTTTTATCCTTTTTTCCAAAAAGCTTTGAGGCTTTCTTTTTACCGTAGCGGTAAGAATGTCTGAAAAATTTGCTGTAATACCAGAAATTCAGATAAAGCTTATATCTAAGAGAATTTATGCTGTACGGCTTGCCCTTGCGATAAAATGCAGTAACCACGCCGAAAATATCACTGTCATATATTCCGTGTTCCTTTTCAAACTGGTTGTCGCCGCAAAGCACATATCCACCGTCGCTGTCAAAACCCACTATGCGATGCAAAACATATGTACCGTTTCTGCGTTTGTAAAGGGGAATGTCAAAAAGATGAAGTCTGCCGTTCGGCTTTGAAAGCACCACAACATCTTCCCCGTCCCTGAGCATCGGAAGCATACTTGTTCCGCTCGGAGAAAACGTAACCGTTCCTCCGCTGTCAAGCTTTTCAACTATTATATTGATAATATCATCTATTGCGACTTCTTTATTCAAGAATATCCTCATCCTTCAGCTTTTGGATAAATTTATCAATATCACTTTCGGCGTTATCTGCCGAAACCTCATATTCGGACATCAGTTTTTTGAGCAATGTCTGCTTGTCGGCGCCCTTTTGGAGAATTTCAAACAGAAACGCTCCTGTTTCGTTCAGATTGATTATCCCGTTAAAATCAATAGTCATACTGTTGACGGGAACTACAACATATGAATCCGCAACCTTGCGAAGAATAAAATCGTCCTTAATTTTCATATAAACACCTGTTATAACTGAATAGAGCAAGGCTTGCTTTACTCATAAAAGACTTAATCTGCAAGCCCTTAGCAAAATTCCTGTTGCTTTTAGATAAATTATAATATATATCTGCACAAAAAGCAAGGGCATTGCAAACGCAATGCCCTATATTTATCGGTATTCGGAATTAATACATTCCGCCCATATCCGGTGCCGCAGGAGCAACTGCCGGAGCAGGCTCTTTGATGTCGGCAACAAGTGATTCTGTTGTAAGAACCATTGAAGCTACCGAAGATGCGTTCTGGAGAGCCGAACGTGTTACCTTTGTAGGATCAACGATACCTGCCGATACCATATCGGAATACTCGCCTGTGAGTGCATTGTAGCCGTAGCCTACCTTGTCGGCTTTCTTTACATTTTCGGCAATTACACTGCCCTCAAGTCCTGCGTTTGCCGCAATCTGACGAAGCGGCTCTTCAAGCGCCTTGAGTACAATCTTTGCGCCTGTTTTAGCGTCGCCCTCAAGAGTATCTACGAACTTTTCTACGGCAGGGATAGCGTTCATACAAGCAATGCCGCCGCCTGCTACGATGCCCTCTTCAACCGCTGCCTTTGTTGCGGCAAGAGCATCCTCAATTCTGAGCTTCTTTTCTTTCATCTCAATCTCTGTTGCAGCGCCGACCTTGATAACAGCTACTCCGCCTGCGAGCTTTGCAAGACGCTCCTGAAGCTTTTCACGGTCAAAATCAGAGGTTGTGGTTTCAATCTGCTGTCTGATCTGTGCAACTCTGCCCTTGATAGCGTCCTTATCGCCTGCGCCGTCAACGATGATTGTGTTTTCCTTTTCAACCTTTACCTGACGTGCCGAACCGAGCTGATCCATTGTAGTATCTTTAAGCTCAAGTCCGAGATCAGATGTAATTACAGTACCTCCTGTAAGGGTTGCGATGTCCTGGAGCATTTCTTTTCTTCTGTCGCCAAAGCCCGGAGCTTTTACTGCAACGCAGGTAAATGTTCCGCGAAGCTTGTTGAGTACAAGCGTTGTAAGAGCCTCGCCCTCTACGTCCTCGGCAATGATGAGAAGCTTTTTGCCTGACTGAACGATCTGTTCAAGAAGCGGCAGAATCTCCTGTGTATTTGAAATTTTCTTGTCTGTGATAAGAATAAGCGGATTGTCAAGCTCAGCTACCATTTTGTCGGTATCTGTTACCATATAAGGTGCAATGTATCCTCTGTCAAACATCATACCCTCTACAACCTCGCTGTATGTGTCGGCTGTTTTGGACTCCTCAACTGTGATGACGCCGTCGGTTGTTACCTTATCCATAGCCTCGGCAATGAGCTTGCCTATGAATTCGTCCTGTGAAGAAACCGTTGCAACTCTTGCGATGTCGTCTGTACCCGATACCTGCTGGCTGTTGTCGATGATTGCCTTTACTGCAACGTCAACTGCGTCTGCAATACCCTTTTTGAGCACCATTGGGTTTGCGCCTGCGGTTACGTTCTTCATACCCTCACGGATAAGCGCCTGAGCAAGCAGCGTTGCAGTTGTTGTGCCGTCGCCCGCAACGTCGTTTGTCTTGATTGAAACTTCCTTTACAAGCTGTGCGCCCATATTTTCAAACGGATCGTCAAGCTCAATTTCTTTTGCGATCGTTACGCCGTCGTTTGTAATAAGCGGTGCGCCGTACTTTTTGTCAAGCACAACGTTTCTGCCCTTTGGTCCGAGTGTGATTTTTACTGTATCTGCAAGCTGATCTATGCCCTTCATAAGAGCCTTTCTTGCGTCTTCACCATAAGCTATTTGTTTTGCCATAATAAATTACCTCCGATATATTATTCAACTGTTGCAAGAATATCCGACTGACGAACGATTGTGAATTCTTCGCCGTCAATTTTAACCTGTGTTCCTGCATACTTGCTTGCGATTACCTTGTCGCCGACATTTACATACATCTTTACATCGTTGCCGTCAACCACTCCGCCGGGACCGACTGCTACAACCGATGCGAACTGAGGCTTTTCCTGAGCTGCGGAAGAAAGAATGATTCCGCTCTTTGTCTTTTCTTCAGCCTCTTCTACTTTTAATACTACTCTGTCAAGTAATGGTTTGATAGTCATATAACTGCCTCCTGAGAATTATTTATCATAGAATTAGCACTCTCGCTTCTTGAGTGCTAATTCTATTTTATACCATTTTCCGTAAATGTCAAGAGAAATTTGACTTTTTTTAACCTTTATTTTAAATATTTTTTACCGCATTGCTTTCCGCCCCGTATTTTCAAATCGGAGCAAGCTCTGCTTTAAATTATCAGCAAAAAATAATGCATTGACGTAACCGATAAAATATATTACAATATCACCAGTACTATATTGAGGTGGTTACATATGAAAAAACATCCTGTTTTATTCAAACTTTTTTGCGCTGTATGTATATTGTCAATGTCGCTTTCGGCGGCAGCGTGTTCCGACAGCAATACAAGCAGTTCTTCAAAATCACCTGAGGTAACGGTTGCTGCCGACGGATATCAGCTTCCTTATGAATACAATGACGGCTACGAAGCCAAACTCAATACTATTGACGATTCATATTATGTTACTACCGCAACAAATATTAACGGCAGTAACAAAACCGTACATTTCAAGACCACAAAAACAGAGGACGAGGTTAAAAAGTATTACAACGACTATTTTGAAACCCTAATTCCTGTTGTTCCCCAAAATGAAAATGATGATTCAAAGGGTTATTACGACAGTGAAAAGCGTCTTATAGTTTATAATCTTGTTGTATGGACTGCCGACGGTATGACAAACTACAAAATGGGCACAAAGCCATGCGACGACATTGAATCGGATGACGTTTGGAAGGTTGCCGACAAGAACGATAATTCATCGGATGACGCCGATAAATCCGAAAGCAGCAAAGCGGAGTTAAACAGCGGCGAAGAACCGAAAGAATAAGATAATATTTTTTAGCGGACTTAAAGGGCCGGCTCACTTTTCAGTGAGCCGGTCTTCATTTTTGCATTTTACACAAGGGTTATTATAGTACTTATATATCTTTTTGTCAATATTTGTCAAATTAAGAAACATAACAAATCAGTAAAATTTGGGCAACACTATGCTTTGCTTGCAATAAGCGTCTTTTATATATTTTAGCTTTTAGGGCATAATTTGGTAATTTTTATTCAGAATCATATAAATAGAAATTCGAATTGACATATTGCAAAATTTCTGATATAATAAGTTCTGTTGTTCAGAAGCAATAGCTTTCGGACAAACAGATTAAAGGCTTTTATACGCAGGTATGGCGGAATTGGCAGACGCGCATGGTTCAGG
>OIYR01000191.1_pt1 | contig 35438 bp, 38 predicted proteins | sample 1588221 | NCBI WGS metagenome assembly OIYR01 (sample SAMN03283292) | human gut metagenome | biome: human-associated habitat; material: feces | host: Homo sapiens | place: Peru | collected 2012
AACAATAACTGTTATAAGCTTAACAGCCATAATACCTATCTGTGATGTCACACCACATACTCCTACCATATATATACTTGCCCTATTAGACAGCCACCATACAATTGCGGTCTGGCATATATATATTCCCATAAGCAGGAAATGCTTCAACGCACTCTCCTTGAATTCATATTTGTAGATGACATATGGCTCTACCCACATAGTCGTCAGCACCGTGCTTATAGTCGTTCCTAAGAATATTCCGAATACTCCCAGTGATGGTGCTAACGCGATTGATAGTCCAAGATTAAGCACAGCCTCTATGATAGACTTATATCTGTCAAACCAGAACAATCCAAGCGAATTATGGAATATGTTGCTTGCCTTCTCAATTCCCTGAATGTAGAAATTAAGACACAATATGAACACAATTGAATAGTGGAATACATATTGCTTGCCGAAGCTTAATTCCACAAAAGGACTGATTAATTCAAATATGCACATTGCACATAATCCGAATACCCAGTGATTAAAAAACAATGCTGCCTTGTATACCTTCTTGATATGTTCAATATCAGACGTAACCCCAAGATTGCCAACGCTTGCAGATATTCCATCCACCGCCTCATTAAGCACCTGTCTTACTGAGCCAATAACAAGATAATAATTAGAATAACAGCCGACAGACACAATGCCTGCAAAGAACGAAATCAGGAGGTTATCTGTATTATTGACAACAATATTGCCAAACTGATGCATGAACATTGCCTTAATATTCCTGACTATATCCTTCTTGGTATCCGCAGCTACCGGTTCTGTATTCTTTTCTTTAATGAATGGATATTCCTTATCTGCCCGCCTTGATATGTAGTAGTTAGACAGTATTGTAATTATGATATATACATACAGATACAATATGAAATTCCTTGTAGCCAGAAGAACCACTATCTGTATTACATCCTGTATCACCCATGAAACCGCTCTCACTGACACACCTATGTACTTTTTCTGGTGAGCATCAAGAAGCGTTTTCTTGTATACAAGAAGATATGATATAGCTGAATTGATAAGATATAATATATATATATAAGTCACATCCGGTATACTCTGTGAGTCCTTGATAATAACCCCAAGAAACGGAATAACCATTACCCCTGCGATAAGTACAAATGCTGCAACGCCCATATACAGTTTGCGGTACAGATTAATTATTGCTCTCTGCTGTGATTCATCGTTATCGGCGATAGGCTTATACAGCGCATATGATATAGCTGATTCTATTCCCATCTCAGACAGTGACAATATACTTAATATATTAGTGAACAAACCATTAATACCAACATATGTCTCCGATAACACATGGGTAAATACGATTCTTACAACATAGCCGCAAAGAATTGCGATAAGTCTTGAAATCAAGCCAACTGTAGTATTATGTGCCGAATATTCAGTACGACTTTTTTCCTCCACCATTATTCCTCCACACTCATAAGCTTATTAGTAATATTATAGCATTTTTAATGTCTTAATGCTATAATAGTCGAGTTAATATCAAGAAAGGATTTTTATCGAATGGAAAAGATTCTTGCTGCTCTCTTAAGTATTGTAATTCTGATTCCTGCAGCTACTGTAGGTGTTAATGCATACAAATATGGTACACAGAGTGTATCTGGGACATTTGAATATTCTGAGACAACATCTGAGCTTAACAATCCCTACTGCGGATGGTACAGCATGTTTGGATATTCCCTTACCAATGGTGATTCAGGCGAATTTGACAGCACTACTGCCAGATATCTTCAAAGCAGTTCTGACACACGCTTAATCATGTTAGAGATTAACCTTAAAAATTTCAACACTGGCGAGCTCAGTGATAATGCCCTCGCGCAGTTAGACAATATAATATCTACATGGGGATACAACGGACACAATATCATTCTCCGCTTTCTCTATGACTGGAATGGTAAGGCAACGCAGACTGAGCCGGCTGATATAAGCATTATCAAGACACACATGTCTCAGACTGCCTCAGTTGTAAACCGCTATACCAGCTATGTATATATCATGCAGGGAATATTTGTCGGTAATTTTGCAGAGATGAACAACTCTAATTATATGGATGAAGCCAGCATGATTGAACTTGCAGATTATCTTAACAGTGTTATTGATAAAAGAATATATCTGTCAGTAAGAACTCCACAGCACTTAAGAACTATTCTTAAAACAGCCTCTCTTCCAGATGTAGCAAGCACTGTAACAAGTGGAAGCAGTAACTTCCGCATAGGACTTTTCAATGATGGCTGTCTTGGCTCCTCAATAGATGTAGGAACATATGGCTCTTCTGATATGAACTTCTCTTCTGCCAGCTATACCTCTAAAGGCAACAGAACACAGGAGATACAATACCAGAATTCATTGTGCCTCATGGTTCCTAATGGCGGGGAAGCTGTGCTTGACAATCCATACAACGATATAGATAACGCTGCCACAGACCTTGCCGCCATGCATGTATCATACCTTAACAGGGCACACGACATGAGCGTGCTTAACAAGTGGAAACGACAGATTTATACAGGCAATGATGCATTCTACGGAACTACTGCCTATCAGTATATTGGTACTCATATGGGATATCGTTATGTATTAAGAGACTCGGCAATCTCACTTAAATCATATAAGCAGGCTGCCTCAGTCAATCTTAATGTAGACAATGTTGGATTCTCACCAGCATATCGTGATTTTAATGTGTATATATATGCCTCCGTCACAGATGCCGAAGGCAATACAGACATGGTACAATGTGATGTGACATCACAGACTAATGTAAGGACATGGTATCCGGGACAGACAACGAATGTCAATCTTTCAATACCTTTAGATGGTACTAATACTGCTGACAGTACTATTACATTTTATCTGAAAATAACAGACAAAACATCTGGCGAAACAATTAAGCTTGCCAATGACATTGCACTGACACAGTATGGATATGAGCTGGGAAGTTTAGATACCACCGCTGCTGTCCCTCTCTCTTCTGTACAAGCCGACTGATTTACCATCAGCTACACGGACGCCGGTTAAATATAATTGCCATGGGAACCATTTTTTCTTAAACACGAATTTAACAGTTTCACCCGGCTTTATTATATCCTTATTAGATATGGCTTCCAGCTTTTGAGTGCTTTGATTGTTTTCATTGATAAGCAGCTTGATTTTTCCATAGAAAGGTGCAAATCCTGTATTTTTAAAAAATATAACAGTTCTTAAGCCAAAAGGATTAAATATCATTCCTCTGTATTCGAGACGATAGCCAAGATGCTCTGTTATATACTTATATGCAGTCATATGCTCATCATATAGATACTGCTTTTTCCATTTACCAACAGCCTCTGGGTCGTACTGGCTGTTAAGATATGTGACATATCGTTTTTTAAGTCCCTCAATAGACACCTCTGGTTCGTCTAAGTCAATATCTCCTGATACCGCCTCGCCGCCTATTGCATTGATAGATGAAAGTTCCTTTAACATCTTCATATCATCATCTAAATTATCATATGAAAATGTTCCCATATCAGTATCAGTTGATAACATGGCATCATCATACAATCCTATTCTTTTCATAAGTTTTTCCTTGTCAGGATAAAGTGTTGCATCAAGGAATTGAACAAATTCCCTTATCTGGGAAGGTTTTCTTAAAGCAATATTAACACTTCCCTTAACAGCCTCATACAATGTAATAACAAGGTCTGCTATATCAGCACTGTCTGCATACCTCGATGTGTGCATCTCTCCCCAGCTTCCTATGAACACGCCCTGCATTGTCAATATAATGTCGTGATTCTTAATAATATAAGGGGCAACCTGCTGCATATGTCTTTTGATTATCTTAATAGATTCCGGCTCATTCATAAGCCCATTACCATCTATATCATACACAAATCTGAGAATTATTTCTTTTTTGTATGTTCTAAAGAAATCAAACATTCTGGACAGATTATCAAGTGCCGCATCATCTATGTCTGAATCCCTGAATTCATACAGATTGATACGTGCTAAAACAAGATATTCATAATTTTTTATACTCCATTTTAACTGACCATAATCAACTGTCTCTGACAGGACAAATGGGTATAAACTGTACCATCCTCTTGATGGTGTATCGTCACTAATACAGATAACTCTACACATCTGATTTTTCCACCGCCTTTGGTTCGTTTTTTTCTTTGCTTTGTCTTATAAGTATTCCAAGTATGCTTAAAAACATATGGAACATATAGCCAATAGGTTTTAATCCTGAATGCATGCTCTTGCCGGCAGTTCTTATATGCATTACTCCCGGAATCTCAACAACATTGTAACCTTTAAGTATCATTCCTGTTATCATGTTGGCATCTGGGTATCTGTCGTCAAAATGTCCGAATTTAGAGTAATATACAACTGCTCTCCAGCTTATTCCCTGAAGTCCTGTAGTCGGATCCATGATTGTCTTGCCTGTCGCCATCTTGATTATCAGCCTGAAAATCTTATAGGCTATGTTCTTCATAAATGATACAGGATATGGTGCACTGTCTGGCAGATATCTTGAACCGAGTACAATATCAGGATAAGAACCGTTAATCCTGGTCTTTAATGTGTTATATATGTTGAGCACATTACAGGCATCATGCTGTCCATCAGCATCCATCTGGATAACATATTTATAATGGTAACGTATTGCATACTTATAGCCAAGCTGCAATGCTCCGCCATACCCAAGGTTAAACACATGTGTTACAACTGCAACATTACTTCTCTTCTTAGCCTTCCAGTTCGTATTGTCAGATGATGCATCATTCATAACAAGAATATCACATACATCTGATATCTCTGGAACGCTTAATCTGTCTAATACCTTATCAATATTCTGCTCCTCATTATAAGCAGGTATTATTATCAATACTTCCTTCTGCATATTCCCCTCATTTCTGCTATAACTATAACTTATAACAACTCATATAATCTGTTAAGTTCACCGCTGTTATCGCATACTTTTTTACTTGCATTCTCACAATATCCATCCCAGTTCCGGCGGTCTGCTATCATATCAGTTACAGCCTGTGCGATGCCTGCCTCACTGAATTCACACAATATTCCGTCAACACCATCTATAATCTGCTCCCTGTTACCGCTGCAATCAGAGGCGATTATCGGAAGTCCTATAATCTGGGCTTCCTGTATAGCTATACTCTTGCCCTCATACTTAGTCGCATGGACATATATATCGCATGCCTTGTAATATGGATATGGATTATCCCTGCTTCCAAGTAATATAAATCTGTCTGCAACATCATACTGCCTGATAAGGTCTGATAATCTGTCTCTCTCAGGGCCATCACCAACAACATACCACACCGCATCAATTCCTTTATCTTTAAGAATTTTCATGGCTCCGATTGATACTTCAAGTGCCTTCTGCGTGGTAAGACGGCATACTGTAAGAATTCTTATTTTCTGGCTGTCAGTATCTATGTCATCTGGCACGAACGTCTCTGCCTTGCTCTTAACCGAATCAATATCTATAAGATTATGGAATACCTCTGTCTTATCTTTACACTCCGGATATATTTTAAGAAATGAATCCTTAACCTCATCTGATACTGTAAATACCTTATCAAATCTGTCATAACATTCCCTGTCAAGCCTTCTGCTGTATCCAGCCATTCCATAATCCACATGTATGAAGCCCGCCTTTTTATCAGCATTGACATATCTGTCAACAAAATAGGCTGCCGCCCCCTCTATATAGGCAACTGCGAGGTCATAGTGTCTGTCTCCTGCATATGCTGCACCGGCATCAGCGACCACGCTCCACAGGAGTTTGTCAACACTAACTTTTCTGTGTTCCATAAGATTATGTACCGTATTGCTGATAATATATGGTATATTCCTGAATGCCGCTTCCCTTGTAAACAGCATTTTAAACACCCTTGATTTAAGCTGTTTTTTACCATCCGCTGTGAGCACTGATGATTCATTATAGTCTTGGTTGAGAACCATTACATAATCAGGGATATCTCTTATAAGCTCGCCCTGTCCAAGACACACATACAGATATATATTGTATTTTTCCGGGTCAAGCCTTTTAATAAGAGCCACTAGTGCAGTCTCGGCACCAGCCCTGCCAAGAGTATTAATTACTAACAAAATATCTTTCTTCATGTGTATCGCCTGTTATATTTCCGATTTATTCACACCTGTCATCTTTTCAAGGCGTGCAAGGATTCTTTCATTTTCCTGATTAAGCAATGACACATGCATTGCAAGCTCTTTGTTACGTCTCTTTAATTCTGCAATCTCTTTCGTTATGATGAATATAAACTGGATTACAAGAAATGCTATTATTCCAACTGCGATATAACCAGATGAATTCATTGTAGAACTCCAGTCATACAATCCCGGAACAATTCCAGACAATATCATAACCACTGCAAATAAAGTCCACAGCCATGTGAATTTCTCTGTAAGATTTTTCTTAACATAGGTTACCAGATTCAGCACAAGAAAAAGGCACCCTATCACTATCACTGTGATTCTTAGAACTACCGGCATCATTTTCTCTTACCTCCCCTTTTCTTGTTCTCCACAACCACGCCATTAAATACCATGCTTGAAGGTCTCTTTCCTTTAACCTGTGCAAGAATATTACCATTGCAGAAGACATGAATGTGAAGTGTATCTTCCATATATTTTAATCTGAAATATCCATATGTCCATGCACAGAATGCGCCGAACACAAGACCCAGACCATACCATATAACATCAAGTCTCATGCTCACAATGCTTCCTGCAAGTGTTCCCACACAGAAAATAAGTGCTGTTATAAGTGAACCATCAAGGTCGTTAAAGTAATACAGGAACATAAATACAGCGTACATTATGTACACCATGAAATATCCAGCGGCAAGACATGGATACAACTGCAATACAATTCCTGCAAATCCGAGTCTTTGAAGTGTAATAACGCATATAAGGAACAACGCAGTTGATACGATGAACTGTATTCTTACCATCGACATAAGAAGCTCAGAGAGCATACGGAACATTCTGCTCTTAGTCTTCTTGATGTCTATAAGTCTTCCACCGATAATCGCCTCTGAATACTGCTTATATTTTGCATTAAAATGCATCTCTATGAGTGACACGAATATTACACTGGCTGATATATTAGTAAACATACCAAGGCATGTTGCAAAATCATATGATTCAGCACACACAAATGTATCTGCAACGACATTTCTTAAACCAGAAGTCCAGAACACGAAATTGTGTATAAACAAGCCTAATGTATACAATGTATTAGCTCCTACAAGCTTCCAGAATCTCAATATATATTTAATTACATCAAGATACTGTCTGCTGTTAGTCGAAAAGTAATGTCTAAGAAGCGCATATGACAGTGATGCAATCACTATGAATCCAACCGCCAGCGATAAAAGCATCGCCAATGTAACTTCCATTCCGGCTCCATACACAAGAATAAGCGACAGCACGAATGCCACTACCATTCCTATTATGTAAAACCATGATATCTTTCCATAATCCTTACACAGTGACAGATACATAACTGTATAAAATGTCAGTGACAGGGCGATAAAACATACAACTGATACAAGTATATATAACACATCCACATGGCCTGCAAAATATTCATGTAGTGTAAAAGGTATTACAAGTATGCAGTTAAGCACTATATCGAGCAGCAGCCCAATCCTGAATGCTGCCATAATATTGCTGTATTGTTCCTTGAATATCTCATCTGATACATATTTGGATAACACCGCATTAAAAGGAGCCTGTGCAAGCAGCGTAAACATAAATATATATAATATGGTAACCTGAAAAAGCTCTCTGTTATTATATGTGGTAGCATCTGTATAATTAAGTGCCCACCTCATGAGCATAATATCACCGATAACCACTATCATAGGTGCAACTGTAGTTATAACACTGTATCCAGCACCTGCAACATATGATGAAACTGAGCTTTTACCAAAGAATTTGTTTAACTTGATACCAATTCCCGCCATTGCCCTACGTCTCCTTTACTTTGATAATTTTTTATATATCTGCGCGTATGTCTTTTTCATATCCTGAATTGTATATTTGCTTAAGAATCTCTTATATCCGTTCTCCCCATACTGTCTGCATACATCAGGATTATCCGCAAGGAACAGCATCGCATCTTTGATTTCTTCCACATTCATGATATGTGTAAGAATACCAGCCTGACCAAAGCTGTCTCCCTCGCCATATATAAGTCCGCGGCAGTTACCAACGTCTGTTGCTATAACTGGCTTTTTAGCTCCATAACCTTCCAGAATTGTAAGAGGCTGACCCTCACTGATACTTGTAAGTATTGTGAAATCCATCCTGCCAATGTATTCGTTTGTATTGATTCTTCCAGTAAATACGATATCCTTTATCTGCATATCCTCAACAAGCGAGAAACACTCCTTGGCATAATCAGCATCCTCATCTGTAGGACCCATTATCCATAACTTTAACTTAGGATTGATAGCCTTGGCATAACCAAACGCCATAATCATTGTCTTGACATCCTTGATTGGTGTTACTCTGAGTACCGCACCTATATTGATAAATGGGTCTTTAGGGTCTTTCTGTGGAATGTCAGAAAATCTTGCCGGGTCTATTCCGTTAGGTGTTATCATTGTCTTGCTCTCTTTACAGCCAAGCTCAATCTGAAGCTCCCTTGCTCTTGCATAGAGTGATGTCACAACATCTGCCTTATCGTATGCGAATAATGACATCTTCTTAAACTGGTCAATCCAGATATTCTTATATATGCTCTGAATCCACTCAGCCTTGATAATCTCTTCCTCTCGCTCTCTTGTATATATACCATGCTCTGACACAATAAGTCTGCTGTCCGGGTATAATATCTTAGCCATCGCACCAAGTATTCCTGAATATCCAGTCGCAACACAATGATATATGTCCGCCTTAGGAATATCTGACTGCATTGATAAAAATAATGGCAGATACATAGAACGCATTGTCCATAAGAAATCTGAGAAGACAATCTCGCCATGCTTTAACTCATAATTTCTCATAGATGCCTCAAGGAAATCTGGCCCCATAAGCAACTGGTCAAGTGATATCTTATGGCTCTGGAAAAGTCTTGTAAGTCTCTCCCAGTCAGTATCCCTGCCTATAAGAAGCGACTCAAGAGCCTTTAAGTTATCACTTGATAATCTTGCTTTCTTATACTTCTTGTTAAGCTTAGTCACATATTCTTTATCATTAAGATATACTTCATGAACCTCTGTAAGATTATCAGGCAATGTGTATTTGAACTTGCCGCTTACAGACCTGTCAGATATTATCGCTAACATTATGAATTCATATTCAGGAAATGATGTTATAAGGTTATTAATCCAGCCTGATACACCACCGATTACATAAGGATAACATCCTTCTGCAACTATACATATTCTCATAAGGAACCGCACCTTTCTACAATGTAATACGAATCTGCTTTTCCGTTGTTGTTATTATATACACCCCATCTTCAATTGTTGTATATGTTCCACCAGACACAGATTTTATGTCTTTCTTATGCGTTCTAAGAACAAATCTTGATACTTCCTGACTGCCTTTGACATCAACTATAAGCGTATCGCCATCCTGACGATAGCTGTAATCAAGGCTTAACATCTCTCTTACACGCTTATCAAGTTCAGAGACTGTGCATCTGCTGAACCTTCTGCTTGCAGCAGTAAGATTCTCAGTTGCCGCTGACACATCCTTGATATATCTGTTCCACAGATTGTTCTCATCTGTCGGATAATACATCTGTCTGACATCTATATCCATATTGCTGTATGCAAGTGATGTATTAAGACATCTTATTGTGAAATCCTTGCTGAATGAGTACTTCATGCTGCTGACAGGTGTCTCTATAAGCACTTTGTCATCATCAATATATGAGAACAGACTGGTTTCATTATATTCGTCCGAACCTGTTACATATGTCTTGACATTATCTAATATCTCATTCTTGCTATTCTTTATATCTTCTATCTCATCCTTCTTCAAAAAGATGTTTAAGAATTCATAGCTTCCGATGTAGCTCTTATATGTGCTCTTATCAGCATCAAGCTTATCTGCCAGAAGCTCTCTGTTACCTCTTGCAGTTGTAAGACCAGTCTCTGAATTCTGCTCTTTGACAAGACGGAAGAAATAATCAAGTTCGTTGACTGAAACCGATACTTTATCCGAATAATTAAGCTGTGGTGCAGCCATAAATGTAAACTTAACCGCTATCTTACTGCTGAGGTTAGATAAATCCGGCCAGACAACATTCTCAAGGAATGAATCTGTTGTCCTGCTGTAATATTTCTCAATCTGGTTTTCATTCTCATTTGACAGATATGGGAAATTCTCAACTATATATGTCTGCGCATCTATCGCAGGATATATATCATAATCCTTGGCTTCATACGCTATAGCACTAAGTATTCCAATTCCAGATATATTCTTAATGAAATCACCATTAATACAGAACACATATGAATCATTCCATCTCTTTCTCCACACTAAAGATGGCTGGTTCTCATTCTCCAGATCCTTATAATCTTCTGCCTCAAGTTCAGCAGCCATATACGTCTTAGTTCCTGTAGTTGTTATATACCAGGGAATTGTAGGTGTAAGGTCACTGTATGTTCCGTCAGTATCATTATCCTTGTTGAACCATATCTCACCGCCGATAAGGAAATCATCAAAAACTCTTATTCCAGATGCAGTAACCTTTCTCGCCCAGTTCTCTATACCACAGTAATCCATAAGACGCTGGTTCTTACGTGTAACATCATAAGCTGGAAGAGTGCACATTGTCACATTGATATCTGCATTAGAGATTGCTTCAAGCGCATCCATCTGTGTCGTGTAATCCATATAATTAGAATCTACTATCACCATCTCTGGCTTATTCCAGCCACGAAGCTCATATTTTGTTATATCTGAATATGTAAGCATATTTTTCTTTGTAAAACGGCACCACTGGTAAACCGTTTTCCCGTAATCATCATCCACATTGCCAATATAGACAATATATCTGTTGGCACTGCTTAACACGTCACTTTCTTTTGTGAGCACTTTGTATTCATCTGATGCTTTCAGATTAGTCTCAGTACTCGCCTTATAACTGTTATTCTCATAATCGTTATACTTTCTTCGCACTATTCCTGTGAACTGAAATAAGAACAATACAAGCATCATGATAACAGTGATTGTAAGAAATATACGCTTTGTAATCATCTTAGATTCCATATCAACCCTCTATTCCTGCACTATAAGCACATAATATGAATATATAATTATCTGTTATAGCCATAATCAACCATCAGATTATTCAAAAATGATGTATTCTGAACCAGCCTATAACATATAAACTCATCATCCTCATAATAAACAGTAAAATCTTCCGGATAAATCTCCTGATACCTCTTAGCCCAGTAATACATCTTACTCATGAGAATATATCTCGCCTCTCCTTTGTACATTGTATTGCCAGAATAATAATCAGCATACGTCTGTGATGCCCCCTCCTCGGACACCTCCTTGTCAGAATATTTACTTGTAATCGTGTAATCAAGCGGTTTCTTCTCTATGAATACATACACCTCTTTAGTAGGAAGTGTAAACTTGGATGACCGCTTTAACTTTCTTACTAAATCGGACAGCTCATAATGATATCCTCTTCCTGCAAGCATTCTAAGTTCATCTGACGGTGATACAATTGTCCAGTTATTATCATTGTGCTTGTGCTCATCCATTATCTTATACATGCAGTACACTGCACCGTTAGTCTGCATAAGATTACGTCTGCTGTTGATAGCAACTGGTCTTAATCCATATACTGATAAAAGTCCTGCCACAATGGCAACTGATATAACCAGTGATGGGATATTATATATCCAATGTCTCTTCTTTATAAATCTGGCGATAATTCCCGGTATCATATCGAGAATGATTCCTATTATAATCGTGAATGAATACATATAATATATTCTTCCTCGGTTAACATCCATGATTGCCGGAAGCTTCAGATAAGAAGCTATAAGAATTGCAATAGTGAATAATACGCCAAATGCAACTGTCACATACTGGCAGCCATAATCTGAATCATAATTCTTCCAGTCTGCTATAGCCAGAACAACTCCATATACGAATACTATTACGATTGAGATAACCATTATATATGCCCATACATCGCTGTATTCATTGATTACAAATGTATCAAGAGTCTTGTGGAATCCTGCAAACAGTGCACGGCACTTGTTAAGCACTTTATCTTTAAGCACAATCACAGGATTTTGTTTTACAGGCTTTGAAACAGCAGAACTTCCGTTATCTGATGAATTGGAGGTCTGGCTGTCTGATGATGTACTGCCATTGCTACTGTCTGCTCCTGATTTATCATCAATTCCAGCCTCTTTGATATCATCATCATAACCTGCACTCTTAGTCACATTACCTGACTGGCTTGATTGCTCTCCTGAACTTTTAATAATATTAAGTCCCCATCCGATTGAACCCTGAAAATGATTACCCTGCGCTATAGACACACCCATTGGCAGTGCCGCTATGAAAATGCCTGCAAACAATGCCGCCATCAAGCGCAGGAAAAATCTTGGTCTTGGAAATCTCATCCAGTAAGCTATCACCATAGCCACACAGAACAAACCAATAATCATAGTTCCGTAGAAATGTACTGCAATTGTAAGAGAAAAACTGCACGCAGCTCCGGCAAGCTCATATCTTTTCCTGATTCTGTATGCTTTATCCTTCTTTCCTCTTGTTCTTTCATGCTTCATATATTCAAACAGGAAATATAATGTCGGGAATATGAATATCATTCCGTATTCCTGTGGAAGGTCACATGAATATCTGCTGTAGCAGCCACTGTTAATAAAGTTAACAGCCACAAATATAACTAACGCACCATATGCCGCATATCTTGACCTTGTAAGGTACCTTATGAATGCCCATAAAACCATATGGACAAATACGGCGTTAGTCATGGCAAACAGCCTTAAAAGTACAGATACATCTATTCTGAATATCTCATGCATAAAATATATTACACAGTGAAATCCATGTGGATACACACCAGCAACGAATATATTATTCTCCGTCATGGCATTAATCCAGTAGTTGTGTACGGCGATATCTGATGCAAGATATCCATAATTCTTAATGCTGTTAGAACCATACATAACACATACAAGAATAACAACTCCCGCTACTGCAATGCCCTCAATATTCTGTCTGTTACGAATCACTGACAGCTTCTGCACCCATTCTGCACACTGTCTTCCAACAGCCCTTCCGAGTGATTTAAGATATGTCTTAAATCCAAGGCTTCCCTTGAGCAGTCTGTCAGCAGTCTCTATCATATCAAGAAATGTTCTTTTTATATCCTTAGCCCTAGGCTTGATAAGCACATAGAGAACAGGTGCAAGATATAACACAAGAAGCGTAAACATATTAGATATATGAATAAGCTGCAAGATAAAAACGATATTAATAATATAGAAGTTGCCAAACACAACGTATATCATGAATCTCTCATACATTCTTTGATTGGACAGCCTTTTCTTCATCACTAAAGATGGCACGAACAATACTAACAATGCGTACAATGCCATTATCATAAGTGACTGAAAGATGTTGGATATATCCATCATTGCATTTTACCTTCCCAGTCTGTGTTATTATTAATATCAGCTATTAAACAATCTCAATATCTCTAATGTTTCCTGATCTATCTTAATGTCTGATTTTTTCAATTCGTTCATTGTCTTCATGAAATTCTCTCCATCATCCATACCATAGTAATATCTCAACAGACATTTGTATGGGGAAAGACTTCCATCTATCTTCTCTTTGGCTCTTATACACCATTTATACGCATCATCTGGAAAACCTATAGACATAAGGAATCCCACAATCCACTCATAATACCAGTCCTTAATCTCATCTGGCTCAGATTCATACATTCTGGTAAGCACTTCCTCAAGCATCCACACATAGCTCTTCTGCTCAGACTGTCTGAATACATCCTGGCTTATTGTGTCATATATAAGATTAACAAGCTCATGGCACGCCTCCGTATCAAGCGGCTTGCTCTCCTTAACCCTTTGATACAGCTTATGTGTGTTGTTACGGAATTCACTTAATTCATCTCTTAAAGCTGCCGCAGCATAATGTGATGTCTCCGAATCCTCACTGTTAAGTGCATATGTTATGGAGCCAAGCGACTTCTTCATATCCTTACGGATAATATTCATCATCAAAGCTCTCTGATTATGATAATCACTTACAGCAACCGCTTCCTGAACAGCAACTATATTACGCTCCTGCTCCATATCGCTTTTCTCAACCTGCTTGATTTTGTCCTTGCTGAATATTACGTCTGACAAATCAACTTTTTTTCTGAAGAACAGCTTACGCAGAATAAATGCAAGCGCATAATACACAATTATTGTCACAGGAATTGCAAGTACAATAAGCAATATAACTATTACATCAAAGCTCATATATTCCTACCTTTCCAGTCTGTCAATTATCTGATAATCAAATCCAGCATCTGAAAGACGCTTTTCAACATATGATGCATCGGTTGTATTAGTGTTAGCAAGTAAAAGGTATGCATTGCCATCATTGTTGCTTCCTATGTAATCCGATGTTCTTACCATCTTGCTTAATTTCTCACTGGCTTTCACTAAGTCTTTGTCAGGAAGAACTATCCTTATAAGAGTACAATATGCAAGGCCCTTATTTCTCGCATTGATAAAGGCATCAAGCAGTGTCTTGAATGCATCAGCATCAAGTATCTTAGTTCCCTCTATATAACGTTCATTCTCAAGCATTTCGATATAACGGTCAGAACGAAGCACAGCATTCTGAATCATAAAACTTATAACTCTCAATCTGTTTGTCTGAGCCATATTCATTCTTTCCCACGCTATATTCCATAACATGATAATAGAATTAAGCTCTTCATTCTCAGTAATGGCAACTGCCATAAGAGGATAATTCTTTGTAAGCTTCCTGTTAATATATACCTCACCCTTAACAAGTGCCTCATACATATCTGTATACTTGGTATATTCAATTGAATTGCCAAGCGACCTTGCCTTAGGTGATGTTGCTGACATCAGTCGCGCAAAATTCCTGTTAGACACATTGTATATAGCAACATCCTTACAATCCATAAGGTCAGATATAACCTCTGCCGCATGGAAGAATACTTCTTCTGGCGCATCCTGGTCAAGTGTTGCAGTTATCTCGAATATCTTGCCAAGACTGTCTGTCTGGTTAATTACCTGTGTCTGTAATTCATCTTTTAACTTGGCATTAATCATATTGATATCTTCAATATCTTTAAGTCTGCTGGCAAGATATATGGATTCATCTTTCCTATCATCCTTGATAGTTCTTATCTTGTCACGCAGATAGCCTACTGACAGACCTAAGATTACAAGCTGTGCCATCCATACATATGTGTTGTAATCAAGCATTACATCGAATCCCGACCTTGAATATGTCTGTCTGAAAATGTAACCTGCAATCGCAAGCAGTGAAGAAAATGCTGCCTGCTGCTGTCCATAAATAATTGCGAATATCTCTACATATATAAGATATGGATCAAGCTTTGCAAAATAAGCACTTCCTGTAACCCTATTATTAATCATAAAGAACGGAATAAACACAATCATATTCTCTATGAATGGAAGTGCCACCTTAAAGAGCCTCTTGCAGCTTGCTAAAAATTTCCCGCCTGCTGACGACTTCTTTTTACTGCGGTCAACGAACTTATCTATATCATTCTTAAATTCGTCAATCATCAACTTGGCGCACTGTGATGCATCCTTAAATATAACAACGTTAACCTCATCAGACACATCTGGAACCTTAGTATTATATAAGAAATCCTCTTTTATCTCATAGTTCTTTGCTATGAGCACATTATCATCAATACTGTCAATCTGGTCACTTACCATCTCTGACAGCTCATCCTGAGTGATTTTAACATCACATCCTAATCTGTATATGCTTTCGCGAAATGCAGTCTTATTAATTATATTGTATAATGCCTCAACAAAATCATTGATGTAGATAGGCGAATAATACTTTCCTGTTATAGTAGTCTGTTTGTCAGTATATGCCTCAATAAGCATTCTCGCGCACATATCACTCTTTAACACATAATCCTGTGGGTTCTCCGGCTCATAGCACATATTGTCTACTCTGAGTGTTATAATATCTGCATTAGTATTCTGTCTCATGTTAGAACATGACGACTCTCCATTTTTTAACGCTACTGCCTTATAGATATCAGCATATTTCTCATATCCACCAGAATATGAATCCCTCCTGGCAGATGTAATCTCCTGATATTCTGTTCTTGTTACCTGCTTGACTTCACTTGATGAGAGATTGATAAATCTTCCGTGTCCAAGAAACTGAAATGCATTAAGACAGTTAAACAGTCCGTTACCAAAATTAACAACCTCTGTATATCCACCATTCCAGTCGTAATTAGAATCGAATGCACCTGTGAAAATTGTCACATCCGGATTGACACTCTCAAACACTTCCTTGATGCAGTCACTGTCATACGCAAATATATAGTGTTCATATACATTCTGAAATCTGCTCTTATCTTCCTTGCTGCTGGTCAGAACATATATATCGCAGCCTTCCTTGCTTAGCTTCTGAATTATAGATGCAGTTACTTTATTATATCCCCCTATTACTAACGTCTTCATCTTAATCCTCCATTACCGACTAGAATAATTCTTTCTCTATTCAACATACAGACATCCTTTCTGAACCAGACTTTCGACATAATCTTCAACGTCTGACTGCGCCTCCTTAAAGGATATTCCATATTCTCTTTGCATATTCTCAGCAATATCATCAATTGTATATCCCAGCTCAATCTGCTCCCATATATACGCTCCTGTAGCGTTAAGCTTAATCGGATATATATAGCTGTCTTTAGTTTCCGTTTGATTCACTGGATAATCTCCACGCATTAACAGCCATGAATCTCCCGCCACCTGTCTAAGATAAAATCCATTATTTCTCATCAGCCATCTCCTTGATGTATCAATATTATAATATGATGTTGGGGTCAAAAAACCTCTTGCAAGCAAGCTTGCATCGGCTTTCTGACCTTTTGACCATGGTATCATAGTATTTTATAACAAGGAGTTAATGATGTCAGGAGTACAAAAAAATAAAATTGATATGACAACTGGCCGTATCATGAGTAAAATCATACTGTTTGCAATACCAATTATTATTGGAAATATTTTGCAGCAGTTATACACAACAGTTGATGCACTTGTAATTGGAAAATTTTGCGGCGATACATCTCTTGCTGCTGTTGGAACAAGTTCACAGCCTGTAGAGGTGTTATTATGTATATTTCTTGGAATAGGAACTGGTGTATCTATTCTTATATCACAGTATTCTGGTGCTAGAGAATCAGATAAAGTCGTGTCAATATGTGGCACTTCAATAACATTTATATACCTGATAGGAATTCCAGTAGGAATTCTTGGATGGTTTGCATCACCATATATTCTTAGTTTCATGCAGGTTCCACATGACGTATGGGATGCCGCTCTAATATACACAAGAGTAGTATTTTTAGGAACACTTGGAAATCTCGGCTACAACATGAACGCCGGTCTTTTAAGGGGACTTGGTGACAGCAAGGCTTCGCTATGGTTTCTGGTTGTTTCCTGCGTATCCAATATTGTGTTTGACCTTATATTTGTAGCAGGATTGCACATGGATGTAGCAGGAGCGGCTCTGTCAACATCCATTGCCATGTTTATTTCATGGATTGTAAGTATTGTTTATATCAGAAAGAAATTCCCAGAAATGCAGTTTACATATTTTCCTAGGAGATTTTCCGGAACAATGATGAAAGACATTCTGGCGATAGGATTACCAATTGGACTTAATAACTCTCTGTACTCTTTAGGACATGTTGCACTGCAGACTTTTAATAACTCACAGGGTGCAATATTCATGGCAGGAGGTGCCGTTGCAGGAAGAATTACAGGCTGTGCTAACATAGCAATAACCGGCTTATCTTCGGCAGCCACCACATTTTCAGGTCAGAATTATGGTGCCAAAAAATATGACAGAATCAAAGAGGGACACTGGAGAATCCCATTATGCTCGGGACTTATCACACTGTGTTTCGGTTTATTTTTCATTACAATACACAGACCAATAATCCGTTTCTTTTCGTCTGATGAGATGGTACTTATGTATGCAAGCCGACACATTATCGTAATGCTTTTATCACAGTGGTTTTATGCTATATTCAATGGCATAATATCTATCGTGAATGGAACTGGAAAAGTACGTTATACAACTATTGTCAACATCCTTATGCTCTGGGCGGTAAGAATTCCAAGTGCATATGTTATTAACAAATTCTTTGATGGAACATGGGTAATGTTATGTTTCCCAATCTCTTTCAGCTTCGGAATGTTCGCAATGATTGGTTATTACATGTTCTCGCCATCATGGAAACAGCTTCTGAAAATGGCAGAAAAATAATCACGATATCACACCAGATGCAGTATATAGTTTAAGCCTGTATTAGCTAAAAACCACATCAAAAACGGTCCCTCCAGACGGAGCAGGCTTAACTGTAATACTGCCATCATGAACCCGCACGATTTCATAAACCAGTGCAAGCCCAAGTCCTACGCCGCCAAGCTCGCGGCTTCTGGATTTGTCCACACGGAAGAATGGTTCAAACACACGCTCCCTTAGTTCCTCAGGAATTCCACTTCCTGTATCCTCTACTGAAATGTACACATGCTTTTCCTTCTGGTACGCGGTTACTGTAACCTGTCCATCTGAATGATTATATTTTATGGCATTCTCAACCAGATTATATACCATCCTGTAGATAAGGATATCACTTCCCACCATAGTTATGTTCTTACATTTTCCTATAAGCTTTACATTCTTTTCCTGTGCCAGAGGTTCCAGATCTGCCAACACCTCATCAACGAGATCGTTAACGATGATTTTGTCATCCCTTGCCACAGTCTGAAGCTCACTCATGTCAAGAAGTGTCTTAACCATTTTGCTGAGTCTGTCGTTCTGCTCAGTAACCATCTTTATTGTCTGCATGGTATCCGCATCATTGCCTGGATGGCTGGTAGAATTATATAAATCAAGCTGTACCTGCATCAGCGCTAATGGTGTCCGGAGTTCGTGCGCCGCATTTGCAGTAAATTGTCTTTGTATCTCAAATGCATCTGCCAGGCGTTCAAGCATCTTGTTATACGAAACACTGAGCTGGTTCAGCTCTTTAACCTTATCTTCTTCTATTCGTGATTCTGCCAGATTCTGTGCCTGCACCTCTTCAATTTTATCAGAAAATTCACTAAGTGGTTTAAGTGCGCGCCCACTTATAAAATATGTAGCTCCCCCACCAATAAGAGTCAATAACACTGAAATTATCAAACTATTTCTTTTATAATCTGCCTTGTTATTATACACCTGGACAGAAAACTCATCTGCGAACTCACCCCACTTATCCTCTGGGATACTGATATATAGTTCATCCGGATCTGTTTCATTATCATTCCCCTGAGTCTCAACAGCCTCCTGTAATGAATCAATATAATACACTCCATTTTTATAGACAAGCATTGTCAGACATCCGCATATAACCGCAATATATATTGCAATTATACAGGTAAGTCTCCACTGCAGTGATATTTTTTTCATCTCTCGGACTCCTCCCGTATCTTATATCCCTCTCCAACCTTATTCAAAATCGGATCATATCCAAGCTCAGCCTTAAGCTTTCTTCTAAGCGAAGACATATGTACTCTGATAGAGCCGCTAAAACTGTCAACAGATGCATCCCAGACATGCTCTATCAGCTCCTCCTGGCTTACCGGCCTTCCTAGATTAAGAAGCAAGTATTCCAGAATACCATTTTCCTTTCTTGTCAGGGAAACCTTTTTCCCTTTCGCATATACCTCACGTTTTATAGTATCAAACTTTATGCCGCCGCTTTCCAGGCACACATCCTTCTGCACAAATTTCCTTCTTGTCAGGCTTCTGATACGTGCCTCAAGCTCCTGCAGATGAAATGGTTTTTCCATATAATCATTTGCCCCGGCATCCAGTCCTTCAACCTTATCCGCAATCTGTCCTCTTGCAGACAATATCAGAACCTTTGTCTCCTCATTGCTCTGCCTGAGTTCCTTTAAAATCTCCATTCCATCCATTCCAGGCAGATTCAGATCCAGGACAATCAGATCATAGTTCTCTGCAATGATGCATTCAAGAGCCTCTTCCCCATCATAACAGGTATCAACCTCGTACCCAGCATCATACAGACATTTCGCAACCGCATCACATATTTGTTTCTCATCTTCAACTATTAATAATCTCAAATTTTTCACCTGTTTCTTAACAAAAATTTTACACCAGTTATTTTATAATACCTATGTCAGCTGGTCAATAAATACAACAAACAAAGGAGCGGTCATATTTTGAAATACAAAAAATTATCTCAGATTGTTTTACTCATCATAGGTATAACTATGGTCAGCTATGGTGCAGTCAGAGGGGAAGCGGCTGCCGTGCTTGGCAAAGCAATAAAATTATGTCTGGAGTGTGTTGGAATTGGATAAGAAAAAGAAATTACTATCAAAAAAAACAGCAGAAATACGCGGATGGATACAGGCAGCTGCCACTCTGCTTACCAATATTCATATCTCGAATTTATTTAAGGGAAGAATATATCAAGGCAAAGCTAAAGCAGTATGTGTACCAGGATTAAACTGTTATTCATGTCCTGCTGCAACAGGAGCATGTCCGATTGGTGCCTTTCAGGCCGTTGTCGGATCATCCCGTTTTAAATTTTCATACTACATAACCGGTTTTTTTATTTTACTCGGTGTGATACTTGGAAGGTTTATATGTGGCTTTTTTTGTCCCTTTGGATGGTTTCAGGATTTACTACATAAAATTCCCGGAAAAAAATTTTCCACTGCCAGACTGAAGCCGCTAAGATACCTGAAATATATCATTCTTCTTGTTTTCGTTATACTTCTTCCAATGCTTGTGACGAACTCAATAGGAATGGGAGATCCTTTCTTCTGTAAATATATTTGTCCTCAGGGTGTTCTGGAAGGGGCTATACCTCTTTCACTCGGAAATACTGCTATACGATCTGCACTGGGGAAGCTGTTTTCTTTTAAACTTATTATTTTAATTACTGTTGTTGTGTTAAGTATTTTATTTTACAGACCATTCTGTAAATGGATTTGTCCTCTTGGTGCAATCTATTCATTATTTAATAAGGTCAGCTTTCTTAATATAAAAGTTGAAAGCAGCAAATGTGTCAGATGCGGTCTATGCTCAAAGGCATGTAAGATGGATGTCGATGTATGCCAGACTCCCAACCATGCTGAATGCATACGGTGTGGAGACTGTATAAAGGCTTGTCCTAAAGATGCAATCCACTACCAGTTCATGGGAAAAGCCTGTAAAAAGAAGGACAGCAGCAATCAGCACAACTAACCTGTAACTCTCAAACCTGTTACTAATATTTTAATTAAAGGAGCAATTATTTATGAAAACAAAAATAACATTTATTTCTATTCTTATACTCTGTATAGCATTATTACTGACAGCATGCGGCAAAAAAGGAGCTGCAGGCACTTCCAACGCTTCTCTGGACGATTTGTACCAGCAGGAAAACCAGCTCTTTGCAGAGCATGAATCCGTATGGAACAAAGCCTTTGGCATGATGAATAAAGGGTCTGCCAATCCAGATGCTAATTATGCTGATTATCTTGCTGATACTATCGAATCAAACAAAGCCTCATTTACAGCTGATGAATTAAAAACACTTACCGAAGATATTAATAAAATAAGAAAAATTGAGGATCAGATAGCAGAAATCCAGAATAAAAACGCATCATCAAACAACAACAGCCAGAATAACAATTCCAATGCCTCATCTCCTTTCAAGAAATTTTCTGGTCAGGATTTTAATGGTAATTCAGTTGATGAAAGCCTGTTTTCTGGAAATGCTGTAACCGTCATTAATTTCTGGTTTAACGGCTGCAAGCCATGTGTTGCTGAGCTGTCTAAGCTCAATGAACTAAATAACGCCATCAAATCAATGGGCGGCGAAGTTGTAGGCATCAACACAGAAACTTTCAATGGAAATAAAACCGCTATTAAAGAGGCATCAGAAATTCTTAAAAGCCAGGGTGCCGAATACCGCAATCTTTCCATTGATTCTGCTTCTGACGCTGGTAAATACGCCTCTGGAATCATAGCATTTCCAACAACAATACTTGTTGACAGAAATGGCAATATTGTTGGTGAGCCAATGCTCGGTGGAATTGATAACAAGGACAACTACGATTCTTTAATGAAGCAGATTCAATCTGTAATTGATGCAGACAGCAAAAATAAATAATCAAAACATCATATGCTGCTCATCTTAAAGAACATTAAGCCAAACAGAATAATTATCACTTCTACACAAAGTAAATTCGTAACCTTGTTTTATAAACATATATATATTACAATGATGTTGGGGTCAAAAGGTATTTTGACCCCTTTTATACCAGATTGCTACGTGCGTTGCACTCTCACAATCCTCAAAAACAAACTTTTGAAATCAAATATCTGGAGGCTTAAATAAATATGTCCACTACCAATAAAAAATCTATAATTCTAAGCATTGCTTTAAAATTCATCTCACTGTTCGCTTCAATATACGGATTGATATTTACAATTGATAATATTATGTCTTTTACCTTTTTTACAACATTGTCAAATGTTGCATTAGACATAATTCTTGTAATATTTATTGTTTTAGATATTATTATTCTTAAAACAGGTAGAGATTATAAAAATAATAAATTATATATATTAAAATTTCTTATGACACTTTCCATAACTCTTACATTTCTTGTCTATATGCTGATTCTTGGTCCAACATCCAAAGATGGGCTTATCGGTGCATATTTACATAATTACGCTGGAAGTTTTGGTGTTCATTTTGCAGGACCATTGTTTGCAATTGCTGATTTTCTTATATTTGATAAATGTTTCCAGTCAAAAAATATATATGCAATATATGCCGTCATTCCACCTCTTTGCTATGTGGGGTTCATATATCTGCTGTCTTTAGCAGGAATACGCTGGAATCAGACAATGACAGCACCATATAATTTTCTTAATTATAATTCCCCTACTGGATGGTTCGGATTCGATTTAAGCCAGATGAATAGTGAAACGCTTGGAATAGGTGTTGTATATATGATAGTATTGCTTTTATTGATTTTCTTAGGCATAGGTCGTTTGTACCTGACAATAAATAAATCAAAAAGGGCTTAACCTGCTGTCGCAGAACCTATTATAAATTATTTTATATTCATCAGAAAAAAAATCACTACCATATGCATTACAAGCGTAAGGGGTACTCCCACCGTAAAATAATCTTTTCTAATCTTATGACGCAGCAGATACATTGCTATTAACGCTCCTATTGATCCGCCTGCAAAAGATAAACTTAGTAATGTTACAATTCTTATACGCGGTTTTTGCTTTATAGCTGCTATTTTGTCTACAGCAAAAGCCGCAAATGTAACCAGATTTATCACAACTAAATACATTAATAATATTCTATGGCTGTCCAGGAATTTCCAAAATGCCAGGGTAATATTGTCTGCAAGATGTCCTTTAATAATCAGCAGTATGACAATCTGAATAACAAATATACATGCCACGAAAATTCTAGACATCATGTTTCCTTTCTCAGCTTTTCTATCGAAAATAAGAATTGCAGCAATAATACCTGCAAACCCAACCACATTTATTATAATAAGATAATACCCAAATGTACCTATCAACAATCAAATCCCCTCTTAATCAATGTTCTAAAAAATTTATCTCCTAAATTATATTAGGTTTCAGAATATAAATCAATTATACGGACATATTTTACATATTGATTAATACAACTTGACAAAACATTGTTTAAAGCATATCATACTTTATAAAGTGATTTTTATTATTATTTTATACGGTTTTAAAAACTATATCATGGAGGTCTCATATGAAGATGAAAATAGTTGCAGATTCGTCTGCAAATCTTTTAAATATAACTGATACTGATTTAGGAGTGGTTCCACTCCACGTAATAATAGGTGATAAAGACTATATAGATAACGATAAAACTGACCTTGCAGCGATGCAGGAAGATCTCTCTTCTTACAAGGGAAAAACATCTACATCAAGTCCTAGTCCACGCGAATGGGAAGAAGCATTTGACGATGCTGATGCTGTATTCTGCATCACTATTACAAGCACCCTGTCAGGCACATATAACAGTGCCATTGCAGCCAAAGACATGTACGAAAGCACACATCCTGGCAAAAAAGTGTATGTCATTGATTCATTATCTACAGGTCCGGAAATGGTGCTGTTAGTGGAAAAAGCTGCTGAACTTATCAAATCAGACATGGCACCAGATGATATTTACGATTCACTTATGAAATATAAAGATAAAACTCATCTGTATTTTTCTCTTGCCTCTCTGGACAATTTTGCTAAAAATGGCAGAATCAGCCATGTTGTTGCTGCCGGAATTGGTCTTTTAGGAATCAAAATAGTCGGAAAAGCAAGTGACGAGGGAACACTCCACCCTCTTGACAAATGCAGAGGCGAAAAGAGAGCTTTAAAAAAGCTTATAGAGCATCTTAAGCAATGCGGCTATATCAATGGTAAAATAATCATCGCACACAACAATAACGAAAACCTTGCATTAGAATTAAAGAAACTGATTGAAAGCGAATTTGGAACTTTTAACGGTTTTATACATAAAACACGGGCTCTTTGCAGTTACTACGCAGAGCCTGGTTCAGTGCTGGTTGGATTTGAAGCATAAAATCTCTGTAACATGGTGCCCCATTAGTGCCTGGCACTCATGGGGCACCTAGATTTTCACTTCCTGCCCTCCGTATTCCACTTAATTGCAATCTACCAACACCATTTTGCAATCCCTGCAAGCCCAAGCCTTTGTGCGGTCACTTGTCAATCCATTTCCAACACGTATACGGATTGCTCCATTATTTAACGCATTTCTTAATGTCATGAAATTATTGAATTTTTTCTTAAAATATTCGTTATCAGCCCAGAACAGCGAACCCTTTTCAGTTGGTCCAAGTGCTCCAGCCTGCATTTCTTTTCCACATTTTGGACATATCATTTTATTTTCCCCCATATTCATTTGAATTATTAAAATGTTAATCTCATCTGATGCCAGACCACATTACCATGAGTTGATTTATCTGTCACACCTTCATCTACAAATCCAAATTTTGCATAATATGCAATCAATTCCGGTTTACATGTCAGTACAATTCCCTTGCGGTTCTGTTTTTGAGCATCATTGATGGCACATTTAATCAATTCTCCTGCGAACCCTCTTCTTCGATATGCAGGTATTGTATTAACTCCAAATATCATCTGCCATGCACCATTTTCATTATGTAATGATGCTCTTTCATACATTTCATCTGTCAAATCCTGCTCATCTGTAACAAATCCATCAACAAATGCAGCTAAATTTTCACCATCAAACATAAGCCAGAAATGATTTCCATAACACTTGATTCGCTCAGCTAATTCCTCTTTAGATGCCGCCTCAGCAGGTGGAAAACACTCTGCCTCCACAGATGCAATCTCATCAAGGTCTGACATTACTGCATTTCTTATATTCATTAATTATTCCCTTTCAGTTTCTCTGCCACGTTATTTTGCACAAGTCACATTGCCATTATCTTTGCTATAATCAAACTTTCCATCGTTCTTCTCTTCTATAGCTTTTATAATGTGATAAGTATATTCATTATATGGTGTCGGAATTCCGTGATTAGAAGACACGTCTGCCTTGCTCATATCAATTCCTTTTGCCGCTGCGATAGCCTCCAGCTCCTGCTCCTAGAACTGCTACTGTTTTTATCTTCATTTTATGTATCTCCTTTTATTCACCAATTCCTTATCATGGTACTTTTATTCCCTGACACTGCATTATTTCTCTATCAATTTTTTCACTACATCCTCGAATTCATAAAACAAATCAATATACTTTTCAACAATTGTATTACAATGTGTTTTTACAATCTCGCTATCATAATCATGTGCAAGCTCATTTCTAATTTTCAGCATGTCCATCCATGCATCGTCCGAAATTAACGCAGCCTTAAATGACTCGCGCAGAACTTCTCTCGAAGAACCTGCAACAAACCCTGTAATTGCATAATATTGTACCAATATATCCTTCATGACTTTCCATGACAAATCAAATGTAATGCTAAATTTTGCACTGGTACCACTCAAAACAAACGAATCCGTAAGGTCTCTCTGTCTTGCCTCTGCCAACGCATCAAGGGAATTACAGAACGATTGAAAACGTTTTTCAAATTTCGCGTCCATACTGTTTAATATCCTCCAATAATAAATTATTCCTGCATGTATCCATATTTAACAAATCAACACTATATAATGTAGGCAGCTCTTCAACTTTTTCAATTAATGCATCCATATTATCCACGCCTGACACTGCAATATCTATATCGCTGCGCTCTCTGGCTGTCCCTTTGGCGCGTGAACCATATAAAATCACTTTCTTAGCCCCATACTCCCTGCAAAGAGCCGCAACTTCGCTTATAATCTCATCTGGTTTCATCAATATCTACCTCTCCTGCACTTCATTCTACATCTGCACTTATAATGTCAATATTTTCGTACTCTGCCACATGTTTTATCAATCGCTTGTAAACTTTTCCAATATCCCAATATGTTGGAATAGAATATCCGCATTCCCTTACATTATCAAAAGTTCCCTGTTTAATTTTTGCTTCATCCACGAATTCATCACAAACACTTTCAATATTGTCACAATGATACACGTCCGCAAGGTCATATATTTTATCTAAACGCCCTTTACCAAGCATATTAACTACGTAAGACCGTACATTTTTTGTCTTTCTTGCAATATAATCAATAAGGCTGCACGTATAAAATAAATCGTTATCTTTTTGAGATTCTCTACCTTCTCCAATCATCACACAACCTCCTCATAGCCTCTATAATGCAGACATTTTAATGCTTCTTTTGTGCAAAAAACAATCTGATGTGTTGGATTCATGTCTTTAAATTCCTTTATTTTCAAACTGAAATTCATGTTAACATCATATACAGAAACTATCTTTGTACTGTATCTCCTCGCCCATCTTTGCGCTTGCTCTTTAATAATGGTACAATAAAAACCCATACCGAAATCTTTTGTATTTCTACTTTTTCTGATTTCTGGATTTTCCACTGGCTGGTATCCACCATGATAAATCGTCATCATTCCCATGCAAAGAACTCCCTTCTGTTAAAAAATTTATATACAAATTCACTATTGATTTATTTTTATAATCATTCTTTATACTCTGAAAATTGTATACCATTAGTGCCTGGCACTCATGGAGCACCATAAATTCAACCGGCTCATTTAATCTATCACTTTGAATCACTACGGATATAGAATGTTGCTCTTCCGGCTCCTTTCTTCAAAAGAACGCCTTCTTCTACCAACTGTTTTAAAGCCAGCTCCACCGATTTTATTCCTATTGACGGGCATAATTCAGCAATGTCACTCTTGCTTAATTTTCCTATTTTATTATACACTGCATGTCTGACAATTTCTTTTGCAGGTAATTTTTCACTTACAAGCTCTACTCGTTCTTCAAAATCCCTATATGCAGCGAGTATAACTCTCAGCATATATTTCACAAAAGAAGTGACATCTTCCTTATTCTCGTACCATCCTTCCTGACAATCTTCCAAAGCTTTATAATATAAATCTTTATTCTTTGCAATCTTACTTTCTATAGAAACATATTTGCCAACAACATATCCACTTCTGTATAATAGTAATGCTGTAAGTAAACGGCTCATCCTTCCATTGCCATCACTGAATGGATGTATACAAAGAAAATCGTGTATAAAAATCGGAATTAACAGTATTGAATCTAACACCTCATTCTCAATCATCCTGTTGTAATTCTCACAGATAGCCTCTATTGCGGCTGGTGTTTCATACGGCGCAAGCGGTGTAAATAGCACATACTCATTTCCAATTTCATCTGTAGCCGCAATAACATTTTGCGATATCTTAAAATGTCCTCCAATACTTTTTTCAGTATATTTATATAAATCACGATGCAACTGTAAAATATAATTTGTCTTTATTGGAATATACTCATAATTTTCATGAATTGTATTAAGAACATCCCTATATCCCAGAATTTCTTCCTCGTCACGATTTTTTGGAGTTGTCTTTTCCTCGCACAACTGCTTTAATCTTGTACTTGTAGTCCGTATCCCTTCGATTGCATTCGACGCTTCTGTACTCTGTCTCTTTGCTATCTCGACAAGTCTGTCTAACTCTTCCGGCTTCTGTTTTAAATATACTTCCTGTCTGCCTTTATATTCATGAATCTGTGCAACTAGTGAAATTATCTCCTAAATTATATTAGATTTTAGGAGATAATCCAATTATCAAGACTTAAATTTCTTGTTTAAATAATATTCTTGTCTTCATGTTATCTCTATTATTGCTCATCTTGAAAATGTAATGCAATATTACTTTGGCTTCTTCCTCTTCCCTGTGATTTTTTCTACCTCCAGAACATATACAAGTGTTCTGGAAATTGCTGCTGGATTAAAATAAGCCTCTTTTCCCATGTGATAATGAGCCATGAGCTTTTTTAACGCATCCATTTTTTCTTCTTCATCAAGAATTCTGATTCGTCCTCTGCCAATCACACTTTCATATGCCATCGTACAGTAGCCTTTTTCCTCAAAATACTGAAGCTGATGCTTGCAGTCCATCTCAAATGATGCCCTGTTATCCTTTTTTATAAGTTCTACTTTATATCCTTCGAGGGCACTGTGAAAATACAGCCTGACTTTGCCATCAACAACTTCCATACCGAAATTTAATGGTAGAATGTAAGGATATCCATCATCATTCAGTACAAGTCTGCACACATCACATTTTTTCATAACCTCTATTATTTCGTCTAACTCTTTTATTTCTCTATCTTCCTGTCTCATATCTCTAATCCACCTCAACAAAATTTGACAATCTATTTATCCTTCACTGGCTCTCCGTTCTCGTTAATTTCTCCCTCTAGCCATGCCAGAATGCCAAACTTACAAAATGGACAAGTTATCGCTTCCTTATAAACTTCCTGCTTGCAGCAAGGGCATGTGATATATTCTGTATTTTTTACATCTTTCATATTTTTACTTTTCCTTTATAAATACTAATTTTCCAATTTAAAAATAATGAATTTGTGAGCATTGCGCAGACAAAATATTCACTGGATGAAGCTTCTGATTTCTTCACTTATTCTTTTATATTCGTAGTCGTGAATATAATGAGGACAGTCCAATTCAACATAACTTGCGTTGTTACAATTTGAAATATATGCTTTAGGAATACTCCTCCACTTTTCTTTTGTAAAACCTGTCCCACCGGAACCATCAGAGATAAACAATAACATCGGCACTTGTGGGATGCCATTTTCCTTTACAACCCCCGCATTCTTTTTTACCGCTTTTGCTTCGTCAATCATCGTTACAGTTGCAGTTTTTTGGTAAAATATAGCCCTGTAAATTTCTTTTTCCTTTTCAGAAAGCGTTCCTGATTTGATGGCATCACTTTCCGCAAGGCTTGGTATCCATCTTGTAATTCCCAATCCGGCGCAATACTGTCCTAATCTCATTATAGGAATATTGATGTTCATTTCATCATAATAGCCCGGCACAGCCATATCCAAACCGACAATAGCTTCAACTTCCTCCGGATACTTCTGAGCCCAGTATAAAGCTTCTAACCCAGACATTGAATGTGGGCAAAGCACATACGGCGGTTCTATTCCTGCCTTATCAAGTGCCATTCTAGTTTCGCTCAATATTGTATCAATATCCCTGTTTTCATCTACCACATCACTGAAACCATAGCCGAATTTTTCCACTACTGCAATTTTGTACTCATTGCTCAACAGCGAATACAGTGACTTAAAATCCAATATAGGCGAGCATGTTCCGTCTCCTGACATAAATACAAAAGTTTTATCACCATCGCCCTCCGTATATACGCTCATGTTGTGACCGTTGACTTCTACAAGTTCACCCAAAGGAGTCAGCAAGTCCATCTCCTTTGAACTGCAGACTTTATGGCGAACAAAAGATACTATCACAAATAATATGATGACCGAAAAAATCATCAATATTATTTTCAGAAATTTTCTCAATATTTTCTTCATTTTATGTACCTTTCTCAAAAACCATATATTCAAAAAGTCAATCTCATCTGGTGCCACTGTACAAATTTATATCACTCATTATAAATCGATTTTCCAAATGCATATGCCTCATTTAAGTAGTTCGTTTTATCAATCTGCGGCTTCCCATTTGTATCACCACAGCCACCAGCCAATAACATTCCCTTGTCATGAAATCCGATATAATTGATTACAGTAAACTTATAATAAGATACTGTCTGTTCATATGTCCTAATATTAATTCTACATCATTTCCAGCATCTGTGGCACCATGTATAAATGCATCTACTAATTGTCTTGTGTTTCCTTTGGGACGACCTCCACTTAATACTACCAAAATTTTCTTCATAATATTTTGTTTCCCTTACAACTTCTTTAGGCTACAATCAATAGCGGCGTAAACGAAAAAGCAGTCTTACGTTATAGAAAACTGCCCTTTCGTTTGCGCTGCGTTTGATTTTGCCAAAGTGAACAAAGTAAGCGTCACTGTAGCCAGTATGTATGGACTTTCAATTTTTGATCTTTCCAATAAAGAAAAGCTATTTCAGAGATAATTGTAGCACAATTACTTATTTTACAAAAGCATGGCATAACAAATAGACCTCATTTCTGAGGCTTTTTGAAAAGTATGAATGAGGCTTTTTAAATCCTAAGAGGTATCTTCTGCTGTGGCTTTCCGAGATGCCCACCGCAGCATTTACACACCGAGATTTTGATGCCATAAAGAGTTTCCAGTATCTGTGGCGTTTCCATATCTTTTAGTCTGGACAGATACTGCTTACAACCAAGAAGATTTCTACATAGTGTAAGGTGTTTGGTTTTGCTTCGGGTGCATAACAAACCATAGTGTCTGATTCTCACAAAGCGTTTTGGTGGCACATGCATAAGAAATCTACGGATGAATTCAACTCCGGAAATGGTTAATTCTTTCCATGTGCCTGCCTTGCGGTAATCCTTCACATGGTATGTAACTGTATTGTCGTCCATACGGATGATGCGATGATTACTGATAGCAATTCGATGTGTGTACTTACCAAGGTATTTAATAACAGACTGGGCTCCGTTAAAGGTTTTCTTACAGTGAGGAATCCAGTTTTTGGTATAGCAGATGTTTAACAATTCCTTGAAAGTATAATGATTACGGTATTTTTCACTGCTTCCAAAGAATTGAAGCTTATTATCTTTCCATAAAGTTTTGAGTTCATGCAGATATTTTCCTCTGAATAACTTAGAAAGAACTTTTACCGGAAGAAAGAATTCTTCTCCTTTATCACGCCACTGATTCTTAGCGGTCAAACCACCGCCAAGAAGAATGATATGGATGTGCGGATGATAATTCATTTCAGAACCCCAAGTATGCAGAATACAAATATAGCCAACCTTTGCGCCGAGATGTTTGGCATCTTCTGTAAGTTCATTGATAGTAGCGGATACTGAATGATATAACGCATCATATAGAAGCTGCTGGTTACTATAGATTATAGGATTTAACTCCTGCGGTACTGTAAATACAACATGAAAATACGGTGCATCAAGTACATCTTCACGACGTTTATCCATCCATAATTCTTTAGGTAAAGCCTGACACATTGGACAGCATCTGTTGCGACAGGAGTTATAATGAACCTGTGGATGACCACAGTCTTCACAAATGCTGACATTTGCACCGTAGGCACCTGTTTTACAGTTGATGATACAATGAGCTACCTGGGATTGCTGTGGAGAAGGATGATACGTATCAAGATATCTTGGATAAAAACGAAGGAAAATATCCTGTACGGTAGGTTTATCCATTCTTATCACCACCCTTCTTATCAAAAGGACTATGAATCCCAATCAAAGTTTTATTGCTTATATGCAGATAGATTTCGGTTGATTTTGGAGAGCGATGTCCCAATAAGGATTGAATGTATCTAATATCAACACCATCTTCTAAAAGATGCGTCGCAAAACTGTGTCTGAGACAGTGGGAATGAATATCCTTTGGCAAACCTGCGCGGTTAACAGCTTTCTTTAATTCCAAGCGAGGACCGGAAGATGTGAGATAATCACCAGTCCACTGATTAGGGAAAAGAATTCCTGTTGGTCTGCCACATTTAAACCAGTATTCCGTAAGAATATCAAGAGCTCTTTGAGATAAAATGGCATAACGTGCGGTGTGTGTCTTAGATTCATGAATATAAATCTGCATATTTGTTCTGGATATATCTTCATATCTAAGATGAATAACCTCTGAAATACGTAAACCGGATGAATACATAAGAGCAAATATAGCCTTGTATTTTAAGTTAGAAGTAGCATCAAGCAGCATTTCTATTTCAGAACGAGTAAGAACTCTTGGGATAGCATAGTCATTGATTGCTCTTGGAACAAGGTTGTCATCCCATAGCTTTCCTAAAACGCGTTTATAGAAGAATACCAAAGCTCCATTTTTGTTATTAAGTGTGGATGATTTATTCCCCTTATTTTTTAGAAATAAAAGGAAATCTCTTGCATCTTCGCAAGTGAGTTCATCGGGATGTTTGTTAATAAATTTCAGAAAATCTTTAACATTATTCTGGTAAGTGCGAATTGTACCAGGCTTTAGATTTCTGAGCTTGCCAACATCTTCAATTTTATTAATATATGATTCGTACATAAAATAACCTCCATGAAAAAGTAGTAGTAACAACAGTAACTACCTATCATGGAGGTGCATTTGCAAAATAAAACTGCTTGTGGAAGCAGCCAAAAGATGATATTCTTTTCATAGGCAGTGAACTTTCTTGTGTATTTTGTTTTGTGTGGTAACTTAACAATAAATACTTTTCAAGAAGTAATCAACTGCCTTTTTTAGAAAAAGTAGAAAAACTGCGCCACAGCCTTGGCAGGCCATCGCGCAGCGATTTTGTTCAATTCCAGTTTGTCTGAGTAGTAACCTCAAATTTTATAGGAGGCGGTTTGATGAATAATCAATTCATACAAAGAGTAGTATTCGATTGGGATAGAATTGATAATGATAGTTATTTAAAGAGAATCGAAGCTTTTAAGGGTGTTAAAAAGCTTGATTTTAACAAATCAATTACTTTTTTTGTTGGAGAAAATGGCAGTGGTAAATCGACTTTATTAGAGGCACTTGCCGTAGCACATGGTTTTAATCCTGAGGGTGGAACAAAGAATTATGTTTTTTCTACTCATGATACACATTCATAATTATGTGATGCGATAAGAATTTCAAAAGGGTATCGGAAGGAAAAGTGGGGATATTTCCTTAGAGCTGAAAGTTTTTATAATGTTGCAACGCAGGAAGAAGAATATGCAGATTTTAAACATCCTTCCGTGAAATATCATGAAAAATCACATGGAGAGAGTTTTCTCGCATTAGCACAGAATAATTTGCAATCAGATGGTTTGTACCTTTTTGACGAACCAGAAGCTGCATTATCACCTCAGAGACAGCTTACATTGTTAATGCAGATATCTATTGTTTTGACAATGGACGCATACATCTGTGTGAATATGAAGATACAGATAGCTATCAGATAACAGAAATGTTTATTAACAATAGACGTATGCTGCTGGATAGATTGTTAACAGAGTAGAGAATAAGGAAGCAGTAACTTATATGTTTTGGAATTTGTGGTTTTATGGCATGTAAAACAATTTTGACACCCGGAAAACATAGATGTCAACGCACTTTGATAGCAGAAATACTACTTTGTGATTAATATGAGTATGCAGGGAGGTAACGGGATGGAACTTGGAAAACAAATAAAAATGCATCGTCAGGAAGCAGAGTTATCCCAAGAGGAATTAGCCAATCGTGTTTATGTTTCAAGGCAGACAATTTCAAATTGGGAAAATGATAAAAGTTACCTGGATGTGAACAGTTTGGTATTACTGAGTGAAATCTTTCAAATCTCTCTTGATAAGCTAATCAAAGGAGATATTGGTGCTATGAAAGAGGTAATTCAAAAAGAAGAAATTGAAAAAATGAACCGCTATGGAAGAATCTACACAATAATGCTGATTGCGACTGTTGTTTCTGTGGTTCCGCTATTTATGTGGCTTGGTGTCTGGGCATTTATTCCGTGGGGAATTATTTGGGCAGTTTCTATGTACTTTGCCTTAAAGATTGAAAAGATAAAAAAAGATAATGATGTCCAGAGTTATAAAGAAATTGTTGCATTTTCTGAGGGAAAACTTTTGGATGATATTCAAAAGCAACGTGAAATAGGCAAACGTCCATATCAGAAAATTCTTTTAGTTATAGGCAGTATGTTGATAACATTTGTTGTATGTGTATTAATTGGTCTTCTGATGAACGCTTTTTTGAATTAATAGTAATATTGCACTTTAAAATTCAGAAGGTCAATTCTAAAATGAGGTTATGAACAGCCGTAAATTCAATCGCAAAAAATACGATTGAATTTACGGCTGTTTTTTCATATGATAATGTAAAGGAATAACTGATTTATAATTAAAATCGGAAGTTATAAGAAGTGGAAAAGGAGGACAAGTTAATGATAAAAAAAATAGCCATTGTACCCTATGTAACTAATGGGAGAAATTCACAGGTTGGACATGATGGACATTTTAATATTTTTAAAAAAAAGAGAAGTACTGTATTAAAAGAAAATTTACAGTCTGTAATTAAAGCAAAAAATTGGGAAGCGGAAGTAATTGTTGATGTCAATCACGGAGATTTACAATCGCTGAAACGAGAAGGAGTAAACTTGTTTTTAATTCCAGAAGATATTGCTAGGTATATAGACTACAGCAGTGTTAGTAAGGATGAGTGTTTCAAATTAACACATGATGAATATGAAAGCGGAAATATAGATAGAGTAGTGAAATACATAGAAGAAAATTGAAACATAATCTCTTAGAGGAGCTTATCAAATTCTAGTTTATAGAAATAAGAAAATTGAAATTGAACAAAATCGCTGCGCGATGGCCTGCCAAGGCTGTGGCGCAGTTTTTCTA
>OIYR01000192.1_pt1 | contig 35385 bp, 47 predicted proteins | sample 1588221 | NCBI WGS metagenome assembly OIYR01 (sample SAMN03283292) | human gut metagenome | biome: human-associated habitat; material: feces | host: Homo sapiens | place: Peru | collected 2012
GGGTTTGTGTTCCCGCCTGTATCGCGTTTTTAAGTTTCGATAATTGCTCAGAAGTAAGATTTCCCGAAGTCGCCGAAGATGACGGAGCGGTTATCGTTATATATACGACGTTACTTTCTTTCTCTGCAATCTTCTCTTTGATAAGAGTATCGTATTGCTGTAAACCTGTATAATCTAAATATTTTTTAATTGCCATATTCTACTCCTTTACGGTAGGATTTGCTGGTGCTTTTGCCGCTTGTTTGATAACCATTTTTAACTCTGTGTCAGAAGTAAGTGTGTAAGGGTTTGGGGCTGTCATCGTATTGTTGATAAATACAGGACTGGTACTCATAGGATTAGCAGTTTTCCACCCGACTGTTCTAACATTGTGTACTACATAGGGTAATGCAGACAAAAATGTGCCTTGTGCATTATATATTGCAGGTGGTAAATTATCAGTTCTATATCCTACTTTATAATCATAATCAGTTTCACTTGCCGCTCCGCCATCTATTTTAATGTAAACAAAATTTGTGCCAGCATTAGGGCTACCACTATAAGTTATAGTCAAATCATATGCGGGCAAGAAAAGAAAATCAATTTCAGCGGTTGTTATAGGCGTTACGTCTACAAGCGAAATCTTTACCCCGTCGCTTTCCGCGTTAGCGTCTATGTTTATGTTATCGCCTGGGAATATCGGAATAGTGAAATCAACGGGTATATCGTAATTAGTGCCTGCTACGTTTATTCTCATCGTTGCGGACATTGATATTCCGTCGGTGGTATCATAAGTAACGGTAGGCGCACCATAAGGGAATTGAACAGTCCGTATTTTATCCGCTCCTATTTTAGAAGCGTCTAACCCGCTGTCCTCTAATTTCATCGAAAGCGCGTCCCACTTTAAGAGATGATTAGTAGTGAGCAAGGAACTGTCGGCACGCGTTGCGACCGCTTCGCCCTCTCCGCTTGCAAACGTAAACGAATAAACTTTATTTTCTCCCGTTCCGCTTGACGTAACTGTACCCATACCGAGTTTAACGCTATCGCTTGCTTTATCATAAGCAATCGCATAAGCGTTATTTGTCGCGGCTGAACTCGTTCTTATAACCACCCCACCGAGTTTGGTCGTAAGGTCTGTTCCGTCGCTATTAAGCACGATTATAGAGTTCTTAACGACTTGCGTTGTTTCTTCCGAAGTAATCGTTTTACCCGAAACATTCAAATCGCCTGTAATGGAAAGATTACCCGAAACGGTGCCGCCCGTTTTATCCAACTTCTTATCGAGTTGCTGTTTATTTACAACGTCAAGAGCCGCCGCGCCATCGTAAGCCTTAAAGCGCATATTGTCGTCATACTTGACAACTGCGCCCGCCGTAGCGTCGGAAGCAACGTTGAACATATACCAAGAACCGTCGGCTAATTTACCGTAGACCTGATTATATGAGGTAACTCCCGTATTCTTATCGAGTTTTTTCGCAATATCGGCGGTATTCTTAGCGATATTCGTTTCATCGGTTGCTTGCTTGCTTTTTATAGCAGCAATATCCGTCGCGTTTGTTTTGACTTTCGCGTTAGTCGAGTTAAAATTATCGGTAACGAGTTTTTGCGAGGCGGCTTTCGTCGTAGACTGTCCTAACGTGTTCGCAATATCCAAACCGTCGGCAACAATGTCGTTAACCTGACTAAGCGGAACTGCGTCGTCGTTTTCGGTCGCCGTTTGCACCTTTACTCTTCCGTCGGGTAATCTTTTAACAAAGGTACTGCCCGTTTTAGAAGTGGAATACGGTTCGGGTTTGGCGTTCCCGCTCGCGTCGTTGGTATAAACAACAGATTTACCCGCAAGTTTAGTTTTCCAATCTTCGAGTGCCGCAACTCTGCCTGTGAGTGCCGCCAACGCGTCCGCTATTTGGTCGTAAATGGTATCGGACGGAGCGACAAGAGGTTGCGCAACGCCCTTGTTAATCTTAATCGTAACGGCTTCCGTTGTCGCTTTCGCATTGCCGTCCTGATAACTTCCGTCATAGACCGCAAACTGACAGGTTAAATCGCCGTGGTATTGAGTAATCGGTTTAGTGAGATATGTAAACCATATCGCAAAGTTCTCTTCTTCTCCGTCAAGCGTAACGCCGTCTATCGCCCCCGCGCTCGTCAATAACACGGGGGTTCTATAAATATCCCCGTTCGGGAGAATAAAAGTCGCTAAGACGGTATTTGACGCCGCAAACGGTGCAACGAAATATATCGCGTTAGCGTTATTTGAGCCTTGGAATACTGCTTCGGGGTTCGCTTTTATCAGCGTGCCCTTACTGTTAAAATAAAAAATCATATCAATCCTCCGCTATTTGAATACCCGTTATCTCTACATACTCGTCTAAGAGAGAACGGGAGTGATTGAGTTCGTCCGATATTTTTTCTTCCGTTGCGCTTATCAAAAAGTTAAGGTAGTCGATAATATCGGGAGTAGTGTCTGTTAACTTCTCTTTCGCCGCGTTGATTATCCGTAATTGTTCGGTGTAAAGTTTCGCCGCGTCCGCTTCTGCCATAGCGTTTTTCTGTAACACTTCGGCTATCACTAACAGTTCTTGTTTTGTCTGTTCGTCCATTTTCGTTCTCCGTTATAATACAGTATCTAACGATACATAGATTTTTTGTCCGTTAGGCTTCTCGTTACGACCTAAAAGCAATTTCCCGCCTGTTTGTATCGCTTGGGATTTCACTTGCCCGTCCTCGTCCTCTACCTGAATAACGGTAGTGGTATAAGGAGTAACTATGCCCCACGCAACGTAGTTCATATCATCATCGGCGGGAACGGTCGGAAGTTGTATCCATTCCTGCGGGTCTGCTTCGGTTGCTTTGTGTATTGTTATATGCCCGATGAAATTACCGCCCGTTGTATCGGGGGCAAATTTATTGAGTTTCGTTGTAAACGCTCTTACCTCGATATTCTTACCATAAGTCGTGCCGTTTAATATCGGGCTTCTGTTTACCAACGCCGAATTGCTCATCAACGCTTCGCCGATAATAAATTCGTCGTTATCGGTAACCGCCGATAATTCATAAGCAAGAGAGGGTTGCTCTCTGTTATCTTTACGATACCGCAAGTCCATAACCTTGATTATATCAGTTGTATCAAGATTGCCTTTCTGCGGTAATGCGTCGGCTTTGGTCGCGTCTATTCCTCTGGCTTTATCAGTCCACGAAAGGGTTAAATAATAGGCTCTGCCGTAATAATCCGCGGCGGGAACGTATTGCCCCCAATAACCTTTTAAGTCGTTGTCTTTGCTTTCCTTGACTATCTTCTGTCCTGCTGAATAATTATCTGCATAATTCACTGCAAAAAGCGCGGAATTACCGAAAGAAACAGCGACAGAGGGTAAGATAACATAATTCCCTACGTTCGCCTTGTTTTTATTCATAGGACGGACAGAACACGCCGAAATAGGATTACTGCCCGATACCGTGGAACTATCGTTAAAAAGCCACCCTGTAAGACTGAACGCGCCCTTTTGGAAATAAACGTCTTTGCCCTTTTTCGTCCTCGGCTTATCGCTAAAAACAACATATTCTTGTATAAGCGTTTGGCGTTCTACGCTCATTCGCTCGGAAACTTCCCACATTCTCTTTTCAGAGTTAATGCCTATGTATTCCGATATTCTGTTAAAGTCCTTAGACAATCCCAAAGTAACTTTTATATAGTAAGGCAAAACTTCCCACGTTACGGTAGAAATATAATAATTCTTATCGAAAACCATTCCCGCTGTAGGTATATCCGAAAGGAAAGGCACTATATAAGTATAGGTCTTTTCTAAGTTCCCTAAACGCTCTACAACGCCTTTAAGGTTTGCGCCGTAATATCTCGTTTCAATCATATTCGCAGATTGATTGTATGCAAGAGTACGCGGCAGGCCTGTTCGTATTTGCTGTTTAGTCGTTTTTATCCTCGTTTTGAATATCGGTAAATAGGTTATCTCAAACCCGAGTTCGGCGTATGCTTTCAATATCCCGCCGTCACCGCCGATTGTAAGGCTACTATCGCCCGTCACCGTCCTTAAAATGTTTGTTATGGCATAGTTTTTAAGCGCGGGGCTTATAGGGCTTTCAGCCTTAAAGAATAAGCCTTTAATGCCTTTACTTCCTTGTGTATAATAAACCGCGTAAGATTTAGAATACGGATAAACGCCCCCATAACTGCTTAAATTACCGTTATAATCTGCACTTTCAAAGACATAAGGGGTAATATCCCAATTGCCCGAACCTTTGCCCGGAATATATTTACAGATAACCGATTTTATTTGAAAAATAGGTTTATCGGTCGGAATTATAGTATCATTGTTTTCTTCTAACCGTGTAGTTATGTTTTCCGTCCTAAGCGTTGTAAAACCGTTCTCAAACGGTTCGACTACAACACCCTGCGCAAAATCTACTTGCGATACAAGGTTATCCGCGCTACTGTCTAACGCCGTACAATATTCGTTTATACTTTCCTTAAATCCCGCCGATATTAGTTGACGGTCTTTGATATGCGATTGCTTAATGCCGCCGTATTTATCGAATACGACCTCGAAATATTCATTGCCTTTGTTATCGGTTTTAAACGCGGATATTCTCGGCTCTGCGTGGATAAACCCGCCGACTTGTTTCAACTGCTCTCTAAGCGTCATCTTAGTGAACGCAAATTCGGGAGCAAGTATTTTCTCGAACTCTTCCGCTTGGCTTCCCGCTTCATAAGTAGTCAACGGATTGCCGTCGGTGTCATAACTAACGCCTTGCAAACGGAAACGAGGATAATTCCCTAACGTTTGCGGTTCTATTAAAGCAAAACACCGATTGATTACGTCGGTAATAGTCCATTTCTTAGCGGGGTAACGGTTTTCGGTAACAGACATAGTGTATGTCCACGCAGCCAAAGATAATGGCTGTTCGCCGCCCGAAGGCGGATAAGCCGTTGTTTGATATAAATATTCTATAACGTAAACGCCGTTATTCAGCGTTACGCTCCCGCCGTTTTTATCCGTTAAATACTTTGCTAAATATGTTCCGCTTTTAGAGGCGGGCGTATCAGCGTCTTTTATTGTTATACCTTTACGCACCGATGCGTCGTAATCGTCTTGCGAATAAACGTAAATTCTATACAAATACGCAACGGTGCTCGTTTCGCCTTGTTTCGGATAGTTCGTATATAATTCTTCAAACGAATATATTTTAAGCGGGGATAACGACGGGGTTTTATAAAGCCCTTTATCCCCGTAATGACCACTATTAAGCGTGTCTGCTCCGCTTGTGTAGTTATTCCCTAAGGCGTTGGTAAACGTGATACTGTCGCCGATAAAACCCTCTAATATCTTAGTGAGTTCTATAAGGTAAAGAGTGTGGTCATATCTTCCGCTACCAACGGGAACTTCTATCGAGTTATCATTCGCTATAACGTAAAAAAGAGCGAGGGTTTCCGTTACCTTGCCGTTATCTATCGTAATAATCGTAGTACGGTCAGAACGCTTTTTTATGCGCTCTAAATAGGTATCGGAGAATATCCCCTCGCTTATGTTTGTATGTGTTATTTTTACATAGGTCAAGGGCTGGAAGATTTCCGCAGGTACTTGCTTCATCGTCAAACTTGCTTCGTCCAACTGTTCGTCAAGTAAATCTGCGTGCCGTATAGGATTAAGAGCGTATTTTGTATAATCAACGAATGATTTTGTTATATCGTCGTATATTTCAACTTTGTAGTTATTCATAACTCGCTCTGCTTCCTCTCGCTCCCGCCCTGATATAGTTCATCTGCAAAGACCTGTTTTCAAGGTTTCTGCGTTCATTTATTATCTGCTGATTATTAGCATAGGACATTAGAGTATGCCCTAATCCTACCGCTAAGCCGATAGCCGCCCCCGCAACGTTTCCGACGGCAAACCCCGCCGCCATACTCTCCACAACTCCGATTGTCTGTGTTGCTATCTGATAGCCGAATTGTCTGCGTTGTGCTAACTCTGTCGAACCGTCTCTTATGCTTGCAACGTTTAATTGATGCGTTGCCATTTGATTTATCCACGGCTTAACCGTTCGCCAGGCAACCAACCCCGTTATCGCGGCGTTTCGCTTGCCGCCGCCTTGCGTGCTTTGCGCGGTTCTGCCCGTATTGTCATCGTCGCCCGCAACGGTCTTTCTCTTCCCGTTCCCTGCGTCATTGACTATTCTTATAACATATTCGCGCTGTGCCATAATCGCTCCTATTGCTTACTCAAATTACCGTTTACTATCGCCCATTTATAGAAGTCTAACGAGCAAGGCATATCTGCCGTTATTTTCCAAGTCCTTAGTTTTGTCGTATCGGTTGCTGAATAAGTGTTCCCGTTATTATCGGTATACCATTCATCTTCGTAATCGTTAAGGACGTTAGACAAGCCCGTCGTTATATAAATGAGTTCGCCGTTCGGTACTATCTGTATGTTAGTCATAGCAACGTTATCGCTATAAGTATTATTTGCTGTTAATACCGAACCCGTAACACCCGTCAAAGCCTGGTCTATCTTCACGCTTCCCCAAATCGGCGTTTCTTTAAGAAGATATACGCCCTTAGGAATAGCGATATTATTAAGCGGCATTAAAGCAAGACTCGAAGCATTCGTTATCGCCTTTAATGATACGATTATGTCGCCCTTAGCAATCGTATAATTCGATATGCTGTTCGTTCCGCTTGCAAAACCGTTATTTTCTCCGAAGTTATAAAGCGTGTTGCTTCCGTCGAACATAAGCGTGGAAGTGCTTCCCGCCGTTGCTTCGTAAAGGAAGAAAGAATCGGGGAATTTCAATAATTCATAATCGGGGACGCATTCGACGAATGAAGTAGTCAACCCAACGTTAAGCACTCCGCTTGCCGTCGCGTCAGTCTGTCCGAACTGAACCAAATAATTTTTATTCCCGTGCGGGGTAAAAACGGTCAAAAAGTGGGATTCGTTCCTATTCCCGTTAAGGATATAGTCAAAGACCTTGCCCGTCATATTTTTCCCCGTAGCGGGTAAAATAACGCTTAATCCGAATACCGTATCGCTTGTTAAGGATTTCCCTATCGCTTCGCCTTTCGCGTAAACGTTTGCTTCCTGCGTCGGTACTCTTCTCGGCGTTATGCTCGAATAACTTATTTGCTCTCCGTCTAACGTTAATACTATCGAACGGGAGTTTACTCCGCCCTGAATAAGGTTATAATCGGCATAGATAACGAACGTAAAATAATCGCCCGCAAAACTATCCATTTGCCGAACGCCGCTCGTTACTAACGAATATACCCAGGAAGTATCGAAACTATTTCCCTCGGCGTCGTAAAGAGTAGCCCTGCCGTTCTTAGCGCAAAATTCGTCTATCCAATCACGGACAGCGGCAAGGAATGCCACATTGCCCGTTCTCGCCGTTTCTTCGCCATAAGTACCGTCAGAATTAAGGATAATCTGTTTTATGTCCTCTTCCGTATCTCTGCAAGGCACGAGTAATTCCGTACGAGTGGTCAAGGACGCAATCGTTAAGCCGTCATTCGTATTTTCAACTTCGGAGGATGTCAGAGTGACAATGCCGTTGATTACGTCCTTTACGTCGTTGTAATCCCTTACTGCTTTTGTGTATTCGCCTGTATCGTTATGTAAAACAAACGTAACACCGGGGTTGCCTTGCGCGTTTAATGCGCTCGATAACTCGTCTGTTAATTGTTTTAATGTTATCATATCAACCCTCTTTTATGTCTATTATCTTATTGCTTAATCGCATTTGAATATGCTCTAAAACCGCTTTAAGGGCTTTATTTTGCCACCAACCCTCGTTCGGGTTCTTTCTTCTGTTCCATTTCGGACTTGTCCACGGCTCGTTGGTAAAAGGCATATAATAAGCAATTCCGTCCTCGCCGTCGCCGTCAACGTATATCTCGCAGACCTTTCCGCCGTTCTTATACTCCATAAGAGTAGCGTTATAACGTAAATTGCCCGTGTCTATCGGCGTCGTGTTTCTTAATTCGTTAAAACATTCGTCGCATAGCCGTTGGAACTCTTGATTTGTCATTTTATCCCCTTAGGATTCTCTATTCCGACAAGTCTGATTACTTTCTCGGTTTCGGCTGTGGTCTTGAATATCCTTAGCGCGTCCTCGGTTTCTTTTACCTGTGGGTTTTCCGTTACAAGGCTAATCTCCCAAAGTTGCCCGTCCTGCGTAACAATAAACTGTTTAGTCTTAAAGTTTATCGCGGAGCGGGTTTTTATCGCCGCCGTTCTTCCCTCTATAAGTAATGTGCCGATTATCGTTTTATATTCTCTTGTATGCGGGTCTAAATTCTCATAAGAGAACTTTTCCCCGCCGTCTAAATTAGTAACAGGTCTACGCTTATAATACGTTCCTGTTAAGAACTCGCGCGATTTCTGCGCCAAAAATTCGCTTAGAAAATCCATTATAAAACCCCCGTATAACAAACGGATTGACCGAACTCGGGAATAGGCTGTAAAAGTATTTCGTATGCGGTATCGCTAAACCATAACGCGCGTTTACTTGCGTCTACACTCATCGATAAATCGCCGTTAGTCTTAACGTATAAAAACTGTTCTAACATAGCGTCATAGATGATTTTCCGCCCGCCCTCGCTACACGCTATCATACTATCCTGCAATGCGTTGTCGGTGTTGTGCTCGTGGATTTTTTTATAAGTGAGTATCGATATTCTATTCAATAACCCCGAAACACCGTTCGGGTTGTCTTTTACTGCCCCCGAAAGGTCTATACCGAAAGTATCTAAAACTGCCTTAGCCGTTAAAACATATCGTCCCGTTATTTCGTTATACGTCATATAGTCGTTGGAATAAGGTTTAATAGTCATATCGTTTATTCTCCTATGGTTCGGGGTTGATAGGCTCAGCCCCGAAAAGCCACCATTAAAAATGAGAAAGAGCAAAAATTATGAGTGGAAAGGGGCTTTTAATAAAACCCCTTAGAAACTTAATTATTCAGCAGTGAGCGTTTTAGCCGCTGCGTAGGTTGCCCCTGCGGTATTGGTAGCAGTTACCGCAACCGTTGCATTCTTGTAGCCGGGTGCCGCTATGAGTATCGTCGCCGCCGTTCCTCTATCCATAATGAACGAGTAAACGCCTTCGCCCTTATTCTCGACTACTGCATATCCGCCGTCTTCTTTACGAACTGCGACGTCAGCGTCTGTAATCTTTGCAGAAGCAGTTCCGGTAAGAGTAAGATTTACGGTGGTTATCGTGTTAGGAGCCGCCGCGCCGATTCTCTGTATCGCTTTCTCGGATATTTCACCGTTCTGATACGCCGCAACCATTTCTTCCACGTTCGCGGGAGAGGTAATGTCGGTAAAGAACGGAACAGGGTTATCAAAGTCGGAAAGGTCGCCCGCCTCGCTCTCGACGATAAACGCGATAGACGAGTTACGAACGTTCTTAACACCCCAACCCCAGTCGTTACGGATAATAAAGCCGATAGAGGTCGTCGGGGCTTTGTCTATATCGGTTACGTTTGCGCTCATACCGAAATAGGTGCCCTCGGCGTTAGCAATATACGCTTTAATCTTGTTAAATTGCGCGTACTGCGCTTCGGTGAGGTTGAGTTCTGCCGCCGCGGTGTCCCAGTATTCGTCGGGTATTACTTTGATATAAATACCGCCGTAAACGCCCTCGATATAGTTACCGAGAAGTTTCGTTCCGCTTTCGTCAAGATAACCGTTAAGGATTATCTTCTGACCGATATCGGAGTTTATAATCGCGCCGTTGTCGATAGTCATAAGATTATCGAAGAACTCCTGACGCATTACAAACACGCTCTTTTCTCTCGGGTAGGAAATAACGCCCTGTTTGTATTCGCCGCGTACGTTAGAGAGTTTAGACTTCAACTGATTCATCAGTTTCTGCATATACCCTCTGTCGGTAGTGCTGGGTTTGTACGCGATAATGTTCGATTTGTTACGCGCATTTGCAAACGCAAGACCTGCGCCGACGTGCGTCGCCATAATGTCTGCGTCCATAAGCAAACCGATTGCCATAGGTATATACTGCGTATACTGACCGAGCAAGTCAAGGGACGAGCCGATAAGACGCATATTTACCTTGGAAATCTGTGCCGCCTCGTCGTATTCCTGTATGAATTTAAGGTCAAACCCGTCAGTCTGTACGCCGTGGGGAAGATTGTTGTTAAACGGTAAGTTGTTACCGGGCGTGCCGCCGGGCGTGCCGTCGGGGCACAAGGTCATTCCCAACGTTCTCTTAATTCTCGGGGGCATAAAGAGAAGCGGGAAACGGATTGCACCTACGTTTTCGCTTTCCGCGCCTACCGAGGTTACACCCATACCGTCTACAAATGCACGACTCGAAAGGTTGACCATAAGCCACTGATTTGCGAGTCTGCGCTGTGCCAAAACGTTACCTACCAACGGGTAATTTCCGCTCGACGGGGTAACGTCATACGGAGCGGCTACGTTAGCCGCCGCCTGTAAGAAAAGTTGACTGTCAGGTATACCCGACGTAATTAACATTTCTGCCATTGTTTTTTATTCTCCTTTTATCTTTTTATCTTTGATAAGATATTCCTTATTTCAGCGGGCGAGGTCTTTTTTGTTTCTTTTGCCTTTTCGTCGCCCTGGAAAACACCGTTTCCTAACCCGTAGGTTTCTTTTGCCTTATCCTCGACAGCCGTTTCCGATTCCGCAAAATGTGCTTCAATCTTGTCGAGCCTGTCGAATATGCCTTTCGCCCATTCGGGGACGGATTCAGCGGTATCTTCTTGCGGTTCTTCGTCAACTTCCGAGTTTTCCTCGTCGGTTTCGTCCGTATCCTCTTCCTCGTCGGTTTCTTCGGTCGGTTCGGATTCTTCCTTTTCGTCCTCTTCTACCTCGCCCTCGGTTTCGTCTACGTCTTTGCCGATTTCTTCGCTTTCTTCCTCTACCTCTTCCTTTTTCTCGGATTCGGTTTCGGGGTTCTCCGCTTTGTCCTCTTCGATTTTGTCAACCTCTCTTTCGTCCTCGGCTTTATAAAGGTCGTCCATTTTGTCCTTTATCTTAGCCTTATCTTCGTCAGAAAGGTTAGCAATATCTTTTAAGATTTCATCAAGCGTTCTCTTTTTTCCAAACATTGCTGTATCTCCTTTTTTATTTACTTACCGCTTAGCGGTTATAGTATCTTAGTTCTTGACGGGTAATATGCCCGCCCGTTTTCGTGTGAATATTTGATATAAACACTGTTCCAAAACTGCGCTTTTTGTTTAGCCTTTTTATACTCGTCTTTATCAACGCTTTCAATTGCCTTTGTGCGCCAGGTCAGCACGTTTCGTTCTAACTGTCGTTGCCGTAAAGTGATAGCATATTCTTTTCGTTCCTCTGCCGCATTAGGTTTTGGAAACGAAAAACCGCTTTTATACGGTATCAGATAATGTCTGCAATTACCGCACCACATTATTCTGCCTTTTCTTTTTACCAAAAGGGTATGATTTGGAACTTCCACGCAATATATTTTGCCGTCGTATTCTATCGTCTTTTTATCATATCTTGTAATATTGCAACGAGAGTTAAGGTGAATGGTATACATTGTTAACTTGCTTTTATATATGCCGTTGCCGAAATGGAGTTCTCTTCCGTCAGGCTCTCTGCGGTCTATCTTCGGTCTATATCCCGCTTTTAGAGCAAGTTCGCTAAGGTCATCAGCCATTCGTTTGCTCGTTGTAAATACAGTTAAATGCGGCTTTCTTAGATACCCGTTTAATTCTTTCGGTGTTGATTTATACCCGTCTGTATGAATAAACGCGTCCAAAAATATCTTAATTTGCCGGCGAGACATTTTCTTTACTATTTCGGGGATATGTTTAGTATCGCATTTCCCGAACCTCGCAAATTCCTCTGTCAATAGTTTATCGTGAATGATAATTCTTGCCTTGTCGTGCCAAACGGTAAAGGGGAGTTCGCTTAATTCTGCAAACATTTCGTCATTGTTTTCTTGCGCTATTCCTATTGACGTTTTGCTATGTATTGAGCCGTCGGCTAAATAATATGCTAAGAATTTACAATATAAATCCCCGTTAACCTCTTTCCCTCCAAGCCTTACAGCCTTTATATCGGGGGCATTCCATTCATGTCCTGCCAAGAAAAACGTTGTCGTTGTGCAATCTTTGGCAAACTTGAATTTTAATTGCCTGTTTCTCTGCGTAAAGCAAAGCATATTATGATTAGGAGTAACGCAAAGATTTGTCGTTGTGCTTTCAAACATTATCATATCGCCTTTATAATCGGCTTTATAATAATCAACGGCATTTTGCCATTCAGGCTCTCTTGTTTCTGTATTAAGCGTATAGAATTGCTCTTCTCCGCTTAAATCCGAAAACTTAATCCAACCGTCAGAGGTATAAACTTCCGTTTCATCATCAAAACAATTAAACCCCATTAAGCCATTAGGCACGCCTTTTTTCGTAAAATTCCTTTGCGTTGCTATCTCTAACGGTACAAACTTTCTTCCGTCGTCTGTCGTTCCCGTTGTCCCGTCAAGGCTATAAACTTTCCCTTGCCAAGGAGCGCAACGCTCTGAACAGTCCGCGTGAACGCTACAAATAACGAGTTTTACGCCGTCCTGTTTAAGATTGTCTATCTCATCAACGTGGGATTGATATCGAACTTCCATTTCTGCCCTGGCTCTTAACGATACTTTTCTATCATCTCTGTCAGGGTCTAACGGTTGCAATTTCGCAAGTCTTTTCATAACAGGCTGAACTCTGTCTTTCATATACCTGTCGGCATATTCTCTCAAAGGTACACCTAAAAGCCGCGCTTGGCTCTCATTTTCGCTTAAAACGCCTTTGCCTTGCAACTTCTTAATGTCTTTCGCTTTGTCGATTTCAGCCCGTGTTTTGTCGGTCAGGTTGTTTAATAACAACAGAATAACAGGGTCGCCGAGCATTTGAATAGTTCGCCATTGCTTATTATAGAAAGCGATAAGGCTTTTAATCCCCACTTCTCTCAAAGCAGGGATTTTTATTTGCTTAGCCGCGTCAAATATTACCTTTCGTATCTTCCCGTCGATAATGTTCTTGGGAGTTTTGGAAAAATATTCGTTTTTAACCGTTAAACGGATTTGCGCTTCTGCCTCTTCCAGCGTTATTGCCTGCCTGTTCAGCGGTCTGTTCGCTATTATCATCGTTCACCGCCTCGGGATAAAATTCACCGAAATTGACTTGCTGTGCTTGCTGTTCTTCTTTGATTTTATCCATATACTCTTCGGTTTCTGCGTTGGATATGCCGTTCACCTGTTGCACTGCAACGTCCTGCGGAATAAGCCCCGCCTGATAGTTGTTACGTATGTTTTCGTCGCGGAGTAATTTATTTCCTACATAATCCGACAGTTTTATTTTGATATTGCCGTTGTATTCTTTTCCCGCGTCCTTATATAATTGATACAACACCTCGTTGAGCATTCTATCTATTACAGGTGACAGCGTTTGATGAATACTTTGCACGGTCGCTCTCGTCAAATTTTCTTCTGCCGTTACTTCCCTCGCCGTTTTGTTTGAACCGTCCTGTAAAAACGGAAAAACAGAGGTCGGAGCAAATCCGCAATGCGAAACAATCTGCCGTAAATATAATTCAAACATTCCGCGGTATTCTTCGCTACGGATATTAAACTGCACTGATTGCGGCGGGAAGTCTTTGTCCCTCTCCGTCGCTACATACACAAAACTATCGTCATCGTCGTTTTGCATATCCGACCGCAACATTATTCTGTCGCTTAAATTTTCCGTTGCCGTCTTTATGCCCGCTGAGGCGAAGTCCCGTCGTATGTTCTCTAAAAACCGTTTCGGTACAAGGATTTTGCCCTTGCCTAAAATAACGTCGGTAAGTGAGCCGCTGAATACCATATCGACCGACCATAACAAATCTAACGCGCCGTATAGTAACGGGTCGCCCATTGCTAACCCCGGCACGCAAGAGTTCTTCGCCGTTAACGTAGCATTCCAAACCCCCAAACCGTCTCTAAACGGTAGTTTAATATCTTTGTTTACCTTGATATTCTTAGCGCGTAAAACATTAGTTACTTCTTCGGGCAAATCCTGCTCGGGTATTCCGTCGCACCACATAGCGGGCAATAATTCCTGTCCCGCGATTCCGCTCTTTACGTGCACTTTATATTTGACGTACGGCGCACCGCGTTTGAAGAACCTTTCTTCAACGAGCCAAAAAGAATTATGCACGGCATTCCCGAAATTCATTTGAAACAATAACGAATTGAATATCGTTACACGAACCACGTTCCCGCAATCGTCGGTGGTTGCGTAATATCTGTCTACCCGTTCAGAAACAGGCACGCAACGCCCGTACGCGTCTTTGTTCAGTTTTATTATCGTCGTGCCGTTTAACAGGTCGTCTATGCAACCCTCGTAAAATCTATCGAACCCGACGGACGGCGCCCAGTAGTCCGATAGCATTTTACTGTCCTCGTCAATGCCCTCGAACATTATCTTATCGCCTTTTATCAACCGTACTGCGGTTTTTCGGATAGTATACCCGACGTTCATTTTCAGACCGCTGTTTACTACGCCGTCAGCCGCACCCGACATATACGCCATACACGGTCTGACAACCGTTGTCATATAATTCATAAAAAACGGGTCAAGTCCCGTGTAGTATGTAGACGCGTTGACAAAATTCGACGGGGGTTTTCGCCACGTTAAATTCAAATAATTCTCAATCGCTTTCGGAGTTTGAAAAGAACTCATATTTTCACCTTACAAGAAATTATAATAATATTCATAGGTCGCGTATTTATCCGCGTCTATCGTATGGTCGCTTTGTCCCTCGGGGATTTCGTTTTCTTCGTCCCTTGCGAATGTTTCCATTTCGTTTACGCTGATAGCGTTTGCGGGCGTGTCTAATATCCGCAACATATTACTGCGATAACTGTTTACTAACCTCGCAATATCACGCTCAATGTCTTTGTCTGTAACAGGCTTACACAGCCACCTTGTAGCCTTTTCAAACTCTAACATTAAATCTTGTGTGATTGCAGCACCGTCAAAACACCAACGCTCGTTGTAGTGGTCGGGGATTCCTATGCCTAACGCGCTCATTTCCTTTCTGAAATCGTTATACCATTCTATCATTAGCATAACCTGGTCGGTGTGTGATATTCCTTTCTCGCCCGTCTTTCGCCTGAAATCCTTTATGTCTAAATAAAACGTCGATAGTTTGATTAACAAACCATCGGGATAAATGCCCCACGCACTGATTGCCGTTGCGTCGTTTTTTAACCCGCTGTCTACGCCGTAAAACATAAATGAGGGCTGATAGCCTATATTCCGCGCTATCCTGCCCTGTAATTCGTTTACGCTGATTAAATGTTTATGTCGGTCAAACGACCAAATTACAAGACCCTCTAACGAAACGACTTCGCCACCGTACCAATAGGCATAGTGGACAGGGTCTGTCTGTTTCATTTGTAATATTTCCGCTATTACAACGGGGTCTAATAAATCGGCTATATCTTCCCAGGTCGAATGGATTAGTGTTGCGCCTTTTGCCACGCGCCCTGGATAATATTGATTTGCCCACGCTGTATATGACGGCGGCGGGTTATATCTGCAAATAAATTTGCTGTTCTCGTCCATAAAACGCAAGGCTGTTGACCTTAACGCTTCGACGTATTCTTTACCGTCAGGTTCGTTCGCCTCTTCGAGCATAACTCTTTTCAGTTTACCCGACGGGGGGAATTGTCCTTTTGTCCTGTTTATGTCCTTGTTTATTGCAAAAAACTGAATAACGTTTCCCGTCCGATTATTCTTTATCTCAAACGGGCTTGTCGTTACCTTAAAATCCGTATCTGTTCTATTAGATAACGTTAAGCCGAACTCGTGCAACGTCGCTTGCATTGACTGAAAAATACTGCGTCGAATAGTGTTATCCTCTGAACGACAATACCATATATCGCCTTTTACAGGACTAACTATTTCAGGTACTGTCGCCTCTTCGTCAGATTTCGTCTTTCCGCTTAATCTCCCGCCTTTTAATATAAACTCTTTTACACCTAAATCGCTCGGGTTTACTTCTTCGCCTCTGTATAGTCTTTTTCTTAACTCGTCCTTATAAAACGGAGTGAAACGCTTCGCTTCTTTCGGTGTCCAGTTCGGCAAAAACAAAGGCGCAAACTTCTGTGGTTCACGCCTGTTTATCATCATTATCGTCCTTATGAATCGAGGTATTATCGAATACGAACTTAATTACGGGAATATCCTCGGGATTATTCGTTTTATCCTCTGCTTTTTGCTCTCGTTCTATATATAGCCCTGACAGTTCTTTCAATGCCAAAACACAGTCTTTGAATGTTGTCTTATAGAGTTTATCTTGCAACGCGTCAATGACCGCGTCAATGACCTCTTGCACCTGTTCTCTTTTGCTCTCGATATATGCTGTCATAGTTGCGAAATCTTGAATTTGCAACTGTTTGCAACTCTCGGCAACCGTGTCAGATTTCAATATCTTCGATATTGCTTGGTGGGATATATTATAGGATTTAGCAATCTGTGTGACCTTTTCGCCCGAAACGTAACGAGCGATTATTTCTTTTTTCTGTCTACTCGTTAGTTTCCCCATTGTGCGCTCCTTATTCCGCTATATGCTCTAATTCGTATATTGTTAAATGCACATCATCAGGCAATACGCTTGCCCCGAAATGCTCTCATTTGTTTTATATGCACTTTCAAACACTTTTCTCTTGTCGAAATCTTCAATCGCTTCTTGGAGTTCTTTTTCCCACTCCTTGCAAAAATCAGAATAGTCGTCTTTGCATTTTTTTATTACGGCTTCTCTGTATTCTTCAAATGTCATTTTCATTTCTTAATCTCCCTGTCCCTTATAGCCTTTGCCGCGTCGTAATCTTCGGCTGGCTTTACCCTTTTAATAAATTCGTCCAGTCTTTCTTGCGTTATTTTTCAAGTATACGGGAAAAATATTACAGGTTCGGGCGTATCTCGTGTTTTATCCCAACCGTCGGGCGCATACTTTTCATCGAACTCAACCCAACTCACAGGCTCAAAACCTTGTTTTGTGTAGAACCCATATAAACCTGAAAACGCGTCCAGTCTGTCGCCGCCATTTTTAACCGCAAAACTTATCAGGTCTTTGCCCCTGATACTACTATCTTCGGCACGCTTACACACCGAAACGATATTGCCATTAGGCTCTATCGCGACACACGAGCCGCCCGTAGACATATACATTCTGTCCTTGTCGTACTCGCCGGCACTATGCACGTCTACACGCCACCGCTCTGACGGTGCTATGCTATCCTTTGCTCTAACCATAGCGTCACGAAACTTTGTCGGCTTGTGTGTTTCCGTTATTCCGTTCGGCTCGGGCAACGGTGCGCGCCCCTCGACTTTTCTTGCTAAATTTTCAAATTTACGCTCTTTGTCTGTGCTTGTCTTTTTGCTCGCTCCGCTACCGTTCCCGTATTGCCCTGTATTTTTATCATATTCTTGCGGTTTTCCGCCTGCGCCTGTCTTCGTCGCCCCTCCGCGTTTCTTATTTACTCTGCCCGCTAATGTGCCAACATTATTGCGGCTATCGTATGCCATATCTAAGTCCTCTTTATTCTAATACACTCAACTGTGCCTGTAAACATTCTATCAGCGCACAATAGTTGTTAAATTGTTCCATTTTTAGCCTACGAAGTGCGAACGGCTCTTTTTTCCCCTCTTCCGAATAAATATATTTCTGCAAATTTGTTCCCTTTTTCGTGACCGTTTCGATTTCAGCCTTTATATCCTCTTTCGTCAATGCTTTAATTTCCTCTTTCGGCTGTTCTTCTTTTACAACTTTTAAATCTTCTTTCTTCATAATTACTCCTTAAAAAAATAATCGCCCCGTGTTTTCGGAACGATTTATAATATTTCACAATATTATATTATCACTATTCCCGAACTTTGTCAATCAAATTTTGAAAATTTTTAGTTTTAGGGCGGTAAAACTATTTTGCAACCGAAAGGATAATGTTTTATTTTATATTTACAAACGCGCCGCCCCGCGATTGTATCATCGCTCTACCTCTTCAACAAACATATACGACTGCGGCGGGCGGATAATTTCAAATTTTTTTGCCCACGCGTCATAATGGCAATGAGTATTCGGATAAAGATTGAAAAGCCACTCTTCTTCCGTCATAAAACCCGATTTTCGAAATTCGCTCAATTCTTTCGGCTTGTCATAAATCTTTAAGTCGGATATATGCCAGCCGTAAAGGGTTTTATGTTTGCCGTAGTTTTTTACTTCGTCATACGATAAGCACATCGCTTTATACTCATCTGCAAAAATCAAATATGAGCCGTAAATTCTCGATGGCAACCCCATTGAATTAAATTCGGTTAGTCCCTCGTGGAAGTTATATTCATCGACCTTATCGCAGACAACACGCATTCCGACTTTCCCGAAGTGCTTACGATATTTCTCTTGAAACTCTTTCGGTATCTTCGTAAAAGATTTTTCGTCCTTGCTCATATAAAAGGCTATATCCTGCGGTAAGTTTTTAAATGCCGTTTTTCTTACTTCGATTTTCTTTTTTTCTTCGGCAATTAAATAATAATAATACGGTTTAATACTTGCTAAAATCATTTTTATTCTCCTAAAAGTTCGGGGCTATCGTAAATATTGCCGATTACTTCGACAACGCTTCTTCGATATAACGGTGTTGAGTTTTCACCGTACTCTGTTTTGCGAATTAAATGTAATGAGCCTAAATATTCACAAACAACCTCATAAATATTTATTTCGGTTTTCAATGGCGTTTTCCAATGGCTCGACCATTCTTTGACTATATCGCCCTCGAAAATCTTTTTGCCGTTTTTATCGGTCAGTCCTGTAAACTGTCCGACGGTTTCGGGGATAACTTCCACCATATCCGGACTATCGCCAGTCATTCCCCATAATAGGAATGTTTTATCCCAACTCTTAAAAAAGTAACCTTCTGTCCATTCACCGTTGTCTTTTTGCTTGCCTCTAAATAAAATTTCTCTCATTGCTCATACTCCTTTAAAAGTTTGTCGATTTCGTCAACAAACACATATCTATGCCACTTGCCGTCCATAAAATCATTGTCGCAATAACTGCATTTTTTTAACTTCTCCGCAAACTCTTTGACGGCTTGCTTTTTTTCAATTTCAAGTACGTTTTTCATATTTTTAAGAAAACGCTCTGTTCCAATTTCAAGCCCTTCCTTAATGTCCTCGTATGTTTCAGAGACTTCTTTAATTTGTTGTTCTTTATCCATAATCACTCCTTAAAATCCGTAAATATTCCGATTATTATTAGTATTAGCATTGCTAATAGTAGTATTGCCGCGGGTATCCATACGGGACAGATTACCCATATCCAATCCCAACTTATCAGGTTTAACAGCCGTAACAACACAAAAATGAATGTCAGAACGACTATTAAACACATAAACAACGATATAATAATTTTACCTCTCATAATCGACCTGCTTTCTGTCTTTGTTCTTTTTCAGTTTTTCCAACCTCTGAATTTCTCTGTTTATGTACCACGCCGCCTTTTCCAAGTCCTCGATTTCCTTTTCCTTGTTTTTCTTCCCCGCACGCGCTATGTATTTTATAGCGTTCCCGCGATGGAAATTCAGTTGTTTATCTTCGATAAAATCTATGACTTCGATTTTCCCGTCCGTATAATGCGACGGGTGATTTATTATGCTATTCATTACACGTTATCTCCCTTTGTGTCATTGTCGTTTCTGTCGGGCGTATGTCGGCTATCTCGTTATGTATTTTTTCTACTAACACATACGCTTCCGTCGCTGTAAACCTTATTTTACCCTGATTACTTAAAATTATCTTTGCCGATAATTCCTGCAATAATTCATTCGCTTTGCTCATCATATCAACCCGAACTCCTTTGCCCATTCCTCGGCGGTTTCCAAAACGTCTTTGATTTTCCTATACACCGTCGGCAACGGTATTCCCGTTATTTTAGACACCTCGGAATTAGGTTTACAATTAAAATAGTGTAGTATGATTATTTTTTCTTCGGGTTTTTTGTGATAGGTTATTAATGTGTTTTTAACTACATTGCACCATTCGGACGGATTGTTTTTGTCTATTATACCGCATAATCTCGTTTCCCTGGCGTTCGTTGCCGATGACGCTACCCGTTCCCTCGAATAGTCAACTGCTAAACCGCTCTCCGCAAAATCGACTGTGGACTGATAATATTTTTTTATTTCCGTTTCGTAAAAATAAAATGCGTGCTCAATTTTCTTTTTGTCCTGTGACTTCATATTGCTCCTCTTTTTTTGTCGGTTTGAAATACCGTTTTATCCTGCACTCCTCACCGTATCTGTTTGTTATTTTTACCCATTCGCACGGGATTTCATATCCGTGCTTTATCTTTAACTCGCTAATCCTCGACGCTAATCTGAATATACCTAATTCCTTTAACGCCTCTAACGACGTTATGCTGTCGTTCTGTTCTAAATACGACAAAATACGATTGCATTGTTTTTGTTTGCTGTTCATATTGTCCCCCCATAATTTATTTTTTTATATCGCCTGTGATTTTGTTGAAAATCTTTTCGTTGTATTCCGGCAATGACTGAATATAGTTTTTCATTTCTTCCGGCATAAGACTCCACGCCCGTTTGTTGTCAACCGATACTATTGCAGGAATATTCGTTTCGTACCATTCTAAATTGCCTTTTAACTCCTCGGCGTTGTTAAATTTCGGGAACCACTCAAACGAACATAATTTCCAGTATATTTCATTAAATCTTTTCTCGGTGATTTTTTTGTTAAACGCCATTAGTTTCCCGCTTTTTTTATAGCAAAATATACAGCGTGATATACCCTCACACTCCAACGCGCCCCAAATACCGCTGCCGCCACAAATATCGCTGCCGCCCCAAATATTGCTGCCGCCCCAAATATTGTTGCCGCCCCTAATACCGCTGCCGCCCCTAATACCGCTGCCGCCACAAATACCGCTGCCGCCACAAATATTCTTTTGTAACTCTTTTTGGCACAATTCTACAAAATCTTCAAAATTTATCACTTCGACAATTTTAATAGTATTCGTAACACTTTTTTTGCCGCAGTCTATAACCTCGCCGTATGCCTCTATTTTTGCAAATTTATTCCATTGTACCGGTTCATAAAAATTGAAACACTCGTGAGGCAGTTTGCTAAAATGTAAACCCCATTTACATTCCTCAATTTTTCCGTCTATTTTATGAATCGTCCCGACTACGTTCCCGTTTTCGTCTTTGTAATCATATCCGTGGGAAACAAAATCGTTCGGGAACATTTTATATCCTGTCGCTACGGGTTTCATACCTTTTATTTCTTCCTCACTAATTCTATATGTTCTCATAAATTCACCTTTTTTCATTCTTTCACCTCACGCCCTAAATTGTTCTATTACCATATCGTGTACCGTGTCATCGTTGGCTAATTCTTGCAACGTTTTTTCAAACAATGAATATTCCGTCGTTTCATACTCGCAACGCGTAATCTGATTTTTTCTGCTATACGTTATTTTAAACATTTTTTGCTCCTTTGGGCTGTGCCCTTTCTCAATTTCTGCCTATATTATACACCATTAAGATATATATGTCAACTGTTTTTATATAATTTTTCAAAATTTGATAAAATTATTTCTTACTTGAAAAGCGTCGCCGTGCTGTATAATGTCGGGATAATTACTCAACGCGATTTTCATTGCATACTTATCGATTTCGTAAGCGTGATACACAATGTTCGTAAAACCCATTTTGCCCAGGCAGTATCGTCCCGTTCCTATACCGTCATACATTGACAATATGATGATTCTTTCGTCTTTCGGCACGTTTTTTAGCGCGTTTGAAAGGATATGTATAATAACTTCCGCCGTCCACCCGTTACCAAGCCCTTTATATGCTTGACTATCTGACACCACACGGCAATAATCGTCGGGCATAGTTTGTAAACGGCAACACTCTTTAACTGTCAATTTACGGATAATATAATAGCCGTCTGCAAGTTTTATCGGGTATTGCTTGCCTTTAATTGTGACAAAGCCGTCTTTGACTTCGTAAACGGGCTTATCCGTCGGGATAGCATATAACCCTGTTTTTGCGCCTTGCCCGCCGCCGTTTGCTATTAGGCAACGCCCTTTTCCGACCGCACTATATATTCGCATTCCCGCACTTGTCGAAAGTTCGCCGTTCGGACGGGGCAACGCTCCAATTCGAATCGGTTCGGCAATTCCCGTTGTGGCGTGTCCGCCGTTCGTAATAAAAGCTGTTGTTTCTAAAATATCACGGAGCAATATTCCCCTGTCTTCGGGCTGCTCAACTTCGCCGCAATTATGCACATAAAATCTCTGCCTATTTTGTGCAGATACAAGTGCGGAATTTATCTCTATGTATTCGTTTTTGTTCCCCAAAGTAAAAAATGTCCCGTCGTTGACTTCTAACTCCTCGCGGATTTTTTGTTTTATAGGCTCTGCGGCTGATACGTTGTTTTCATATAAAAAATAATTGGGCTGAAATTTTTGTTTTGCAATTAGATAATTTTTGAATAATTCCCAACCTAACCCGGTTGGCGTGGTTTCTCTGTTATTTTTTTGTGCTATACTCCAAAATGTGCAGGGACTACCACCTAATAATAATTTTATCATTACAATATCGCTCCGTTCCGTTTTTGACATTTACAAATCCGTGCTACTTCTTCGCCGTTCTCGTCACGGTCTAAAATAACCCCCGTCCCGTGACAATATGGACAATCATTGTGATAATGTTCTATAACTTCTGACGTTTTTTCGGTAGGCGTTTCGTTTACATATTTTTCAAACTTAACTCCGAATAATGTATCGGGGGTTAAGTATTGCGACATTTTTATATCGTTTCCCCATTTCAGAGTTTTGCTATCAATAACGCGTTTGAAATCGTCAACGGTATAGCCCTCTTCTAATCTTGCGTTTATATGGGAACTTGTCAGTTTGCTATTAACGCGATACTTCGTACCTAACTTCGAGTTAAGGTAATCGATTATTTCGGTTTTTTCTTTGGTATGACTTTCTTTTTCTTCTATATCTATATCTTTCTCTATATCTATATCTGGTGGACATTTGTCCACCTTTTGTCCACCCCCTAATTTTAATCGTTCTCTTTGGATTTGTTTTTTAGCGGCGGATATAGTTTGGCTTCCTATCATATTTCCAAAATCGGCGATTTTTAATAATCCATTCTCCATTCGGTAGATTAAGCCAAGTTTTTGATAAAGGGATAATGCAACTCTTATCGTGTCAAGCGAAAACCATTTCGTATCGCGTTGTATCTTTTCTTCGTCATACGGAATAATCATTTCGCCGATATTGCGATACAATTCCCCGTTCTGATTGATAGTCTTTAAACATAAAAGTTGATAAAGTATTACATAGTTCGCTCCGTCTTTTTGTCCCATTAAGAAATCTACGGTATCACTTGTTAAAAATTTATCTGTTATTCTTATCCAATAGTACCTTTGTTTGTTATATTCTGCCATATTTGCTCCTTTTTATGAGAAAAACCCTGCGAATAACGTTGCGTTCCATTATTCGCGGGGTTCTCATTCCGTTGATTATTCAGTTTCGTGATTATTCGTAACGCACCAAATAATCAACGTTCGTTAGTGGACAGAAAGTGCCCTCTCTGTTACATTACATATTATACTACTATTGTCGCCGTTAGTCAACTAAATTTTATTATTTTTAGGCTGTATAATAATATTTATAGACGGAAATTATACAATCAGTACAAATTTCGTTCGTTTTAGCGTGATTGCAATCGGATTTATATTCTATACGCAAATAATAATATCCTCGTCCCGTCGTTGTCCCGCCGATTAACAGTAACGAAATCAGCCTGTATTTGTGTCCGTCGGTGTTCATACTTTCGCGCGTTACATAGTCGTTTTCTATCCGATAAAAATCATAGTCTCTGCATATCGGTGTATCTGATAATTCAACCTGCTCGAAAACGAACTCATCAACTGTCTTAATGCCTTTTTTCTTGCACGCCGTAAGCGGCATAGCCGCCAACAGCACGCACAAAATACAAATTATCTTTTTCATTAGAAATCTTCCCTTGTTACTTCTTTTATTATGTAGCCGTATCTTTCGGCTAAAAGCCGTTTTTTAAGCCTGTACAGCGGCGTTTTTGTAGCCTCTGACTTGCAATCTTCGACCACAAATTCATCGCGTTCAAAATAGGTAAAATCTGCCTCATAGCATATTTCGCGCCCGTATTTTGATTTACTTACTATAACAAATTTATCGTGGTGTTTTAGGTTTTTTATATATCCCGCACGCTGTAATAATTTCAGCATTTCGTATCGTCTGCCCTCTAAAACACTGTCGAAAACTTCGCCGTCAATAACGACTTTTTTATTACCGTATTTCATATCAGAACGGAAGTTGATTATCTTCTATTTCGGATAGCCTATCCATTCCCATTTGTTGCGGGGCTCTTTCTCTCGTCGCTCTCGTTACTTCGGGCTGTGCTTCCGTTTTTGCGCTGAAAAATTCTACGGTTTCTACTTCGACCACAAACGCTTTTACTTTCGCGCCGTTCCTGTCCTCGTACGACCTCGTTGTTAGGTTACCCTGTACAGATACTTTTGCGCCTTTTATCAGATATTTGTTACATAATTCCGCTGCCCCTCTCCACGCGTTACAGTCGAAAAAATCCGTAATGGGATTGTCGGGGGAACAGTTCGGACGGCGTACCGCTATCGTGAAAAGACAAACCGATACTCCCGATTGCGTTTGTCTTAGTTCGGGGTCGCGCGTCAAATTACCGCTTAGAAAAATTGTATTCATAGTTATCTCCTTAAATTATAAATTTTCAAAATTGTTTTGTCGATTGTTACGCCCTTATCGAAATGATATTTGGCAAAAAATTCCTGCTTTCCTATTGTGTGAATTTCGGTGTGGTGCGCCCGGCAAAGGCTTATTGCCTCTCTGCCCTCGTGCGTTATCTCCGTTCGGTCGTTTCCCATTCCCACCGTATCTATGTGGTGTAAATCGGCAGGGCTACCGCATACGGCACATTTTTTATGAATTAAACACATATACACATATTCGTTTATGTCGTCTACATATTCGATTAACGGTCGTTTAACGGGCACGTCGTTTGATAAAATAAAATTTATCAAAAACCGCTGAAATTCGGCAACAAGGCTCATCGGCGCGTCGCTAAGACTAAATATTTTATCGGCGAGCGTGTCAACGTGATTTGCCCAAAATTCCAACTTAAACGCCTCTTTTATATCCTCGGTCGTGTTCCCGCTCCACTCGGCGATTGCGTTTATTAGCGCATAACACATTCGCCGTTGTTGGTCTGATAGTTTCCGTCCGTCTATCGCCTCGACGTAACATTCCGTAATCTGCCTGTGGATATATGCGGAAAGATTTATCGGTGCTATTATGACCGCCGTTCCGTCTTCCCGCAATTCCACTATTTTACCCCTAACCATTTACTTCGGGAAACGGTGCGCTTGCCGCTTTGAATTTCGCCTGTTCTTTCGCTCCCTTGAAATCTAAAATCAACTGCGCGGCTTCTTGCCAGTCTTTACGTTTATCCTGTGCCGCAAGTTTTTGTAACTCGTCAATCGAAAGCGTGTCGAAACGAACCTCTTTGTCGCCTTTTAGAGCCGTCATAGCCTTAGCCTTGGACAAAGTCATAGCCGCGGGCTTTTTGTCGGTCTTAGGGCGGTTTTTGCCGCTCTGCGCGGGTTTTGCGCTGTCTTTTTTTCCCCCCGTGTTCAAATAGTCGCTGTCTTTGGTGTCGTCTATATTGAATAAACCATTCAATGCGTATTTGCGAGCATAGGAAGAGGCGGAGCCTGTCATCTGTGCGTTTGTCATTCCTTTTAGGGCTTCGTCTTCTCTTGCCGAACTCGTGACCGTGACTTTATCTTCGGGTTTTTCCAGGTCGATGAGCGTTGCTGTTGCCTCTACATAATGCCTTGTGCCGATAGCGTTTATTTTATCGCTTATTACCAAAACCGCTTTATATTCTTTACAAATGGGTTTGACGGCTTCGAGAATGTCTTCCGCGTTTCTGTACTTATAATTCCCAAAAGAATTGAATTGAAGTTTCGGTGCTTTTAATTTTGCCTGTATTTCCGATAACTTTTCATAAATATTCATAATATTCTCCTTATCTTCCGCAACAACGGAGTTCTGAATTGTAGTATATGCAAGTGGGGCATTCATCCTTTCTTATAATGCACCCGAATTTAGAGCAAAGTTTGAGGTCGTTATTATGGTCGACTTTATATTTCTCGTGTTCGGCTTCTATCTCTGCCTTTCTTCTTGCTTCCCTTTCTTTCCATTCCTCGTGTAATTTGCGTTGGTGTTCTTGTCTTTTTTCTGCTCCGACTTTTTCGTTCCAATCGCAATACCTTAAAACTGCGGGAGTAGCGGAAAAACCGTCTGCAATCAATTCTTTGATTTTATACGCTCTCCATTCTTCGATATTATCAAAAATATCGTTGTCGCTTCTTTCCTCGTCCAATACCCACGGTTCTTCGAGCCAAGGAAAGAAGTTGTAAATTAAGCAAACCCTTTTATCCACTTCGCCCGGGGTTAACTTTCTCAAATCGGAAAGTTTACCCATATCTAAGTATCTATCTTTCGACATTGTTTATCCCTCTTAAAAAATCTTCCCAGGCTTTGTTCATTGCTTCGATTTCTGCCATTGTGTACTGCGGTCTGTTTTCGGTAATGTCTATATCGTCGGGGTCGTAATCATATTCGCCGTTCTGAATTTTAAACTCCAAAACTCTCTTTGCCCTTTCGAGTATTTCTTCCGTTTCGTCTTCCGTCGTTCCCGTGAGTTCGATTGTTATCGGAACCGTTACCTTTATTCTTGTTTCTCTTGCATTTTTGCTCATTTTTCTCATTCTCCTTTATTTCTTTTTTATGTAATACGATTTTGAAAGGCAATCGTTACATTTCTTTTTAGTGCAATTAAGGCACTTGTCTATTTCTTCTTGTCTTGTTACCTGGTATTCGCTCATTCCGCCCGCAGGGATTGTTTCGTGTGCCCACGGGGCTCTGCCTGCGTATATCTTACTACAAAACATTTGCCTCATATTATATCTCCGACTGTACAATGCAAGATTTCTGCCAATTTTTTCAGCATATCAAGCCGTGGACAACGAAGCCCTTGTTCATATTTCGCATAAGAGTTCTTGTTAATGCCAAGTAGTTTCGCAATCTCTTTCTGCGTTAGTCCGTTTCGCCTGCGCATTTCTTTTAGTTTTTGCATTTTTTTCTCCTTTCGGGTGTTTGCCCGTTCCTTAACTTTGTACCCATAGTATACCACATTGAGATATTATTGTCAACCGTTTTGGCGTACTTTTCAAAAAATATTTTAAGAAAATTTAAAAAATAAAAAAGCCCCCGCCAAATAAAGGCAAGGGGCTCTTTTAAGGGTAATTATTAAACTGTGGGCTGAATAATTTCGGGCTTTTCTTTTTTCGCTTTGAATTGAGAAAGGAAAAGGGTACGGTTTACGTAAACGTCTAATAGTTTTGCGACGTTGCGCCGACCTATCATAAAAAACCCGACGACGAAGTTAAAGATTATGTTCATAATATCGTATAAAATGGATATGGCGTTGATTGTGCCCATATACGCGTTATAGGATATTAAACCGCCGAGGAACGTGCAGAAAAGCATTGCAGGTAATGATTTCAGAATTTCCTTGATATTTTCTTTCGTTTCGTCCATTGTGTAGCGTGCTGCCTGACTGACGGACTGTTCCGACGGTGTCAAAAACCACGACGCTTTCAGTTTTTTGTATTTTAGGCGTTTGACGTACCGAATATTTTTGTTTATAAACTCGTCGGTGAGGACGGCTTCGCGGGTAGCGATTTTCGCTTCTAACGCTTTTATTTTTCTATCCCGCGTCTTAGAAAACTCTAATTCGTTTTTATATTCGAGGGTTTTCTTCTTAAAACGCCATTTAACCAACTTATGGCTTTTTTTGCGTTTATAAGCAAGTTTTTTGAGTTCGAGTTGTTTCTGTTCCACGTATTCCTCAAACTCCGATTTGTTTACGTCTTTTGTTGCCGCTATAAAATCATCACGGGTAGTTTTGACCTCGGTCGAGTATAGCGCGCGGTTATAATATGTATTCGAGCCGATATATTTCGGCAAAATATAGGTTATTACGCGCAACCCTAACGAGGTTAAAAACGCCGTCCAAACTATCTCTTTTACGCCGAAAGTGAACTGCAACAACGAACCTAACGCCGAGGTTGCAATGAGAACGAGCGTAAGAACAACGGACGGAATATATGAAACAATACTCTGTCCGACGGTCTTTTCCTGTAAATCATTATGCTTTTCTTTCGGTAAAAACTCCGAATTTTCCTTGTAAAAATCTTCCATAAAAATTACTCCTTAAAATGTAAAAAGCGAAAAATTAAACGCTTTCCGTTGTGTCGGGTATTTCTTCGGGTTTTTCTTCCTTAGCGAAACAAAACCCGTAACTTTCCCGCCAAGCCTGCTTATCAGAAATAGCGACTTCAAGATTTTTGCGTTTTATCCCGTTTTTATCGGTAAAAAATGCGTATTCTGCATAGGTATCTGCTACCACGCCGAAAAACATACTGATTATGCTTGCAATTACCGAACAGGTGGAAATTAAAATCATTTCCCGCCCGATTGTATATCCGAGTAACGCGCAAACTAACAGTATTACCGAAACGCTCAATAATAGGTTATAGTTAAATATGTTTTTTATCGTGTCCTTAAACGCGACGATAACGAATGCTAAAACTATAATCGCATAAAAGCCTAAACGGCTGTCCGTGGTATACTCGTTAAGTTTTACCACGAACAGCACAAACATTATCGACGAATAGGCTAAAAACGCATAAATCTTATAAAGCACGCTTTTTCCGTGATTTGTAAGTTTCATATTCCACCTCTTAGAGTTTTTCTATTTCCTTTTTAGCGTTTTCGCCGTTCTTAGCATAAACATACGCCCAAAGTTTATCGTTTTCGGCTTTCATTTTCTCATATTCGGTCTTAGAGGGGGCGGCGGTCAGTTTGTCTACTGCTTCGGGAGAGCCTCTCCACGCGTTCTGTGCGCCCGCTACGAGCGCGGAAGTCTTAGCGTCTATCTCGTTTATAGTCAGGTCGTTTTTAGCCAAACTATCCTTGATTAACGCCGCTATCCTCGCTATTTCGTCCTCTAAAAATCTTTCAATATCCGTTTTAATACTCTGCACGTCAGTATTACGCTTAAACTCTTCGACTTGTGCTTTTAGGTCATCTATTTGTTTTTTAGCGTTGGTGAGCATAGCCTTAACGGTCTTTGCCTCTCCCGCTTTCTTAAAGAACGGTAAAATCAATAATATTCCGAATAATAACGTCAATGCGCCCGCGCATATCATAGGCACATATACTCTTATAAACACGCTGTCGCTGTCATCGGTGTATTTCTTTACTTTATCTATAAGCGACTTAATAAGGTTTTTATCCTCTTCGGAGAGATTAGACCCGTCTATAATATCATTGGGGTCGGGGTCTTTTTTAATATCGTTATCTCCTGGGGTGGTGTCGCCTGTATTATCGCCCACGTTATCACCCGTGTTAATATCGCCTGTGCCCTCGTCTTTGGGGTCTGTTTCGCCCGTTATCTCCGTGCCTGTCTGTTCGCCCGAAGATAACGTTTCGTCGGCGTAAACGGTCGCTATCGCGCTCATAGAGAACGCAAAGAATATCGCAAGACAAAATACAAATGCAAATCTTAAAAGTTTTTTCATTTTTTTACTCCTTAAAGTATAATTTTATTTTTCTTTTCGAGTTCTTCAACGCGCTTTTCGAGGTTCGTAAACTCGTCAAACGCTCTTACTTCGCCGTCGTTGGTTTCAAAAATCTTTAACGGCAAACAATCCCAATGCTTTATTTTTTCGCCCTCGCTGTAAAGGTCAACGGCTATATATAACCGTCCTGAAAAAACAAACTCATCGGGAACACGGAAAGGTGCGGTTAACTTAACCGTTTTCTTTAACTTTCCGTTCTGCAACGTAATAGTTGCTTCCGAAAGGTCATAAAAGGTATCTATATCGAATATAATACCCTCGTCGGGGGCAACTAACATTGCGCCCGCTTCCCCGACCCTTATTATCGGGTCTTTTGTGAATTGAAGTTGTTTTCGCATTATTCACCTCGTAAATTTTATTGTTTTACTGCGTTTAGTTGTAAAAAGGCTAACAAGTTACTATCAGTAACAGGTTCTGTAAATTTGACTTTCCTAAACTTATCTGCCGTCCAATCGCTTTGTTGAGCGAAGCACGGTTGCCATATCCCGTCGCTATCTAACTGATAATAAATTAAGCCATAGTATTTAGTGGGGTCTTTTCCGATTGCAATCTTTTGGAACTTATATCCGTTCGACCTGAATTCGAGGTTAACTTCTATACTCTTATTGTTTAACGATTTTAGCGTTTCGTTAAATATCCACGTTTCGCTGTTATCGGTAGACTTTGTTACGTTTACGCTATCGCTTTTATCGCTGTCTAAATAGCCCCCCCCCGTGCAACTAATCTAATACTGTGCGTACCGTCAGACAATGATTGCCAGTTAGGAAGTTTTGTTAAATCTACATTAGGCATTTTGTAACCTCTTTACAATTTCCATTATTTCCTCATCGCTCAAATTATCACAATTGATACCATACTTCTCCAAAATCGCCCTGTAATCAGGCGGGTCAGGAAGAATAAGGTCATCGTAATAAATTATCCCGTCACCGTTTCTATCTTCTTGCTTAGTGTCTTTGAATGTTAAAAACCAGGTCAAAACTGCTACCGTTAAAGCCGCGATGATAGCCATAACGATAGTCAATTCTGTAAGTGTAAAACCTTTATTTTTCATCGCAGTCCTCACAACACTCCATACCTCGTATCTTTACATTGTACTTTGTACAATATGCTAACCCGAAGATATATCTATCTTCGTCAATGTATTTGCACCCATAACAACGATTAGGTAATTGTTTCATTGTTTATTACTCCTTTATATCGTAGGTTCGTCAATCGGCGTATCAGCAGTCGGTCCGTATACGCCAGGACTTATCGTTGTATCTGCTGTTAAAGTATAGGGCGAAGTATATTTTGTTGTACTACCATTGACCGCTATTGCAAGTCCGCCCATAAATGCAACTTTCTCAACGTTAGGAACAACATACGGAACAGTCAACGTTGTTCCTGCGCTATTCTTTAATGTTGGATTTGTGCTCGAAGTTCCAGGTTGTACAACATAATCGTAATTAGACGAACTTACCGTATCGCTGTTTATTTTAATATAAGCCGCTCCTGTACTCATCGGAACAGTTGAATAATTTATAGTCAAATTATATCCAATCTGTTTCACCAAATTCCCGTCAGTAATAGCCCATTTGTAAAATTCAGCGGATACTTGTTGGTCGGTGGATAAAGTTATAATTTTGTACTTGTTATCTTCCTTTCCCCACGCTCCATCATAAAAAGCGGTTTGCGGTTCTGTTTCGTCACCCTCATATTCAATAGTAAACACACTTGTACTACCACTATCAAGATAAACCGAAATCAACGTGTATTGAGTTAAACCGTCAATGCCAGCGTTATAAGAACGAAAAACCAATGGAATTTGTTGAAAATTTTTTACAGGGGCAGTCGGGCTGTCTATAAACTTATACGTCCCCGCTTCAAGCGTAACCGTACTCGCCGCCTTACTAACAGTAACTCCTGCTGATAACTCACTCTCCCTATAACCAGTTCCTTTTGCCTTAATCTTTATTGTATGATTACCTGCTGATAAATTAGCCCAACCTGGAAGAGTTGTGAGGTCTACGGATTTCTTAACAGTTGCTACTTTTGAGGTTAAAGTGATTGTAATATTAGCGTTATCTCCGAACGTCCACTTAAATCTGTTACTTGTTATATCACTGATAGTTCCCGACGAAGCCACAACTGTATTTAAAACATATCCGTCAGTAAGTGTTACGCTAAACTCAGTACGCGTTCCAGGAAAGTCTATAGATTGACCGCTTGTTGTTACAATTTTAGAGAATCCAGTTTCTTTAATCTCTGTAATATTACTATCAAAGTTGAGAGTAATATGATTTATTTGAGCCATTACTCATTTCCTCCTTAATAATTACGCTTAGCCTCTATATATGCACTTATCTCATCGTCGCTAATAAGCCGTTCGCCGTAGTATTTCATATCTTTAATAGCATACATATTGCTTATTCGAGAAGATGTCAAGATACCGTTTGTGAATAAGTTGAAATGTTTTTCCGTACCTATGTTGTAGAATTTCACGTCTTTCTTTACAATTTGTTGTTTGACAAGTTTCGGGAAAGTTCCGTCCTCTGCAAAAGTCGTAGTTCCGATAGGCGTTTCTGCAACTCCAGTATGTGTAAATGCTTTAGCTTCGTCATTGTAAATGCGGTGATAACCGTCAGTTCCTCCCATTCCGACAAAACCAACTTCTGCTCTGTTTGAGAATTTACAAAGATTGTAACAATCAGCAATGTGCACTGTAGTTATCCAAGCAGGCTTTGCCGATGTCAACTTACCTTTGTAAAAGTCCCAACAAAGTATGTCGTCGTTATATGCGATATCCTCGACAGGTTTCTTTGTTCCGTCTGCGAGAGTGACGAGCGTACCTTCGATAAAGCAGGTCCAATAAGATGCACTCTGTTTTGGATATGTCGAAAAGATTGTTGCATAATCAGTTGTGCTATCGGGCTCCGTCGTAGATGACACACAAACCGCAGTATCGCTCCAACTACTGAAATATACACCAACATCTCCAAATCCGAATACAATGCTTGTTTCGTTAGATTTATCTCCAACTACTTTACAGCCGTCACCATTATCGTTTGGATTGTATATGCTGTGCACGCCCCATATAGATTTCGTATTATCCCAGGCTAAATAGCCGTAATAATATAAGTTATTGCTATCGCTTCCAGTAACGATAATATAGTATTTTGTCTTATCTGCATTCGCAATTTGATTATATACTAACGTGCCCTGAGTTTGTCCCTGATAATCTACTTTTCCAAGAGTTACATTATCATAAGTAACAGGTACACCTTTCGTAACTTCCACCCCTGCACTCTTCTCACTATCTCTATACCCTGTACCCTTAGCAACAATTTTAATAGTGTGAGAGCCAGAAGAAAGATTAGCCCAGCCGCTCAATGCGGCGAGGTCGACGGATTTACGTTCGGAATAGTTGATTATTACATAATTGTAAGTTTCCAAAGTACGTTCAGGTCCACTTGCTGCAATAGTGATGTCTTGGTCAGTTAAATTGAGAGTAACTGCTTGCGAAACATAAGAGGTACCGTTAATCGTCACGCTTGCTCGGTCAGTTGGTACTTCTATTATATCACCACTTTTCAATGTTATGGGGCTATCGCTATCAGTTTTAGCTATGTTATTTACCTTTGGTAAATTGTACAAGCCCGATTGCGACCAGCCTTGTATAGTCAAAGTATGTGCCATAAATCTCCTTTATAAAATCGGTTTAACCTACCCACCGAAAGGTGTTGAAATTATTGTTTCGTTCCGTTATTTTGCAACCAAGTTAAGAGGTCACCTGTGGGTGCTGTTTCAAAGGTTATTGTACGGTAAGCGGTGTTTACCCAAGAAAGCGCATCACCGTCAAATACACGTGTATTATCATAGTATACGCCTGTATTGCCTATAGCATATACGAGCTTAAACAATGAAAAAGTAGTATTATTCGACGTAAAAGTAATGTTATAAGTGTTAGCTTGCTCTGACGATATACTCGGAGTTTCATTCAACACCCACGTTTCACCGCTACTTACTGCTCCGCCCGTCGTATTACCTAACAACACAGTGTCGTCAGCGTATACATCATAACTTTCTGCGTTTTCTACTGCGTCCCAACTAACGGTCGTTCCGTCGGCGGTTAAGTTAGCAGGAGCAGAGAGTTGAGGTTGAGAAACGGTATAAGTAACGGCGTTACTTGCAGGAGAATTTCTATAACCCGTCGTAACAGTATCGGCAAGACAAAGAACCGTTATTGTATAAGTATTTTCATCGGTAAGCCAAGTAGTCAAATCAAGGCTTCTCGTAGAAGTAGCGAGCGTTTGGGATTTAGAACTCGAACCAAAAGTAGCAATTACCTGATAATTCTTTACAGAACCGCTCGGATTGTTTTCAGTCCAAGTAAGAACGCCGTTTGTAGATAACGTTGCAACAGGTGCTGAAAGCGTTATATTCGTGCCTGTAACCGAAATCATAACGGTTTGGGTAGGATTGCTTATAACAAGCGTTCCCGTCGATTGTGTCCAGGTATAAGTCGCTCCTGCTACCGTTACAGAAGCAGGTAATGAATAACCTGTATTCCCTGCAAAGGTTAAAGTCGCCGTTTCTCCCGAACCTATCGCCGTTACCTTAGGCGAGGTTGTTTCCGTTACGTTTACGAGATTAGTCTTAACTTCATAAACGTTGTATTCTTCTGCGTTTGCGGTAAACCATTCCAAGAACTCTTTCTGAACGAATTGTTTAGTGGAAAAATTGAGTATCTTAGAACCGCTGAAAGCACCGTTCTGATAAATATAAGTAGGCGTAGAGGGGGAACTCTTCGGATATACCATAATATCCGATGAGGTAACTCTCATACGCATATAAGTTTGAGTATCGGCAAAGTTGCGGTCAAAATTCATATACTGTTCAAGCGCGGTAAGCGTTACGGTGTCTTTTAATTTATACGTCCCCTCTATCGTATACCAACTATCGGGAAGAACATAAACCGCTAAGATTTGCAAGAAACCCGTTCCTGGCTGTGCCGTTGCCGTAGAGGATATTGTCGAAGAAGTTACCCCTAAATTAAGAATACTTTTAGTAATAGAAGCGACGACGTTCGTAGAAGATACCGCAAAAGACGGGGTATACATAGACTGAACGTTCGCACTTGCTCCCGAATTAGTTTCATAAACTATTATATCAGAGCCTTTGCCCGAACCGATAAAGGTACAGGTATAAACCGCCGCGGAACTCTCGTTATAACCGCATTTATAAACGACCTGAATACTTTTATTAACAAGAGAAGTATCGGCAGTAGCGATAATCGTATTTACAGCCGTTACCGTTCTGCTTCCCATAAAGATAGTTTCTTTACCGTCGGAACCGCCCTCGCCTGGTTTAATGGATAACATTACCCAAGACCCCGTTGAAAGCGTTATGCTTATCGCTCTGTTGAATATCTCTTGATTAGATACGTCGTCGGAGAAATAAGAAACATAGCCTTGCGCCGCTCTGTTGCTTCCTAAATAGAAGTATTCTTTATAAGCGGGAGAAGCGGTAACGCTAAGGATAAGGCGGGTTTGT
>OIYR01000194.1_pt1 | contig 35314 bp, 27 predicted proteins | sample 1588221 | NCBI WGS metagenome assembly OIYR01 (sample SAMN03283292) | human gut metagenome | biome: human-associated habitat; material: feces | host: Homo sapiens | place: Peru | collected 2012
ATATGTCGAATTCCATGCGACTTATAGCCAGACGCTGTTTCCCGAATGCAATGCGCACCATAGACCGTTTCCATATACAGAAACTTGCCTGTGATGCCTTGCAGGAAATGCGTATCGCCCATAGATGGGATGCCATTCAAGCAGACACGGATGCCAGAGAAGAAGCAAAATGCCAGGGTAAAGCATACACTCCAATTGTGCTTGCAAATGGTGACACCCACAAGCAGTTGCTGGCTCGCAGCAGATATCTGCTTTTCAAATCTGCCGATAAATGGACTGAAAGTCAGAGACAAAGAGCAGATGTGCTCTTTGAAATATATCCAGACCTTAAAGAGGCTTATTCTCTCACACATTCGCTAAGAATGATATTTACCAAGAATACTGTCAAAGATGCAGCAAGACTCTCGCTTGCACGTTGGTACAACAAAGTGGACGATTCCGGTTTTAAGAGTTTCAATGTTATTGCCGCCACACTTTACGAGCACTATGATGAAGTCTTGAACTTCTTTGTCAACAGGGCAACTAATGCATTTGCAGAGTCTTTTAATGCTAAAATTAAAGCGTTTAGAGCTGCTTTAAGAGGAGTAACGGATATAAAATTCTTTCTTTTCAGACTTACAAAACTATATGCTTAATCCCCCTGGTTTATCGGATGAGCCCAGCTGTCGGCTGAGGTTACTGCAGGCACCGTAGTAACGTCGATAGGCAAGTATGTGGCTGTGATATTGGGTGGCAATCTGTTGCAGTTCTGCGTGGTGTTGCCGCTGTTCCTCATGGCTCGCGGACTGAATCCTATACGCGTGGCTCGTGCCATGACTCCTGCTGTACTTATGGCATTGTTCACCAAGAGTTCGGCGGCTACGCTGCCCGTCACCATTCAGAGCGCCGAGGAGCGTCTGGGTGTGGACAGTCGTGTGGCACGCTTCGTACTGCCCATCTGCACTACTATAAATATGAACGGATGTGCAGCGTTCATATTCGTCACATCGCTGTTCGTAATGCAGAATGGCGGGGTCGAGATTACATGGGGCACAATGATTATGTGGCTCTTCATATCGGTGATAGCAGCCATCGGCAACGCCGGAGTGCCTATGGGATGCTACTTCCTTACACTCTCGTTGATGTCGGGCGTGGGCGCACCGATAGCCATTATGGGCATCATCCTGCCCGTATTCACCGTGCTCGACATGATTGAGACAGCCGAGAATGTGTGGTCGGACTCGTGCGTTGCGGCTATGACCGATCGAGATGTCCGAAACGCCAGCCCACGCCAAGCATAAGGTGCTTGGGTCGGTGGAAGTCGTTGAGGCAATAGCCTATGTGCAGCAGGAAGCGGTGCGTAAGATTCAGCTTCAGCGCTAACAATTCGTATATGCCATGGAAGTCGTCGGTGGCGTTGACGAAGTTGCTGCCTATGCCGAAGTTGATGGCAAAATAAGGCATGCAGAACTCTACACGTGCCGACGCTCCGAGCGCCATCTGGCGCCACACCGACTCTGGTGCTACACCAGCAAGGTCGACGTTGGCGCCACGGTCGTAGGTGCCGTCGAGCGATAAGCCTGCCTTCAGCCAGTGGTTGAAGCGGTACATCGGGTTGAAGTTGAATCCTGCCACGGCATATGTTCCGGGTAAGATGTAAGCTTCGCCGTCGCTCATATAGTAGCCACGCTGATGCCATGCGCCATATAATATAAGGTCGTAGGTGATGTCGTGGCTCACGGCTGGCATGGCTTCGTGACGATAGAGTAGGCGAGGCGAGTGGCGGTTGATGTAATAGGCGGCACCTATGCGCAGAGCTGCTGTATTGAGGCCCAGATTGGGAAACTGCGTGTTGCCGTTGGAGTAGTGGGTCACGTTGAGGCCGAAGTTGAGGTCGACATGGCGCGAGGCTATCCAGCGCAGATACAGGTCGAACCCGATATATGCCGTGACGCGCGAACCTATCAGTTTGTTGTCGGGATTGTCAATCTCGTCGTACGGTTTCCATCCGAAGGTAAGTCCGAGATTCCACTCGTAGTTGAGCGCCAGTCGATTGCTCAGACTGGCTATGCGTGCGCCTTGCAACAGAAATACCGACACCGGATTGCCCAACTGCGGATTGAACTCGTTCCATCCGATGCCAATGCCTTGGTAAGTGTCGCGGTAGATGCGTGCCTGCTCGCTGCCCTCGGGAGCCGAGAAGGCATACTTAAGGTAATAGCCCATATCGTGGTTCATGGTGCGCACTTCGGGATTCTTGCCACGCAGAAAGTCGTTGGTATGCAGAATGGCGCCTGGACGATAGTCGAACATTAATTGATGTACGAAGTGGCGGGTGGCTGACGAGTCGGAAGACTCAGGCTCGGTTTGTGCCGACATGGGCAGGGCTAAAAGCGCAAGCAAAGCCCATAATATATAATAAGGTGTTGTTTTCATTTCACGATACTTTATTTCTGTACTCACGTGAATATCTTTCTCACGTGAGTAATATAATTGCAAAAGTAAGTATTTTATATCGTTTTGCAAAAAATGTCATATAAATTTTTCCTTTTTTCGCTTCTGTGCCATATTGACAGGCTTTTGACCCCGTGAAATGTCAGTACGAACTTAGCATTCTGAGTTTTGGCACACCATTTGTATATTATACGGCGAACGCAGTCGTAGTGCTGCTGTTCAGCATACAAATATTAATCACGAAATAAAAATAAAAAAAGATACATTATGGGAAAGATTATTGGAATCGACTTAGGTACTACAAACTCATGTGTTGCCGTTTTTGAGGGCAACGAACCTGTAGTAATCGCCAACAGCGAAGGCAAGCGCACAACTCCTTCAATCGTTGGTTTCGTAAAGGACGGCGAGCGTAAGGTAGGCGACCCTGCAAAGCGTCAGGCAATCACCAACCCGAAGAACACCGTATATTCAATCAAGCGCTTCATGGGCGAGACCTATGAGCAGTGCTCAAAGGAAGTTACACGCGTACCGTTCACCGTAGTGAACGAGGGTGGTTACCCGCGCGTTGACATCGACGGACGCAAGTACACTCCGCAGGAAATCTCGGCAATGGTGCTTCAGAAGATGAAGAAGACCGCTGAGGACTATCTCGGTCAGGAGGTTACGGATGCCGTAATCACCGTTCCGGCATACTTCTCCGACTCACAGCGCCAGGCAACAAAGGAGGCAGGTCAGATTGCAGGTCTCAACGTTCGCCGTATCGTGAACGAGCCGACAGCAGCCGCACTCGCTTACGGCGTAGACAAGGCTAACAAGGACATGAAGATCGCAGTGTTCGACCTCGGTGGTGGTACATTCGATATCTCTATCCTCGAGTTCGGTGGCGGCGTGTTCGAGGTGCTCTCTACAAACGGTGACACACACCTCGGCGGCGACGACTTCGACCAGGTAATCATCGACTGGCTCGTACAGGGCTTCAAGGCTGACGAAGGCATCGACCTCTCTAAGGATCCGATGGCTATGCAGCGTCTCAAGGAGGCTGCAGAGAAGGCAAAGATAGAGCTCTCAAGCACTACCTCTACCGAAATCAACCTGCCGTATATCTCAGCCGAGGGCGGTGTGCCAAAGCACTTGGTTAAGACGCTGACACGCTCACAGTTCGAGCAGCTCGCACACAACCTCATCCAGGCTTGCCTCGTACCTTGCCAGAACGCAATGCGCGACGCAAAGCTCCAGACATCAGACATCGACGAGGTAATCCTCGTGGGCGGTTCAAGCCGTATACCAGCCGTTCAGACACTCGTTAAGAACTACTTCGGCAAGGAGCCTTCAAAGGGCGTTAACCCCGACGAGGTGGTAGCCGTAGGTGCATCTATTCAGGGTGCCATCCTCAATAAGGAGAGCGGCGTAGGCGACATCGTTCTGCTCGACGTAACACCGCTTACACTCGGTATCGAGACAATGGGCGGCGTGATGACAAAGCTCATCGACGCCAACACCACAATCCCGGCTAAGAAGAGCGAGACATTCTCTACAGCCGTCGACAACCAGACAGCCGTGACTATCCACGTGCTCCAGGGCGAGCGTCCGATGGCTGCACAGAACAAGTCAATCGGTCAGTTCAACCTCGAAGGCATCGCACCGGCACGCCGTGGCGTTCCACAGATTGAGGTGACATTCGACATCGACGCCAACGGTATCCTCAACGTATCTGCAAAGGACAAGGCAACAGGCAAGGAGCAGGCAATCCGCATCGAGGCTTCTTCAGGCTTGAGCAAGGAGGAAATCGAGCGCATGAAGGCAGAGGCAGAGCAGAACGCAGCTTCTGACAAGGCAGAGCGCGAGAAGATCGATAAGCTCAACCAGGCTGACTCGATGATCTTCACCACCGAGAACTTCCTCAAGGACAACGGCGACAAGATTCCTGCCGACCAGAAGCCGGGTATCGAGCAGGCTCTGCAGCAGCTCAAGGACGCTCACAAGGCTGCCGACGTGGCTGCCATCGACACCGCCATCGCCAACCTCAACAACGTCATGCAGGCAGCTTCTGCACAGATGTACCAGGGTGGCGCACAGCCGGGCGCAGGTGCTCAGGCAGGTGCACAACCGGGCGCAGACAATGGTGCAAAGGCTGATGACAACATCCAGGACGCAGACTTCGAGGAGGTTAAGTAAGCTTGACTTTTAAGGATAGACATTCTGAATAAGAATAAATAATAAGGCGTACAACCGAAATCTTATAGAGATCGGTTGTACGCCTTTTTTTGTTCACGAATTTGTGTATCCTGGAAGATATACAGAAAAAATATACGGGGGCTCTCAATCGTTTTGTTTCAAAACGGCGACAAAGGTAATGTTTTATATCCGAAAAGTGTTACATTTGCTTGTTTTATTATTAACAAATTAATACTCCAAAAGTACATGAACCACCCCAGAAGCAGATACTCATGATAGAACGGATGATTTTGCTGTACTGATAACCGAACGATCAACACCTTAGACCATGGGTTGAGTCGATTACTGATGACAATGTGGAGTCAAATTGGTACATACCCCAAAATATTTCCTCAAAAGGAGTGAAATTCTCGGATTTTATTTTTATATTTGCAATGTAATTCGATTTGTTTGCTGTCTTTTATTTAGCAACACTAAGGTAAGTGAATTCTTCGACATGGTAAAACCCTGAGCCACTCGGCTTTGCTGCTTGGCTTGTCCAAGAACTTTTTGTTGCTCATGTATTTAAAAAGTTTAATTTATAATAGTGTTGCGGAATTAAGGCTGTCTACATTCTGATGGAGATTACAAACTCTTTAATCACTATACACCACATGAAGAAATTGCTGTTTTTACTATTGATGCCAATGCTTACATGTTGCGTCATAAACGACAAGAAAGGAGAACCTCAAACAAGCGAGGCCTTACTGCAACTTTCCAAGCAGGTGGAAGAAACGCAGAAGTCTCTTCCCCATGACGCTCCGGGGCTCTGTGGCACCTTAATTGATGTGGCATTTGAAGACAATATTCTGACTTACACCATAGCTATTAATCAAGGGGTGCTGGATGGAATGAAGTGGCAGGCCGACCCTCTTGATAAGAAAGCAAAGGCTATGAGAACCTCTTTTGTGCAACATGGCATGGGAATAGAGAGAGCCAACTTCTTTATTGCCAACAATGTTACGTGTCGAATGGTTTTTGTGGCAGAAGACGCAAAGGAGGCTGAGTTTACATTAGAATACACTCCTACCGACCTAATACTCATCCTTGATCAGATAAAGAAAGGTACTGCTTCTTCGCTTGGATATTTGGAGAAGGAAGCCCTTTCAATCGAACAAATGTCATTTCCTATAAAGATTCAGGAGAATTTCTTCATGACAAATAAGTATATCCGCGGCAATACAATATATTCGGAATTTCTTTGGAATGATGTAGTAAGCAACACGCCAAGTAGCAAAGAAGATGTTGCCCGCCAGAAAAAAGATATCATTCAGAACGAGAAAGAGGTATATGAATCCAGTAAACAACAGATAATAGATGAGGATGTGCACTTTCATCTAATCTACAAGAACAGGAATGGCAAAATTGTGTCAGAGATACAGATTTCTCCTCGTGACCTTTTGGGTTTCTAGTTGAATGCGGAAGACCGCAGAATAATGTATAACAAATCAGAGTAAAGCAATGGAAGAAGAAATAAAGGATAGGGCAGAAGTAACGTCGCAAGATGAAAATACAGTTCAAAATGGAGAGAAAAATGCTTCTGCAAACAATGCGCTCCATACAACAAACGTCTTTTATAAAATAAAACAAATCTTTAGTATAGATGGAAGAATTAGACGTAGAGAATATAACATGACCCTTTGGGGGGCAATAATATGTTTATGGCTATCATTGTTCTGGTATGACCAAAACAACTATAATCATAATGAAACATTGAATATGTTTGTCTGTATCTTTATTGCAATCTGGGGCTATATACTTTTTGCTCAAGGTGGCAAAAGATGTCAAGATCTGAACAGACAATTATATTGGCAGTTTATACCTTTCTATTTTATATGGATGATGTTCTCTGATGGAGATGATAACGAAAATATTTTCGGTGATTGTCCAAAGAAGAAAGAATTATATAAAAACACGCTGAGTGGTAAGATTTGTGGAATTGGTAAAGTGTTAATAGCTAACTTTGTTGTTCTATTAATAAGTTTTCCATTCCTTTTCTCACTTTTCTCAGGAATACTTCTAACATATAGAATTAATAAGATAGATAGATATAGAAATGAATTCATTGAATATACTGAACGAATATATGATACTGAGATAAATATTCCGGAAAGAGATTCTATAGAATGGTCCAAGCGTTATATGTTGGGACTGCGATTCTACCCGATGTCTGGCAGGAGTTGGTGGATGTTTAGAAGAGATTACAATAAGTTCGATGCAAAAATATACATTGAATGTTACAGAATAATGGGAAAAGAACCACCCATGTATTACATAGAACAAGCAGCAGGATATGAACGTTATTACTAACGCAAATAAATTCACGGAAGGAAATCAAGACTGATGTGAGATATCATGATGCACAGCGATACAAACTGCCATCGGTTGTCGATTTCCTACAATTGATGAAATATCTTCATGACATTGTACTTCACCATATTTGCTATGACGAAGTAATAGCAACACACAACGACGATGAATACAAGCACGGCTTGATAACGCAGCTCGTTCACAATATCGTTCAGCCCTGTAATGTAGTGGATCATCATTGGCACTGCCATCAACGACAGCGCAGCACCGACATACATGAACCTGATCTTTGTCTTGTCGCTTATGGGCGATATGCCCACAAACAAGGCAAGGGCGAGTGACAATGCGCAGAAGCAGAGTGATAGTAATGCTGTTCCCATATTCTATTCTACTTTTTAATCTTTAAAACAAGCAAGCGGTATTACTTTGACTCCGTCTGGGCGTGTGTAAGCCATGCTGCCACCTGTCATGCCAATCATTAGGTCGGGTTCGCGCAGCGGCACCTGCTTTTCTGTCTCATTATGCACTTGAATGAGTCGTTTAATTTCCAAAAGATGTTTGGCTCCTTCTTCTATTTCACGGCTGCCAAGTTTGCACTCTATCAGAGCATAGCGTCCATCGTCAATATGAAGCACCAAGTCGGCTTCCAGTCCGTAGCGGTCGCGATAGTATGACTCTAACAAGGCTCAGAACCGATAATTTTCTATCTGGTCTTTGCAACTATGCCGATGATTCACACAAAAAATGCTATATTGGTGGCAGCAAGTGATGGCATTAACTTGATGAACAATCAAACCATTACGGATAGTTTCGTGATGCATGCAGGGTTGAGCAGCAGAACGAAGATGCCTGTTGCTCACTTCGTTCTTGCGTTTTCTCCACATGATGCACCACGCATTAACAACGCCATGTTGGGACAACTTGCCAGCGAATACTTGCAAAAAATGGGATATGACGATAATCAGTTTGTTGCCTTTCGTCATTACGATAAGGAGCATCAACATGTTCATATCGTTGTGAATCGTGTCAACTTCAAGGGGAAATGTACATCCGATTCACATGAAAAAATCAAAAATATAAGGATATGCAAAGACCTGACAAAGAGTCCTGGTTTGTATATGGCTACAGGAAAGGACTCTGTTGAAGAAAGAAGACTTCGGTCTATGGATGCCATTCGCTACCACATGATGCATTGTGTACGTGAATCTTTACAGGTTGCTGACAACTGGAAAGAGTTTCAGATTGAGCTTGCTAAAGTAGGTATTCGTTGTCATTTCCGTTACAATAAGAATACGAACGGTATTGAGGGTATCTCGTTCTCAATAGCAAGAGACAAGGTCTTGAACAAGAAGGGCGAAGCTAAGATGCGACATGGCATATCGTTCAGCGGTAAACAACTTGACCAATCGCTAACACTCGCTCATCTTTGCGAGAAACTTGGCAATCTTATTGCCGTCGTTCATAATCAGGCAAGAGATATGTATGAGGATGCTCGTCAGGATTGGTATGATACTCACAATGGCTTCGAAGTTCGCAACATTGATACGGTCTTTCCTGACTTCAATACTCGTTTCTCTTCGCAAGCAGAGGCTGGACAATTCAGTGCTCCGGATATATTAGGTAATAGCAAGTTGCTTGCATCGTCATTCTTTAATGAACTTATGGAGAAATTTGAGGACGTTACTGATGCTGGCAATGGAGCCCTGCAAGTAGGACTTGCTGCACTTGGCGAAATTCTCTTTCAACCATATCAACCTGCCATATCTGCAGATGGAGGTGGCTCTGCCTCTAAGCTTGGTTGGGGAGATGATGACAAGTACAAGAAGAAAAAACGAAACAAAACTGCGACCTATACCAGAGAGCGATAATAACATTCAAAAATATTTACTCGTATGGCAAAAAATGAATTGCTTGAAGAAATCCTCGATGAATTGTCTGTCATCAAGGGTAAGGATGAAGCGAGAGATAAGCAGCTCGCTGACATCCTGAGTACGCTAAATGAGTTGCTTGATAAGTTTGCCCAGATTCCTCAGAATGGGAAGAATGACAATGCGCCACCAGGTAATAATCTCGCCTATGGTACTTTGAAGGATGCAGTCTATGATGGCATGGCAGATTACTACAAGAATCAGCCCGACTCTAAAGGAATCCTAACAGAGAATAACCTCATGACGATTCACGACATCTTCTGGGACTTGTCCAGAAAGAATTTGCGAAGTTCCGTCAGGAAGAGAAAGAAGAAATTCAAAAGAAGCGTGATGAAATTGCAAAGCTTTGCCATATATATGGTATTGATGAGATTTCTCAAGTTGCAGAATGGGCTCCCGAATATCCCATAGAGATTCAGCGTGTCATTCGCTTCATCGGTAGGAACACCCTTGAAGAGACTGAGCCTGACGAAACGGCTCACAAGATAATGAAGGTATGGGGCGATATGTTCTTAAGGATAACTACTCCTCCGCCACCAGAACCGCCATCACTAAGAGCATGGTTGAAGTTCAAGTGGCAGCAGGTAAAGACGCATCTCCACAATCGAAAAGCATTAGCATATACATTCATTTATTTCTGTACCTTGGCAATTTTCGTCTGTATCCATCTATACCAGAGTGCTGTTATGGATCTTGACAGAACCAATCGTATTTTCTATCACAATGTGATACGAAATGAACAGAGAGCGAAGGACTACCATGCTTTGGACTCGCTGATTCACTCAAATTCTTTCTTCAAGACGTATCGTACGTTGGATAGATAGTTGCCATCTATAGAAAAGATGACCGACAGTTATTGGCGAGCCAATATTTTGTCGGACATCTTTTATTGGACTTGACTATGACTATACATCACACCAGTTCAAAAATCCAGCACCCATTTGTTCCGTAGCATAAAATCGGAAGACAACATACCCGACACTGGCATAAGATCATTACCTTCAGGATCCTTCAACCCCTCCATTATGTGTTGGTAGTTGTTGATAACTTGTGCTTTATCGTTTTGGGTGTACAACTTTGGACATTCAGGAGTTCCACCTACGCTGATGATGCTCAACAAGACATCACACAATACGGTGTCCAAAGTATCTGTCGTGAAACATATTACAGTACCATCATTGTCAAAATACCTCACGCAGATTCCAGCATCATCCATCATATGTTTTGTTATAACGCTTGCATTTGCTCCCGAATCAGCCACCATCACGTATTCCTTATCACCATAGACAAGTCCAACAACCGGAATATTATATTGCTTCAATCCGTATGACATCGGAAAGAAAAATGCATAATCCTCGGGATTGCCCTCAATACTACCTGCAGAAGCATGCAATGTTTCTGTCTCATAGTCAAGAACCATATTATTCTTCCTAAGGAACCCATGACCAATGATACCTATGAAAAGGCCATCAAACATCTGGCCAAAGTCCATGTTCTCATTGACATAGAAGGTATCGGAGAACACTTCGTTGCCTATACGAAATGACAACGAATAACCTTGACACTCCACACCTTTACCCTGTACGGAGTGTATTTTCATTGTTTTGCCTTCAATGGCTGCATCATCTGCAATGTACGGGAGGATAGACTTATTCAGGATGCAGTTTACTGATCCTGTATCTATCATCATAACACCTATGTAAATCTGGGCGTCCTTTCCTTTGAATGCAGCTTTTACTATAGGGAACTTTGTTTCTTGTATGTTTCTCAGTTTTGATGTAAATTTCTCCATGTTTCTTTTTTGCATTTGAGAAGAGCCTCCCATCATTCCTCGATGGATTGCTCTTCGTTGAACTCCTGCTTTTTGATTCTACGAATCAGGTAAGCAATTGCCTTGGGCGCTTTCTCGCGACACACCTTCAGTTGAGCAAGGAACTCTTCTTTTGTGGCAGCAGAGTTGAAGATATCCACCAACTCACAGTTGTTGTCCGACAACTTGTCAAGCTGCAAGCCATGCTTCTTCATCAACGTGCGCAAGGCAAGGATACCAAGGTCGTACTTTGGACGTGCCTCCACAAGTTTCCGCATGAGGTCAAGCCCTGGATCGCCAATATACATCTCGTTGAGCATGGCAATCATGAAGAGTACCTTTGCATCAGGCGTTGCCATCTCGAACACGTTCGCCAACTGGCAATTGGTTTTATCTGCTTCCGTGTAGCGTTCAAGTTTTGCCAAAGCACGAGACTTAACGTACAGAGCCTCTCCACACTGATGTCTTTCCAGCACCTCGCTGATGAGAGTCAATGCCTCCTCGTACTTCTGAGCATAAAGACTCAATAAGGCTGCAATGAACTTCGGAGCCCAATGGCTTGTGCGAAGAAGGCTTTCGGGTATGTTCTCTACCGAACCATACAAGTGCTCATCACACACCAGTATATCCAGAAAACGCTTAGACTGTTGCATCGCCTCCTTGAAGTCGCCATCCTCAGCCTTCTTTGCCACTAGCATCAGGTACTGTTTGGCAGCCTTGTCATAGTTGTTCTGCTGAAGAGCGCCATAGACAGCCTTGCCACTCTCTATCTCGTTGCCAATCTGCTGTTCGTTGTTGTACTCGCTTGCGTAAGTGAGCACTTCACGACTTGTGTGAGCATACTGAGGGATGACATTCTTCGAGAGATAGAGGCCATCAAGGCTTCGTACGCGGCTAAGTGCCACATAGAGCTGTCCGGCAGCGAACATGCCTCGACTTAGGTCGAGCGAAAGCCTGTCGAAGGTCATACCCTGGCTCTTGTGTACCGTTATCGCCCATGCCAACTTCAAAGGGAACTGCGTGAAGGTGCCGGTCAGCTCCTTCTTCATCTTGCGTTCCTCCTTGTTGTAGTCGTAGCTGTACGATTCCCATGAGCAACAAGGCACAACGTATGTCTCACCATTGTTGAGCGTGATGCTTATCTCGTCTTTGGTGAGCTTGGTCACCTTTCCGAGTGTACCATTTGCCCAACGCTTCTGCTGGTCATTGCGTGTGAACATTACCTGTGCGCCAACCTTCAGGCGAAGTTTCAGCTCCACAGGGAGACGCTTCTCCTCAAAGGTGCCATCAACTGTTCCTTCGTACACGAACTCCTCTGTTTCGATCTCCTCTAGTCGTTGAAGGTTGATCTTGTCTGCCGTCTTGTTGATGGATGCCAAGGTGATGACCGCACCATCTTCTTCGCTTGGTATACGTACGTGACTATTAAGGTGCATTATGTCCTCTGGAGTCACTTTGTTCATGCGCACATTCTCTAGGATGTGAAGAAAGTGCTCATCATCCTGACGATACACTTTCTGGAACTCTATCTTCACAAGCCGCATGCGCTTGACGGCATCCGACTTGTAGAAGAAAAAGTCATCCGTATGGTACAGATCCTTCAGAAGGTCTTTCTCAAGTCCTTGCTTCACTACAGGTGGCAGTTGGAACATGTCGCCCACGAAAATCATCTGCTTACCTCCGAATGGCATGTTGTTCCTAAGTGCCTTGCGCATGGTGTAGTCGATGGCATCCATCACATCGCATCTTACCATTGACACCTCATCGATGATGATGGTATCTGCATGGAGGAGGGTGAGGATTCTTGCCTCGTTCATCTTTCCGCAGGTGCCAGGAGTGCAAACCTCCATCGGAAGACCGAAGAAAGAGTGGATCGTGTCACCACCGGCAAGGATCGCTGCCACACCTGTTGGCGCAAGGGTGATGAACTGCTTTCCAACCAACTTCTGCACGTTGTGAAGGAAGGTTGTCTTACCTGTACCAGCACGACCAGTAAGGAAGAAGCTGGAGTTTGTGTTGGCAACAAGCTCGTATGCAAGCTGCTGCTCGTGGTTCTGTGTGTCTATCTGTGTGTTCTGCATGTCCTACTTCTGTTCGATTTGTGGGAGGATTTGGGTGAGACGTGTGTTGAAGTCGCTATCAAGGAAACTCTTGTAGCAACCTTCAACGATACCTTTGGCTTGTGCTTCAAGTTGTTCCTGTGGCATAGATGACCGCTGTGCCTTCAGAACGCCTTCGAAGTAGTTGCGCACCATAGTCTCCGACTCATGACGGATGAACTCTTCGTTGCGGAATGTCTTGTCGTAGTCGCGCTTCTGTACGAGCTCCAGCCTTTTCCCGTTGAAGGCATATACTTCGATGCCGTCGATGTAGGTCCAGGTGTGGTAGAGCCCCACCTTTTCCACAATGACGATACGGTCGCAGAATCGTACGCCTTTGTAGTAGCGGTGTCCGTTGCCACTGTCGTATTCCTCACAGAGGAACATCTTCTGACCTTCGTCCCATATGGGAACGTGAACTCTTGGGTTGCCAAACGTTGGCAGGATCTTGTCGAACAAGTCTTTGTTGATTGCTTTAGTAAGTGAAGCCATCTTCTCGTCTGTTTTTCTTGGTTTGTGACTTTGGTTGTTTCTCTCTGCTCCCCAGATTTATCGGAGCAACTTCTGTTGGGTTTCTTCGATCATGTTTTTGGAGAATGCGAGCAGCTGGCTGTCAGCTATGACGCTTCCCATTGCCTTTGCCTGTCCAGCTAGGAAATCCTTCAGCATGATGATGCTCTCCTCTTTGGCTGTGCGTTCGTTGAAGCATCTCCAGTTGCAGCCGCCCCAGAACTTCTGTGCGATGATATTCGCCTTCTGTCCGTTCCATGCGAAGAGCGTGATGCCGTTCAGGAAGGTGTGAGCGTAGCCTTCACCTATGTGGTAGTACACGGCCAGACGGTCAGAGAGGCGTATTGCCTTGTAGTAGGTATTGCCAGCTGCGCTGGTGTAACCAAGGGTGAGATACACGTTCTTCTCTGGATTGTAGGTGAGAGAACTGCCCGAGAGGGCTGGGAGTGCCTTTGCGGCAACGAGTGCGAGTGCTGTGCTCATAGTCGTTTGATTTTGTTTTTCTGTTTAGCGGAATAGGTCGCCACCACTTTGTGATAAAAAATAATGTATATACAAAACCAACTCTCTCGGAATTGCGATGCAAAGTTACAGACTTTTCTCGTCCTACCTGAGCTTTTCCTCAGGTGTATTGGTTCCTCTTAATTTGGAACCAATATGTATTTCTTGACAGGCTATGCAACAAACCTTTTCTTGCGGATGGCCTCCATGCAGTGGCTGGTGCTTGTTATGCTGACGTGTACTGATGTAAGGTCTTCTGTACGGCCGTACTTCTTGTGGTTTGCCTGTGCCTGACGCTTCTCAACGATACGCCTCAGTATGCGGTTCTGAACGCTTGCAGGCTTCGCCTGGCTCTTGATGTTGAGGTTTAGGAGAATCCCATCCAGCACCTCTACCTCAATCTTTTTGGTGATGGTGTCGCAAACTTCCTTCGCTGATGCAGAGCGGTATCGTGGGGTGTGCTCCATTTTCTCCCAACTCTTGTTTACCTTACGGCGAGCATTGGCTTCTGCCTTCTTGCTTTTCTTGACCTGCTTCTGGTTAGCTTTCTTGTTTATTGTGTTCTTGCTGTTGTTTGTTGTCTGTTTCATAGTATGTAGATTTTGTTGCCCCCACCAAACGATTTGCAGCGTCAACTCCGAGGTGGTGTCGAAGTTTGACGCTGCAAAGGTAATACGCTTTTCGCTAATAAAATCAAGAGATCAAGAGTATAATGGTTCCTTATAATTTGGAACCATTCCACTATCCTTTCTTAGGGTATAAGTCTGCTAAATTATGAATTCGTTGGGCGATTTCATTTCGTACAGATTCTGGCGAAACAACCTCCAATCCTGCTCCCATCTGTAGTATGCGACCATAAAACTCATTGTTCGGCTCAACGTTAAAAGAGAACTCTGCATACTTGCCATCTTCATATTGTGCGAATGGTCTAACAACGGTGTAACTCTTATGGAGGGGTTTCGTATCCATCAGTTTATAAATATATAATGAACGCGCACGAATTACTATATGCTCCTTCTGGGCATCCTTCATGTGACTTACGCCAACTATATCCTTAAAGAACTCATCATAGAAATGCTTCGGTGCTGGAACATACTCAACCATTGACCTTTCACGAGGTTTTGACTGTATTCTGTCAAGAGCTATGTTATAGCCATATTCAGGTTCCTTTTCTTCTGCACGACCGAACAGGTGCCATCTTCCATTATATTCTTTTAGGTAGTGGGGATGGAACATCAGCGTTACCTCTTCCTCATCGAAAGGCTTGTAGTCAATCTCCAAAACCATTTTGTTGGTGATGGCTTCATACAGAGATGGCAGATACTCTATGTTAGTCAAGATACGATCAAGGCTTGCGCTAATTACTTGTTCTCCCTTATGGCGCTTAGCTTTCATATCCAACAAGTCCTGACAATCCTTGAAAAAGTACTCCAACCATGACTTTGGGAAGAACCCTGCAGAATCCTGACAGAACTTCCAATACTGACGGAGGTTGTTGATTGCCTTTGCATTTCGCATATCAGCAAGAGGATCATTGTCCTTGCCTACATAACGGAACCGTTTGTTTCGGTTGTTGCCTTCCTCTTCAAAGCAATCGTTGCCAACAATCTCGCAGATAGACTTTTTTACTATGCCAACAGTCTTCTTCAGCTCGCCATAGCCTTCACAATTGGACAGGTTTGCGGGTAGTTCTTCAATAGATCGACCTAACCAGTCTGCCATTATATCTGCATAAGTAACCCATTGGCGACTCATCAGCCACCGATAGGTTATTATAGCAAATTGTGCCTTATAGCTCTCGCCGTCAAAGAGATTCTTGCGTTGCATTAATCTTCCTTTAGTCTAACATTGGTTGCATACCAAAATGTTTTGTTGGCATCTCTATCATTAGGTCTTGACTTTGCGGTGAAAAATACAATCTCATCTTCATAGTAATCTGTATTTCTGTCCTCTATTTTCAATGGATATGGATAGATATCGCACTTTATTTTCTTGTATCCGCCATCAATTATAATGATACCTTCATAGTCAACTCCGTCAACAAGTTTGTTCTTTTTTGTCTCTTTATTGGTAGGGTTGGACTTGCGAGATGTAGGGAATTTAGCAGGATCAATATAACCGACTTGCTTAATGCCACTTTGGGGTGCTTCTGTTGGTTCTGCTTCTGGATGTTTTTCTTCAACCAAATCCTCGGTAGGAACATAAGACTCTGCGAGCTCATCAAAAGAAATTTCTTTTTCGTCCTGTACATCCATGTACAATCCTGTTAGTTCATCGTCTATATCTGGACGGAAATCATATAATCCAGGACCACTATATGAAAAGCCTAATACTCCTCTTAGAGTTTGACCTTCTGCATGGAACTTATCAAATCTATTGGCTTTAAATGAAACATCTATTCCGCATAGCATTTTCAGGATTCCTTTGTTGTTATTAACGTGTTGAATTACACCCGTAACGGTGCAAGCATCTGTATCTTTTCGATTCTTGTCAACTATACAGTGGATGTCTTCTTTCTCACCTAGATAACATAGCGGCTGAACCGTTCCTTTATCAAATCTCTTGGCGAAATCCTCCGACTTGTGGAAATATGTCATTGCCAATTGTGACAATTCCTTATTTGGAACTCCTGCCAATATGGATTTTGCGCTATAACACACAGCCAAATAGAAACATGCATTCAAATACCCCCAACCAATTTGGTTGCCGCTAGAAAATTGATGTTCCCATTCTTTTAATAAGTCTATTGCTTCATCTATTGAGAATTCGTCAGGACCATAGAGTTTTAAGAGGAACAAAGTTTCATAACTTTTAACGTCCCCTTGATTCTTTTGGTGCTCCAGCACTTCTTCTATCTCCATCCTTTCTGATTTTGTCAGATTAGAATAGGCTCGTCGTGTATCCTTTGAGGACTTCTTGCTGTAAACGATAGACTTTACAAGCAAATTGCCATAAAGAGACTTGTTCTCCTTTGTTGCGCTATTATACATAGTGCGATAGCGTTGAATCGATTCTGCGTTTAAACCTACAATATTCTGATGGAAAGCTCGAACAGATTCATAAATAGGATATGAGTTCATGATTTGGCTCAAACCTTCATTCTTAAATGCGTAACAGATTTGTTCAAATAGATCCAACACATTACCTAGTTTCTCCGCATAATCAGAATATATTGAGTTTGTTTCACAGAAGGAGTAGTCGTTACAACCTATAATCTTTTGTCCAAGAGTTATACTTTCCTTAAACAATTGACTCTCTGCTGCATAACCATAAGGACTAGCAGGACTGATTTGAATACTTTGTTCAAATGCTTCATAAGCATCTTGAGTCCATTCATGTAAACAATCTTCAGCATCTTGAAGGTTTACATCCTCAGGGTTAGTCAGCATATCTCTTGTAAATGACTTAGACAAGGCGCTAATTTTTCTTCTCAACAACATTCCCTGCATGTGGAATAGATCTGCATCATTAGAATTTAAGTCAAATGCCATGTTGAGATTATCTTGAGCGTCAGAGAATAAGCGGTCATCAATTTCTATCCCCTTTAGCATAGATGCTTTTTCGTAAAGAAACCTAGCAAAGTGTCCTCTGAAAATTGCATCCTCGGGAAATGCATCCACAAGTGTTTTGAATAAAGACTCGGCTCTTTCTATGTCATCAAGATCCTTAATCAACAAAGAAAATTTATTCTTGATATTATCTCTACTATCTTCAATAGCTCGGTAATCAGCATTCTTTCTGATTATAAAGACGCTATAAAGCATATCTCTATCATCAGAACCAAGTTCACCGGCATTTTGGCAGAGGGATATAAAATCTTTTGCGATCTCAGAAAGACCAAGTTCCCAATTGGTCTTGTATGCTTCCAAGATAAACTCGGAGAATCTGTTATATCTAGGACGCCATATACCTTTGCCTGTTCCATCGTCATTCATCTCCTCAATTAACAACTTAGAAATGGCATGTTGTTGCTCAAAAGTGTAGGAACGAAGTGATTGGTGGAATTCATCTTTCCAGAGGGATTTTAGAATTGTTTGATTTACCCCCAAATCCGAATATTTAAAAACGAATCCTACATATGCGCAAAACTTGCGGAGATTTTCTGGAAGTTCGTCCATCCACTCGCTCACGTATGTAGAAAGATTCGTACTCGTTTCTTTGTCCTTGAGCATTAATGGGAAATCTACTACTTCTAGAATTTTTTGATTTTTCAGAGCTCCTTCAAGGATAGAATGTTCAAGACCTTGTGTTGTGTACTTTTCCACGAATCTTTGCAGTTCCTCCGTTTTTAAATACGAATCAAGAAGTATGACATTCTCTTTCTGGGTATGGTATCGTCTTGTGTAAGGTTCTATGTAAAAGAAAAGAACCTTCTTTGCCGCATCAGACATTCGTTTGACAAGATTCTCGAATTTGTCTTTGGCAACATGCTTTGATTCAACAATGGCAAGAATGACCGTATTTTCTGTTTGTTCTGAGAGCTGACAAAGATACTGTTCTGTAAGTTTTATATTACTACAGTTTTTTATATCAATGACGGTACAAGAGATTGCACCAATCTCATCTTCTTTTCGAATATCAAAGGCAAGCCTTCTTGCTAATGTGGTTGCACCACTGCCTGGTCTATGTCGCAAAGTGTATATTTGAGTACGTCTTGTGGTTCTGATAATTTCAGAGACTCTGAGTTTAACATTACGATAAATATCTCGAATGACATCATGTTGCTTATCTAATTCTTCCCACGTGATTTCTGCTCCAGAATAAAAGTCCCATGGTCTTTCTTCTGCGGTATTTTTCGTTGGTCCATAAAATTCTATGCCAGAAGCTTTGTATCTTTCAATAGATTCTGACAAATCCAACTTATTATTGTGAATCAGCAACCTCTTACTAGAGACCATTGTTACATTGTCACGTATTTCTTTGATATGTTGTAAAAACTCTGAGAAAGATGCCGAAACGAAACATACAGGCACATCATAGTCTTCTGACCATGACGTAAGTTCATCTTTATAATTGTCATTTTTGGTAAATGATATTATTTTGCATCGATTGGCAACAGATTCCCAAGAGCCAAAAACAATTTCCAGTTTTTCGAATATTCTTTGAGCCAACTTGGGAAAATTGTCGCAAAAATCAATAATGATGTAATCATTGGTTTTGCCAGTCTTAACTAACTTCGAAAATGTATTTGCAAATAATTTAGGAGTTTCCCTAAGTGCTTTTCTGTCATCATAGGCGCCAAGATCCAATCTTCCTTTTCCGAAAATCCAGTTAGTTAGATTAGAAGTGCCAGAGACCTCACTTAAATTATCTGTAATTATTCTTGTTGAAGATTTTACATGAGAGGGAGCATTCTCGTATAAACCAAATTCTGTCTTAGCGTCCAAGTCTACAACGAAACTCCAATGCAGTTGGAAGAAATCAGCCAATCGTTCTTTGCTTAGTGGATGTTCATTATGGTCATTCAAAAATTCTGGCAAAATGATAACATAATCAAGTCCCGCTGCCTGTTCCATTCTATTTGTCAGTTCATCAAAAACAAGAAAATCATTACTTGTTTTTAGAGAGCTCTCCACGCACGAACTTTGAAATGTTACGTTGCTAAGAGGTTTGTTTAAAGTTGAGAGAAAAGCAATAGTTTCATTCGATAAAATTGTTCGCAAATCGCTAAAAACTTTAGGCATAAAAGTAGAAAGATTCCTGGCCTCAATTTCATTTTCAACTGTTGAAACCCCATCATGCATACCAGCTTCGCTGCTATTCTTGAAATCCGATGCTAACTTGACAAAGTCGCTATCAATAGCACTCTTTATTCTGTTAACAGTCCTTTGTGTCGAGTACAAAGCCAAAGTTGCACCTTTTGTGTAATATATTACCTGCTGAGCAAGTGAAGCGAGCATTGAATTTTCTACCGCTCGATTTGTAGGTGTAATAAAAGAAGCTGTACAATTTTTATAGTCACAATGCAATGTTTTCTGTCCAGACAGTAGTTCCTCCGCCAAAACAGTATCAACCAAATCAAAGATGACCAATTTACAGAATGTTTCTATTGCAGGACGAATGTTTCTAAAAAACAACACACAATCTCCACTATTGTAATTGTCAATAGCTTCGTTATAATCGTGTTGAAATCTTATTTTTATATCTTCCATATGATCTGTTTTATCCATTTTTATTAACGATTAATTCTCGCATACTTACTTGGAGCAGGTCCGAAATCTTTGCCAGCGTCTGCAAATCGGGTTGTGTGGTGTTGGTGCACCACTTGGAAACCGTTACGGGATCCTTCCCTAACTGACCGGCAAGCCAGACGCCAGTTTTACCTGCATCTGCCAATGCTCCTTTAATTCTGTTTAGGTTTTCCATGCAAATTTCTTAATGTTTGATGCAAAGCTACTATATTATCTCGGATTAAATGGGGTTATTTGTGAATATTTTATGAAACAAGTGGGTTTTTATATTTTGTTAAGGAAAACAGCTCCTTTGGTGACAGATTTTGTTGGTAATGAGCACAACATTGTGCAATATGTTACATCCTTTTGTGTGAAACGACCATTTTAGCCAATAACAAGATAATCGTGAATGTTTTTCATCTTTGCAACATGATTTCCTTGCAATTTTATCCCCCCCCCCAAAAAAAAAACACACACACAAGATATTGAAATATTAACACAGAACATTTCCATATTACAAAAATTATTTACAACTTTGCACCAAACACAAAGAAATAGATATATGAATAACATCAGTAATATCGATAACACGAGTAATGCCAGTAACATTTCAAAGGGCGACATTAACCGCTTGAAGGTTGTTCTGGTAGAGCAGAAACGTACTGCAAAGTGGTTGGCTGAGAAGATTGGACGCGACCCTGCAACCGTCAGCAAGTGGTGTACTAACATTGTACAACCGAATCTTGATACTCTCCGTCAAGTGGCAGTCATCCTTGACGTGGATATCAGGGATTTGCTTTGTCCTACAAAATAACATCGTTACACATTATACATAATATATAGGTATGGCATTACCAATAAATATAGAAGAACTACTGAAAGGCAAGACTGTAGAATGGGAACGTTTGGATTTTAAACGTGGATGGAATCCAGAAGATGTTGTACATTCTGCATGTGCTTTCGCAAATGATATTCATAATTGGGGTGGTGGCTACATCGTTGTTGGTGTTGATGAACAGGATGGAGTACCAGTGCTGCCTCCTATTGGCGTTGACCTTCATTCGCTTGATAAGATACAGAAGGAGTTGGTAAACATCTGTAGTCTTGTTCAACCAACCGTGAATGTGATAGCAGAACCTGTAGAATTCATGGGCAAGATGATACTTGTCATTCAAGTGCCTGGAGGAGAAGTACGCCCTTATAAAGCACCAAAGCATCTGGGCAAGGAAGCTTTGAAGGCTGGCAAGGTGTACTTCGTGCGAAAGGGTTCAGTGACAAAAATTGCTGACCAAGAGGAAGAACGTATTTTGATGAGTCTTTGCAACAAGGTTCCTTTTGATGACCGCATCAACCAGACTGCAAGTATCGAAGTACTTGACCGTATGCTTATTGAAGATTTCCTTAAGCGTGTTGGCAGTAAACTGACTCATGACGAGATAATGCACATGCCAATGTCAGAACTGGGATGGCAGATGCAGATTATTGGAGGTTCACCAGAAGATTTGCACCCCAAAAACGTAGGATTGCTTCTATTCTCTCAGAATCCCGAGAAGTATTTCCCTTATTCTCGCATTGAGATAGTTCACTTCTTTGATGAGGTGGGTGATAGATTCACGGAGAAGATTCTGCATGGTCCAATACACCTTCAACTTGAAGCTGCCTTGAAATACATCCGAGAGCAGGTGCTTATGGAGAAGGTTATCAAAGTACGTGGAGAAGCAGAGGCTGTACGCTGCTACAACTATCCTTATGGAGCATTGGAAGAGATTTTGGCAAATGCCGTTTTCCACAAGTCATGGGATGACCGCAATCCTGTAGAGGTGCGCATCAATCATAATAGCATAGAGATATTGAACTTTGAAGGCCCAATGCCTCCAATAACCAATGCAGACTTGCAGAAGCCTCGTGTAATTTCACGCAACTATCGCAATCGTCGTATAGGTGATTTCTTGAAAGAGCTGCATCTAACAGAGGGACGTTCCACAGGATTTCCGAAAATTTACCAAGCAGTCAGGCGTAACGACTCGCCTATGCCTCTATTTGAAACCGATGACCGCAATATGCACTTTCTTGCAACCATGCCGATTCATCAGGCTTTCGTTGACGAGAAGGCTTATCTTGCATCAAAAGGGAAGGTATTAGATGGGGAAATCAAGGATGATTTCGGGAAAGATGAAAAGAAAGATTTCCTAAAAGACTTCCTAAAAGGTTTCCTAAAAGAAAATGACATAGAACTCACTGACAGACAGAAATATATCTTGTGGGCGATATCCGTTGATAACACTCTTTCAGGAAAAGCTATTTCCCAAAAGATTTCGGAAAAGACTTTTGGAAAGATTTCTGTAACAGATAGGACTATAAGGACGGACATCGCAGACCTTCAAGCCAAAGGCATTCTAACACGTGAAGGTGGTCGCAAAGATGGTAATTGGGTAATCATAAAAAAATGATATGATAAAAATTTTCAAGATAATAGAGAAGGTCGTTTGGACACTGGTTGCAATAGCTGTAATCATGATTCTTGCTTTAATTGCAATCAGTGTTGCCAATAGTGCAGATAATATCTGGGACGATTTCCGGCCATATACTTCATTGTTATATGGAGTTGCAATGCTTGTCGTGGTATTTAAGGTAGCTATTCTTGGAGTACAGATGTATTTGGAAACTAAAATAGAGGAAAAGACTAAGCATCTGCAAACTATCATTGAAAAGCAGCAATCACAGCAAGTTGAACAAGAGAAGAAGGTTTCTAGCAAACTGGACAAGATTATCAATGACATTGCTGCTATCCCAAACACCGATACGGATGCTATTGTGGATTTTCTAAAAGCGAATCTACCAAATATTGTTTCAAATCTTGTTGACCAGCAGGTTTGCCAACAGGTGTCTTATGAGAAACAGAAGTTGGCTCTGGAATACGAAAACAGAGAAGCAGAATTAAAACGTAAATCACTTACCGTTGATGCAATCATCGAAAGACAAGACAGGATTGACAAACTCAACAAGGCAATTCAACTACGAGAACAACAGGAACGTGAGGAAAGAATGAAGAAAACAGAGAAATATACAATGCTTATATTCTCCCTTGCGAAAACTCCTGTAGAAGATGTAGAAAAAGTATGGCAGGTTACAAAACTCTTTCTTGAATCAGGTCATGTGTTGGCAGATAAAGATTCAACGATAGCTCTCAACAAAAATCTTCGCAATGCTGAGTTGAAGCAATATGCCATCAACATCGTGAAGTACAACCGAAAGGAAAACCTTGATATTGAATCCTACCTGATGACCGTCTTCGGAGAATGGTTCACCGGCAGTTGTGGTTTGATGTAGGAATCAAAAGATATACAACGAACCACCACTCGAACCAACATAAGAAATAGTTGTGGTTTGATGTAGGAATCAAAAGATATACAACTGAGTATTTTTCACAACAGAACACACAAAAGTTGTGGTTTGATGTAGGAATCAAAAGATATACAACTATTCTATCACATCATGCCCGACATGCCAGTTGTGGTTTGATGTAGGAATCAAAAGATATACAACATGCAAAATGTGCGGTCGATGTCGTGATAGTTGTGGTTTGATGTAGGAATCAAAAGATATACAACAGTTTGAACGCCGTGGTATCATCCATTGGGTTGTGGTTTGATGTAGGAATCAAAAGATATACAACTGTCAGGTGTTATCTTCAACGCCACGTTATGTTGTGGTTTGATGTAGGAATCAAAAGATATACAACATCATTATGATCGGGCGGCAACCGTTAAGGTTGTGGTTTGATGTAGGAATCAAAAGATATACAACACCAAAGGTTCGTTATACGAATGGTTGGAGGTTGTGGTTTGATGTAGGAATCAAAAGATATACAACCAGCAGTAGTGGCAATATTGCTTTGCATTAGTTGTGGTTTGATGTAGGAATCAAAAGATATACAACAAGTTTCAAATTTTGTTTGTACCTTTGCAGTTGTGGTTTGATGTAGGAATCAAAAGATATACAACTTAGAGTTTTTTTATTTGCTCCGTGTGCGGTTGTGGTTTGATGTAGGAATCAAAAGATATACAACCAATAAAAATTATAACTACCAAATTAATGGTTGTGGTTTGATGTAGGAATCAAAAGATATACAACTGCCTCCGTCTTAGTCGTAACGACATTGAGTTGTGGTTTGATGTAGGAATCAAAAGATATACAACACTGCGCCGTGCTTACAAGCAACTCGAAGAGTTGTGGTTTGATGTAGGAATCAAAAGATATACAACAATGCTACTTTTGATTTGTAAACCAAAAGGTTGTGGTTTGATGTAGGAATCAAAAGATATACAACTTTTTCTGTAACGATTTGAGCGTCCGTTAGTTGTGGTTTGATGTAGGAATCAAAAGATATACAACTATGGAGGTTTGCGGTTCGGGAGAATAGCAGTTGTGGTTTGATGTAGGAATCAAAAGATATACAACAAAGACGAGCGAGTGATTGCTGCCCGCCGTGTTATGGTTTGATGTAGGAATCAAAAGATATACAACCGCTGTTACCAGTTCATTAGCCAGGGCAGGGTTGTGGTTTGATGTAGGAATCAAAAGATATACAACCAATGCAGACGCTTGAAAGTAATAGGCAAGTTGTGGTTTGATGTAGGAATCAAAAGATATACAACCTATGGGATAGTGCTATTAATCGCCTTATGGTTGTGGTTTGATGTAGGAATCAAAAGATATACAACATGCAAAATTACAAACAAACCTTGAAAACAGTTGTGGTTTGATGTAGGAATCAAAAGATATACAACGGGTGTTACACCTAAATTGACCTGTACGTTGTTGTGGTTTGATGTAGGAATCAAAAGATATACAACATCCGAAAGCTACAGAAGTAGGCGCAGAGGTTGTGGTTTGATGTAGGAATCAAAAGATATACAACCCGCAACAAGTTGCTACGCAGTTACTACAGTTGTGGTTTGATGTAGGAATCAAAAGATATACAACCTTGGTGCATCGTGGTACACCTTGGCGCATGTTGTGGTTTGATGTAGGAATCAAAAGATATACAACATAACTATGTTCCAGGTCGTAGCACTCCATGTTGTGGTTTGATGTAGGAATCAAAAGATATACAACCTTACGAAGAGCGCAACCACGCTCATTCAGTTGTGGTTTGATGTAGGAATCAAAAGATATACAACTATTATAATACATTTCTTTACGTTCCCTAGTTGTGGTTTGATGTAGGAATCAAAAGATATACAACCACAATGGCTGAACAGATAGCCACAAGAATGTTGTGGTTTGATGTAGGAATCAAAAGATATACAACTTTTGTGGCTAATCTTGTTTGTATATTATAAAATTGTGCTAACTTTGATGGAAAATATGAATGTTGATGAAGAAATAATATTGTTTTATATGGAGCTGCGTTATAATGATGCAACTCTTTTAATATTATGAATGATATGGATACATACCACTTGTCGCGATTTCTTGCAGCTCAGGATTCTTACTCACAATATAAGACGGCTCTTGAGGAGATTCGAAACGGACGTAAAAGGAGCCATTGGATGTGGTTCGTTTTTCCTCAATTGAAGGGGCTGGGGCACAGTTATAATGCTGACTATTATGGTATTGCTGGTGCTGATGAGGCTCGTGCTTATTGGCTGCACCCCATGCTCAGAGACAGATTGCAGGAGATAACGGAGGCTCTGCTTCTGTTGGACGGTTTGTCTGCAAGACAAATCTTTGGAGAAGTAGACGCAATGAAACTTAGGTCGTCGATGACTTTGTTTTGGACAGCTACAGGCGAAGGGCTGTTCCGTAAGGTTCTTGATAAGTATTACGAAGGGAAAATGTGTGACAGTACTTTAGAAATGCTTAGATGAAGCAACGTAGCTAACTACCGATATGATAACAAGATGCTATCTCGAAATAACTAATGTGTGTAACCTCAGCTGTGTGTTCTGCCCGAAGACCGAGAGGGCGAAGCATACGCTGACGTTGGACGAATTTGACGCTTTGACCTCGCGACTCGAGGGCAAGGTGAAGTTTCTGTATTTCCATCTGATGGGCGAACCGTTCCTCCATCCGCTGCTGCCGCAGTTTGTGCTGATGGCTCGCCACAAAGGTTTTGTACCCATTATCACCACTAATGGCACTCTGCTCTCGCGACGTGCAGACCTTCTGGATGCTCTGCCTCATAAGATTCAGATTTCGCTCCACTCGCACGAGGGCAACGCTAAGGAGAACCTTGCTGGGTACGTCGACGAGGTGATGGCGTTCTCGTTAGAGGCTGCCCACCGTGGTTGCATCGTCGTGCTGCGCCTATGGAACGAGGGCGGGCACAACCGGCAGAACGACGATATCCTCAATCTGCTTGCGCTTCATGTGCCGCGCCCGTGGACGGAGCGTCACGACGGCTGGCGACTTGCCGACAATCTGTACATCGAGAACGATAACATGTTCGAGTGGCCCGATCTTCAGCACGCCACTTACGACGAGCAGGAGGTGTTCTGCTACGCCTTGCGCAATCAGATTGGTGTGCTCGTCGACGGCACTGTTGTGCCGTGCTGTCTCGACCATAACGGCGACATCGCGCTTGGCAATCTGTTCCGTCAGAGCCTTGCAGACATTCTCGCCTCGCCACGAGCACGTGCTCTGTACGACGGCTTCACCAGTCATACCGCCGTAGAGTCGCTCTGCCAGCGCTGCGGCTATTCGGCTGTGTCGAAGAGGTTCCGCAAGTAGAATTGCCATTATGCTTTGTTGTCAGGGGGTGCGTGGGAGGAACGCCGTACTCTCCTATAGGTTGAGTGGGTATGGCAAGGATGCCGTACTCTCCTACGGGTTGCGTGGGTATGGCAAGATGCCATACTCTCCTACAGGTTGCGTGGGTATGGCAAGATGCCGTACTCTCCTACAGGTTGCGTGGGTATGGCAAGATGCCATACCCTCCTATAGTACTAACAGTTATCTTCTACTGCTTATTGTTGTCGATTTGCCTTTCTTCGCCTTTGCATCGAGTCTGTATCTGAAGCTCAGATTCAGATAGTGGTGTATATAGTTTGTGGAGTATTCCTGGCGTTGGAAGGCTGAGTATTCGCTTTCGTACCAGATGTCCTTGTTGAAGATGTCGTCGGCAAACAGGCGCAGCATACACTTGTTCTTGCAGAAGCTCCAGCTTACGGACGCCATCGACTTGAGCTTGTGTCCGTTCATAGCCGATGTGGCGTAGCCCGAACGGTAGTCGTCAGACAGCTGCACGAACACCTCGAACGGAGCGAGGTGCAGGTTGGCACTTATGCCCACGCTATTGAAGAGCGGTGTGGTGTTGTACGAAGCATCGTCGTAGCGGTAGCGGTTGCTCTCCAGGCGGTCGAAGAGCGTGAGCTGCAACTTCTCGGTCTCGTACGAAAACTCGAAGTCGTTGTTTATGCCCAGTCGCTTCTGCTTGTTCAGTTCGGGCTGAGCGTCGGCAGCGTTGTTGTTGACGATGGTGAGGAAGCCGTACGACTTAGCCGTCTCTAATGCGAACTTGTTCATCAGTCGGAAGTAGAAGCCGATGCCCTGGTCGTAGTTGAATGCGAACTTCCACATATCGCCGCCCTTCACGTTCATCGGTTTCGACGTGTAGACGCCGGTAGCCGAGTTGTAGCTGTAGAGCGTAGCTTGGGGGTTGATGTCCTTATTGTACGAAGCGGTCAAGCCCAGCACAATCTGCTTGCGCAGCCACATGCGGTGGTAGTTGTACGTAGTGGTATGACTGTGCGAGTTGCGCAGCAGCGGGTTGCCCATGTATATATGCAGCGGGTCGATGGTGTTGCGGTAGCCGAGCGTGCTCACGAGGTCGGGTACGGTGGTCATGTATGCGAAGGCGATGTCCATGTTGCGCACGCGGCTCATCTTCCACTTCAGGAAGATTGACGGCTCGTACGTGTTGCTTGTGCGCACGGCTGTGGTGTCGAGCGGTCCGTAGTGGTAGTCGGTCTTTTCGCGACAGTAGTTCCATTTGAACATCGGCATAATCATCAGTGCCTTCACCGGCGTGATGGTCGACTTCACGGTCAGCTCGTTCGTCCATTTGTGCGTCAGTCTGCGCGTGGTGTTCTCAGGGTCAGCCGTTGTCGGCGTGCCGCCCACCACGTTCTGCTCGTCGGTGTCGCTGAAGAAGTTGCGTGCGATGCGTGTGCGGCTTAATCTCACGTTGTCGAATACGTTGAAGTACACCTTCTTGCCGAGCCAGTAGTCGAACGAAGCGCCGACCTGCGTCTCCAGATTGTGTTCGCTGCGGTCGTAGAACTGCCACAGCTTCTCGTTGCGCTGTTCGCGCAGATACTCAACGTCGTGGTTGGTGTGCGTGTCCTCGTTCGTTCCGCTCAGGTTGGTGTAGCCCCCCAGCATGAACGAGCCCTTCTTTCCGATGAAGTGCTTCCAGATGTACGAGATGTTCAGTCCGCGTTGCTGCATGTCGGTCGACTCGTACTCGCTGTCGCGTGTGATGAGTCGGTCGTAGAGCGCGTCGCCGGGCTTTGCGCCGAGTGCCTCCTTCAGCGAGTGGTAGGCAAACTGGTCGGGCTGGTAGCCGTACGAAGCCGATTTCTCCTCGTACGATTTGCGAGACTTCTCGTATGAGGCTTTCACCTTCACGTCGATGGTGTTGGCAGAGTCGGTGTAGGCGAAGAGCTTAGCCTCCAGCTGCGGCTTGAGGTTGTGTTTGTAGCGGTAGGTGTCTTTCACGCCGAACGTGTGCTCCTGGTTCGGGAAGAACGTCTCGGTCGACGCCTTTCCGCTGTTCCATCCGTCGCTGTGTCCCATGTTGGCGCTTATGTTGAAGCGGTTGCTTGTGTATTGCTGTGTGCCCTTTGTCTGCCAGTTGTGCTGATAGTTGTACGATCCGTACTGGCTCTTGCCGTCGCCGTCGATGTTGCGGTTCATGGAAGAGCCAATCGTCTTGTCTACGTAGCGGTTGGCGTTGTTAGCCTGGGCGTATATCATGTGCGGGTCTTGGTCGCTCAGTCGGCTTGCGGTGATAGCTGCGCTGTAGCGTTTCTTGGTCTGATACTGAGCTTCGATGTCGCCGTACCACTTGTCGAGGAAGCCCGGCTTCACCTGGATGTCGAGCACATGGTCCTCATCGCCATCGTCGTTGCCAGTATGTCTTGATAGCTCCGACTTGCGGTCGTACACCTTCAGCTTGTCAGCCACGTCAGCCGGCAGCTGCCCTAAGATTTGGTCGCCGCCGAACATGTCCTTGCCGTTCATCATCAGGCGTATGGGCTTGTCATTCCAGAAGAGCTTGCCGTCACGTCGCTGCACGCCAGGCAGTTTCTTGATAAGCTCGTCGAGGCGCGCGCCCTCCTTCAGCTTGAACGCCTCGGGGTTGAACACGATGGTGTCGCCACGCATCGTTATGCGCGGCACCTTCGCCTTCACCTCCACCTCCTGCAGCATGAGCGCTGTAGGCTGTAGCCTGATGGTGCCAAGGTCGGTGGTGTCTTTCACCTCGGGTCCGTACGCATAGTCCACCTTGCGCGAGTTCTTGTAGCCGATCATGCTGAACGTGATCATGATGCGTCCCTCCCATTCGCTGTCGAGCGTGAAGCAGCCCGTGCTGTCGGTCTCCGCCGAGTTCTGCATCGACCAACCCGGCTGCGGGTTTATCTCGCTGCGCACCGTTGCTCCGATGAGAATCTCGCCCGTCTCGGCGTTCACAATCTTTCCCTTGAACGTGTCGGCAGTACATACGGCGGTCTGCATGAGGCAGAGCAACACGGCGACAAACATTTTCTTCAGTACATCTTTCATAAGCTGATTATTTAAAGTATTGCGAGTGCAAATGTATAGATTTTGTTCGAACAAGCAAAGCCTTTGCTTTGGAAAATCTATGGCATACAGTTTGCACAGGTACGATATTTGTCATTTTTACCGCTCAGGAGTGCCCGAAAAATGAAAAAGAAAACCTTTGGTCGGTTTTTCGCGAGTTTTGAGAGGTGAAAAGTGTGCAATGGTAAGCGGTTGATATTTAGTTTGTTGAGGCTGTGCGTACGAAAGTGTGCAGCTTTTGTGCCACTTGCGCTGAGTACTACCGCTGCAAAACTGGAGTACTACCCCCACGAGTACTGGGTAGAAGTGGCACTTTCACCGTGTGAAAGTGCCACTTACGCTGTGCAAAAGTGCCGCTTTCGCTGTGAAAACCATCGAATTTTGTGTTTTTGAAGTGAATTTTTAGTGTGTAGAAGCGGAAATTGAGCTCGTAAAGTCTCCAGAATGTGAGTTTTCGGTCGGAGTGGTGTGGTCAAAATGTCGTGTGCAAGTTACGGGGGTGAGGAAAGAAATTTGAGGGGCTTTTCAGGGGGTGCACTTGTCTCAAGTGCACCAACGTAGCAGATAGCGCTATTAGTGTTGTTTGCGTAGGTTGTGATATGCTGAGGCACCGCTTGCTCGGTTGGTGCACTTGAGACAAGTGCACCCCCTGAAGGTGCACAGTTTGCTCGGTTGGTGCACTTGAGACAAGTGCACCCCCTGAAGCTACCTGCGTGCCCCCACCAGCAGCTCCGTCTTGCCCTCGTCTACGAGCTTGATGATAAGTTCGCCGAAGAGCGTGTTCTGCCATGCGAACCACTCGCGCGTGAACTTCTGCGCGTCGTCCACGTTGAACGACTCGTGGATGAACCCCGTGCCGGCGTCGGTGCGCTGCAACATGCGCAGACACTCCGCTATCTCGGCATCGTCGGTGCTCGTGAAGGCGCGCATCATTATGGACATAGGCCACGCCATGTCGTAGCCCACGTGCGGACCGCCGATGCCCTCGCCAGCCTTGCCGCGGAAGAAGTAGGGGTTGTCGTCGCTCCACACGAAGCGGCGCGTGTTCTGATATACGGGGTCGTTCACGTCCACATCGCCTAAATAGGGCAGGGCGAGCAGCGACGGCACGTTGGCGTCGTCCATGAGGAAGCGGTTGCCGAAGCCGTCCACCTCGTAGGCGTAAATCTTGCCATACTTCGGATGGTCGACCACGGCGTACTGCTTGAGAGCCGTGCTCACCTCGTCGGCAAGCGCCGTGCAGTCGGCAGCGAGCGTTGCGTCGGCGTTCACCTTGTTGAGTATCTCCGCCGCCTTGCGCAGCGAGCTGACTGCCATGAAGTTAGACGGCACGAGGAAGAGGAACGTCGAGGCGTCGTCGGAGGGGCGGAATACGGAGGCGATGAGTCCGCAGGGCTTCACGGGGTTGCCCCAGCCGTGGTTGCATACGGTGTCGAGCTGGTCCTCCGTCTCGCGTTGGAAGCGATAGGTGCCGAGTCCCTGCTTGCGCTGCTGCTCGCGGAACACGCGCAGTATGTTGCGCACCGCCTGCAGCCACTCGTCGCCGAACACCGACGCGTCGCCCGTCACCTGCCAGTAGTGGTAGGCGAGGCGTATGGGGTAGCAGAGCGAGTCGATCTCGTACTTGCGCTCGTGCAGCTCTGGCTTCATGTCGGTCATATCGTTAGCCCACATGCCGTTCGGCTCGGGCTCGCGGTTGAACGCATTGGCGTAGGGGTCGATGTTGATGCACTTCAGTTGGCGGCGTATCACACCGCGCAGCATCTTCTGCAACTTGCGGTCGCCCTTGGCAAGCTGTACGTAGGGCCACACCTGCGCTGCCGAGTCGCGCAGCCACATGGCGTGTATGTCGCCCGTGTAGACGAAGGTGTCCTCCTTGCCGTCCTCGGCATCGGTGAAGTGGACGGTGGTGTCGAGCGTGTTCGGGAAGCAGTTCTCGAACATCCACGCTAAGTAGGCGTTCTCCTTGATGCGCTTCTTTATCTCGCGAATCTTCTTCTCCACCGCGTCCGATACGAAGAGGCGTTCAGCGGGCGCAGGGCGCTTTGTGGTGAGAGTGGATGTTGAGATGGTGAGGTGTTGAGATGGTGAGGTGTTGAGGTGGTGAGATGGTGAGGTGTTGAGGTGTTGGGATGGTGAGATGGTGAGGTGTTGAGAAGGTGAGGTGGTGATGGGGTGAGATGGTGAATTGTTAGCCGCAGTGGCATTGCTGGCAGCTAAGCAGAACGCGAAAAATGCGCTCGAAACGAGGGTCGTATGTAAGTTCATATTCATTTTATAAAGGGTGCGTGGGTATGGCAGGGATGCCATACCCTCCTATTAATTATTTAGATTTACAAGCAAATGTATTAATTATTAATCAAAATAGCAAATTTATGTAAGATTTTCCGTAACTTTGTAGTGGTAAATAAGATACGAAAGGATAATAAGATGAATATTTCAGATATACTCACCTCCGGTGGTGGCGAGAAGCACTTCTCGTTCGAGGTGTTACCACCGTTGAAAGGCACAGGAACAGAGCGTCTGTTCTCTACGATAGAGAAATTCCGCGATTTCGATCCGGCGTACATCAATATCACCACCCATCACAGCGAGTTCGTCTATCGCGAGCTCGACAACGGACAGTATGAGCGCCTTCGTGTGCGCCGTCGTCCGGGCACGGTGGCCATAGCGGCTGCCATACAGAACAAGTTCGGTGTGCCGGTCATACCGCACGTGATATGCAGCGGTGCCACAGCCGATGCCATCGAGTACGAGCTGATCGACTTGCAGTTCCTCGGCATCGAGAACGTGCTGCTGCTGCGTGGCGACAAGGCACGCGACGACAGCCAGTTTGTGCCCACCCCTGGCGGACACGCCCACACCACCGACCTCATTGAGCAGGTGAACCGCTTCAACGACGGCTTCTTCAACGACGGCACGCCGATAAAGAACCCCGGCAAGAAGTTCCACTACGGTGTGGCGTGCTATCCCGAGAAACACGAGGAGGCACTGAACATAGACCTTGACCTGAAGTATCTGAAGATGAAACAAGACATGGGTGCCGACTACGCCGTCACGCAGCTGTTCTACGATAACCAGAAGTACTTCCGCTTCGTGGAGAAGGCACGCCAGATGGGCATCACCATACCGATCGTACCGGGCATCAAGCCGCTTGCAAAGCTCTCGCAGCTGACGGTAGTGCCGCGCGTGTTCCGCTGCGACTTCCCGCAGGAGCTGGCAGTGGAGGCACTGAAGTGCAAGACCGACGACGACGCCCGCCAGCTCGGCATAGAGTGGTCGACCGAGCAGTGTCGCCAACTCTACAAGGCTGGAGTGAACAACATACATTTCTACACCGTCTCGGCTGTCGACTCCGTAAGAGAAGTGGCAAGGAGGCTGCTGTAGTTCAAAACTCAAAACTCGCAATAGCGCAAATGACATTTGAAGAAGTAATAGGTCAGGACGAGGCGAAACAGTCGCTCGTCAAACTCATAGAGGAGCACCGAGTGCCCCACGCCATGCTGTTCTGCGGCCCGATGGGCTGCGGCAAGAAAGCCCTTGCCCTTGCGTTCGCCTCGCGTCTGTTGGGCGACAGTCCGCTGCTGCGCCAGTGGCAGCACCCCGACCTCCACTTCAGCTTCCCCACGATAAAGAAGCCCACGATGGGTTCCGACCATCAGCCCGTGAGCGACGACTACGCCCAGGAGTGGCGCGAACTGCTCAGCGACGGTGCCTACTTCAGCATAGAACAGTGGATGGACGCCATGGGCGCAGAGAACCAGCAAGCCATCATCACCGGAGCCGAGAGCGACCGCCTCTCGCGCCGCTTGAGCATAAAAGCGTCGCAGGGCGGATACAAGGTGTGCGTGATGTGGCTGCCCGAGCGCATGAATGTCACCTCGGCTAACAAGATACTCAAGCTGCTCGAGGAGCCTCCGCAGCAGACTGTGTTCATCCTCGTCAGCGAGGAACCCGAGAAGTTGCTCGAGACCATACGCAGTCGCACACAACGTTTCGACTTCAAGCGTATCAGCGACGAAGCCATAGAGCAGGCACTCACCGAGCGTCGCGGCATCGATGCCGACACGGCGCACCGCATAGCACGCATAGCCAACGGCTCGTGGACCGCAGCCCTCGACTCGCTGCGCGCCGGCAACGAGGCAAGCCTCTTCTTCGACCTCTTCGCCATGCTCATGCGCTACGCCTACAGCAAGAAGGTGAAGGAGCTGAAGAAGTGGAGCGAGAGCGTAGCCGCCTTCGGACGCGAGAAGCAGAAGCGCATGATCGTCTACTTCAACCGCATGGTGCGCGAGAGCTTTATGTACAACTTCCGCAACCCCGAGCTCAACTATATGACAGCGAACGAAGAGCAGTTCTGCACACGCTTCGCACCGTTCATCAACGAGCGCAACGTGATGGAGCTGAACGAACTCTTCGAGCGTGCACTACGCGACATATCACAGAATGCCAACGCCAAGATGGTGTTCTTCGACATAGCATTACAAACAATTATACTCATAACACGTAAACAACAAGCATAAATCGCAATGAAGGATTTCAAAGATATGCAATTCAAGATAACGCGCGACACCGACCGCGGATTGCACCACTACGCTTGCGGACGACAGAACATGCAGCTGAACACCTACGACTGGCTGTACGACGTGCCGGGCAACGACGAGGACACCGACCTCGTGGAGGTGCAGTTCAAGAACACGCGCAAGGGTTACTACCACAACGTCAACAATATCGACCTGCACAAGGGCGACATCGTGGCGGTAGAGGCAAGCCCGGGTCACGACATAGGCACCGTTACGCTCACCGGCAGACTGGTGAAGCTGCAGCTGAAGAAAGCCAACCTCAAGTCGGCTGACGACATCAAGCGCGTCTACCGCATAGCCAAACCCGTGGACATCGACAAGTACAACGAAGCAAAGAGTCGCGAGCACGGCACGATGATACAGAGCCGTCAGATAGCCAAGGATCTCGGTCTGCAGATGAAGATTGGCGACGTAGAGTATCAGGGCGACGGCAACAAGGCGATATTCTACTACATCGCCGACGAGCGCGTCGACTTCCGTCAGCTCATCAAGGTGCTTGCCGACACCTTCCACGTGCGCATCGAGATGAAGCAGATCGGTGCGCGTCAGGAGGCTGGACGCATCGGCGGTACGGGTCCGTGCGGCAGAGAACTTTGCTGCGCCACATGGATGAAGAATTTTGCTTCCGTGTCCACAGGTGCGGCGAGAGTTCAGAATATTTCTTTGAATCCTCAGAAGCTTGCGGGGCAATGTGCCAAACTTAAGTGCTGCATGAACTATGAAGTGAACACTTATGTCGAAGCTATGAAAAAACTTCCGGGCAGAGATGTTACGCTCGATACCATTAGCGGCACGTTTTATTTGTTGAAAAGCGACCCTCTTGCGGGGCTTCTTACATATACAACCGACAAAAACACGGGTTCGAACCTCGTAACCATTACGGCAAAGCGTGCGTTTGAAGTTTTGTCCATGAATCGTCGTGGCGAAAAGCCGGATAAACTCG
>OIYR01000197.1_pt1 | contig 35100 bp, 29 predicted proteins | sample 1588221 | NCBI WGS metagenome assembly OIYR01 (sample SAMN03283292) | human gut metagenome | biome: human-associated habitat; material: feces | host: Homo sapiens | place: Peru | collected 2012
AAGTGATTTTCACAGATCTGAGAGGAAGTCATGTACGAAACCTGGTTTTCTGCTATTGTGGAAAACAGGCAGCAGTGTTAAAATAAACACGAACGCTATAAACCTAATCTGAGGAGGAGAAAAACTATGGCAATTTTAGTAACAGGTGGAGCTGGATATATAGGAAGCCATACAGTTGTTGAGCTTCTTAATGCCGGCATGGATGTAGTTGTTATAGATAACCTTGTCAATTCGTCAGAGGAGTCGCTCAGACGAGTTGAGAAGATAACTGGAAAGCAGGTTGAGTTTTATAAAGGTGATATAGCCGACAGACAACTTCTTGATACAATATTTGATAATGAGGATATTGAGAGCTGCATACATTTTGCCGGACTTAAAGCCGTAGGAGAGTCAGTGGCTAAGCCATTGGAATATTATGATAATAATATAGGTGGTTCACTTGTATTATTTAAGGCGATGAGAGAGCATGGAGTTAAGAATATAATCTTTTCTTCATCCGCTACAGTATATGGCAACCCTGCATTTGTGCCAATCACAGAGGAGTGTCCTAAGGGAGAGATTACTAATCCATACGGACGTACCAAGGGCATGCTTGAGCAGATTCTTACAGATATCCAGGCTGCGGATAATGAGTGGAATGTTATCCTGTTAAGATACTTTAATCCAATAGGTGCCCATGAGAGCGGCATGATTGGCGAGAATCCTAATGGAATACCTAATAATCTTATGCCATATATTACACAGGTAGCAGTAGGTAAGCTTCCTAGACTTGGTGTGTTTGGTTCGGATTATGATACTCCGGATGGAACATGTATAAGAGACTATATCCATGTTGTTGACTTGGCAGATGGCCATGTTAAGGCTGTTGCGAAGTTAAGGGAGAATCCGGGACTTAAAATATACAATCTTGGAACAGGCAAAGGTTCATCAGTTCTTGATGTTATACACACATTTGAGGAAGCTACTGGTGTTAAGATACCATATGATATGAAGCCAAGAAGAGCGGGTGATGTGCCTGTCAACTATTGTGATGCCAGCAAGGCTGAGGCTGAGCTTGGATGGGTGGCTAAGAAAAATCTCTATGATATGTGTGCTGATTCGTGGAGATGGCAGAAGAATAATCCAGAGGGAATGTAATTACATGGAGGCGTGATATGGGTAAATATTTTGGAACAGATGGATTCCGTGGTGAGGCTAATGTAAGCCTTACAGTTGAACATGCATATAAAGTAGGACGATTCTTAGGATGGTTCTATGGTAAGAACCATGAGAACGGCAAGGCGAAGATTGTTATAGGCAAGGATACAAGAAGAAGCAGTTATATGTTTGAGTATTCGCTTGTAGCCGGACTTACAGCTTCTGGTGCAGATGCATATCTTCTTCATGTAACAACTACACCAAGTGTGTCATATGTTGTAAGAACTGAGGATTTTGATTGTGGAATTATGATTAGTGCCAGCCACAATCCATATTATGATAACGGAATCAAGCTTATCAATGACAAAGGCGAGAAGATGGGCGAGGATGTCATTGGTCAGATAGAGACTTATCTTGACGGAGAGATGGGAGAGATTCCATTCGCAGTTAAGGACGGAATAGGCTGCACAGTTGATTATACTGAGGGACGTAACAGATACATGGGATATCTTATAAGTCTTGCAAGATTTTCGTTCAAGGATTTAAGAATTGGTCTTGATGCTGCTAACGGAAGTGCATGGAGTATTGCAAAGAGTATATTTGATGCTCTCGGAGCTAAGACATATGTTATCAATGCGGCTCCTAATGGGCTTAATATCAACACTGACTGCGGTTCAACCCACATAGAGGGATTACAGCAGCTTGTTAAGAGAGAGCATCTTGATGTCGGATTTGCATTTGACGGGGATGCGGATAGATGTTTATGTGTTGATGAGAATGGTGATGTCATAACTGGCGACCATATTCTTTACATCTACGGATGTTATATGAAGGACAGAGACAAGCTGGTTGACAATACTGTTGTCACAACTGTTATGTCTAACTTTGGTCTGTACAAGGCATTTGACGTGGCAGGAATCAATTATGAGAAAACTGCTGTCGGCGACAAATATGTATATGAGTGCATGTCTAAGAATGGCTACAGAATTGGCGGCGAGCAGTCAGGTCATATTATATTCAGCAAATACGCCACAACTGGTGATGGAATTATAACAGCCCTCAAGATGACTGAGGTTATGCTTGCTAAGAAAAAGACTTTATCACAGCTTGCAGCACCACTTCATATATATCCACAGGTTCTCAAAAATGTGCGTGTATATGACAAGTCACAGACTCAGAATGATGCTGATGTCAAGGCAGAGGTTGCAAAGGTTGCAGAGGCTCTTGGCAGCGAGGGAAGAATACTTGTAAGAGAGAGTGGAACAGAGCCGGTGATAAGAGTAATGGTTGAGGCGGACACAATGGAGACATGTGAGAAGTATGTTGACCAGGTGATAGACGTTATTAAAGCTAAGAATTACGCAGTATAAAATTGTGTAATATATAGCACACCCCCGTAATAAGAATGTAATAAGTCTTATTACGGGGGTTTTTGTGTGTTGAGCAGGGGATTAGGCAGATTATTAAGCAGGTGCGGTGTGATGATGGTGGTTCTTGTGATGACGGCTGTGGTTCTGGCGGGATGCAGGGGGGAACCATCGGATACGGATCTTCTGGGCAGTAATATAGATTATACTGTGGTAGAGGATGCGGATGTGCCGGCGAAGCTTAAAGAGCTGATAGACCAGAAGAAAGAGAAGGAATTCAGGCTGACATTTACAACGAGTGAATATATGTATATGGCAGTTGGATATGGTGCAAAGGAGACAGATGGTTACAGTATTAAGGTGCGTGGGGTAACTCTTGATGATGAGACAGTGTATGTTGGAACAAGTCTGTACGGACCGGGGGAGAACGAGAAGGTTGCAAAGGTAAGCACAACGCCGTATATCGTGCTCAAAATAGAGAAGAGAGGTAAGGTTGTTGTGTATAGATAATACATTTATGATATAGATTCGCAGTGACACATGAATATTAAAAAATAAGCCATAAATGGCAGATAGGAGAAGGGTATGAAGCTTATAAATGAGCAGATATTGCAGTCGGGATTGAAATACACGAAAGAGCTTCAGATTACGCTGGATGATGATTTTAATGTGCCAGATTCTAAACCGGATATCGATTCTATAGTGAAAGAGTGGGGAAATGTATACATAGATTCTGCCAAGGTGATTGATTCGTCTGTCCAGATAAGGGGAAATCTTGATTTTGCGCTGTTGTATTCGGGCAAGAGTGATATTCCGGGGCTGATAGTGCCGGTTAAGATGACAGGTGGAATTAATTTTACAGAAAATGTCAATCTTCCAGATGAGCACAGCAATGGAAATCTTGGCTGTATTGCAAGAATTGATGACCTGACAATCAAGTCAATTAATTCAAGAAAAATCAGTGTGAGGGCGATAGTCACATTGATTGTGAATTGTTACAGCGAGGAGTGGAAGGATTTCGGATGTGAGATTGACAATGAGCATGATAATAGTATACAGACGAAGATAAGAAAATTATCTTACACAGAAATGTGTGTGAATATGAAGGATAATCTGAGAATCAGGCAGAACATATCACTTCCGGCAGGACACCTCAACATAGGTGAAGTGAAGTGGGAGGATTTATCGGTAAGAAACATTAACAGCTATATGACGGATGAGGGAATGGTTGTAAGTGGCGAGCTTGTGGCATTTGTCATGTATGAGCCGGATGCAGATTCTCCTAAGATACAATGGTATGAGGGAAGCGCAAGCTTTGAGGAAAAGCTGGATATAAGCGGAAGTAGCCAGGATATGATATGCTTTGTCAAATATAATACAGTAAGCTGCAATGTTGAGCCTAAGGCGAATTATGATGGCGAGATACGTGACCTTGGACTTGAGCTTGTTCTGGAGCTTGATGTTAAAGGATTCATGGATAAAGAGAAGGATATTATAGAAGATGTCTATTCGCCATCAAGAAATATATCTCTTGAGTCGGAGGACGTCACGCTTTCACATCTTATAATGCGCAATAATTCAAGATGCAAAGTTAATTCAAAGGTTGACGTTAAAGATAATAACATGATGCAGATTATCAACAGCAATGCGACAGCGCAGATAGACAGCATTAACACAGAGGAAGATGGAATTACAGTAGAGGGAGTGCTTATTGCCAGTGTCATGTATGTCACATCTGTGGACAGTTCACCGATTAACAGCATAAGTGATACAATTCCATTTTCACATAAGATATCAATGAATACAGGCGGAACAGACACTGCTAATAATATCGAGATATCCGTTGAGAATATAAATGCTGTGATGACGGGCAACGGAGAAATCGAGATAAAGGGTACAATAGCAATTGATGCAGTATGTTTTGAGCATAAAACAGTCAGGGCTGTAACAAAATGTGAATATGAGGAATTCAATCAGGAAGAATATCTCAAATTCCCATGCATTGTGGGTTATATCTCGAATGGAAGGGATAATCTGTGGACAGTTGCCAAGAATAATCATACAACAGTGGATATTATCAAGCAGGAAAATAAAAATCTGCCGGAGCATAGTGAGAGTGATTATGTGATACCGGTAAGAGAGAAGCTTCTGCTTATAAAAGCAGCATCTAATTAGTGCTTAGAATAAGAAGTATAAGAACTATAAGGTGAAATTAGGTGATTGGAGAAAATATATAATCTGATTCTATAAAAAAGCCGTGGCAGTGTTATATGTAACATTGCCACGGCACATTTTTAATATTCTACTTTAAGATGTCAGAAGTTCTTGCAGAAGAACCATTCTGCTCAAACCAGCTATCGAATTTCTTCATAACAGCATCATATGTCTGAGAAGAGATATCTGGGAGGTCTTTGCCCCATGTCTTAGTAGCTTCTTTGAAGCCCTTCTCAACAGCCTTTACCATATCCTGCATCTTTTTCTCATCTCCACCTGAGAGAGCAAGAGCGAAATCATATATTCTGTCAGATGTCTGGCTGACACCCCAGTAACCATCGTCAGCGATATCTTTCTTTGCCTGAGCGATTGTCTCTGCATCAGCAGTGAAGTTACCACTTGCAAGTGTCTTCCACATATCATCAGCATTACCGATTGTAATACCCTGCTTCTTGAACATCTGAGTTACAAGTGACTGCATCTGGTCAAGTCTTGACTGTGCATCAGCCTTGAGCTGTGCTACTATAGCTGAACGGTCTTTAGATGATACAGATGAAGTTGTCTTAGATGTAGATGATGTGCTTGAAGACTCATATGTGGCAGCAGGCTCTGAATATGCTGCGGAAGAATCTGTCTTGGCACTTGAATCCTTTGCCTTAGTTGAATCAGCCTTTGTGTTAGTTGTAGCTGAGTATGTTGAATAGTTGCCAGAAATGTTATTAATCATTATATACCCTCCTTGTGTAAGTTAATTAAAGCCCTCCATGGCTCATCTACTTATATTATCGGAATTAAATTCATAAAATTAACCCATGTTGTTATATTTTTATATAAAATGGCTGTATTTTAGGCATAAAAATACACCCATAATGTAGATAGGGGGGAGACATCATGGGTGTTAACAAAAATGAGATATAAGCTAATTGATTTTGATGGTACGCTTCTTCCATATGCCTGTCCAATACAGACAATACAGGATAACTGCGGAAGTTGCATTACTGATAACTACGGCGTACCATACGCTTTCTACTCCCATCTTGAGAATAGAAGAGCAAATCCAGAGAGTTAGGAATCTGAATATCCAGATTCTGCTTGCATCAACAGCCATGGTTATCATGGTGTGACCGCATCCTTGGAATAATCCCTGGGTTACATTGTAAAAGGCGTTAGTCCAGCAACACATAGCCATAATTGACAAGAATTCTGTCGCAAGAGGAACAACCTCTTCATCTGATGTAAAGAACCTTACCATAGGTTCTGCAATAAACCTGCGTGAAAGAATCATACCGAATACAAATAAGAATATAGCTCCCATTCGTAATGCGTAGTGAAATGATTTATCAACACGCTTGATATTGTTGGCTCCGAAGTTCTGACCAACGATAGTTGACAGAGCAGAGCCGATACCATTAGCAGGTAATGTAATAATGCCGTTAATCTTGTTGCCTATACCATAGGCAGTAGTGGCTTTGGTGCCATAAGCATTAACATTCTTGGTCATAAGTAAAAAACCAAGCTGCATGGTACTTCCTCCAACTGCTGTTGGAAGACCAATCTTTAATATAGATAACATCTTGTCTTTTTCAAACTTAAAATCCTTAAAGCTGAGACGGACAAGTTGTTTATTGCTTCTGAGTATGATAACTGCAATAACTGCACTAGGAATCTTAGCAAGCAGTGTTGCTGTGGCAGCTCCTGCAATTCCCCATCTGAATCCGATAAGGAAGAGTGGGTCGAGTACTAAATTAATACAAACACCAAGGAGATTAAGAAGCATCGGTCTTACTGTATCACCTTGTGATTGTTTGACAGATGTATATAGATTAATCATAAACAGAAAAGGTAAATCTAATACAACAATTCTTAAATATGATATACCAAACTTATATATAGCACCGTCTGCTCCAAGCCACCTTACGATAGATGGAGTTATCAGCCAACAGGTAAGGGCGCATAATATTGAAAATATCAGAGAACACAGACAGATGTGATTAGCCATCTTGTTGGCTTCTTTATCCTGTCTGGCACCAAGATACTGTGATATCAATATCGAGCCAGCAGTTGTTATACCAGCACCAAAATTAATAAGTATATTCTGTACTGGTGATACAAGAGTAATAGCAGCCTGTGAATCGGTACCAATCCTGCCGAGCCAGAAAGTATCTGTAAGATTGTACATCGACTGGATAAAACTGTTAATCATAACAGGAACGGCAAGAGTAAGTATAGCCTGAAAAAGGTTACCCTCTAATATAAGCGTCCGCTTTTCATCACTGATAGGTCGTGCCATAACATCATCTCCATTATATACCTAATCAAAACATTTGTAAATGTCTGTTGACATTACATTGTTTAAGATTTATCTTAATAATAGAGTATAAAAGCAGTAAATTCTACTAAATAATATCTCTATTTTAAACAAAATACAGAAAATCTGCGCCGGTATACTGGATTTTTTGCTATCGAGTGCATTATAATGTATAGTGATTAAAATTGCAATAGTTTTTTTGAAATTTTTTGATTTTTATTTATTTTAATTATTTTTTATAATTAACGATATGATGTAAGGTCACAAAGGAGTAGATATGGAAAAATTTTTTGATATGCCAACAGATTTTAAAGTCTCGAAGGTTAAGAGAGATGCGACACAGAAGATACAGGAACCACATACTCACCCATATTATGAGATATTTTATCTAATCAATGGTGATTGTACTTTCTTCCTTAACCATAATATATATCAGCTTAACAAGGGAGACATGGTTATTGTTCCCAAAGGTGAGATACATAATGCCACATTTCCGGAGCATGGAACGAGTGAGAGATTCGTGGTGTGTTTCAGGGAGGCAAATCTTTCATGGCTGGATGACCTGCTTGGAAGTGAGATGGTTCAGCAGACTATTGAGGCTGGTGTTATCTCAATACCAGATAGGCGGAGGGAATATGTCGAGAGCCTTATGGCAAAGCTTTTATTTGAAAATGATGGACCGGATGTATTGTCACCAGCATTTATAAGAACAGGAATTGTGGAATTGTTCCTATTTATAATAAGATGCCAGCGATATGAGCATAATGCCATTAAGGAGATTGATGTAGATAATCAGCTTATGCAGGAGATTGCTACATATATATACCAGAATTATGACAAAAAGCTTACGCTTGTGGATATGTCCGAAAAGTTCAATATAAGCCGCTCATATCTGTCCAAGAAATTCAAGGTCATAACAGGATTTGGATTTAAGGAGTATGTTATAAATGTGCGTATTAAAAATGCATGCCGTCTGTTGTTGGAGACTAATAAGTCCATAACTGACATTGCATTTGAGTGCGGCTTCAATGACAGCAACTATTTTGGCGATGCGTTCCGCCATATTAAGGGCGTTTCGCCTAACAAATACCGCAAGTATAACGAAAATGTGTGATTACAGATTGTACTTGCATTTGTACAATTCATTTTATATAATGATATCAAGATTGTATACAAAGTGGAGTAGATAATGGAAAGTATCAGACTTAAAGCAAGAGCAAAGATTAATCTGGGGCTGGACGTCCTTGGAAGGCGTGAGGATGGTTACCATGATGTGAGAATGGTAATGCAGACTATAGGCATATATGACAGGATTATTATAACGAAGATACCAGAGGATGAGATAAGAATTAAGTCTAATCTGTATTTTCTTCCTGTTAATGAGAATAATCTTATGTATAAAGCTGCAAAACTTCTTAAGGACAAATGTGGATACAGCGGAGGGGTCGATATCGACCTTAACAAGTTCATTCCAGTGTCAGCGGGGCTTGCAGGAGGAAGCACAGATGCTGCTTCAACATTGTTTGGAATTAATAAATTATTTGATTTGTCACTGTCAATGCAGGAGCTTATGGATATTGGCGTAGAGATTGGTGCAGATGTACCATATTGTGTTATGAGAGGAACGGCACTTGCGGAGGGAATAGGCGAGAAGCTTACACCGCTTGATCCGCTGCCTAGAACATGGATACTTATAGCCAAACCACCAATTAATGTGTCAACTAAGCTTGTGTATGAGAGTCTTGATATGAATGGTGTGGACAAGCATCCGGATATTGACGGACTTCTTGATGCGATTAAGAGAAAGGACATCCATGGTGTATGTGGCTGCATGGGTAATGTTCTTGAGAATGTCACAGTGCCACTTTATCCGGTTATCAACAGCATTAAAAATGACATGCTTGAGCATGGTGCTATTAATGCAATGATGAGCGGAAGCGGCCCGACAGTATTCGGAATATTCCCGGATGAGAAGACAACCTTGGAGTGTCAGGCATATCTTAAGCGCAAAGGCGAGGCAAGACAGGTCTATATAACAGAGTCATTTAATTGATACAATGATATATTGCAGGAGTAGTTTTGATAGTAATAATGGAGGTGGACTATGAAGGGTGAATTGAAGATGGATGTTAATGAGTATCTTCCACTCAGAGATGTTGTATTTAATACATTAAGACAGGCCATCCTTAGAGGTGAGATGGAGCCGGGCGAGAGACTTATGGAGATTCAGCTTGCACAGAGGCTTGGGGTAAGCAGAACCCCAATAAGAGAGGCAATCCGTAAGCTTGAGCTTGAAGGCCTTGTAATTATGATTCCCAGAAAAGGTGCAGAGGTTGCACATATAACAGAAAAGGATATGAGAGATGTGCTTGAGGTAAGATGTACTCTTGAGGAGCTTGCTGTAGAGCTTGCTTGTAAGCATGTCACACCAGAGTATATCGCAGAGTTAAGAGCTGCCAATAAGATATTTGAGTCAGCAATTGTCTCAAGAGACCTTATGAGTATAGTTGATGCTGACGTGCAGTTCCATGATGTCATCTATTCAATGACTGGCAATGCAAGACTTATCCAGATTATCAACAAGCTTAGAGAGCAGATGTACAGATATCGTCTTGAATACATCAAAGATGCAAGATCTCATTCAATTCTGATAAGTGAGCATGAGGATATTATTAATAAGATAGAGAAAAATGAGGTTGATGCGGCAAAGTCTGTCATCAGACAGCATATACAGAATCAGGAGAAGGGAATTGTGAGACTTCTCAAGAGATAGCAGCCGTGGGAAAATATATCCGACTCGCAGGTATACTGCGAGTCGGATATTATATATACCCCTGTGCGATTAAAATGTTTGTATAGACATAGGATTCTTGGGAATAATTGAGCTGACATGATATATTTATGGAGGTTTGATTATGAAGAGATGGGAATATATGAAATCCAGATTATTGGGGATGAGATTCAGGTTATTGGGGTATGTGGCTGTGATGGTGGTTGTGGCTGGTGTTACGGCGGGAGTTATGATTAGGAAATGTGCGGTGAATGATGATGATGTTATCCAGAGGGAGCTGGCGGAGCAGATAATAAGGCTGCATGTCAGGGCTGACAGCGATTCGGACGAGGCGCAGGAGCTTAAAATGAAGGTGAAATCATCGGTAGTTGCATACATAGAGCCGCTTCTTAGGGATTCTACAGGGATAGATGAATCAAGGCAGATTCTTAATGATAATATAGAGGCAATCAGGGAAAATGCGCTGGATACATTGCAGGATAATGGCTGTGAAGATGATGTGGCGGTGTATTTTGAAAATGCATATTTTCCAGCAAAGTCTTATGGAGATGTGACATTTCCACCGGGAGAGTATGAGGCATTCAGGATTGATATAGGAAGTGCTTCGGGAAGGAACTGGTGGTGCGTGTTGTATCCGCCATTATGCTTTGTTGATGCATCATATGGAGTGCTGCCGGATGAGTCCAGGCAGGAACTTAAGAATATTTTGACAGAAGATGAATATAATGCTATAACTGAGAAGCAGTATTACAGATTTAAGTATCTGAATTTTTTGAATTTCTTATTTGAGTAAAGCTGACTGTAAAGCTCTTAAATTGCTTTATGGCTGGGTACTTAGGTCTGGGATTAAGAGGAAGGAATCCAAGTGTTATGAATAATGATGCACCTATAGGGGTATTTGACTCTGGAATAGGGGGACTAACAGTTGCCAGAGAGATTATGAGACAGATTCCCAATGAAAGAATTGTATATTTTGGAGATACAATGAGACTTCCCTATGGAAGCAAATCAAAAGACAATATTATATTGTGTTCAAGACAGATAATATCATTTTTGCAGTCGCAGGGAGTTAAGGCGGTTGTAATCGCATGTAATACAGCGAGTGCGCTGGCACTTGAGGAGATGAAGAGTGAATTCGATATGCCGATTATCGGGGTGGTAAAGCCGGGAGCCAAGATGGCGGCTGAGACTACTGTTAATGGACGTATCGGACTTGTTGCGACAGAATCAACTATCAAGAGTGGTGTTTATGAGGATTATATCAAGGGATACCGTCCTGATGTAACAGTGTACGGCAAGGCGTGTCCACTTCTTGTGCCACTTGTTGAAGAGGGCATGATACATGATACGATAACTTATGAGATGGTACATAGATATGTTGCTGATCTGATGGATGAGAATATTGATACACTGATTATGGGATGTACACATTATCCATTGCTTAGAAGCACATTTAGACAGATTCTTGGGGAGTCAGTCAATCTCGTCAATCCGGCGTATGAGACAGCGTGTGAGTTAAAGAGGCTTCTGTCTCAGGAAAATATTGCCAATATCAAAGAGGTAGACGAGCCATCTATAATGTACAGATTCTATGTTAGTGATGCGGCTGAGAAATTCAAGACTATAGCAAAATCTATTCTTCCATTTGATATCGGCATGATTCAGAAGATTAATGTAGATGAACTGTAGGCAGACTGCATATGAACTATAGGAAGGGGACAGCGTGACAGAAAAGGTATATGTGACGGTCAAGGGACTTCATGTCGGCATGGCTGCTGATGGAAGCCAGGATGAAGACAAGATAGAAGTCATAAATGTTGGTGTATACAAATGTGTTGCCGGCAAAGAGTACATCAAATATGACGAAGTCTATGATGACGGCGATAAATTTAAGACAATTATAAAGCTTATGGACAATGGGGTGGAGCTTACCAAGAAAGGTACAGTCACAACCCACATGAGTTTCATTGAAGGTGAAAAGACAAGAAACCTTTATGAAACGCCATATGGAAGTGTATATATGGGTATATATTCCCAAAATGTTGATATAGTTCATGAGGAGAATAAGATATTGATTGTTATAGATTATTCTATTGAGGTGAATTATCAGCTTGTGTCTGACAGCAGAGTTGAAATCTGTGTGCAGAGCGAGGCTCCTGAATTATAATAAAAGATAAGCATATGGAAATCATCAGGCGGCAGACGCAGCATCTTTTATGCATGAAAAGTTAAAAATAAGGCTGTGGTAGATTATTTCATACCACAGCCTTTAATATTATCTGATTTAAATCAAATGATGGTTTATTTTTTCTTTCTGCCAAATAAACCTTTCTTTTTCTTTTCCTCAACGACAATCTTGCCGCCTCGTACAGATTTGATACCGACAATGTAGATACCACTTACTTCAGCCTTAATCTCAGCTTTAACTGGAATCTGGTCGAATACCTTAGGGTCACACATAAGTGTCATTACTCTAGGACCAATCTTAGCTTTAACAACAGGTGTCTTAGTACCACGGAGATACTTAGGTGTCTGCTCTAAAACCATCTTAGGAAGTCCGGCATCTTTAAGTTTCATCTTTTTCTTATCAATTACAAGCATGGACATAGTCTGCTTAGCAGCTTCAATCTGCTCCTGCTGTGCATCCTGCTTTTTCTTAAGCCTACTGCCAATAACCGCTAATACAATAAATGCAACAATTAATACTGCAAGAATTACTAATAATACAATACTCCAAACTGGCATTGTGTTCCTCCTCATGATATGTTACTTGATAATGTTGGATTCGTGCATACCACAACCAACGAAAACTAGAAAAGATTATATCACAACATTTGTATAACTGCAAGCACGCACTTATTTTGAATGTTCAGCAGGTGCGCCTGGGCAGGCTTTTTAAATTTCTTTCTGGTTGCGCTCGTAGGTTTCGAGGATGATGTCGTGTGTCATATTAGGAAGGGCTTTGCGCTGTTCCTTGTCCATGGCAGCTACATCAATTGGCTTGCAGAATTCAATAATCATCTTCGTTGATTTGATAGCTGGAAAATGATTTTCAAAGACATTATCTGAATTGTTGATAGCCATAGGAACTATCTTACAGTTAGAGCGGTCGGCAAGCTTGAAACTGCCTCCGTGGAACTGCATAAGTCCCTCTCCTTTGTTACGTGTTCCCTCTGGGAATATAACAATTGATACTCCATTTTTAAGTTCCTCAATACCTTTAAGGATAGTTGTAAGACCTTCTCTTGGGTTAGAGCGGTCGAGGAAAAGGCAGTGGAGAAGGCGCATCCATATTCTTACAAATGGAACTTTTCCCATCTCTTTTTTGGCGATAAATCCAGTTATGCCAGGCATAAGACTATATGAAACGATTGTGTCAAAGAAGCCTCTGTGATTGCCGACATAGAGGGCTGCTTCATCTTTGAGAATATTCTCACGTCCCTTGATAGTGAGCCTGACACCAGACAGGAACAGAATAACCTTGAATACGCCCTGAATAATTCTAAGAGTGCTTATATCTCTTGCATGTGGATTGAATCTGCCGATGAGATATTCAATCGGCCATGCTATAAGGCTTAGTATGAATACAATTAATACAAATATAATAACTAAAAGAGTTCTTATCATAATAAATCTCCTTGAAATATGCCGGCAGATTATTAAATAAACTGTCGGATTAGTAAATGTTTTGATATATATGCCTGCTGTTATCTGTAATTTGTGAAGCCGCTTGAATATGTTACGTCTCCGTTGCTGTCAACGAAAACAGCTTCAATCCCATCAAGGCTTTCAATAAGTGCAAGACCTTTGTCAACACCGAGGGCAAAGCATGTGGTGCTGAGGCAGTCACCTGCAAATGATTCCTTAGATATAATAGTAACTTCTGAAATGCCATTATCATAAGGATAACCAGTTTTAGGATTTAAAATATGATGATAAAGTTTTCCGTTATTATAGAAAAATCTCTCATAATTGCCGGAAGATACAACGGACATGTCTTTGATTTTGAGTTTTTCGACATATTCATTGTCTGTAAAAGGCTTTTTAACTCCGATGTTAAAAGCAGTATCATCACGCTTGGCACCAACACATAATACATTTCCGCCAAGATTAATAATAGCATGTCTTATATTATGTTCAAGAAGAAAATCCTTTATCTTGTCGGCGATATAGCCCTTAGCAATAGCTCCAAGGTCGATGATAGTCCCCTCCGGCATATTGACAGTGTATGTCGAGTCGGCATTTTTAGAGATGGACACTTTGGTGTAATCGACATATTTAAGCCCATTGCTGATATCCTCGTCAGCCGGTACAACCGGATAATCTGCTGTAAAATCCCATAAAGAAGAGACAGCTCCAATAGTTATATCAAAAGCTCCGTCAGAAGCCTTTGCATATTCCAGCCCCTTTTCAATAAGAATTCCGACATCCTCAGGAACGACATTAGTCTCTCCTGAATTGAGCCTGTAAAGGTCGCTGTCCACAAGCGTTCTTGAAAACATTTTCTCATATTTATCACATAATCCCAAAGCCTCGGATAAAACTTTATTAAGTTCCTTAGTTCCATATCCACCAGTAGAATATGCATCAAGAGCTACATAAGTATTAAGCTTATAGTCCGTAACCTCAACCGGTTCCGTCAGCCATACATCCGCACCAGCATTAGATGACGAACACCCCACAATCCCTGATAATCCCATGACAACCGTCATTGCCGTGACAGTAAATTTTTTAAAAAGTCTGTTTAATTTCATGTTATTCCTCAAATTTATTTTTAAACATGTATTTAAAAACCATGTTTCCCGTAAATAAAAAATATTAACACAAGTCAGTAACACTCACGTCTTTTCATTATATCTGACACACGCCAATATTTCAACACCAGCCAATAAAGTCATTCAAGCAGTATTAAAGTAGTGGCGGGGATGCGAGCCGTATTTTGAAAAAAGTGTGAATTACCTTTCATTTTCGCTTCAAATATGCTATATTATCAAATATTTATGATACCAGGGTCAAAAGGTCAGAAAGCACGTAGCAATCTGGTATCAAAGGGGGCAAAATACCTTTTGACCCCAACATCATATTTATTATAGAAAGGGATTTATCCAGAATGAAAAAGAAGTTTTTAAGTCTGCTTATGGCGGTTACTATGGTAGCAACACTTGCAGGCTGTGGAAGTAACAATAATAACAGCACTAATAGCACAACATCAGATACTAATGATACTTCTAATAAGGAAGTAGAGGCTGCTGATTATTATGCATCTGCACAGAAGAATGCAGAAGTTTACAAGCAGTATGTAACACTTGGCAATTACAAGGGAATAGAGGTAAAGGTTGACAAGTCATCTCTTACAGTATCAGATGATGATGTAGAGACTAATATCAACACAATGTTAAATAAGTTCTCTACAACAGAGCAGATTACAGAAGGCGTTACAGCCAGCGGAGATACAGTTATTCTTGATTATTCAGGTAAGAAGGATGGTGTAGCATTTTCAGGTGGAACAGCTACAGATGTATCATACACAATCGGTTCAGGTAAATTTATAGATGACCTTGATAAGGGACTTGTAGGCCTTACAATCGGACAGCAGTATGATATCCCATGTAAGTTCCCAGATAACTACAGCAGTGAAGACCTTGCTGGACAGGATGTTATATTTACAGTAACAGTAACAGCTAAGACTAACACAGTTTTACCAGAGCTTACAGATGAGTGGGTTGCATCTAAGAAAGATGATATTGGTCTTAATGCATCTACTGTAGACGAATTAAGAAAGAACACAAGAGAATATCTTGAGAATTATAATACAAGTTCATATGCGGCAACTAAATTTGCGACAGCATTAGATAAGATAATTGAGAACTCTACAATCACTGGTTACCCAGAGGCAGAGGTTTCAAGCCTTATAACTGTATATAAGAACAATATCAAGACAAGCTATGACACATATTCAGCATACTACACAGCAAGTGGAATCAACAGCTATGAGGATTATCTCCAGTATGCATACAACTGTTCATCAGATGATGAATTAACAGATTATGCAAGAGAGCAGGTTCACCAGTATCTTGATGAGAAGATGGTTATCACTATGATAGCAGTTGAGAATAATCTTACAGTATCAGCAGACGAGATTAATGATCTTGGTGCAGAGTGGGCAAAGCAGTATGGATATGACAGCTATCAGGAGATTCTTGACAGCTATACTAAGGAGATGAACGCAGAAGTTGGTTTCGAGGTTCTCTCAGAGAAGGTTCAGAATTTTGTTAATGATAATGCTGTAGAAGTTACAGAATAAATATATTGCAGTCCTTGTTTTTTAGTAATATAATATTAAAGTTATGTTGAAATTGAAGTGGATACATTCTGCGTATGCAGGGTGTATCCATTATCAATGCTTAACTTACTAAACAAGGAGAATAGGGATGAAAGAATTTGTACCAAAGTTGTTTGACTGTCTTAAGGGATACACCAAAGAACAGTTCGTGAAGGATGTCATATCCGGAATCATAGTGGCAATCATTGCACTGCCATTATCAATTGCCCTTGCATTAGCGTCAGGAGTAGGACCAGAGCAGGGTATCTACACAGCCATAGTTGCTGGTTTTGTAATTTCATTTTTAGGCGGAAGTAACGTTCAGATTGCCGGTCCAACGGCAGCATTTGCAACAATAGTTGCAGGAATAGTTGCTAAAAATGGAATGGACGGACTTGTAGTAGCTACTATAATGGCTGGTATCTTACTTATCGTTATGGGATTCCTAAAGTTCGGAAATCTCATCAGATTTATTCCATACACTATAACAACAGGATTTACATTTGGTATAGCTGTAACTATCTTTATAGGTCAGATTAAGGATTTTCTTGGACTTACATTTTCAAGCTCACCAGTTGAGACTATGGAGAAGGTTCGTGCTATAGGGGAGAGCATTTCGACATTTAATTATCAGGCACTTATTGTCGGTGTTGTTGCACTTGCAATTCTTATAATTATGCCTAAATTTACAGAGAAGATTCCACCATCACTTATTGCGGTTATTGTGACAATAATCATGGTGAAGGTTCTTAAAATGGATGTTAAGACGATTGGTGACTTGTATACAATATCTAACAAGGTGCCAACACTTACAGTTCCATCAGTTAACTTTACAATGATAAAGGATTTATTCCCAGATGCGCTTACAATCGCGGTTCTTGCGGGAATTGAGTCGCTTCTTTCGTGTGTTGTTGCCGATGGTATGGTTGGAACGAGACATAAGCCTAACATGGAGCTTGTAGCTCAGGGGGCTGGTAACCTTGCATCTGCACTTTTTGGCGGTATTCCAGCGACAGGTGCAATCGCAAGAACAGCGGCTAATATCAAGAGTGGTGGACGTACACCTATAGCAGGTATGGTTCACTCAGTAACACTTCTTTTGATACTTGTTGTACTTATGCCATATGCGGCATGGATTCCAATGCCAGCTATCGCAGCTATTCTTTTCATGGTTGCATACAATATGAGTGGATGGAGAGAATTTGTTTCACTCTGCAAGACTTCGCCTAAGAGTGATATTTTGGTGCTTGTCACAACATTTGTGCTTACAGTGGTATTTGACCTTGTAGTAGCTATTGAGGTAGGTGTCGTTATGGCAGCTTTGTTATTCCTTATGAGAATGTCTAATGTTACAGAGGTTAAGAGCTGGAAATATCTTGGCAATGACATAGATGAGCATAATGACCCTATGGCGTTAAGATACAAGGTTGTTCCTAAGAATACTCTTGTATATGAGATTATAGGACCAATGTTCTTTGCGGCAGCAGACAAGTTCCTTGAAATCAGTATCGAGCCAGGTGTGAAAGTTCTTGTTATACGTATGCGAGGCGTTCCAGCTATGGATGTGACAGCATTAAGAACTCTTAAAAAAATTCATGCTACATGTAAGAAACGTGGCATTACACTTCTGTTATCTCATGTTCAGGAGCAGCCATACACAGTGATGTCTAAAGCTGGTTTTGTTGAAGAGATTGGGGAAGAGAATTTCTGCGTTAATATTGATGCGGCGCTGGAGAAGGCGGCATCTATACAGTAGGATAGCGATAGTAGGGGATATGTGATATATTGTTTGGTTTGGGCATTCTTATATGCTATTTACATATCATTTGCTATTTATATATCATATGCTATCTGAGCAGGGGGTAGCAAGTAGCAGGATTGGCGCAAATCAGGCTGAATACGCAGAAAAATCCAAAACAAATCAATTGTAGTAATCGCCAGATGTAAGTTTGGCTTAATAACAATAAAAGTTGCGGGGAAATCCAGAATTCTATGAAAAACTGGATTTTTCCGCAACTTTTTTGCTATAAAGAAAAATTGTGGGTTTAGCGAAGTGAAATATGCATGTTTTTGGATTTTTCAAGCTTGTTTTTCTTTTAAAATCCAAATCTAGTATAAAGCCCCAAAAAAAGTCAAAAGCCGCAATCTAGAAGCTGTGTCCGCCGCCACCACCGCTGGAAGAGCCTCCACCGCCGCCACCACCGCCAGAGGAACCGCCGCCTCCGGATGAAGAATCAGATGAAGGTGGATCGTAAACCTTGGTCTGGCGTACGAAATTAACCTGTGGATTGTTAAATGCGTTGTTAACAAATATTCCTCTGACAAGTTCATTTTGGCTCGCTTTACGCTTTCTTGAAACTGATCTTACAATAAGATAGTTGATAAGAATAGCTGCAACAAGTGCCAGAAGAGCATTGCTTATATACTTCATTGGCTGGCTTATGCGCCTGCCGGCCAGAAGAGATGCTTCCTGCTCGAATACCTTGCTTGCGCAGGTATAATAATCCTTGTTGGATGCGTATCTGTATACATTATCAGTTATGACATTGGCATAGCTTGTAGTGATTGTAGAGTATACCTTGCCATTGCTGTGAATCCAGAGATTCCTTTTGTCCATATCAATCAGAAAAATTGTACCACTGCCAGTCTGGAATTTGGAAGCGTAGTAATTGGAAGCATATGAGCTGGTGCTCGAATACTTATTAGTGTCGATTGATTTGAATGCAACACTTCCGTAAGCAGTTATTGGCTTCATGACTTCAATAAGCTGTTCTGCTTCATCATTACTGAGAAGGCTGGCATCGTCTTCAAATATAACTTTATACTGTGTTTTCTCATTAATATACACAGTTCCAGATAACTTAGTTGAAGAATCATTGCTGTCATTGTCAGCTAATAGCTTAGTTGAAGAATCATCACCATCATTATCAGTCAATAACCTGGCTGAGGATTCACCCCTAGATGTGTCATCGCTGCTTACAGCAGATATTGTTTTCAAGCTGCCAAAAGCAATATTATCAATCTTTGACGCCGCAAAGATTGTGATGACTAACATTGACATTGATATTATAAATCTCGCAATATGTTTGCTGATATTTACATTATGCACGGTCATCACCTCCCTTGTGGCTGTCAAACTGAGGAAGCTTTCTTGTGGCAAGAACATTGTAATATCTTATAAGTCCTACAAGATTAATAAGTACTGCTATAAGATTCAATATAATACATGCATAGTAGAATACATCCGATACAGGTTTTAAGAACTGTACAATGCATGAAATGATAATTGTAATCATTGGGTACAGCGTGTCAGGAACATTTTTGCCAGTAACAGTTTTAAATGATTTTCTTGAATAGAAGAAACCGATTAATCCAATTATTCCAGCGGCATATGTAATATAACTGAATATTGATGTTGATGACAGAGTAACCATAAATGTGAGTATAATAATAATGTATGCGACCACAGTAATGCCGGTTGACAGGAAGGTTACAACAGAAGTTTTCTTTTTGCGCTTCTTGGAATGCTGCTTTTTGGGGTCGCTGCCCGTCTCAAAATCCGAAGAGTCTTTTATAATTATCTGTTTTAATTCCGAAGTAAATAAAAATGGTATTAAAGATGCGATAATGCTGCAAATTCCAAGAGAAGTTGTTGGAAGCATTGTAAATATCGCATTAAGCATCAAAAATATAGGTATTGCAAGTATCAGTGAGCTTATAAGATATTTGCCGATTGATACAGGCATATCTGCAACAACCTTGCCCGTCTGGCCATTGACAGTAGCATAGGCAACTCTGTCCTTATTGCGGTACGATAAAAACCATACAGGGAACATAGCTCCGTCTGCCTTTTCGCACTGAGGATTTAACTTGCTCTCAACACTGCTCTCTGTTTCATTAAGGTCGAATTTGGCAGATGAAGGCAGAGGCATACGTTTTATGTAATTATAAGTCTGTGAAGCCGCTATATGCTTGGCTTCAAGCTCGTATTCCGAAGCGTCGACATCCGCTGTATCAGCATAAAAACCACTGAGATATGAAGGCGTGAAGCGGTTCATATTCTTAACGTCAAAAGGTGCTATGCTGGCACTTAAGTTATCATCAAATGATGAAGAAGCATCATATGAAATGCCCTTGTATGATGAATTGACAGTACCAGTGATACTGTAGTGGTCTGTATAAACGTAGTCACCACGTCTGTAGCTGTGTGAACCTGCAAGTGAAACAGGGCCTTTCTCAGTTATGTGGTAAGCCCAGTAAGGCATATATATGCCTCGGAAACCATCAATGTAGCGTGAGTTCTTAAGCTCCTTAGGAGCAAACCATGCATGGCGCATGAATTTTGAATAAGCTTTCTTACAGTCATCCTTTGTCTTGGTAAATGGAATGATATACTTTGGCCTTTTTTCTTTTCTTAAATTGCTTGTTAGAACTGTTGAAGCACCACAGAATGAGCAGAAATCAGAAGCCCTGTTGTCTGAGCTTATGATTTCTCCACCACATTGTGGGCATCGGAATACAGTTACATCATAATATTGTTCCTCTTCGGCATCGTTTTCTTTAGTAATGTCGTAGGGATCAAATAAAGATGCACATTGCATGCAGGCTAATTGTTGTGATGAAATGTCGAAACGCAACTGTCCACCGCAATCAGGGCATTGAAACATAATGATCTCCTTTCAAGTCAGATTATTTGGATTTTTTGAAAAAATCTTTCCATGCAAGTGGATGGAAAAGAATTAATAAAGGAAACAGTTCAAGTCTTCCAGCCAGCATGTCAAACATGAGAACATATTTGGACAATGTGTTAAAACAGCTGAAATTATGCGTTGGTCCAACCATAGAAAGACCAGGACCGACATCATTAATACAGCTTGCAACAGCTGTAAAATTGGTTGTCAGGTCAAAATTCTCAAATGATAAAATGAAAACTGATGTTACAAATACAACAATAAATGTAAAGAAATATACATTCACAGAACGGATAACGTCATGCTCTACAGATTTGCCGTCCATCTTTATCTTTCTGACACTGTGAGGATGAATGTATGAATGAAATTCTTTGATTATTGTTTTAAACATAATTATAAATCTTGAAACCTTCATACCGCCTCCGGTACTTCCAGCACATGCACCTATAAACATCAACAGTACGAGAATCGTTTTTGAAGCTGTTGGCCACATGTCAAAGTCAGTAGTTGAGAATCCTGCAGTTGATATAATTGTAGCAACCTGAAATGATGCTTTGGTAACGGCATCCCATACGTTAGAACACATTGAAAGTATGTTGACTGATATAAATCCGATGGATGCAAGTATTACTCCAAGGTAGTAGCGTATTTCCTCCATCTCAAATACTTTTTTAATATTACTGAAGAAAAGGAAATAATATGCATTAAAATTAATTCCAAATAAAATCATGAATATAGTTGTTATCCACTGTATTGTCACTGAATATCCTGCAAGCGAATCATTTTTAATACCAAAACCACCTGTTCCGGCAGTGGCAAAAGCAGTGTTAAGTGCATCAAATACAGGCATCCTGGCAATAACAAGAAGTATAAACTGTAAAAGTGTAAGTCCGAAATAAAAAATATACAGAAGTCTTGCCGTGTATTTTATTTTAGGTACGAGTTTGCCTACAGATGGACCAGGGCTTTCTGCTCTCATAAGATTGATGTTGGAGCCTCCGGACATAGGGATTATTGCAATAATAAATACAAGAACTCCCATACCTCCAATCCAGTGTGTAAAGCTTCTCCACATAAGTGATGTGTGTGAAAGTGCCTCGACATCGTTAAGAATAGATGCACCAGTTGTGGTAAAGCCAGATATAGTTTCAAATAATGCATCTGTGTACGATGGGATTTCATGGGTTATTACAAATGGAATGGCTCCAGCCATACCCATCACTATCCAGCTAAGAGCTGTTGCTATGCAGCCTTCTTTAAGATAAATAACATGTTCAGCAGGTTTCTTTAATGAAATAAGAAAACCTAGAAGAATGCATGCCGTGGCTACACATAGATATATAAATCCTTCATTTTCATGGTATATAACAGCAACTATACATGGAAGAATCATAAGAAATCCCTCAGTCTTTAATATAGTTCCTAAGATATACTGGATAATTGCTTTATTCATAGTAATCCTCTAAATATTATGTTTATATTTACTGGGCGATATCTGTTATCTGTGTGAATCCAGAATGTTTTGTGACTATCATGACAGTGTCGCCTGACATGATGCAGTCATTACCAGTAGGTATAATGATTTTGCCATTTCTGTTGATGAATGAAATCAGGACATCTTTTTTTAATCGGAGGTCTTTGAGTGGTATATCGGTTATAGCATTGGTTTCGTTAACTAGAAATTCTATAGCCTCAACTCTGTAATCAAACATATGGTACAAAGTTTCAATATTGTTATCTTTAGAGTTGTTCCTGGCACGTACATAAGCTATTATTGCCTCAGATGCAATGTTTTTAGGATATATAAGACTTCCAAGATCAAGCTTGTTGACAACATCTTTAAATCCGATTTTGTTAATCTTAGTTATTACTTTGGCATCTGAAACCTGTTTTGCGTATAGCGTGAGGAGAATATTTTCTTCATCTATTCCAGTTAGTGGAACAAAACTCTGTGTATACTCAATACCGGCTTCCTTTAATATATCAGGATCTGTACCATCACCATTGATAATAATGGCTTTAGGAAGCAGAGAACTTAAAAGCTGGCAGTTTTTTTCATTTTGTTCGATAATTTTAACAGTAATTCCCATAGATATAAGTTCTTTAGCAAGATAATATGCAAATATGCTTCCGCCGATAATCATAGTGTCTTTAACCTGTTTGGTATTGAATCCTATCTGCTTAAGAAATTTTCTGGCAGTTATTCTGTCTGATACGAATGAAATTACATCTCCTGCCTGCAGCGTGAAATCACCATTAGGAATGTATACCTGTGAATCTCTTTCTACTGCGCAGATAAGAATATCATTCGTTATGGAGCTGCCTAACTTAGCAATGGTAATTCCGTCAATTATATTTTCTGGTGGAATTTTAAATTTGACAAGTTCGGCCTGTCCGTGTGCAAATGGATTGACTTCGAGAGCAGTAGGAAGATACAAAATTCTTGCAGCTTCTCTTGCAGCTTCCAGTTCGGGATTGATAATCATCGCAAGTCCCAGTTCTTCCTTCAGATAGTTGACCTCATCACTGTAATCAGGTGTGCGGACTCTTGCTATAGCAGCACAGTTACCTACACGTCTTGCAACAGTACAGCACAAAAGGTTTAATTCATCGGAATTAGTTACTGCTATTATCAGGTCAGCTGAATGGATTCCAGCATCTTGCTGGATACTGTAGCTGGCACCATTACCGACTAGCCCCATTACATCATAAAGATTGGTTATATTCTGTATGACAGAAGGTTTTTTATCGATAACAGTTATATCGTGTCCTTCTTTGGAAAGTTGTTCAACAAGGGTGACACCAACTTTGCCACAACCCACAATTATTATATTAAGGCCGTGGGATTTATTATTGTTATGCATGACATCCTCCATTAGTTTATAATAGAAAACAACCAGACTTATTTTAATCTGGCTGTAGTAAAACACCAGGTACACAAAGTTTGCATGGCATTTTTAATATTATACATCATATTGACAGAATAGTGTATACTATATTTTGCTTATGAATAATTAATACTATGCGTTAGTTTGTATATTACAGGTTTATTGTATGAGTTGGAAAAAATATCTTGATTATGATTTTGAAAATGATATAGATGATAGTGAACGTGAGGCGAGGGAGCAGGCTGTTGATGATGACCTTGCAAAAGTACGTTCAATTGTTGAAAGCTGTGACATGAAGAGCTCAAAAGAGGTTACAAGACTTTATCTGCTTGTCAAGGAATACAAGATTGCTTTTAAAACATCAAAGGTCAGAAATAATTTTCTTAACTATCTTGCAGAGACAGCTGCGGTAAATCGCGCAAGAGAGGCTGAGAAAATACAGAAAGCAGATAAAAGGTTTAATATAAGGAGAGTTATATTAACATTTGCCGGATTAGCGTTAATTGCAGTGTCTGTTATCATGCTGACTGTTAACATATATAATAGGAATAAACAGACAGAGCAGCAGGATACGATGAACAATCTCCAGCAGATGCACAGGGAAAGCAGTACTGTACAGCAGTCTGAAACAGAACCGGACAGTGTGCAGGAGCAGGATGACAGTGATGATTCTGATTTGGATAATGAAGATGGCAATAAGGTTAACTCTGAGCTTGCGTCGATGTATGAGATTAATACAGATCTTGCAGGATGGATTTCCATAGATGGAACGGGACTTGATTATCCAGTGCTAAAAGGAGCTGACAACGATTATTACCTTACAAGAGATTTTTATGGTCAGAACAGCAGGCTTGGAAGCATATTTATGGATTACCGCAACGACTATAATGATATCAATATTATTATATACGGCCATAATTCAAGCAATGGTCAGATGTTCGGATACCTTAATAATTATAAGAGTGAAAGTTTTTATAAGGCACATAAGGAAATAAGGTTTGATACATTGCATGAACATCATACATATGAGATAATTGCGGTCTGCCAGGGACGCGTAAGATATATTGACGAAGAGGGATTTAGATATTATAATTATACGAATGATGAATTTGAATTGGATAGTTTCTTCATGGATATGAGAAACCAGTCAATATACCCAGTAGACCATGAATTTGAGAACAGTGACAGATTTATTACACTGTCAACATGCAGTAATGATTCGGAGAGCGGACGTCTGTATGTGGTCGCAGTAAGAAAGGATTAGGGGGAAACCGAAACGATGCGAAGCAATATGAAAGATAAAGTTAAATTGTTAAAGAACGGATTGAAGATTGGAGCAGCAGTGGCTGCTATGGCATTGGCAGTTTGCGTGGGTAATAAGAGTGTGGCGTATGCGGATGATGTGTCTGGCGTTGATGGCGGGATTAAGTGGACAATCAAGGATGACACATTAATGATTGAAGCCCAAACGGATGCTACAGATTCCGGAGTTATGCCTGATTATTTAAATCTTACAACATATACTGGTGAAGACAAAGCTCCATGGAGTAAAAAGACAGAGTATGATAATGTAAGTAAAATCGTTATAGCTGATGGTGTGAAGCATATTGGTGATAGGGCATTTGGTCAATTGGGTGGCAATGATCCACGTAAGGCATTAGATAAAGTGGTAATTGGAAAAGATGTTGAGAGTGTCGGAGAATATGCATTTACCAACAATAGTATTAAAGATTTAGAAATATATACAACTAAAAATGTATCTTATAATGAAACGTCATTTAAAAGCAGTGAAATGGGAAAGGAATATGACCAGGGAACTGCTGTATACAATATAGAGAATTTATATTGCTATGCTGGATTCAGTGAATATTTTACAGATAAAAATAGTAGCATTAATGTAACTAATTTTAATATCAAAATTGAATCCGACAATTTATTAGCTGATAAAGCAGATGTTGGTATCAAATGGGATGGACTGTCTACATCACAGACAGCGCAGAAGGCCACATTATCAATCAGCCCTAGTAAATTAGCTTTATTTACAGATAAAAGCATGGATTTAACTAAGCTGAAATTCTTTACTTTATCACAGACAGATGATAACGCACCAATTAATAAGGCTCAGATTACAATTCCAACTCCTTCTGGCTGGAAAGACCATCATGATAAAATTGAATTATATTCATATACGATATCAGATGATAATACTCTTGAATTGAAAAAGTTAGATTCAGCAATTAATGATAAAGATATCATATTTACTGGTGAGGGATTCCCTGTAAATTATGTTTTATATTACAACTATAACAGTAATCCAGAGTACAAGGTGCTTATAGATACACAGTATTTTGATAATGAAGTGTTTTACTGGGGAATAGCTGGTGGTAGTCTTACATATGGCATACCAACTAAGACAGATACAACAATATCAGAGATAATTACTAAGTTTGTTGCGGCGAACACAGCTAACAGCAGTGGATATACATTTGATAATAATAAGTTAAAAACATTTGATTTGTCATTAACAGCAGATGGAACAGCAGTAACAACTGTGCCAACTAATATGCGTGTTAAGATTCCTCTTCCAGATGGCTGGGATTCAGCAGACGTTCAGGTGTTGACTTTATCATCAGATAGTAAGATAGAAGTTGTAAACAGCATAACAGTAACAAGTATAGGTTTAAAGCTGTATGTTGACTTTATGCCATCACATTTTTCACCATATGCATTATATAATGCCAAGGCTGGAACAGAGACAACAACAGCCACAACTACAGCGGCTGCAACAACTACTACAGCAGTTAATACAACTACAAGAGCTAATACTGTAAGCACTACTAACAGCAATTATAATAATAGCAGTACAAGCTATAATGGAAGTGGAAGATATGATAATACACCAAAGACAGGTGTTAAGGATTTCATGTGGATAGCAATACCAGTTGCCGTTATGCTTATGGGTATAGGAATAGTTATTCTCGGCAGAAGAAAGCAGAGAAGCATAGATGAATAATTAAAAGATAAGAAGCTGTGTCTGGTATGGCACAGCTTTTTTTATACAATGATACCAGGGTCAAAAGGTCAAAATACCTTTTGACCCCAACATCATACAATAAAATTAAAATTTTTTTCCAACTTTTTTGAAACGCTTCTCGTATATAAAGTGACAGAAGATAAAAATATAAATGGAGGGGACATGATGAGTGCTGGCAGCAGACCTGTGGGAATACTTGGAAAGATTATAGAGTCAGATGCCTATCTTGTAGAGCAGATTCTGAAAGACAATAATCAGATGGCAGCTCATGACCTGATTGAGAGGCATTATAAGAAAGTGTATAAGAGCATATATATGCGGACGAATGATGCAGAGCTGGCGAAGGACCTGACTCAGGAGACATTCATATCAGTGCTAAAATCCCTTAATCAGTTTGACAGTACCAAAGCTTCATTTGGCACATGGATAAGCAAGATTGCGCTTAATAAGATAATTGATTATAAGCGTGGAAGACAGGGCAAAGAGTCCATGATGACAGATGTGTTGATGGATTACGAAGAGGAAAGTACACAGAGAGTTGATGATGTTGTTATCAATTCAATGACTAAAGATAGAATATTAGCAAGACTAAAGAATTATGATGAGGACGTAGGAAAGATATTTTTGCTGAGGGCAGAACAGGGATATTCATTTGTTGAGATAGCCGATATGATGGGAATTGGCATGTCAACTGTTAAGAACAAGTATTATTCTCTGGTAAAGAAGTTAAGAAAGGAGTTGGAGGATTATGAGTAAGATTATTTATCCTGATGATAACGAAATCCAAGAGCAGATTCAGGAAATAATTAATAAATCCGGAATCTTTGAAGATGTTACTGACGATACGATAAGAGAAATACATTCAGTTGATAATAGAAAAAACAAAAGAATACATATGATGAGAGAGTTTGCGACAATAGCTGCGGCTGCCATTATTGTGATTATGGGAAGCGTGGTTGTGGCTTCTATCGCGGGTAAGAATACAGAAGCATTAAAGAACAATTACAATACAGCCCAGAATGAAGATAACATGGGTGATGGAAGCGGTGTGGCAAGTAAACCGTATACAGTAGAGATGATTACATCTGTGAAGAATTATACAACATCAAACACTCTGAATATGGGTGGAGTACTTGATATAACATATCCAGTGTTGTATGCACCTAATGGCTCTATAGTTAAAGGTGTGGATAGTTATTATAATACAGTGTGGACACAGCATAATATTGGCAATAATAAGATGACTGTCAGTCAGGCTGAATACTCAGCAGTTGAATCGGCTGGATTTAAGATTAAGGGTACAGACAGTTATGTAGTGTCATTTTATAACATGTATGATTATGTAATAGGTTCATTCCTTGGATACAATAATTGTACGGCTTCAGTGAGCAAGATTACAGGCGCAACATTTTCAACTAATGATAAACAGATGTCACTGAGTGATATATTTGCTACTAATATTGATTATTATAATGCGATAACTTACATTACATCCAAAGAAGATGCACAGCAGACTGGCAGCGGATATGATACAATGGATAATATAGATGTGTCAGTCCAGGATACAGAACATTCAGCGTATGTATGCTTTAACATGTCATATAGCGATATTAAGGATGAAGTATATGCTGGAAACTACAGTGATACCCTTTCGCGTGGAAAAGAAGGAAGCCTGAACTGGTATCTTACCAATGATGGAATCGTTTTAACTGCATCAATACCAGAGGCATTTGATGTACTGGCTTCCGGTGTTGATGAAAAAGATTTCAAAGCACTTATGAGTACATATGGCATAGATACTAACAATGTGCTTACTTATACATTTGAGGTATCAAGCGTTAAGATTACATTCGATGAGTTAAAAGAGGCTGGCATTGCACTTGCGATTGAGACAGAATAAGGAGAGATTGAATAGATGGCAGACAGTTCTACTAATTTAAAAAAAGTTAAAAAGGCTCTTATGGAGGTTAAGAAGAGCGTTGTGGGCAAGGACGAGGAGATATGCAAGGTTATGATAGCATTCCTTGCAGGCGGACACGTTCTGATTGAAGATATTCCCGGTGTAGGTAAGACTACGATGGCTTCGGCATTTGCCAAGGCACTCGGGTTGAAATGTAACAGAATGCATTTTACACCGGATGTCATGCCTTCAGATATTGTTGGATTTAACATGTATAATAAAGGAACTGGCGAATTTGAGTATAAGGCAGGAGCGGTAAATTGCAATATATTTCTGGCAGATGAGATTAACAGAACATCACCTAAGACACAGTCAGCACTGTTACAGGTAATGGAGGAGGGCAAGACATCTGTAGATGGTAAGATATACCAGCTTCCAGACCCATTTATGGTAATAGCAACACAGAATCCATATGGATTTATCGGAACACAGAGCCTTCCAGAGTCACAGCTTGACCGATTCATGATTAAGATTAATATGGGTTACCCCAAGGTTGATGAGGAAATCCAGATTCTCAAGTCTAAGCAGAGAAGAATCAGCACACAGATTGATACAGTTATGACAGAGGATGAGCTGAGAATGGTAAGGCAGAATGTTGATGACGTGTATGTTGAGGATTCAGTGTATGAGTATATAGCCAGGCTTGCCAAGGCAACAAGAGAAAATGCAGATATAAGTCAGGGATTAAGCCCAAGAGGAAGCATAGCACTTCTGCGGATATCCAAGGCACAGGCGTTCCTTCGTGGAAGAGATTACTGCCTGCCATCAGACATACAGTATATCTTCCCGGATGTTGTCAATCACAGAATTGTGCTTGACAGTGGAATCCACAGGGGCAGGACTACTGTCGAATCAGTGACTAACAGTATTCTGAAGAATGTTCCGATTCCGGCGATAACAGCTAATATGAACGTGTAGATGTTAATGTGCATGGGGATTGATTATGATATTATTACGAAGATTTTTGTATATGTGTATGCTGTTTGCAGTTCTTGCACTTAATTTCATGTATGTTGATTATCAGTTCATGATGGTGCTTATAATACTGCTGGCAGTGTTTGTTATAGATTTTTTGCTGTATCGTCTGTCTTTAAGCGGGATAAGAGTGTATACCAAAGATATGCAGAAGTATTATACAGTCGGAGACAGAATCAGTGCCGCTTTTGTATACAAGGGAAGATTTTCTGTCAAACTGCCTAATGGCAGATGTAAGATGCAGCTCTCATATTCTAATGATGATTCGGCAGAACCGGTGGTGTATGATGTTACATCAGTTGAGGGTAAATGTAGCTGTAGATTTGTTGCAAAGCATGTGGGGATAGTCAATGTCAGGCTTTTAAAGCTGGCAATATCAGACTATTTCCGTATGTTTAATACGGACACGGATTATGCGTATGTCAAGAAGATTATAGTACATCCAAAGGCTATTGACCTGTATTCTTTACGGCACAGCATAATAAGAGATATGGAGCTTATAAGACAGTCGTTTTATGAGAATGATAATACAGAAGTTGTTGATTTAAGGGTGTATCAGCAGGGAGATACACTCAACAGGATTCACTGGAAGAGAAGCTTTTATGGTGATGATTATATCGTAAAGCAGTTCGGTGAAACTGTTAAATGCACTATCCGCATTATTGTGGATATAGAGATGGATAAAGAAAAGTCAGGCAGAGATGTTCTTGACAAGATATATACATGGTGTTTATCAGTAGGGCTTTTGTGTATTGATAAAGAAGCCACAGGCGAGTATATCGCATGGGATGCGGCGCATGGTGATTATGTGGCTTACAGCTTTGAGAATCGTGATGAAGTCTATGAGGCAATGACAAAGCTGTATGATTTAAGACCAGAAAAGGATTCAATTGCAAAGCTTGATAATGCGCTGAAACAACATGGAATAGTAACAGATGATGGCAGTATATTTATAACATCAAGAGATTATGAGGATGACAGATACAGGGTTATCAATGTTAATGAGGATGTTAGTGATAAGGCTTAAGGACAGATATGAAGGGTAACAAGAAGAAAGTCAGTATCAGGGAAATTGCGTGTAATAAAATATGTCAGTTAATAACGGGCTTATTGGGAATAATGTCCGTTATTTTCAATCTGCGTAATACAGATGCACTGCGTATAGAGTTTGCGATTATTCTTGCGGCATCTGTTATATCAGTTGTGCTCTTCACTCTGGTATGGAAGAAGGTTCTGTATGCGGCGGGTGGAATAATGCTTGTGTATGGCATTGTGCGTGCAGGATATATTATCAAATCGCTGATATATTTTGCTAATGATGTCTATGATACGATATTTGGCAATGGACTTGCAGCGATTGGGTCATCTGTTATGGACGAGAAGTCGGCACAGCTCACAGAGATGCTTGTATATATGGCAGTTCTTTGTTCATGGCTTATTGTCATAAATGTAAGATGTATCAAATCAATGCTTGTTGCAGTTATTCTTACATGCGCACTGCCTATTATATATACTGCGGCACTTGTCATACCATCAGGCTACATATGGATTGCTGGTATAGGATATGTGATTGGTGTGGCAGCAGGAGACAACTATAAGACAGGACTTGTAAGTGAAGCTATGGTGGCACTTGTCGGTGCACTGCTTGTATTCTTTATGTCCGATAATTACAATAAACCGCAGGTATTTAATATCAATAACAGCAAGGTGGCAGAATATATACAGTCGAATTTTGATATAGATTTTGCCAATTTTGAATTCAGTGGCATAAACCATATTAGTAATGACGCCAAAGCTTCATCATCAGTTATTAACAGCGGTAAGCTTGGAAGACAGGATTCAATAGAACTCAGCAGTGAACTGGCTGGATATGTTGTGACTGAGAATACAGGAAAGGCACAGTATATCAAGACATTTACAGGTGGAACATATTCATATGGAGCTAACAGATGGGAAGCTGATAAAGCAGACATTACGGCAGCAGAGAATATGACAAAAACTCTTGATGAGCTTGTTGTTAATGGTAAAAGTGTCGAGGATATAGTTAATAATAACAGGAGCGGCAATAACAGATTATTCTCTAAACATACAAGAGAAGTTACTTTGTCAGGCAGGAAATCTTCAAGTGAGGATTTCTATGAGATTGAACCGAGAGTATATAGTGATTTATATGATATAAGCTATAATAATATTAACAAGACTGAGGATGTTCTAAGAGACGTCAAGAATCAGTATACAGCAGTTACTCCACAGACACAGGAAAGCATATCAAGTGTGTCATCAAAGAAAAGGGCGAATACAATTTCCGATTATATAAGTGCGATAGCATATGTTAACAGATTTTTTGAGAACAATTACAAGTATACATTAAGTCCCGGTAAAGTTCCTGAGGGCAAAGATTTTGTTGATTATTTCCTGACAGAAAGTAAATCTGGCTACTGTTCATATTTTGCATCAGCGGCGACACTTATGTTCAGAAGCTATGGTATTCCGGCAAGATATGCGGAAGGATATATGCTTACTGAGAAAGAGATAGCAGCATCTAATAAGGTTTTAGAAGATGGAAAAATCCAGGTAAGCATATATTCAAAGGATGCCCATGCGTGGGTGGAGGTATATCTGGATGGAATAGGCTGGATTGTTGTTGACCCGACACCTTCGTCTGGTTCTGTTGTATCGCTTGATGATATAAGAAGAAACCAGAGTGTACAGAATAATGTGGCAGCGAATAATAATAACAGCAGCCAGCAGGATTCATCAGATGACCAGCCTGATAACGGTGACAGCGGTGAGCGTGTAACACAGTCAGAGACAGAAGCAGATACTGCGGATAATAGTGGTGTTGTGGATGGCGATGGCATATTATCAGAGGCATCTGGGGATAATATAACATCTGATAACAGTAATTCAGTAATAATATGGGAAATTTCGATATTTGGCATTATTGCGCTTGTTATGTGTGCAGTTGTGATGTTTGTATGGCTTTTAAAACGCAGAATTGTCAAGAAATTCCATGAACTTACAGAGTCGGGAGATGTTGTTGCGATATACAACAATCTTGAGCGGCTTATGAAGATAGCTGGAATGGTAAGACCGGCGCATATGGACTATATGGAGTACGCAAGATATGTGGAAAAAAATGACTACACATTCAGAGTGAAAGAATATTCGGATATAGTGGAAAAAGCGGTTAATATAATGTATAGTAATGGAAGATATAAAGTCGATGCAGATAAAGATATGATAAGACATTATATCAGCCTGAGAAATTATATTTATTCCAAGATGCCGCTGGTTAAGAGGATATATGTCATGTACATCCTTGCTGTATAGCTGGCAGTGATGGCATCTTCATATGAAGGTAGACATGTTTAATTTAGAAGAAGAATTAAAGAAGCTTCCGGACAAGCCGGGAGTATATATAATGCATAATAAACTCGGAACTATCATATATGTCGGTAAGGCTGTTAATCTTAAGAACAGGGTGCGTCAGTATTTCAGGGCGAGCACGAATCACTCTGCCAAGATTAAGAGAATGGTTTCACAGATTGATTATTTCGAGTATATAATAACTGATTCAGAACTTGAGGCACTTGTACTTGAATGTAATCTTATAAAGGAGCATAGTCCTAAGTATAATACTATGCTTAAAGATGATAAGACATATCCTTTCATCAAGATAACTACGGGTGAGAAGTATCCGAGAGTTCTGTTTTCGCGTAAGATGAAGCATGGAACAGGTAAATATTATGGGCCATACACATCTGCCGGAGCTGTTAAGGATACGATTGAGCTGTTGTGCAAGCTGTATAAGATAAGGACGTGTAACAGGAGACTTCCTGCGGATGAGGGCAAGGAAAGACCATGTCTTAATTATCACATAGGTCAGTGCTCTGCGCCATGTCAGGGGTATATATCAGAAGCTGATTATAAGAAATCAATAGAGAGTGTTGAGTCATTCTTAAATGGCAATTATTCAGTGATAATAGACTCTCTCACAGAGCAGATGATGGAGGCATCAGAGAAACTGGAGTTCGAGGAGGCTGCCAGATACCGTGATTTGTGTGAGAGTGTAAAGCAGGTGGCACAGAAGCAGAAGATAACAATGGACGAGACAACAGACAGAGATGTCATAGCGGCAGCTTCTGACGGTCAGGATGCGGTTGTACAGGTATTCTTTATAAGAGGTGGAAAGCTTCTTGGAAGAGACCATTTTCACATGAGCGTTGCAGAGGGCGATACGAGGAGCGAGATAATATCACAGTTCATGAAACAGTACTATGGAGGAACTCCTTATATTCCTAATGTTGTCATGCTTCAGGAAGAGATTGAGGACAGCGACATAATAGCTCAGTGGCTGTCTGATATCAAGAAGAGAAAAGTATCGATAATTACTCCTAAGAAGGGCGATAAGGAGAAGCTTGTTGAGCTTGCATATAAGAATGCCAAGATGGTTCTTATACAGGATGGGGAGAAGATTAAGCGTGAACAGCAGCGCACAATAGGTGCGATGGAAGAGATTGCCGGATGGCTTAATCTCCCTAAGCTGCGGCGTGCAGAGGCTTATGATATATCGAATACGAATGGTATTGAGTCAGTTGGTTCAATGGTTGTATTTGAGGATGGCAAGCCTAAGAAGAATGACTATCGTAAGTTCAAGATTAAGACGGTTAAGGGTCCGGATGATTACAAAAGCATGCGTGAGGTTCTTACAAGGCGTTTTAAAAGAGCACTCGAAGGTTCGGCTGGATTTGCGGTTTACCCTGACCTTATTATGATGGATGGTGGACGAGGACAGGTCAATATAGCACTTGATGTATTAAGGGAGCTTAACCTAACCATTCCGGTGTGCGGAATGGTTAAGGATGATAACCATAATACAAGAGGACTTTACTATAACAATGTCGAGATACCGATAGACCGCCATAGTGAGGGATTTAAGCTTATAACAAGGGTTCAGGATGAGGCACACAGATTTGCAATTGAATATCACAGAAGTCTGCGAAGCAAGGCGCAGGTGACATCTGTTCTTGATGGAATAGAGGGAATCGGCCCTGCAAGACGTAAGGCACTTCTAAAACATTTTCTGGACATTGAAAAAATCAGACAGGCATCGGTGGATGAGCTGGTACAGGTTGATGGAATAACTGAAAATGTGGCACAGAATATATATAATTACTTCCATTAAAACAGGAATAATAAAAACTCCCTGCCCTACGGAACAGACACTCAGGCTGCAAGTACCAGTTTAACTTGCGGTCCTTTGTGCCTAGTGTCTCTAAGGGCAGCACGACAGAACTTATTAAAGCCACCTCGCTAAAAACGCACTTACGTTTGAACGTTTAGCAGGTGGCTTAGTTATTGTCTAACACTGCCCTAAGAGACACACGGCAGTCGTCAGGCAAGTTAAACT
>OIYR01000198.1_pt1 | contig 35009 bp, 41 predicted proteins | sample 1588221 | NCBI WGS metagenome assembly OIYR01 (sample SAMN03283292) | human gut metagenome | biome: human-associated habitat; material: feces | host: Homo sapiens | place: Peru | collected 2012
AATGGTAGCTGAGCTGGCAGAGACAGAGCGCCATTGCCGCTACTTTGACCGGTTCAAAGACGAGCTGGAAGCTGAGGGCATTACCAAAGAGTTTGCTGCCAACTTTGAGGTTGACTGGCAGCTGTACTACAACAAGTACCGCGCCCGGTGCGCTGAGATTTGCCCGAACCCCAAGGAGCTGGCCAATATTGCCGTGGAGCTTTGCTACCAGAAATACCCCCGCCGCAGCAAAAAGTTCATGTGGGTAGTGGCTGGAACCGGCATTGTGGAGAACATCCAGCAGGTGAATATCTGCCTGCCGCAGCTGTGTGATGACGGAGAGTACGAGTACCTGGGCAAGCGTTACGCCTTGGTGCCGGTTGGCAACGAGTTGAACATTGAACCGATTGATGGAGGAGAAGGGTAATGTACTACAGTTATTATTGCAACGAAAAGATGCTGCTGGACAACTTTGACGATTACAACGAAAGCCCGCGGCTGTTACGGCGGCTGTTGGCGCAGAGCGGGTATGAGCCGGATTTTTGCGCAGATATGCAACTGGCCCACACAGACCCCAAGTACATAAGGCAGGTTGACCGGTTAGATCTGATCCAGCAGTATAAGAAAAAGCAGTTAAAGAAATGTGCGCTGCGGCAGGTTGATAAGATTTGCCTTTATAATAGTGACCTGACTTATATTCGGCTGGCGATCCGTACTTATGGGCTGACCCAGCGGCAGGTGAAGGTTTTGCTTGGTGTGATAGTAATGTGCCGGCTGAACGGCAGTGGCACGTTGGATCTGATGAACCGATACCGGATCAAACAGTTCTGCTCCTGCTTTGGGCGGGACGTGACGGCGGTGCATATTGACGGCAAGAACTGGTGGGACGGTTATGAAGCGCCGGTTGAGCTGGATGTGCTAAGCGATAAGTGCGGCATATTAAACCGAATTACTTGCAATCCGGGGCCGGGGCGGATTGGCTGTTTGTATGAGTATCCGTTTTACGATCACAAAAGCGAAGTTGCTTACTGCTGGGATGTTACGGCAGAAAACAACCGACTGGATATGGACAAATTGTGTGAAGAGATCGGGCTGTTTGACAGCAGGTATTGCGAAAAGTGCGGGGAGAAAATGGAGTGGAATGCTAAGGCACACTACTGCAAGACCTGCGCGGAATTGGAGAAAAACGCCAAAACGTTAGCCCGCGTGACCCGTTACAGAAACAAAAATAATACCTTGTAACGCTTGAAGCTGAAAACCCCCTATATATGATTATACCGTAGAAGTGCCCCTGGCCGTTATGGCTGGGGGTTCTTTTTTTTGGTTGAATTATTTTTTTATAAGGAGTTTTTTGAAGATGATTGTTGTTACGAAGGACGAAGCAAAAATGTTGCGTAAGAAGTTTCCTGGTGTACACATGGTTACGACCGTGAACAAGACGATGGTGGACGAGTTGCCGTATGTGCTGCAGGCGCTGCCCAACAACTATTTTGCGCAGGAAGCACTTGCAGAGATGGAGCGTGACAAGCGCCGCGCGGAGATTGTGAACACGCGAGGTGACGTGAATGCTTGAACTGCACAAGCTTGCCAAGGAAACTGACAACGAATACATCTACCGCATTTGTGCTTCCAAGGACCAGATTGGCACTTGGGACGATGTGGCGGATGTGATCAATAAAGAACTGGGCCAGGACAAGGATGAATGCGTATACCGCAAGAACTGGAAAGCATTCAATATGCTGACACGAGCCAGCGAAGCCAACCTAACGGACGCCCAGCAGATTTTGGACGAGATCAAAGAGCAGCGCCGCGAACTGGAGAAAGAAAAGGTTAAGCTACGGGACGAGCGCAATGAAGTGAGCCGCTTGATGCGGGTACAAGCCCGTGGTGAGAGTATGCGAGAGTTGATTGAGCGGCGGTTCAGCGCTTATAAACCGGAAACTTTTGAGCACATTGGGGTAGTTAGTACAGAAGCACTGACAACCGACCTGATTGTTCACCTGACCGACCTGCACGCGGGGGTTAAGATTGATAACCTTTACAACAGCTTTGACCAACAGGTGCTGCGTGCCCGGCTGAAGCGCTATGCAGAAAAGGTGTATGTGATCCAGCAGCGCCACAATGGCCAGAACTGTTTTTTGGTGCTGGGAGGAGACCTGGTAAACGGTGCGATCCACCTGAACAACCGGCTGGAGAATAACGAGAATGTGGTGGATCAGGTGATCAGCGCCGGGGAGGCTGTGAGTTGGTTTGTGGCCGAACTGAGCCGCATGTTTGAGCATGTATACATTTATAGTGTACCGGGCAACCACAGCCGGGTATTCCCTGCCAAGGAGGACAACCAGCATGGCGAGTACCTGGACAAGCTTGTGACCTATATTGTGGGCGCACGCTGCACGGCGCTGGGTAATGTAGAAACCTACCAGAACACGATTGACGAGACGATTGCGGACTTTATGGTGCGCGGCCGGCTGGTATACGCGGTGCATGGCGACAAGGACACACCGGGCAGTGTGGTACAGACCTTGACCATGATGACGGGAGATAAGCCGGATATTGTGCTGATGGGGCACCGCCACACCAATGCGCTAACGACTGTATACGATACAAAGGTATACGAGAGCGGCTGTGTTGATGGCGCGGACAGCTATTGCATGGATAAGAGATTGCGGAATAAACCGGAGCAGAACGTGCTGGTAATGAATGCTTATGGCGTGGACTGCTGTTACGATATTACGCTGGAGTAGAGCGTGGGGATTTTTTGACGAGAGGGGATGGTTTTTAGAGTGGGTGAGTATGAGAAGAAGCAGCCCGAATACTTTTGCAGTTATTCGGCGCGGCTTACGAATTTTTTGAAGGCGTTTGGTTTGAGTTATGAAAGCCGGCAGGTGAACCCCATTACCCAGACAAGCTACTGCGTGTTTAAGCGCAGCCAGAAGCTGATGGATGTGGTGGAGTTTTGGAACGAGTGCCGGAACAACTTCCGCGATTATGATGAGAACGGGAACCGCGCCGGTAAGGCGGGTGACTGAACATGGCCGGGAGACCAAAAGGCTCTAAAAACAAAGCTACAATTTTACGAGAAAATGCAGAGACGCAGGCCAAGATCCGCCGCATGATGGCAGAGGACGATGGACCTGCGTATTTTGTTTGCGCCTGCTGCGGTAAGCGGTTTATGCACCAGAAGGATAATTTTTCCCCTGCACAGAGCGAGTTGTGGCGCGGAAACAACCATTACTTTCCGGTATGCAAGAGCTGCATGGATAAGCTGGTTGACCACTACACCCAGGCGCTGGGTAACGAAGATGAGGCCATGAAGCGGGTGTGTATGCTGTTTGATATTTACTACAGCGACGGCCTGCTGAAAAGCACGGCAAAGCACGCCCCAAACACAAGCCGGATGACGGCCTGGATCAGACATTGCAACATGACCCAGAACCATGGAAAGACCTTTGATACCTACCTGGAAGAAATCAACGGGCGGGTAATCAATGATGTGAGTGACATCAGCGAAACACGGCCAAACGGCGGCAAGGTAAGCCAGCGCATGGTTGGGTTTTGGGGGCCAGGGTTCAACGAGGCCGAGTATGTGCGGCTGGACAATGAGTACAAGGACTGGATTACCCGGTATGAGTGTTCTACCAAAGCCCAGGAAGAGCTATTTAAGGCGATCAGTATGGCGCAGATTATGCTGACAAAGGCATACCAGACGGGTGACACCAAGAAGGTAAAAGAGGCCAGCGATACTTTGCAGAACCTACTGGGCAGCGCCAATATTAAGCCAAACCAGACGAACGATAATGCGCTGGCAGAGGCAAACACTTTTGGCACCTTGATTAAAAAGTGGGAAGACAAAAAGCCGATCCCGGAAGCTGCGCCTGAATGGAAAGACGTGGATGGAATTGGTAAATATTTCCGCACTTGGGTAACAGGGCCAATGATGGAACTGTTTAAGATCAAGAATCCGTGGCAGAAAGAATACGAGGACGGAATGGCACCTTATACGGCGCACCGGCCTGAATACACCGGCGGAGAAGAAGAGGAAAACGAAAGTATCCGCAACGCCATTTTTGGCACCCCCGGAGAATGAGGAGGTGTTTTGAATGGCAAAGAAAACGGCAAGAGAGGTTACGGAAAATAAGACAAGCCGGATCATGAACGCTGTGGCGTTATGGGCCAGTTTTTACCGGGCGAACCCGCAGAGGTTTTGCAAGGATTATTTGAACGTAAACCTGAAAATGTTCCAACAGATTTTGATTTATTGCATGGCGCTATGCACAAATTTTTGTTTTATTGCGGCGCGTGGTCTAGGGAAAACGTTCCTATGTGCAATTTTTTGCTGTTGGAAAGCAATTTTGTACCCAGGCAGCCTGATTGTGATTGCGAGTAAAACACGAAACCAGGGCAGTTTGGTGTTGAAAAAGATTGAGCAGGAGCTGGTGCCGCGAAGCCCACTGCTGCGAAGCGAGATAAAGGACATTACGATAAACCAGAGTGTGGCAAAAATAACCTTCCGCAATGACAGCGTGATTGAGGTTGTGACTGCCGCAGACACTGCCCGTGGCGGCCGTGCAAGCTTACTAATTATTGATGAGTACCGCATGGTTGACAAGGAAGTGCTGGATCTGGTTTTGAAGAAGTTCCTGAACTACATCCGCCACCCCGGCTACATGGATAACCCCAGATATGCCCACCTGGCGGAACGCAACCAGCAGATGTACCTAAGCTCTGCATGGTTTGAACAGCACTGGTCATGGGATTTGTGCAAAGATTACTTTGTGAACATGTTTGATACCACGAAGAATTACTACTGTTTCAGATTCCCGTACCAGATGAGTATTAAGGAAAACCTGCTGCTGAAGAGCCAGGTGGAAGACGAGATGACAGAATCGACGTTTTCTGACATACGGTTCCGCATGGAAAATGAGGCACTGTTTATTGGTACGACAGACGGCGGGTTATTCAGTTTTGACGACATTAACAAGCAGCGTAAGATTGTAAAAGCATTTTATGCGCCAAACATGATTTTGAACAGTAAGGCGGCTTGCCAGTTGCCGGCTAAGAAGACGGGCGAGAAGCGGATTTTGACGGTTGATATTGCTTTGATGAGTTCTAAGCGACGAGACAATGACGCGACGAGCATCTTTTTGAACAGTTTGGTGCCGGACAGTACAGGCAAGTGTACCAGCAACATGGTGTACACCGAAAACTGCGAGGGTATTATTACACAGGATCTGGTACTGAAGCTGCGGCGCTACTTCAAATACTTTGAGTGCGACTACATTGGCATTGACGCAAAGGGCCTTGGTGCCCCTATTATGGACCTGTTGATGCACGAGTGCTATGACCCGGAGACGGGGGAAACATACCCGCCGCTGAACTGCTGCAATAACCCGGACTTCCAGGAGCGGTGCCCCGACAAGACGGCACCCAAGGTGATCTGGGCGATCATGGGCAGCAGCCAGTTTAACAATGATGCGACGATTGCGTTGCGAAGCGGAATACAGCAGGGCAGAATCCGGTTTTTGGAATCCGAATATGACTGCGAAGAGATTTTGCGGGCGAACATTAAGGGTTATGACAAGCTTTCGCCCATGGAGAAGATGGCGCTGCAGATGCCGTACATCAATACCGGGTTAGCCGTGAACGAACTGGTGAACCTGGAGTACGAAGCAACGAATAATCTGATCCGTGTGCATGAGAAGCCCGGCGCACGCAAGGACCGCTACAGCAGCCTGAGCTACAACTATTACATTGCGTTGCAGGTTGAGCGCATGATGAGCAAAAACTTTATGCGCAATAAGAAGATTGAAATAAATTTTAGAGCGCCCAGACTGAGGCATTAAGGAGGCGGCTAATGGAAGAATTACAACAGAAAAAGGTCGCCATGATCAGCCCGGACGGCAAGAAAAGCTTTGTGCCATTGACGGAATTTATGAGTAAGGTGCGATATGCGAACCTGGCGAACGTGAAGATCCGCGACCTGGTGAATAACCGCGACTACAACCCTACTTATAAAAAGTACACCAAGAGCCAGATTGTTACCTATTTGAGGAACCCGGCCAGCTATGAAGTGCAGCTGCGCCAGATGAGCCAGTACCTGTTCAATATTTCGAACTATTACAGGCGGCTGATCCAGTATTTTGCCAACATGAGCACGTTCAGCTACATTGTGGTGCCGTATGGCATTGATTATTCCAAGAATGTGAACCTGCAAAAGTTCAAAAAAGGTTACTATGCGGTGACGGCACAGCTGGAAAAGATGAACCTGCGGCACGAGTTTAGCCGGGCATTGATGGTGGCGTTCCGTGATGATGTGTATTACGGGTACGCATGGGAAACGAATGACAGTTACACCTTCCAGCAGCTGGATGCAGACTACTGCAAGATCAGCAGTATTGAGGACGGTGTGTACAATTTTGCGTTCAATTTTTCTTACTTTGATTCCCACAGTGAGCGGCTGCCGAACTTTCCGCCGGAGTTTACCACGATGTATAACGCATACAAGAAGGATTCCGGGCTGAAATGGCAGGAGCTGCCCAGCGAGAATTCGATCTGCTTGAAAGTAAATGAGCAGACCTATGTACCGATCCCGCCGTTTGTGAGTTTGTTCAGCGCACTGGCGGACATTGAAGACTACCGGGCGATCAGCAAGGATGCCAGCGAAGTGAACAACTACAAGGCGTTGGCGCTGGAGATCCCGGTGGGGGATGATGGTACATTTTTGATCGATTACGATCTGTGCAAAGAATTTTACGACATGCTGTGCAACGTGCTGCCGGAGAACATTGGCGCGATTATGAGTCCGATGAAGATCAGTAGCTGGGACTTTGAGAAAAGTGGAGCCGTGAGCGGCAGTGACGATGTGGCAAAAGCTGAGAATTCGATGTGGAAGCAGGCGGGCGTCAATAACATCTTGTTTGGTGGTGGTGAAGACCCCAGCAGCTCTACGCTGAGCCTTTCCACCGTGAACGACCAGATGATTGTGTTTGCAATGATGCGGCAGATTGAACGCTGGATCAACCGTAAATTAAAGAGTGTTTCGACGGCAGTTAAGTTTAAGGTAAATATTTTAGATGTGACGTACTTTAACCGGCAGGAAGTGCATGACCGCTTTGTAAAAGATGGTCAGTACGGTATACCGGTACGCAGCGCCATTATGGCGACAAACGGCTACAGCCCAAGCGATGTGGAGAACATGCAGTACCTGGAAAACACGGTATTGAACCTAGCGGCCAATGAGGTGCCGCTGGTAAGCTCCAACACGCAGAGCGCTGCTGATAGTAACGCCGCGACCGATGAAGGAGGCCGCCCAACCAATGCAAGTGAGGGCAAGGCGCTGACAGACGCAGGCGAGAACAGCAGCGAGGAAGACCTGGCGACAGGAGGCTGATTGAGCGATGAAGCGTGAAGTTAAGGTGCGCGGCCGTGACATGGTATTATACCTGCTGCGCCAGAAAAAGAAACTGGTGCGGGAAGAGCGGGACAGTGGCGGCCATACAGTGTATATTTTTGAACTTGACGATGATGATTTGAAGGCTGTGCAGGAGTTTGCCGCGCAGCAGAAAAAACGAAATTACTTTTGAGAGACCGCCATACAAGCGGCCTTTTTTAGTTTACGGGGTGATTGGATGTGAGTGAGCGGTTGAACCGCCTGCCAATTACCTTTGAAAAAACCGGAGAAGTGATGGGTAAAGATGCGCGTTTTATTAACGTGACGATTGATGTGCTGCATACTGGCGGCAACCTGAACGGATCGCGGTTTGAAAAAGAGGTAGTTGACCGGGCAGCAAAGAGCATTGCGAACACGCCGATCCTTGGATACATTGAGCAGAATGACGATGATGAGCTTGATTTTAAGGGCCATGAGCACGAGCTGATTGTGGATGAGGACGGGATTAAATATGTATATGCCGGCAGCGCTTACGGTGTGATACCGGAGAGCTGCAACCCGCGCTGGGTAAGCCGGGATGACGGTACAGGAAAGACACGGGAATATTTGCGCGTTGACGGGTTGCTGTGGACCAAGTTTGACGATTCCTGTGGGATTTTTGAGCGGGATGTAGTGAAAGGGCAGAGCATGGAGATCACCAACATGGAGGGCTATGTGGATAAGGACGGCTACTATGTTGTGCAGAATTTTGATTTTGATGGTTGCTGCGTGCTTTCCACCACTGACCCGCAAATTAGGCCGGCTATGACTGGCAGCACGGTTACGGCGAATTTTACCGCCACAACGATTGCGAGCCAGGTCAAAGATATGCTGGCCGAATACACAGCATTACAGAGATCTGAATCCTCCAAGGAGGCTCAGATAGATAATTTTGCGAAAGGAGACGATTGCTTGAAAGAAAAAGAAGAAATTCTGGCTTCTTACGGCATTGACGCTTCTACGCTGGAGTTCTCTTTGGAGGAAATTACCATTGAGGAACTGAAAGCGAAGTGTGAAGAGATGGCTGCGGCCAAACCTGCCGAACCGGAAGAGCCTCAGGGTGAGCCGGAAAGTGAACCGGCCGCAGAACCTGCTGCCGAACCGGTAGAACCTGAAGCCTCGGCTAACCCGGAACCCGCTGGGGAACCGGAAGGCGGCGAACCTGCTGCAGATTACAGCCTGAACCTGTGCGACAAGCTGAACGAAGTGAGCGAGGCCGTGAGTGCTGAGACTATGGTTGACCCGTGGGGTTATGAAGTGAGCCGCTACTGGCTGCAGGATGTGCAGGACGACCTGGCCGTTGTGATGGATTGCCAGGACTGGAAGATCTACAGTTTTGCGTTCACGATGGATGGCGACAATGTGAAGGTCGATTTTGCCAGCAAGAAACGCATGAAGGTGAAGTACGAAGCCTGGGACGAGGGCAGTGCCGATATTGGTATGCCTGCACTGTACACCGAGATGGGTGACAAGGCCAAGGAGCAGACCGACAAACTGGAGGCTGCCAACAAGCAGTACAGCGAGCTGAAAGCAGAATACGACGAAATGAAGCCGAAATATGATGCTTACGTTGCTGCTGAGGCTGCTGCTGCCAAAGAAGAAGAGAGCGCTAAACGCGAACAGCTGTTTGCCGTGATGGACCAGAAGCTGGATGGCGATGCTGATTATGCCAAGCTGCGAGACAACAAGACAATGGAGTTTACCGTTTTGGAAGATGCTTGCTACAAGCTGCTGGGCAAGAAGGCCGCTGAGTTCAGTTATGTTCCGCCCAAAGAAAAGAAGGGTGAGGTAAACAAGGTACGGTTTGGCGTGAATGGCACACAGAAGACAGAGAAGCGCTACGGCGACCTGTTTGAGCGTTACCTGAAAAATACTGAAGAATAAAAAAGGAGTTACATATTATGGCTAACATTAAACATGCAGTTGTTGGTACTGATATGCTGGTTGGTTCCAGCAACGCTGCCTACCTGAAGAGTGTTGTTTTTTACAAGGATGGCAGCCCTGCCGCCATTGATAATGGCAACATTGTTGTGATTGGTGATGCAATCGGCCCCGAAACCTACAAGGCTGAGGCACCTGCCGCTGATTCCAAGCGCCCCCTGCTGGCCCTGGTTGCCGGCGTTGAGCTGTTTTACGATGAGACCCGCACCCATTACCTGACCGAGTGGGAAAACGAAGCCGGCAAGCCTGTTCGCGTTTACCTGCTGGTTGCCGGTGCTGATTCTTTCCGCGTTACTGCTGAGGCTTTTGACGGCACCCCCGAAAAGGGCAAGTTTGTTGCCTTTGCTGCTGGTTCCACCAAGCTGAAGATTGAGGCTGATGCTTCTGCTGATAATGTTTTTGGTGTGATCAAGCGCGATCCTGTGAAGGTTGGCTTTGGCGATGGCCAGTATACCTATTACATCGTTGACGTGATCGCCTGATTTTTGTATCAGCGAGTTAGTTATAACTAAATACTGGTGCGGCCTATGGCTGCACCTATCTTATATGTAAAGGAGTATTAACATGGATGAGAAACTGATTAAGCTGGCCGTTGATGGCTACCATGGCCACCTGGGCGAATACAGCGTGAAAGACAGCCAGGAAGTTCTGCGCCAGGCCATGATTGAGGCCAATAATGGCAAGACCAGCATGAGCTACAAGGATATCCGCGACGGCAAGTGCAGCAACCTGTTTGCTATTACCGAAGTTCTGATTGAGAAGGTGAGCGAAGAGGGCCTGAAGGGCGACGAGTTCTTTACCAATTTTATCGAGGACCGCAACACCGCTCTGGGCGATACCAATATTTTCCATACCACCAAGCCTTGCCTGCTGACTGTTGCTGACATTGCCGAGGGTACCCAGGGCATCCGCCGTCAGCGCCTGGAAGCTGGCCAGGACATTACCGTGAACACCCAGCTGCGTGCTGTGAAGGTTTACGAGGAAATGAACCGCGTGCTGGCTGGCCGCATTGACTTTAATGACCTGGTTGACACTGTTGGCCGCAGCTTTACCCAGTACGATCTGGACAGCGCTTATCTGGCATGGACCAGCATGTTCACCAAGCTGGACCCCGTTTATACCCAGAGCGGTACTTACAACGAGGACAAGCTGCTGGACCTGATTGAGCACATTGAGGCTTCTACTGGCGACACCGCTACGATTGTTGGCACCCGCAAGGCACTGCGCAAGATTACCACCGCTACCATGGGCGAGCAGGCCAAGAGCGACCTGTATAGCATGGGCTACCTGGGCCACATTGCCGGCACCCCGCTGGTTGCGATGAAACAGCGCCACAAGATTGGCTCCACTGAGTTTATTCTGCCTGACGACACCGTTTACATTTTTGCTGGCGACACCAAGCCCGTGAAGCGCGTTACTGAGGGTGAAGTTACCATGCTGATGGGTGATCCGATGAACAAGGCCGACCTGACCCAGGAATTCCTGATGACCAAGCGCACCGGTATTTCCATTATTCTGGACCGCGACTTTGGCAGCTACAAGTTTGCCTGATAAGGTTTTGAGCTGAACGATACCCCTGCCGCAAGGCGGGGTTCTTTTTATATAAGGAATATTTTGGAGGTATGTTTTGGCAACTGCGAAGATTACCAATGAAACCATGGTGGAATGCAAGAACGGCACCCATGGCAACTTGTTTTATGCTTCGACCCGCAACCCCGGCTACACCGTTGAGTGGACTGAGTTTGGCGAGGTACAGGAGATGGACTACGCCGAGCTGCTTGTGATGCGCGGCAGCCAGCCGCGGTTTTTCCGCGATAACTGGATTTTGATTGAGGACGCTAACGTACTGCGCAAGCTGGGTGTGGAACGTTACTACAAGAACGCACTGACCACGGAAAACTTTGACGAGGTGTTTAAGTGGACCCCGGACGAGATCCGCGAGAAGGTACCCAAGATGAGCGAGGGAATGCGTGATAGCATCCGTATCCGCGCAAAGGAGATGCTGAAAGCTGACCAGATCGACAGCCGCGCCCTGCTGAAAGCGCTGAATGACGTGCTGGACTGCGATTTGGAAGAATCCGTTGCGCTGGAAGCACCCAAGAAGGCACGAACCCGCAAGAGCGGCGTTGAGATTGTGACGATCGGCGGGACCGAAGAATAACGAGAGGGATGGTGCGGGCCAATGGGCACAAGATACGAGGAAGTTTATGAGCGTTACCGTGGCCAAGTCCGCAACTATGAGTTCCTGGACTACGATGCGGTGACAAGAGAAGCAATGCAGCTGGACCTTTTGAAGATGGCGATCAGCGATTTTGAGGATGTGTGCAAGCAGGACCTGAATGACAGGGAAGATGACCTGCTGGAGTTCAACATTACGCTGACAAACCGCGAGAAGGATATTTTGGCGCTGGGCATGATTGTGCATTTTGTGCGCCAGTACGTTTATAACACAGACGCATTACAGAACGGATTGAGCACGAAGGACTTTACGCTGTTTTCGCCAGCCAACCTGTTGGAGAAGATGACGACCCTGTTGACCACGACAGAACGGCAGCAGATGAAGGAGATCAACCTGTACTCTTTCCGCAATGGGGAAATTGCGAGCTTGACCGAGTGAGGTGGTAGCGTATGAATTATGAGACATATGCTGCTATGCTTGGCAGGCACGGAAGTACGCGGCGTGACCGGATAGTTGAAAAGAGCAAACGGGATACGCTGCGAATGGGGCCTGACTCCCCTGCCTATAAAGAGGTAGAGATTGAGGGGATACCCCACCACATGATGATTATTAGCAGCACGGTGACGAACCAGAAGATTATACGAACCATGCCGGGCGACAACTTTGAAATTGGAAAAATTATGCTGTTTAGCAAGAGCCATTGGCTGATTACAGAGCGCGATGCGGACGACGAGATTACCGTGCGCGGCAAAATTGAGCTGTGTAACCGAAGCATTCAGTGGCAGAACCACGAGACGGGCGAGATTATTACCCGGTGGGCAGTTGTGGATAAGCCGTATTTTTCCAACCTGAACGAAGATGTGTATATGACCATTTCCAGCCGCGAGTTCCAGGTGAAAATACCGTATGATGAGGAATCGGCGTTGTTGGATGTGGGAAAGCGCCTGATGATGGAACAGATCAACGGCAAGCCCAAGACGTACCGTGTGACCTGTGTGGATGCCATGACAGAGCGCTATGACTGGAACGACGCCCAGACGGGATTTTTGGTTTTGAACCTTGAACAGGATCAGCATGTGGAAGAACAGGATAACGCCGAAAAGATGCTGTGTAATTACCAGAAGGTAAAGCAGGCACCGGAGGACGGCGAAGTGATTATTAAATACGCGGGCGAACCCAAAGTACGTATTTGCGGACGCGGCAAGATTTTTAAGGCCACAGTAGATGGCAAGCCGCTGCCGGGATGCACCTGGAGCCTTGACGTTGAAGATAAAGCACTTGAAACAAAGGTGTACCTTGCCAACAGTGTGCAGTGGGACCGGGTGACGGGGGACAGCTGCCGTGTGTGCGCAGAGGATAATGCCGCGTTGAATGGAGCCACCGTAAAATTGACGGTTGTGGCACCGGACGGCAAGAGCACAGATAGCATTGCAGTGAAGGTGGTGGACGCATGAACCTGAGTGAGCTGGGAGAATACAAGCACAAAGTAGCCGCCTTGCTGGCACAGGACGACACCATCATTAACCTGCTGCTTGGCCCCGTGGACGATGATACCGACACGGACGAGATGCTGCTGGGCGATAAGAGCATTAGCACCGGGCATATTTATGAGTTTGAGTATGTGCCGGAGATCAATGAGACGGCGGATACCTACCTGTGCATGGAGACTGTGGTGGCTAAGGCACCGAGCGACACGGCATACAGAGTGTACCTGTACATTTTTGCCTATTGCAACAAGAAGGTAATGAAGAGTTACCGACACCCCGGCGTGCTGGGGACAAAGGCCGATGTGTTGGCTATGAACGTTGACCGTTTGCTGAACGGCAGCGAAGATTTTGGAATTGGAAAGGTACGGTTACTGAACAACGATGTGTACAAGCCGAACAATAACTATTACGGCCGCTGCATTACATACGAAGTGATGGCGTTCAACCGCAAAATGGGTGGCGCAAAGTGAAAGTACCGTACTATGAACTGCTGAACCCCAAGGGTTTTATGGTGAAAAATGTGGGCAGAGTACATTCGCCCCGACTAAGCGACATTAACGAGCGCGGCTATATGAGCTATCAGTTTGCGCTGAGCACTTTGCTGTTGACACCACAGGCGATGTTTGAAGATATTGCCAAGGTGACAGGGCAGGAGAACCCGTATGAAGCTTTGAGCGAGGAAGAAAAAGCCACCATTAACACCTTTGATTTATTGAGTATGAGCAAAGAGAGCCAGGCGGAGATGATTGCCGCACTGGCCTTTTTTATTGATGTGCCGCTTGAATATGACGAAGCGCACCATGCTGTGCTGGTAAATAAAACCGAAGTGGACGATAAGATCCTGATTGATGGTTCCATAACGCGAGATAACTGGACAGAGATTTGCGATATCTGCCTGCAAACCGCGTACATAGACCAGAAGCGGGAGGAAAACTTGAAGTTCAAGAATGAGGCTGCCCGCAGGTTTTACGAACGATTCCAAAAGAAAAAGGCTGAGTATGAAAAATCGAAACGAAAAGGGCACAAGAGCAACCCTGATTTGGAGCTGGGGAACATCATCTCTGCGCTGGCGACAAACCATAACAGCCTGAATTATACGAATATTTATGATTTGACGGTGTACCAGGTGCATGACACTTTTAACCGCCAGAACATAAGAAAACAAAATGAGATCCATGACATGAACTATGCCGTATGGGGTGGCGAGAATGACCTTGGCGGATGGTACAAACACATGGAAACTGATAAATAATAACGGAGGATTAAGATATGGCTGTAAATCCGAATATGGCGAACCGTGAAGTTGCTGATCTGGTTCTGCTTGATTACAAGACCAAGAAAGTTTTTCTGCCCATTGATTTTGCCAACGTGACCACAACTGACTTTACCGCAAACCGCGTGTTTGCAAAGGGCGGCCAGGGCGCACCGAACCGTGTTGGCTTTGATGGCGAGCGTGCAGGCACCCTGAAGGTTGATACCCAGATCATGCCTGTTAAGCTGTTTGCCCTGCTGAGCGGCCAGGACATTGGCAAGGTTGCAAAGATCATGAAGCGCGAGGTGCTGACCGCCACCACTGACGGCATTGAGCTGAGTGAAACCCCGAAGGCCGGCACTGTGCAGGTTTTTGCTGTTTCTGACGACGCTGGCACTGAGATTAGCGATCTTACTACCAATGACAAGAAGGTTACTGGCGCTGGCCTGCAGGACGGCAAGAACTATATTGCCTACTACTTCTACGACAAGAACGATGGTGTTCAGACTGTTAAGTTTGATTCTGACACATTCCCGCGTGCCTTTGAGATCCACGGTATGATGCCGTTCAAGACCGAGGACGACGAGATTGTGCAGTGCGAGCTGGTTTACTACAAGGCTCAGCCGCAGGCAAGTTTCAGCCTGGCTTTCCAGAACACTGGTGATCCGACCACTGTTTCTATCACCTTTGACTGCATGGCCAACCAGGACGGCGACATTTACGACATGAACTTTATGGAGTGATTAACGCAAATCCCTACCTTATTATATAGGCTTGGATTGTGATGTTTGATCCGTGGGGGAGCGAAAAGCTCCTCCATTTTTAGAACACGAAAGGAGTAGCGTGCATGGAAGACAAGAATACCGGCGGTTTTACCGATGTGAAGATTGAACCTCTTGAAATTGCTGCCCCGCCCAAAGTGCCCCTGAAGCGCCAGGTGCGCCCGCTGAAGGGCGTGGTTGTGTGCTGCAGCAAGGAACGCGGGTACATGGGTTTTGAATGTGACGGGCACGGCTACCAGGTGCCGGTGAAAGACGGATATGCCGTGGGCGATGTGGTTAAGTTCAAGATTACAGACGGGAAGATTGAGCTGTGCAAGTAAGCGGACGAAGCAAATATAATGTGAGCCGCGACAAGAGCAAACGCACCTATGACGGGATTGTGTTTGACTCAGAGCTTGAGATGAAATATTACCGGGATGTTGTGCTGCCGGGGGTTACAAGCGGGGAGATTGTGGATTACCAGCTGCAAAAACCCTACGAGCTACAGCCAAAGTACCGCAAAGAACGTGGGGGAAGAGCTGTGACGGTACGCGCCATAAACTATGTGGCTGATTTTTGGTTGAAGTATAAGGACGGCACAACAGAGGTGATTGACACCAAAGGATGCCCGGACACTGTGGCATTGATGAAACGGAAAATGTTTGAGTATTTGTACCCGAACGAGCATTTGCGCTGGATTGTATACCGTAAACGGCGTGGCGGGTGGATTGATTACGACACGCTGTAAACTGGCCTGCCCCTGAAAGATGGGGTGGGCTTTTTATTTTTTATAAGGAGTTTTTTTAATGGAAATTAAGAAGAATATCCGCGTGGGCGACAGAATCCGATTTGTGGATTTTGTTTGCGACATGTGCGAGAAGGACGGCAAGCAGTATTACGCGCTGTTTGATTACGCTTGGCGCATTGCGGTGATTACCTTTTTTGCCCCGGAAGCTGAGCTGGATAAGATGGAAACAGACGAGATGTGCGACTTTGTTTACAGCCGACAGGGCATTGAGATTGTGGAGGATCCGGACATTGCGGTGGTTACAGCGGGACTTTATGAGGCATGCGAGGCCGAGATGAAAGACCGCAAAGAAAAATACATGAAGGTATTTGATGCGATTAACCACCCGGACCCGCTTGACCGTATTGCGGACGCCTTTGCGGAGATTGCAGGAAATTTGAGCCAGCTGGGCGATCAGGAATTTTTGGCTGATCTGGTAAAGAAAGTACGCGAGGGTGAGCAGCCCGCAAAGAAGCCGCCCGTGAAGATTGAGGTTGTGAACGGCAAGGAGAGCTAAATGACCAAGACGGTAAGCACACAGAAAGGACTGGAACTGGAACTGCAGCGGAGAATCAACCTGGCGTTGAATGGCGGGGCGAAAACGGCTGTGGAGAATTGTTTGAAAAAGCATATCCAGGAAGATGTACTGGATGTATACCAGCCCAAAGTATACCAGCGCCGTGGCCAGGGTGATGGGGCATTGGAAGCTGACAGCAGCGTGGTGAGCAGCGTGAGAGAACATGTGCTTACGGTAAAGGATATTGGCGTACCGAATGAATCTGCCCTGGGTGGACATTACAAAACCGGCACCAATACACCACTTGCTGAGATGGTGGAAAAGGGCGATGTAAAGAACATTTGGGGTTCGCCACCTGATGCGGCCTATTTGCACCCGCGCCCGTTTGTGGCAAACACGGCAAAAGAAATCGCAGATGGGAACAGCACCGTACATGGAGAGATTGTGAAAGCCATAAAAGAGCAGTTCCCTGATAACTAACGCGACGAGAGCTTCGGCTCTTGTCTTGAGCGGCTGATTGAAAAGAATCGGCCTTTGAAGGCTTGAGCCGAACCGTAAGGGGGAAAGTATATGGCGGAAGATTTAAGTATTAAGGTAAAAGTGGAACCTGACGGCGGTGGCGTACAGGGGAAGCTGAATGAAATTGCGAAAAAGAATAAACTGAAGGTTAAAGCGGAACTGGCCAATGAGAATGAACTGGCAGATAAGATTAAAAACCTTACAAGCAATATTACCGCACACCTTGAGATTGACCCGGCTGATATTACAAAAATTACTAACCAGCTGAAAAATATCCAGAGCAGTGTAGGAGGAAACATCCAGCTATTTGATATGAGCGGGGCGTTAAAGCAGCTGGATACGGTTGAAACTAAAGCAACCTCGATTGTTAGCAAGTTATCAAATGTTCGGGCGACGATCAGCGCTGCGAGCGCCGCAGGTGTTAAGGGAAGTACCAAGAACCCGAACGCGGGAATTGCAAAAACTCTGGATTCTCAGTTGCGGAAGGCTGGATACGATGTTAGTGAGATAAAAGAAAAAGGTTCTCAATATCAAGGACTAAAGAGTAGCCTTGAAAGTTTAACTAATACACTGAAAAAAGCAACAGCTGCTCAGGCAGAATTTGCTAAAGAATTAAGTGATGAAAGTTTACAAACGGCAGAAAAGGCGATGCGTAAACTAAAAGACGAGATTGCCAGTCTTACAAAAACAATGTCGTCTGCGGATAAGGCTAATGAAAACTATGATAACATTTATCAGAAGTACACGCAACTGAAACAACGTTGGGATAAAGATTTAAGCAATGGCAAAAGCAGCTTAATTGATAATTCTGTCAACACTTCAACAATCTCGGCGCTTACTAACCTTAAAAATGCTAAAGATGCGTTAGATAGTGAGCTTAACGAACAGAGCTTAAAAAACTATGAAGCAGCTTTAAGACGAGTTTCTGAAGCGTTGTCTCAATATAAAACTGCGCTTGATACTGCAGATAAAATTTCTGATAATGCTTTTTCTTCTTTGCCGGACAAGCTGAAACAGCTTAATGATTATATAAAAACGCTTGATGAAAATTTGAGCAAAATGGGCGAAGACCCTACACAGAATGGCACTTATAAGCTACTGACTGAACTGCAGAAAGATCTTCGAAACGTGTATACTAAATCAGAGCTTGGTACGGCTGACTATCAAGACCTCTTGAATGTATTTAGTAAATACGACAAGCAACTGAAAGAAACTAAAATCAATGTAAAATCGCTTTCTTCGCTTTTCGCTGCGCTTGGCATCCAGATTCGTAATACTACGAACGAAATGCGTAGCAATAATCTGACTGCTAAAAACACCCAAAGCGTAGAAAGTTTGCAGAAACGCCTGAACAACTTGCTGTACACTTTGAGACGGTACGTTGAGATCAATAAGCAGATCCAGAAAAATCCAGAGCTGATGGCTACTTACAATAGTATTGCTGATGAGCTTAAAACTGCGGCGCGTTCCGGCGATCAGAGTTTGATGGAGACAACACTGGATAGTGCTTCCCAAAAGGTTTCCGGGTTAAAAGCAAAAGTACAGGAACTTGGGCTGGAAGGCAAGACAGTTGGACAGGTATTCACTGACTTGTTTGGACAGCATTTCAGCACGGCCATTGCTATGGGCGCACTGCACTTATTACAGGGGAGTTTACGGCAAATTTACCAGAACGTTGTGGATATTGATACCGCCATGACGGAGCTGAAAAAGGTTACAAACGAGACAGACAGTACATATCAGAGTTTTTTAACTGAGGCCGGAACCCGTGCAAAGAATATTGGTACGGATGTTAGCAGTATTGTGAATGCAACAGCGGATTATGCACGACTGGGTTATAGCCTGAGTGACGCGACGAAGCTGGCTGATGTAAGCGCAATTTATTATAACGTTGGCGATGACCTTGACAGCTTTGATAAGGCCACTGAAAATATTGTTGGCACGATGAAAGCATTCAATATCCAGGCGAACGATGCAATCAGCCTGGTGGACAAGCTGAACAACGTATCCAACAATTATGCTGTTTCTTCTGGCGATTTGGGCGATATCTTGCAGCGCTCTGCATCGGCCATGGAGGCCGCAGGAAACACCCTTGACCAGACGATTGCACTTGGCACGGCCATGAACAGTGTTGTCCAAAACGCTGAAACGACCGGCAGTACGCTGAAAGTGCTGGCTTTGAGAATCCGTGGTGCAACGACCGAGCTGGAACAGATGGGCGAGGAAACCGACACTGTTGCAACCAGTACGTCCAAACTGCGTGCCGATATTATGGGTCTGACCAATGTTGACGGCAAGGGCGGATTTGATATCCTGACCAAGAGCGGAGACTTTAAGAGCACCTATGATATTATTCAGGGCATTGCTAAGGTTTACAGCAAGATGAGTGATGTGGACCAGGCTGCATTGCTTGAACTGTTGGCCGGTAAGAACCGTGCAAATGGTGTAGCTGCATTGTTGAGTCAGGCAAGCCAGGCCGCAGATGTACTGCAAACATCGTTGAACAGCAGCGGCAGTGCTTTGGCGGAAAATGAGCGGGTGCTGGATTCTGTTGAAGGACGACTGAAGATTTTCGAAGCTACGTTCCAGGAGATTTCTACTGATCTGCTGAACAGCGGGCTGGTTAAAGGCGTTATAAGCCTTGGAACGGCATTGCTGGATGCCTCGGATGGATTTATCAAATTTTCCGGTGTGATCCCTACGGCGACAGCCGCATTGAGTGCGTTTTTGTCGCTTTCAAATACGAAGACCAAGGGCAGTATTCGGATGCTCGCTTATGCAGGGGGAATAGCTGCATAGGATGCACCTTGGTTGGTAACTAAATACCCAAATTGCTGGGAAAGGCTAAGAGCCGCATAGCCACCGTGGACCGGTAAGGAATACGATGGAGCCGAAAGGCAGAAACAAGTATGCGGATGCGGTATGCTGAGAGAAAAGCCGCCCCTACGGGTGGTGCTAACCCGCGCAAACAATGCTTAATCAGCAGCCGAGACACCGCGTACAGAAATGTGCGCAGAAGAAGGTGTGTGAACTTTGGTGTTTTGGTTCATCGACTGTATGGGTAGCCCTATTCCATGGTGAGAGCCAGACGGGAAGAAAGACAGTCAGAACATTACGGGAAAGCCGTAAGAAGGTTATAAAAGATTTACAACGGTAGTTTTTGAGGAGATGAGTTGAAAGTGAAGTGGTTGAATGGTATAATAAAAAAAATAAAAGAATGGCTAAACGTTAAGCGTAATGTTCATTGGATTAAAAAGCATAAAAAAGATTTGCGAGAAAAATACGGTGGTAAATCCATTATTGTATACAATCAAAAAGTTATTGCAGCAGAATGCAACCACCGGAATATTCCTATGGAGAAGTGTACCATACGAGGTTCTGTGTGGTACGAAGTGCCTAGTATGAAACAAAAATTTGAACAGCATATTATCAACATAAAATACGAGAGGTAATTAAGATAATGGCTAGTTTTACCATTGATTACACAATAGGCGATACTAAATTTTTATGGGTAGCAATCAGTACGCCATATAACGATGGGACTGGCCGTATTTGGCGTGGTAATGGGATCTTAGATACCGGCTCTTCTTCTAGTGCCATATCTGAACGTTTAGCTAAAGAGCTAAAGTTGACCTCTATGGGGCTAAAAACATATCATGGTGTTAGTGGCGAAGACTGCGGGGATGTGTATAATACGACATTGAAAATATGCGAGACGATTCCAGTTACAAGTATTCAACTAGGAACATTTCATGATCCAGAGGAAGATTTTGATTTTTTAATTGGGTTAGACATCATTAAATGTTGTGATCTTTGTCTACATTCTCATGACGGAATCGTAACACTGCGGATGGAGTGGCCGCCAGAATAATATAAAAAATAAGCCCTGACCTTTAATGGCCGGGGCTTTTGGTATTTTTAGGAGGTAATTTTTTATGGCATTTATGGAAGGTATTTTGAAGCCTTGCCAGCGCAAGGTACTGTTTGAGCGAGAATATAGTGCTGAACAGAATGCGATGATTTATAAGTGCGAATATGTTATGCGGGCAGTAGCAATCAACTGCAAAACCTTGACGGCAAACCAAGCGGAGCAAATGGACAAGTTTGCGATGATGGGAATTTATAACGGCGGCTGTTTTAATTGCCCCAAAAATCAAGGAACGGAGGGGTGATTATGGTTTCAAGAGCCGACTCAAGGTTTCTCAAAGACACAAAGGACGTGTTTTGGCCGAAAAAAGAAAAGACCACAGAAGAAAAGATTTATGATGAGATTCTTGACGCAGGGACTGAGGCAAATGGTTATCTTTGTAAGATACAGGACAATAACCGCATAGCTTGTGTAGAACTTATGATGTCTGTGTTCTTTTTTATTGCGTGCTTTGCATTTACGCGAGGTATAAGATTGTTATGGTAGACGAAAATAAAATATTTATTAAAACGATGCAGTTAAAAGATAAGGTAGAGGAAACAAAAAGAGCCGCGCTATTCAGTAGTATAATAGTTTGGATCGGTTTTGGATTCCAGATCGCTGGATGGATACTGGTATGCCAGGCCATGAATTTATGAGGCATAAGAAATTCAATTTATGCTGTTTGCAAAGTGAAACCTATCGCCGATTGACCTAATGATGAAACCATGGTAAACTATAAGCAGAAGAAAGGAGCTGGTAGTATGGCGAACGTGTTTGATACAGCAAAATACATCTTGGAGCAAAAAGGAAATATGTCCACGATGAAGCTGCAGAAGCTCTGCTACTATGCTCAGGCGTGGTCTTTGGTGTGGGATGATACGCCTTTGTTTGATGAAGATTTTCAAGCATGGGCCAATGGACCTGTTTGCCCGGAGTTATTCTTTAAGACCAAAGGACAGTTTGCTGTTACCGCAGATGATGAGACGGGCGGCACTGGTATGTTGACCGACAATCAAAAAGATACAATCAATCAAGTATTGGATTATTATTATCCGCACGACGCGCAATGGTTAAGCCGATTGACACATATGGAAGATCCGTGGATTGAAGCACGAAAAGGTGTTCCGCAAGGTGTAGGAAGCGACCGGATTATCACAAAAGAAAGCATGGCAATATATTATGGCGGCCTGTAAAAAGAAAGCTGTAAAGCAAGCAAAACAACCCATTGACCGAAAGGCGATTGCAGAGAAAAATCCAGACCAGTTCTATAAGCAACATCCGGCTTGGAATTTTTCCAGCTGCGACAAAGAATTTTGGTCGTTGGATGCTGTTGAAGCGAGGCTATTATTCTGGGATGAAATATTGCCGAGATTCCAAGGATTAGAAAGTCAAACCTGGAATGAAATCTTGGTTAAAGCACAAAAATATAATCATTCAATCTATGTGACATCGCTAAATAAAGCTGCCACGGATAGATTAGCTGCATTGAAGATTGAAGCAGAATCTATTATATCGCTGCGTGTTACAGCTACCCATAGAGTATATGGCATTATGCAAGATGCTGTGTTTAACATTCTGTGGATTGACCTTGACCACGGTGATAACGAAACTTGCGTTTGCAGATCTCATAGAAAGCATACATGATAAAAGCTCTGACCTCTATGGTTGGGGCTTTTTCTTGTGTATACCCGCCCATCAAAATCTCGTTTTACACTTAACGCACACTCTATCAACCTTGTTATTATTGGAGGAGGTGATTCTATGAATAACAAACTATATGAAGAAGTTTTAGAAGCTGGATATAAAGTAGGAAAACAACTTGATGTATTGAATTGTCTTACTATAATCGGCTACGCATATTTTATAGAATCAATGGTGTTTTTTGTGAGTTGCATTATAGTAGCAAGGAGTATAACATGATAAGTAAATGTGAAATTACTTTCCAGATGGCGGCACTAAAGGATTTGGTAAGGATGGCCAAGAATACTGCATTGTGGAACACGTTAGTAATCACTATTGGTTTTGTACTACAACTTGCTGGGCTGATTCTGCTGTGGCAGGCCATGAAATAATATTAACATCTGCAACCGTTGCTTTTGTAGGAGAAAACGAGTTATACAAACCGATGACTAAAGAAATTACCGCGATTGCAGTCGTGATATACCAGCGCCAGTTCTCACGATTACGACGTTGAACATATCTTCTTAATGCAGGGGTTGTTACGGCTGTTGTAGTTTGTAATTCCGATACCTCCATGTTGATGACTTCATGATTTTCTAAATAATTGCCATTTGAACTTTTAATGCCGATAAACCTTTGGAGCACTAAACATTGCAAAAATGTCGCTGCGGTTTCTCGGTCTCCATATTGATCAAAGAACGAGTGACAAGAGAATTTTTTTCTTTTAGCCATCCATTTTAAGGTTTCATAAGTTTCATCGTCTACAACATCATCAAAATTAAAAGTTTCAAAAGACATAAATAATCTGCCAGCTCCATCAAAATCTTGTCTTGCACTTCACACACACGCGGTCCACCTTGTTCGTCAGGAACCCAGTAAGGGGAGACCACTTGCGGGGGACCATCTGGAACTCGGTACAGCCACACTTGGGGCAGCGAGGTTTATTTTTCTCTTCTTGGCGTTTACGGTAGCCCTCTTCCATCTCTACGGCGTTTTCGTATTCCCACTCGGCACGCATATCAAACTTGGCTTTGTCAAAGAGGGGGTTGTTGTAGACATACTTTTTATAGAGGAGTTCTTTACATACAACCCACACTTTTTGCTCTTTTTGTTTTTCTTTATTGCCAGCGTAAAGGTCAATATAAAATTTATCCCAGGGTTCTGGTTTTGAATTTTCCTGAAATTCTAATGGAGACATTTTACTAACTTCAGCTCTAATTTCATTCCATTCCCCTACTGGACGAGCTATAAGTTCATGGTTATTACAAAAATTGCAACTAGGATAAGAATCTTCAGAAGAAAAATGATTGCCACAGACAGGGCAAACATAATCACGTCTTTCGTTAAAATTCATATTTTTATACCTCCCAAGCAAGTTGTTTTATAACCTTATACTGATTATACCACACAATAATTAGTAGAACAACCTGATTTTGAATCTATTTAACTTGTTTGGAACAGGTAACGATCTGAATACTGGAACTTTTTTAACTCTTAATGGGAAAAGAGCAAAAGATTCTATTGAAGATTTTAGAAAAGCCTTCTCGGAAGCTAATCTTTTGGGCGGCACAAAAAAAGGAACTCTATTTTCTTGGCTAACCGGTAATTTCAATAATGACTATAATCTTGCGAAAGACTTAGACAATGATGTCGTTGCTTTGCAAGCTTTTATGGAAGCGGTTAAAAATGGCGCAACCCCGACGGACGCTATAAAAGACAATTTGAAAGACTCCTCTGTAGTTCTTCAAGACTTTATAGCTCACACAGATGACGCTAGTATCTCTGTAGAAAACTTCTTTAGTTCTGTAACTGGCGCAGGCAAACTGACAAACGCCATTAAAGGTATTGGCCTGCAGATGCTGACAACTGCTGCTCAGGCCGCGGCCATTTGGGCTATTACTGAAGTATTTAGATTAGCCGTAAATGCCATTCAGGATTATATCAACCGTGCTGAGATCGCCAAAGAAAAAATGGAGAATAGCAAAAAGGCGTACCAGGACACGACTGATGAGATCAAGTCTTTGAACGATGAGCTGGAGCAGAACAAGGAACGGATGGCTGAGATCAACGGCCAGGATGTTATTACCTATACTGACCAGCAAGAGCTTGATAAGCTGAAAACAGCAAACACTAGGCTTGAACGGCAAATTGAGCTGAAGGAACATTTGGCCGAGATAGAAGCCAGAGACGCTGCTAACGATACGGTTGAATCTTTCAAAGAAAATTACGGCCTTGACTACTTTGAGGAAGGCTTTGATTTTGACAAAAAAGGACCTAACTGGCTTACAAGCTACAAAGACGTTTTTGATAAGATCAGCCCGAACAGTTTTGCGGAAAAGGTTCTTGGACGCTCCAATGATATCCGTGAGTATTCCGCCGCCATTGATTACCTGAACGAAAAGATCGACACATTTAACAAAAGAGCTGAAGAAGCTAAGACAGCGGATGAAGCACAGAATTGGCTCGATAAGGCAGATTTGTACAACACCCAGCTTGAAAAAATCAACCAGGGAATCCTTGACCAAGCCGATGACCTTGAAACTTATAAAGAAACGCTTGACCTAGTTGGATTTGACAATCTGACTTCAACGCAAAAAAGAATCTATAACCAGATTGAGGATGCTCTGAAGTATAATTACATGAAGGCTGGCCCTGGCGACTGGTTTGAACAGAACTTTAACGATAGCAAGTATGCAGATGTTGTAAGCAAGCTAAAAGAGAATCCTGAAGGGGCCGCTAAAGCACTGACCGCCCTGAATACGCAAGCTAAAAATTCCGGTAAATCTTTGACAGAGATGCTGGACGTCGCAAAAGACTTTTCTGGAATCACAGATGATGTGGATGATTACGGAAAAGCGCTAAGAAATGCCGAAAAGGCTGAAGAGAATCTAATTGGTTCAGCTGAAAAATATGGTAACATCAACAACAAGGATCGCCAGGTTATTAGATGGACCTCTGGGAATCTAAAGGATTACAGTAAGTTTGCGGCTGAGCAGGCAGAGAAAAATGGACCTCTTGAGTTAAACAGTTACAGCACTGCCCTTGGAACATCTAGTGCTTTTGATGTCGGAGATAACCACGAGCTTGAAATCGCCTATTCGCCAATCTTACAGACAGAAGATGGACCGAAACCCCTGACGGAAGGTGTTTTGAAAAACTACATCTATGGTTTGATTGAAAAAGCCGGAGAAAATGGACCGTGGAAATCCGATGACCTGTTAAAGCTTGACGCAAAAGGACTTGACGAGCAGATTGATGGTGAGACGGTTCACATTAAGAACATGCTTGCCGCTGTTGAAGGACAGATCCTTGATGGGGCGGAACTGACTGCGGCGGATGTTGCAGCGATTGGCGGTGAAACCGCTGAAAATATTGCTAAAGCCTGGAACGGTGCTACCTCCAAATATGTTGGACAGGGCATGCACACTTTGCAGGTTCCGCTTACAGATAAGGCGGCAGCAGATGACATCCTGAAGACTTTGCAAAAAGATGCTGACGATGCAGGTGTTTCGCTTGATACTCTTTTTACCATGGTAAAAAACAACGATATCAACGGATTATTGTCTGAAGGTATTGACGTTGACGGATTAAAAGAGTTTATCCAGTGTATGCAGGATGCTGGGTTTAGCATTGAGGATGTTATTACCGAGCTTAAATCTCTAAATCAGGCTGGCGTGGAAGCTAATAGCGTTACCATTGACGCGGATACCGCAGTAAAAAATGTTACCACGACCATTTCTGCTGTGACGGCCGCTTTACAGGCGCAGACCACCGGCGTTGGCGTGACGGCTGAAAACTTTAAGGCTTTGACCGATGCGGACAAGGATTATGCAGACTGCCTGGAATATGTGAACGGCACGATGCAGGTCAACACGGAAAAGGCCAAGAAGCTGACCGACAAGAAAATTGAGGAAGCAGAAGCCACAGTCCGAGTAGCAAGAAGCCAGGCTCAGCTGAAATACGCCGAGAACAAGCAGGAATTGAGCCGCCTGAACGATGAGTTGAAAAAGAATAACGACCTGAGCGACGAGCAGCAGGCTACGCTGAAAGAAGCCATCAGCAACCGTGAGCAGGAAAATAAAAAGCTGCGGGAACAGTGCCAGAACTATGAGCTGTTGTATAGCCAGCTGGTGCAGGTGAGTGGGGCTTATCAGGATTGGCTGAATGCCCAGAATGCTACAGAAGCCGGCACAATGTACGACGATGCCATTAAAGCTTATGATGCGATTAAGGACGCGCTGGAAAGCGGTAAGATCGGCACGCAGAAATATAAGGCGGCCGTTGAGTTTTTGGTGCCGGACAGTGTTGACGAAAATGCCGTACAGCAATATGTTGACACACTGAAAAAGTACCTGACCGATGATTATAAGGGTGTTACCAACTTTTTGAACGATGCCGTTAAGGCCGGGTTGATGGAAGCGGACAGCAGCGGCTATGTGACCATTGCGGGCAAAAAGACCATTGACGATTTTTGTGACGCCCTGAAGCTGACGCCGGACATGGTGCGGGCTATTTTTGGCGAACTGCAGGAATACGGGTTTGACTTTAACTGGGAAGATGCGTTCTTTGGTGAAACACTGACAAGCCTTGAAATGCAGGCTGACGAGCTGCAGGAAAAAATGGACAGCGTTAAACCTGACTCTGACAGTTATAAAGAATGGAATGATCAGCTCAAAGAAGTTAATGAGAAAATTGAAAACATCAAGGGGAACATTGATAGTACCGATGTAGACGCACTGGTTGATGCTTATAAGCAAGCCAAAGATCTTGTTGACAAAGCGAATAAGCAAGGAGACTTGCCTGGCAAACGTGCTGAAGTATTGCAGAGTGCGCTTGATAAGGCTGCAGACAACCTGAACAAGAATGGCCGTGTACAGCTTTGGATTGACGCTTCGGAGGCCGAAAAGACTGTTGATGACCTGACCCAAAGATTTAACAGCGGTGATTTTAGCGTTGCGACAGAGCTGGAAGAGGCCCAGGACAAGCTGGCCGACTTGAATACCCAGAAAGAAAAACTGGGCGCACCGACCGAAGTTGAGATCCAGGTATATGCCGAAGGACTGGAAGACGCCGGTAAGAGCACTGATGAAATTACCCAAACGCTGAAGGACGCCAAGATCCTGAATGTTAAAACGGATGACAGTGAAGATAAGCTGAGTCAGACACAGGATACCGTTACCGACATTGCTAATATACTTCTGACTCCGTACACCTTGCAAGTTGATAATACTGAAGCATTGGAAAAACTGGGTACCGTTGCGGAGCTGATGAACCAGATAAGCGAGACAACCATTACCGTACCGACACCTAATATATCGACTTCCAGCAGTTCGCAGCCGTATAAACCAGGCAAATCCTACGCCGAGAGAAACGGGACAGGATTTACAGGTCTTAGTGTTGCCCATGCGGCTGGCACCAATGGCGGACTAGCTAGAGCTGAACGAGCGCTGGTTGGCGAGCTGGGCTATGAAGTAGTGGTAAACCCGCACAGCGGCAAGTGGTATACGGTTGGCGAGCATGGTGCTGAGTTTGTAAACCTGCCGAAAGACGCGATTGTATTTGACCATAAAAAGAGCGAAGAGCTGCTGAAGAATGGTTTTGTGGGCGCACGCGGAACGGCCATGGCGGAAGGTAATGCAATGGCTGTTGGCAGCAAAGGTGTGAGCGGCGGTGGATATATCCCGACTGGTAATCCGGCCACAAGTACAACGTTCCAGAAAAATGCAAAAGCGGCTGCTGCTACTGCGACGGCGACTGAGGCGGCACAGAAAAACCTTGAACGGATTGAAGCGGAAGCAGATGCTGTAAAAGAGGCGTATGAAGCCCAGAAAAAGGCGCTTGAAAAGCAAAAGAAAGAGCTGGAAAGCATTAAGGACAGCCTTGAGAGTGAGCAAAAGATACTGGACGGCATTGTTAAAACTGTAACAGCTAGAATTGACAAAGAGATTGACAGGCTAGAACACCAGTGGGACGACCTGAAAGAACAGCTTGAGGACGAAAAAAGCAACCTTGATGCTGCCATGAACGGCGCTACTTACCTGATTGAAAAGCGGACCAAAGCTTTGCAGAAAGAGCAGGAGGCGCTGGAAGATAGCTACCAGCCGCGGATTGACGCCTCGCAGGATGAGCTGGATAAGCTGAACGAAACCAACGATGCCCAGGAAAAGGCGATTGAGCTTGCCCGCAAAAAGGCGGCCATGGATGCAGCCAAAGCGAACCGCAGCGTGCGTGTATATCGTGAAGGCAAAGGATTTGTTTGGGAGGCTGACGAGAGTGAGGTCAAGAGCACCGAAGAAGATTACAACGATGCTTTGCGCCAGAAAGAGCATGAGGATGCCCAGAAAGCCCTTGAGGACCAGAAGGCCGCGCTTGAAAAAGAGCTGGAAGACAAGAAGCAAGAACTGCAAGACAAGATTGACGCTTATGATGAATACAAAGATAAGCTGAGTGAAGGCCAGAACGAATACACCAACAGTAAGAACGTTGCGATTTTGCGGCAGCTGTACGGCGCTAATGCAGACCAGATGATCTTGAACATGGATCAGGCTATGATTGATAAGATCACAACTGATTACATGAACAACATGAGCAACACCGACCATGTGGAAAACCAGATCAAGGAAAACCAGAAACTGATTGACCAGCTGGAAGACTACAAGAGCAAGTGGGAAGAGGTTGCTGACGCTTACGAGACGGAGCAGAACCGGATCAACACCGTAGCACGGCTTGGTGCCGACTGGGAGGAAAAGATCCTGGGGCAGCGGACAGACGTACTTGATGACTTTAAGAACCATTACATTGATATTTTACGGCAGATTGAAGAAAAGACTGCTGAGATCAATGATTTAAGTTTGAAAATTGAGGTTGTTGAGGAAGAGTACCAGACCAAGAGCGACGAACTGGACAAGGAAAAGAAAGCTGCCCAGGCCGAGGTAAAAGCGACAAAATCCAGCAGTACATCCAGCCACGCAACCGGCATTATGAACGTTGCAGCCTTTGAACGGGCGCGAGTTGATGAAGCAGGGCCTGAGATTGTTGTGCGGCAGCCGGAAGCCGGGCGCTATACCAGCCTTGAGGTTGGAGACGGCGTTGTGCCGGGGAATTTGACCCGCCGGTTGTTCAGCGCGGCGATTAACCCGGAAGCTTTTGTGGAAAGTGCAATCCTGAAGCGGATGGGGAATGTGAATGCTGAGTTGGCCAGTGCTGGCAGCAGCGGCGTACACATGGGCGACATTAACATTGTGATGAACGGTGTGAATGACGTTGAGAATTTTGGCCGCATTTTACACCAGAACATTGGCTCTATTATGGCGCAGGAGTTCAGCAAGCGGTAACTGCGTATAGACAGGACAGAGGGAAACCAACCGAGAGAGATCAGCGGTTAGGTCCCTTATATAATAAGGTAGAAAAATGCGTATTGAGATTAGTCACAGCCTTGATTGGGTCAAAACTAATATGGCCGAGTGGGGTAAAGTATACGGTGAGGACTGGCTTGCAATAAAAGATGAAAAAGTTATTGCTATATATAAAACCCAAAAAGAGGCCGAAGAGGCTTGTAAAGTAACATTACCAATCAATGAGTTCAGCTGGTATTACCAAGATATTCCGCAGTATGATCTGGTCTGTATCCGCTGGGATAAGAAGAACGATATTGCAGATGCCATTTTGCAGATTAAATATTCTGAAAAAGATTGAAAGAGGATTGTTCGCATGTTATAGTAGTTTCATAGTTTGTGTTATGGGTGTGATAACATGCCGCAAATCTCTATACAACGAAAATTTCAAACCAATGTCTTTTCCCACGATGTAATACTTAAAGGCAATGGGCATTCTGTTCCTGTTAGAGCTATGTTTGACACTGGAGCGACAAGGACGGGCATATCTAAAAGAATGGCAGATGTTCTAGGACTTGTGTCTCTTGGTACGATATCTGGATTTGCGGCAAGTGGAAGATTCACCTACCCCAAATACATTGTTTGTCTTGAACTAAGCGAAAACATAATAATTCCTGATCTAGCCGTTGGTGGAATTAACATCGGAGAGAATGGCTATGATGTCATTATCGGTATGGACGTGATATGTCAAGGCGAACTTATGATCATGCGAGATGGCGATAAACAGACTTTAATATTCCAAGTTGATTACACCAAATAAGTAACGATATACATTACGTTTCAGCAATTTTTATTAAGGAGGCTCTGAATAATGTGCTATTTAGTGGCGAAAGATAGATATGCTCATGGTTGTGTTGCTTTGAAAACAACTCACGGCAAGCACCTTGTTGAAATGAAAAGAGCTTTGAATGCTGCGGTTGGAGATAAAGGCGTACAGTTGGTGACGATTAGCAGACCAACAGCATATGGAGAGTATGCACCGTACCGATTTGCCAAAACAGAACAAGAATTTAGCGCTCTTGTACGCGCAATGCGATAATTTTATAAATCAATCTAAGCTGGGTGATAGATTATTGTTACCCAGTTTTTTGTATGGTATAATGACCCTATTATAATAAGGTAGGAAGTGTTATACCTATGGCAAAGACTGAGGGCCAGAACAAGCCCAACACGGAGTTTACATTTAACCCGGAAGCCCATAAGGCCAAAGAAAACAGGAATAAAGAAAATTGGCAAAATAAAAACGGCCAAAAAGAGAAGTAATTATGGAGATAACACAGTATCTAAATGCGCTGGTTGCTATGATACCTGATATTTTGCAGTATGTAGTGCCCGGCGTGTTAATGTTATGGATTTATAATCGGCTACTGGATAAACAACTGCCGCAGCATTACTTAGTTTATTCTGTGGTGATTAGTTTCTTGCTCATGCAGGTGGTGCCGACAAAGAAGTTACAGTATATTGTGGCTTGTGTTCTTGGCGCGGTTTTATCTATCTTACGCAGAAGCACGAAAGTTAAATGGGTGCTGCTTAAATTATTCAAGTGGTCCCCAAGTGATGATGTGTGGGAAGATATTATTGACTATGAGCTTGGCACATATATGATGGTAGCAACAAATGACGAGAACGGGTTTAAGGGTTACTATGCAGGGTTGGCAACTGAAAAGAATATGCTGTTCTTATCAGAGTATACCGTGACGGACGACCATGGACATGAACTTATTACAATAGACGATCAGATTGTTGCAATCCCAAGAGAGAAAATCAAGTATATTGAACTATCTTATGATGAAAAATCAGACGTAAAGAAATATTGGTTTAAGCGATAATTACGATGACAATATACCGGGTGGCCCATGTGGCTGCCCGGCTTTTTTATTTTGGAGGGAAGCTATGGCGAAGAACACGTTGGATGATGCCATTGCGGGGCTGAAAGACCTAGCGAAAGAGGTGAAACGTTACTGCGAGAAGTTGATCGGCAGCGCTAAGTTTGACCGCACGGCTGTTGGCACGATTGTAAAAGTGCTGGATGATCACAGTGGTTATGTGGTGGCGGCGTTTGGCAAAGAATACACCATTGCAAGCAATGCGCTGTTCCAGGTGAACGATGCCGTGGCTGTGATTGCCCCGCAGAATGACTTTAAGCGGCTGTATATTAAGCCGTATGAGATTGACCGGAACCTGTTGAAGCAGGACAAGGTTGAGGAAGACCTGAAAGATTATGTAAGTAAGGTTGACAAGCTGCAGGAACAGGTGGACGGCAAGGTTGAACAGTATTTTTATAACTATAACCCGACGCTTGAGAACTGGCCTGCTATGAGCTGGAAAGACGATGCCGCAAAAAAAGCACACAATGGTGACCTGTTTTATAATACAGACAGCAAGAAGGGCTGGCAGTGGACATATGACGAGGAAACCAAAACCGGCAGCTGGGTTGAAGTGACCGACCAGGAGACGCTGGATGCGCTGGAAGAGGCGAGCAAGGCACAGGACACCGGAGACGGCAAGCGCCAGGTTTTTACGGTTGATGCCAGCAAGGGGGAGCACCCGGAACCGCCGTATGACACGGGCGATTTGTGGTTTAATGGAGAAGACATTCTGGTTTGTACGGTAGCACGCACGGCCAGTGACAAATATAATGCCAGCGACTGGGTAAAAAAGGATAGTTACGCCAGCAAAGATGACATGAAAGATTATGTGGATGACGTAACGAAAGATATGCAGGACCAGATTGATAGCAAGGCCGAGCAGTATTTTTACGCTTATGACCCTACGCTGGATAACGAGCCGGCCAAGAGCTGGACGACAGACGAAGAAAAAGAAAAGCATGTGGACGACCTGTTTTATAACACAGAGACAGGCAAAGCATACCGATTTATGAAAGGTGACGATGGTAGCTATAAGTGGGAGCTGGTGCAGGATGAGGATATAACCAATGCACTTGATGCGGCCAGCAAGGCCCAGGATACGGCGGATGGAAAGCGGCGAGTATTCACGGCTGATGCCAGCAAGGATGAACACCCCGACCCGCCGTATGACGAAGGTGATTTGTGGTACACGGGGGCAGAAGTGCTTGTTTGTGAAAAGCCCAAAGCGAAAGGTGAGGCATATGATGCCGGAGATTGGGGCAAGAAAGACAACTACACCAACAAGGACGAAGTGATTGATGCGGTTGATAAGAAGCTGACACAGGAGGACATCTTTAATCGGCTGACCAATAATGGTACAAGCCAGGGCATGTTTATTGAAGATGGCAATGTGTATTTTAATGCTTCATATATTGCCACCGGTATGTTGACATCTCAAAATAAAAATTCTGTTTACAACTTAGCAGACGGAACTTTTACTATTACAAATGAGCATTCTGATCCTGCTCCAAATGTTGTAACTAAAACAGTATTAACGCCGGATGGTCTTGAAGTTTATACTGCCAACAACCTTTCTTTTGAATTAAAAAATTATCATAATCAAAATCTTGGAGATTGGGCGCGAATGAAGCTTGGAGATGATAAGAATTATATCATATTTGATCCACATGAAGGCATTTCGACATCTTTTGGGATAAATCTTTATTATGCAGAGGGAACAGCTGGTAATCCTTGTGGAATTGAAATAGCAGGAACAGCTGCGTCTGGCAATAGAAAAATAAGTTTACTAGATGGGTCTGTGACTTGCTACGACATAGATTTTAGTGATGGGGATGGTATTGGACACATTGGTTCTATTTACGGAGCGGCAACTTCAGGCAGTAGTGATAAAATATTCACGATTGATTTTCCCACAACTCAGGCACGAGGAAATATGCAGCTTTTTAGCACAAATTCAAAAGCTCCATCTTTTTACATCTATGATGGCACCACCAACTGGGGCGGCCAGACACTTGGCTGGGATGGCAGCAAAGAAGTGACCACCCTTGGCGCAAGCACCCAGGCCGTACCGTTTATTTATGGCATTGAGCTTGTAAAAAATGCGCAGGGTTATGTGACAGACGTGAAACTGAAACAGCATGGGCTGCGCTTTATTGGCGGCATTTTGGTTTAATTTTAACGAGGAGATTTTATGATGGAAAATTTTAATTTGAAGTGTGAACAGTTGAAGAGTTACATTTGTGACGGTGTGAACCAGATTGGGTTGCCGCCGTATGCAGTGGAGCTGATTTTGGAGAGCTTACTGCGTGATGTACAGAATATCCGCAAAAGTGCGATACAGGAAGAGATGGAAGCGGCGAAGAAGGCTGCGGCAGAAAAGGTTGAGGATGCGCCGAAAGAAAGCGAAAAATAAAAATAAGCTAATAGTATTATTGAATGATGATTTTGCCACCTGACCTTAATTGGTTGGGTGGTTTTTCTATTTAGAGCGGGAGGGAGTGGCGGGAGGATGAGCAAACCAGCATTATACACCGTATCAGCATTTGATGCGGTGAAGGACTATACATTCCGGTTCCGATACATTGGTGTGATTACCAAGGTGGAGGCGCAAATTTGGGCTAATGCCATGAGCGCAGAGGAACTGGGCAGCCCAACTTACCAGAGCGGTGAGGTGAGTACCCAGAGATCCGAGTTTACTTTGAAGGCCAGCAGCATTACAAACAGCAGCGCGGCGTTTGGTATTAAGGTACGAGTATGCGGTCAGGACAGTGAATGGAGCGAGTGGAGTGACATTCTGCTGTTTTATTGTGTGGAGACACCGGTATTTAAGTTCAAAGAGATCAGCACGAAGGACAAGACCAACATTGAATACAGTGCTTTTGAATTTACGGTACAGTACGAGAGTGCCCAAGGCGAGGAGCTGAACGAATACACGATTGAACTGTATGACGCCAGCAAAAGCCTTGTGAAAAGCAGTGAGACGCTGCGGGTGCCGGACAAAGCGTATGTGATCAGCAACCTGCGGAATGACACGACCTATTACGCCAGGGCACAGGGCATTACCCAGCACGGCATGAAGCTGGACACCGGTTTTTGCGAACTGCTGATTGGTTATGTGGGCGGTGACGGCTATGCGGCTGTGGCGCTGGAAAACCACTATGAAGAGGGCTGCATTTGGGTGAAATCTTATGTTGTGACGATTGAGGGCAAGGACCGCAACGACAACAAGGACGATTACCATTATGTGAGTGGATCTGCCGGAGACCAGGCCGTGGATTTGACAGTGGACGATACTGACCCGAT